>WBZL01001569.1_pt1 | contig 23643 bp, 17 predicted proteins | sample 5204291 | NCBI WGS metagenome assembly WBZL01 (sample SAMN12344345, study PRJNA552823) | activated sludge metagenome | biome: Activated sludge suspended growth; feature: Nitrification reactor; material: Wastewater; isolation source: activated sludge from nitrification reactor of wastewater...
CTGGTCCACCTCGGCTCGGCGTCCGAGTACGGAGATCCGGGTGGGCCGACCCCACTCACCGAGGACACCCCGCCGCGCCCGACCGGTAGCTACGGCGAGACCAAGTGGGCCGGCACGTCATCGGTGCTCGCCGCTCGCGCCGACGGAGCGGACGCCTCGGTGGTCCGTGGCTTCAACCTGGTGGCCGAGGACCTGTCGCCGGTGTCGCCGCTGCACCAGTTCCGCGCCGACGTGCTCGCCCTACCGCCCGAGGGCGGCACGGTCACGCTGTGGGACCCGTCGACGGTCCGCGACTTCATCCTCCTCGACGACCTCGCCCGGGTCGTCGTCGCTGTGGCGCTGCACGAGGACCCGCCGGACGTGGTCAACGCGTGCAGCGGAGTCGGCGTCGACTTCGGCTCGATCGTGCGGGCCCTGGGCGACGCGACCGGCCGCGTGGTGACGGTGGAGTCCCTCGACCGTCCGGGTATCCCGGTCGTTCTGGGCGATCCGACCCGCATGCGGGCCGTCACCGGCGTGCAGGCGAACATGGACGCGGCGCTGCTGGCGAGGACCGTGCTCGGCCAGGACGGCGGCTCGTGAGCAGTGTCAACGGAAGCGCGACCGCATCTCCGCGTGCGGTCGTGCTGGCGGGAGGGGTCGGCACCCGACTCCCGCCCCACTCCACCGAGTTCCCGAAGCCCCTCGTGCCGCTGGGAGGTGAATTGGCGGTGATCGAGGTGGTGCTGCGACAGCTCCGCCGTCAGGGGTTCGCCCGCATCACCCTGGCCATCGGGAACCTCGGGGGTCTGGTCCGCGCCTACTGCGAGGACGGATCCCGTTGGGGTATCGACCTCGACTACTGGACCGAGGACGTCCCGCTCGGCACGATGGGCCCGGTGATCCAGCACCTCGACGAGGTGCCCGAGCACCTCATCGTGACCAACGGCGACGTGCTGACCGACCTGGACCGGCGGGCGTTCCTGGCGGACCACATCCGGTCCGGTGCATCGCTGTCGGTCGCCACCAGCGAGCGATCCACCGAGGTGGACTTCGGGGTGGTAGAGGTCGCGGCCGGTCGGATCGTCGGCTTCCACGAGAAGCCCGCCTTCCCGATCGTTGCCTCGATGGGCGTGTACGCCATCTCATCGGCGGTGCTGTCGCGGTACGCCGCGGGCGCTGCGGTCGGCTTCGATCAGGTCGTGCTCGACCTGATCGAAGCAGGAGACCCGCCGCGGGCCGTCTCGCACGACGGCCTCTGGTTCGACCTCGGCCGCCCGGCGGAGTACCTGGAGGCGGATCGACGGTGGTCCGAGCTCGCCCCGCTCCTGCTCCCCGACCTGGCCGACGACCCGGACCCAGCCGCTGTCAGCGGCTGAGTCCGGCCGATCAGCCCGAGCCGACCGCTGCGTCGACGCGTCCGGCGATCAGCACGTCTGTCGCCACGCGTCGAGCTCGAGTCGCTTGTACAGCGAGGAGAACCCGAGTGGAGCGGTCACCGGGCAGAACTCGGCCGGGGTGACGTTGTACTCGGTGTGCAGCACCGGCTTGCCCGCTGAGATCCAGGGGGTCAGGGTGGCGCACTCGTCGAACTCGGCGCACTGCTCGTTGACCTCGAAGTCGGCCTCGGAGGAGAGCTCGGCCGCCATGTCGATGGCGTTCTTGACGCCCATGGCCAGGCCCCGCTCGTGGGCTCGGGCGATCAGCCAGCGGTTGTAGGCGAGCGAGTCTGCGTAGCTGATCGGGAAGCCGGTGTCCTGGAGGTGGTTGTCCATCCAGTCGCCCTCGACACCGTCGAACCCCTTGGACTTGCACAGGTCGAGCCGTGCCTCCATGTACGGGCCGATCACGTCGATGCGCCGGATGTCCAGCCACCGCTCCTGGGGCCATCCGTCGACCGTCCCGCCCTTGACCGAGGCCGGCATCGACGCGACATCGGGCCGGTAGGTCTCCCACGACCCGACGGTGAAGTAGCACACCACCTTGCGGCCCTGCGCGTGCAACGACGCAACCGTCGATGCTGGCGTGTCGAACAGATCGACGTCGTACACCTCGACGTCGACGCTGGTGTCGATGGCGCCGTCGAGCTGCCACTGCCAAGTGACGCCCCTGCTGGGCTTCCACCAACCGACCGGGGTGACGGGGCCGGGAGCGGTCGTCGGCACAACGGGCGGAGTCGTCGCCGCCGGTGGCGACGGTGTGGTCGACGGCACAGTCGCCGGGACGGTCGTCCGGGTCGGCTTCTCCTCCCGGTGCGACATGGCCGGTGGACGGCGTGAGGACTGCTCCTGCATGGGGGCCGAGCAGGCTCCGATCAGCAGCGAGGCTGACGCGACGACGAGCACGAGTGTGGCGCGGGGCATGGCCCAATCATCGGCGCTGGCCGGGTGCAGGTGTAGCTCGGGACCGAGAAAGTTCGCGCTTCACCGGTGGAAACAACGCTCGTTTCTCGTGGACGGCGCCGACATCGGGCGGTTCGGGGCAGCGGATCGGTGGAACGGTCCTGGCCCGGTCGCACGCTCGGGTGAACGCAATTGCCCGCTCGGCCGCCAGGGCTGTCGGCGCACGCGCGGGTGAACGGGATTGCCCGCGCCATCGACCACTCTTACCATCGCTGCATCGAGGGAGGGACGGATGCTGGGATCCGAAGGGTTGCGGGGACGGACTCGATGACGCGCACGCGAGTGGCTCTGGTGACGGAGAGCACCTACCCGTGCGCCCGAGGTGGGGTCGCCGTCTGGTGCGATCAGCTGATCCGCAACCTTCCGGGCGTGGACTTCACCGTGGTCGCGATCACGCCGACGACGCGGGAGCCCGTCGTGTGGGAGTTGCCTCCCAACGTCGTCGACTTCCGTCGGCACGCGGCGTGGGATCGGCTGACCGACCAGCGGTCGCGCCGCCATCCGCCACCGCTCCCCGCGGCGTTGCAGGAGCTCGTCAGCATCCTGGTCGAACCTCCCGGAGGAGCCGCGCCCGGGACGCTGCCGAACCAGGTCCGTCGCTTCGCCGACGTCCTCGACCGGCTGGTCGCGGCAGCCGTCGACGGCTCCCTCGCTCCCCACCTCCGCTTCGACTCGTTCTTCGGTCCGGTCCAGACGGCCCTGGCCTCGTCGACCTACATCGGGTCGCGCTACGACTGGAGCCTGGCCGACGCGTTGGCCGTGGCGACCGCTCTCCCCCACATCCTGTCGTCGCTTCTGGTCGACGTCGGACCGGTGGACGTGATCCACATCTCCGCCAACGGACTGCCCGTGCTGGTCGCTCTGGCCGGCCACGCCCGGCGTGGATCGCCGATCATGATGTCGGAGCACGGGCTGTACTTGCGCGAGCGCTACCTCGGCGCCGACCACGAGGTCGGTCGGCCCGTGGTCAAGGACGTGCTGCTGAGGTGGCACCGCTGGTTGACCGTCGTCGCCTACGACCGCTGTGAGCACCTCTCGCCGGCTTCGGACTTCAATGCCCGGTGGGAGAGGGCGTTGGGTGCCGACGGACACGCCGTGTCGACGCTGCACAACGGAGTGGACCCCGCTGCCTTCCCGATGCAGCTCAACGAGGTTCGCAGCCCCGATGTGGTCTGGCTCGGCCGGATCGACCCGGTGAAGGACCTCCACACCCTCCTGCGGGCGGCCGACCTCGTCCGCCGCCGGGTCCCATCGACCCGATTCCGGCTCTTCGGTGAGGAGCCGAGCGACGTCAAGGGGTACCTGGATTCATGTCTCGCTCTACGCGACTCGCTCGATCTGGGCGGCGTGGTCACGTTCGAAGGCCGGGTCGGCCATCCCGTCACCGCCTTCCTCCGAGGTCAGCTGTCGGTCCTCAGCAGCATCACCGAGGGGTTCCCGTACTCGGTCCTCGAGTCGATGTCGTGCGGGATCCCCGTCGTGGGAACCGAGGTCGGCGGCGTCCCGGAGGCCATCGCGGACACAGGTCTGGTGGTACCTCCCCGCGATCCCGAGGCGATGGCGAGCGCCATCATCCACCTCCTCACCCACGACGACGAGCGCCGGCGGATGCGGCTGGCGGCGCGGGCGAGGGTGGAAGAGCTCTACCGCCTCGATCTCATGCTGTCGCGCCACGACGACCTCTACCGGGCCCTCAGCCGTGTGATCGACCTGCGCGACAGGGCCTCCATCCCACCCGATGACCTCGATTCGGACCTCGACCACGAGGCGATTCCGGTCCTCGCAGCTCGCCGATGAGCCCAGGAGGAGACGGATCCCCGCCCTCGGGATGGGGATCGGTCCCGACCCGGCCGAGCCCGCCGCCGGCCATGACCGCTCCCGGGGGCTCCCCCGCGGGTCGGGCACGCGGTCACCACCCGGGAGCGATGCTGGAGCCGGAGCTCCTCGAACGGATCCGGGTCGCGGTGGACGAGCACGAGGTCGCCGTGCTGCTCGAGTCGGCCGGGATCAGCGATCGGGTCGCCGCGGACGAGTACGACGTCCTCGACGTGTTCGACCTCGCCGTCCGGCTGCGGACCTCGACCGGCGCCCCACCCCGTCTGCCGTCCCCCGGCCGTCCGGACTGGTACGTGTCATCGCCGGTCGCGGTGCTGCGAGGCTGCCTCTTCACCGTCGCCGGACTCGTCTCGGTCGGACTGGCGGGGTCGGGGGTCGGCCGGAACGCGGCGATCTGGGTCCTGGTGTGGTCCGCGGTGTGGGTGGCGATGCTCCAGGGTCTGTCGTTCCTCGGGTACCTGCTGCGCGAGCGCGGCGGGCCCGGCTCACAGGCGAGCTCGATCGCTCCGCTCATCCCGAGCTTCGCTGTCCCGGTGCTGGCCGGAATGGCCACGGCGGTGTTCGCGGGACCCGGATCGGGCGTGGTCACCGGGGCTGCGCTGCTGGTCCTCACCGGGGTCGTCCTGTTGCTCGTCGTCGATCGTCCGTGGGCGGTCGCGTCGGTCGTGCTGCCCGTGGGAGCGGTCGCGGCGTGGGCGATCTCCGGCGGGCCCATCAACTCGCAGGTGGCGATCGCCCTGTGGGCCGGCAGCGGGGTCGTCCTCGCGATCACCACGGTCGCGGTGACCGGTGGGGTGCGCCTGACGGGACCGGTTCCGCTCTCGCGTCAGGACGTCCGTTCGGCGGGTCCGTTCGTGGTGGCCGGACTCGGCATCGGTGCGATGAGCGTCGCCGTCGTCGTCGTGGTCGCTCCGGCCCCTACGCTGTCCGGGGCGAGCGACGGGGTGTGGCTCGTGGCTGCAGCACCGTTCCTGGTGCCGGTCTCGATCGCCGAGCTGCTCGTCGTGACCGCGCGTCGATCCCTGCTCGCCGCGACGACGCGGACACGGGGGCTGGACGAGTTCCGTCACCTCGCCCGGCGGCAGGCAGTTCGCATGTGGACGGCGCACCTCGCACTGATGGCCACGCTGGCGCTCGCTTGTACGTGGCTGCTCCCGCTCGTGAGCCCGGCCGAGCCGACCTGGACCGAGGCCCTGTCGTTGGTGGCCGCGTTCGGCCTCCTGGGGACGGTCCTCACCGCGGGTCTGCTCCTGTTGGCCGCCGGGAGGCTCGCCCGCGTCTCGGGGCTGCTGTGGGGTGGCGCCGCGCTGGTCTTCCTGGTCCGGCTCGTGGCCGGCGGGTGGTCACCGGCCGTTGTGGTCGTGCTCGCGTTCGTCTCGGCCGCGGGTGTGGTCGTGTCGTCGCTGGCGACCGAGGGACTCGATTCCTACCGCTGAGCGCGGTTCCCGTCGCGCCGTGAGCGGTGCGGCTTGACGGGGCTGGGGAGAGCCACAAGGATGCGAACCGGACAACTCATGTTGGGGAGGGAAGCCCTATGAGAGCTGTGCTGATGGTCGGCGGACGCGGGATGCGTCTGCGTCCTTTCACCACCACGATTCCGAAGCCACTGGTGCCGGTCGGCGGCGAGCTGCCGATCATCGAGCTGTTGCTTCGTCAGCTGCGCCGCTGCGGCGTCACGGAGGTCACCTTGGCCACCGGGCACATGGGCGGCCTGATTCAGCGCTACGTCGGCGACGGCGCCCAGTGGGACTTGTCGATCGACTACTGGCACGAGGACGCACCGCTGGGCACGATCGGTCCGCTGCTGCAGCACCGGGACTCGCTGCCCGACGACGTCCTGCTGCTCAACGGCGACCTGCTGTGCAGCATCGACTTCGCCGAGCTGGTCGCGTTCCACACGCGACAGGGCGGCGGGCTCACCATGGCGGGATCGACCCGACGCATCGACGTCGAGTTCGGGGTGCTCGAAGTCGACGGCACCGAGCTCAACGAGTTCCGTGAAAAGCCGCAGCTCGCCTACCTCGCCAACATGGGGATCTACGTCCTGAGCCGCACCGTGCTCGACCAGCTCGACGGGGACGGGGCGCACGGAGTGGACGAGCTCATCCGGTCACTCCTCGCGGCGGGGGTCCACCCCAACGTCTACGAGTTCGACGGCTACTGGCTCGACATCGGTCGACCCGAGGACTACGACCGGGCCAACCTCGAGTTCGCCGAGCTGCGGCGACAGCTCCTGGGCGACGAGGTCGACACGCCCGACTCCACGATCGACCTGCGGCCGCTCCGTCCCGACCCGCACCCCGACGCGGTGCCGCTCGACGCCATTGTCGGCTCGGTCGCATGAGCACCACGCTGGGGAGCGTGCGGGCGGTGGTCCCGAGACCACCGCGCACATCGGAGTCGCGGCCATGACCGCCCGGCGCGTGTCCGGACGTCCGGCGCACGGAAGAGACGGAACATCGACAGACCGGTACGGAGCATCGGGCTCCGCACCACGGACTCCTGGGGGTCCGGAGGAGGGAATGGACATGAAGGCGACGTCGAACAACCGAAAGGCCCGCGGCGCACCCCGCCGACGGAGCCTCGTCATCGCGTTGGCGGTCGCGTTGATCGCCGCGGTCGCACCGTCGCTCACCGCGAGCGTCGGCGCCGCGGACCCGGCCAAACCGGTGTCGATGCGACTCCTCGTCATCGCCGCGGACGGCAACGAGACCGACTACCCGGCCATCACGACCTTCCTCGACGAGGTCGGCGTCCCCTACGACAAGATCCTTGCGGCGGACACGCCGCTGACCGCGTCGATGCTATCCGACGGCACGACCGGCAGGTACCAGGGGATCGTGCTGACGACCGGCAACCTGACCTACTTCGACTCCGGGGCCGGCACCTGGCAGAGCGCGTTCAGCCCTGACGAGTGGGCGACGCTCCGCCAGTACCAGAAGGACTTCCACGTCCGCTCCGTGACCAGCTACACGTTCCCGGAGGCGAGCTACGGCCTGAGCTACGCCGGCTACCGCAACACCCTCGGATCCGAGCTGCCGGCCACCCTCACCGCAGCCGGCCAGGCGGTGTGGCCCTACGTGAACGCTGCCAACCCGATCGAGCTCACCGGCGCCTGGGTCTATCTGGGTTCGATCCTCGACCCGAGCGTGACCACGCCGCTCGTGAACGTCACCGTCGACGGGACCACGTACCCGGTCGCCTCGGTCACCCGCTTCGACGGGTACGAGAACCTGGCGGTCACCGCGGCCAACAACCCGAACCTGCTCCACTCGATCCTGCTCTCCACCGGATGGATCAACTGGGTCAGCGGAGGGAACTTCCTCGGCAACCGCAGCTCCAGCATCGATGTCCAGATCGACGACCTGTTCATTGGGACCGACCAGTGGGACCCGGCGACCAACACCGCTCACACCGAGTACACCAACGTCCCCGCCGACGTGACAGCGATGGTGGCCTACCAGAACGCCCGTCGGGCCAACCCCGCCACGCCGGGGTTCAAGGTCGAGTACGCCTTCAACGGGGCCGGCGGCCCGACCAACCCGTCCCTGGTGAACACCGTGCGCGCCAACCGCTCGCAGTTCGGCTTCATCAACCACACCTGGACCCACTTCAACCTGGACTGCGGCGACTGCCCCAACCCGACGGGGCAGATCACCACGAACACGACGCAGATCCGTTCACAGATCCTGACCAACCGGATGTACGGCGCTCTGCTCGGCCTTCCGGGCAACTCCGACACCATGGTCCAGCCCGACATCTCGGGCATCAACACGCCTCCCAACCCGATGGCACAGAAGGCAGCCGGCGGTGTCGGCATCCGCTTCTGGATCGGAGACACCTCCCGGGCCGGGCAGACCAACCCGACGTTCAACACCGGCTTCGCCACAGCGGGCGACTCCCGGGTGTTCGTCGTGCCCCGTCGCCCGACCAACCTCTTCGTGGCCGCCACCACACCGGACCAGTGGACCAGCGTCTACAACCACTTCTACGCCCCTGGCGGCATCCTGTGCGGCATGACGACCTGCTTCGACCGGCCTCAGACCTACCAGGAGATCCTCGACCACGAGTCCGACTACCTGCTGCGCTACCTGCTCCGAGGTGACCTCGATCCGTGGATGTTCCACGTCGGCAACACCCGGGCCTACTCCGGCAACCGCAGCGTGCTGTCCGATCTCCTCGACGAGACGTTCTCGAAGTACTCGTCGATGGTGAACACGCCGGTGCGCAGTGTCTCGTTCAAGCAGGCCGGCCAGGCCATGCAGGGCCGGGCCGCCTACAACGCTGCGGGGGTCACCGCGACGGTGACGCCGTGCACCAGCATCACGGTCAAGGCCACAAAGGCCGCGACCGTGCCGGTGAACGGGGTCGCCTACACCGCGGCGAACTCGACGGTCGAGCACTATGGCGGACGGACCATCTCCCAGGTCCGACTGGCCGCCGGGCAGACCGTGACGATCCCGCTGCCCGCATGCTGACCGAGCGCTCGTCGGTCGGGGTCCCGACCGACGAGCCGGCTGCTGCCGCCGGCGCTGCCGACGGTGGAGGGCGCTCAGCCCGGCCGGATCGGAGATGGCTGCTGCTGGTGGGTGCGGTGGTCCTGGTCGCGTTGGCGGCTGGCGCGGTCGTCATGTCCGGACGCGGCGATCCAGGTTCGGACCCGGTGACCCCGCTCGCTCGGTCCGAGGCGTCTCGCCCGTCGGCCACGGCTCCGTCCGCGGCAGTCCCGTCAGCACCGACAGAGACGTCCACGCCGTCGGCAGCGGCAGCCGCCACCGTGACGGACCCGGCCGATGTGCCAGCGGCTCCGAATCCCACGGACGGGGCCGCGACGACCGCGGTCCCGTCCGGTTCCGAAGGCGTTCCCGCCCCTCCGCTCCGTCCGGTCCCCGGGGCCGAACCGTCTCGGGCCGCAGTCGACGTCCCGCAGTCACCCGGCCCGCCGGCCGCCGATCCGACCCACAGCGGTCACTGACAGGAGGGTTCCATCGTGAGCACAGGATCGCCCAGCTGGAGGGCGGCGGTCACTGGGAGCCGGCCCGTGGTGGCCGTGCAGGGTCTCGGTTTCGTGGGCGCGGCCATGTCGATCGCGGTCGCTTCCGCTCTCGACGACCTCGGGGAACCCGCGTTCGACGTGATCGGAGTCGACCGCGACGACCCGTCCGGGTGCGAGCGCATCGACGCGATCAACTCAGGTCGGTTCCCGTTCGCCACGAGTGACGACCATCTCCGATCGGCGCTCGCGGCGGTACGCGGCCGCGGCAACCTCGTCGCAGGGTCGGATCCCGCGGCGTACGCACTTGCCGACGTGGTCGTGGTCGATGTCCCGCTCGACATCGACTGGCGGGCCGAGCCTCCCGAGCTGCTGCTCGAGGGATTCACCGCGGCGATCCGCACCGTGGGTCGCCACATCGAACCCGGAACACTGGTCCTCGTCGAGACGACGGTTCCGCCCGGGACCACCGAACGCGTCGTGGTGCCCGCGCTCGCCGAGGAGCTCGCCGCCCGGGGTCATCGTCCCGACGACGTGTTGGTCGCCCACAGCTACGAGCGAGTCATGCCCGGCGCCGAGTACCTCGCCTCGATCGTCAACTACTGGAGGGTGTACGCCGGACGGACCGAGGCCGCCGCCAAGGCCGCCGAGGCGTTCCTGTCCCAGGTGATCAACGTGGCGGAGTACCCGTTGACCCGACTGTCGAACACCACCGCGTCGGAGACGGCAAAGGTCCTGGAGAACACGTTCCGGGCCACCACCATCGCCCTGATGGACGAATGGGGCCGCTTCGCCGAGACCGTCGGGATCGATCTGGTCGAGGTGGTCGACGCCGTCAGGATGAGGCCCACCCACGCCAACGTGCGAACGCCGGGCTTCGGCGTGGGCGGGTACTGCTTGACCAAGGATCCGCTCTTCGCCCGTCTCGCCTCGGAGGTCCTCTTCGACTCTCCCGTCGAGTTCCCCTTCTCCACCGCTGCGGTGCGCGTCAACGACCAGGCTCCCGTGCGGGCGCTGGACCGCCTCGAGGAGCTGATGGGACGTCCCGTGACCGGACGGCACGTGCTGCTTCTCGGCGTGTCGTACCGCCAGGACGTCGGTGACACCCGGTACTCCCCGTCGACGACGTTCGTCGAGGCTGCGACTGCCCGCGGTGCACGGGTGAGCGCACAGGACCCGCTGGTCGACCGCTGGGAGGAGCTCGACAGGCCGGTGCTGACCGAGCTCCCACCCCTCGACGACGTCGATGCCGTCGTCCTCGCCGTCCCCCACGACGACTACCGGGGCATCGACGTCACCACGTGGCTGGGTGAGCACCGACCGGTCATCCTCGACGCGTTCGACGTGTGGACCGACGACCAGCGTCGCTCCGCAGCGGCTCTCGGTTGCACGGTCGGATCGATCGGTCGAGGCACTCCCCCGTGACGAGTCGTCGCGGGATGATCGAATCGGCGCACGGCGGATCAGGAGGAAGGACATCATGAGCGGACGGGCACTCATCACCGGCGGGGCTGGCTTCATCGGAGCCCATCTCAGCCGACGACTGCTGGACGACGGCTGGGAGGTGACCCTCGTCGACAACCTGAGTCGGGGCGTGCAGGACACGGCCCTGGCGTCTCTGCGCGAGCGGCCGGGATTCGCACTGCACGTCGCCGATCTGCGCGACCCTTCGACCCTGGGCTCGATCCCGACCGACCACACGCACGTCCTGCACTTCGCCGCTCTTCTCGGCGTCCAGAACGTGATCGATCGGCCCTCGGCCGTGCTCCGTGAGAACGTCGCTCTGCTCGAGACCATGCTCGACGTGGCGTCGGCCCAGAGCTCTCTCGAGCGATTCCTGTTCCCCTCGACCAGCGAGGTGTACGCGGGAACCCAGCAGTTCCACGACCTGCCGTTCCCGACGCCTGAAGACACTCCGCTCACCGTGTCGGCGCTCGATCGCCCGCGCACCAGCTACATGCTGTCCAAGATCTACGGCGAAGCCCTCGTCCACCACAGCGGCCTCCCGTTCACGATCGTCCGACCCCACAACTTCTACGGCCCACGGATGGGTCTGTCCCACGTGGTGCCGCAACTCCTCGACCGGATCCACCGATCGGCCGACGGCGACGAGTTGACGGTGTACTCCATCGACCACCGTCGGACGTTCTGCTACATCGACGACGCGGTCGAGTACCTCACTCGGCTGTTGGGACCCGCTGGTCGGGACGGCACCTTCAACATCGGTGTGGAAGTTCCCGAGGTGACCATCGGTGAGCTGGCCGAGCTCCTGTGTCGAGTGGTCGGTCGTGAGTTGCGGCTCGTTGCGGGCGAGACGACGGCCGGATCGCCGCCACGACGCTGCCCCGACATGTCCCGCACGATCGATGCCACCGGCCACCGTCCGCAGGTGTCGCTGGACGAGGGGGTCACCCGCACCTACAGCTGGTACCGCGACACGGTCTTCGACGGGGACGGGGTGTCGGCCCGCTGAGGTCGGCGGGGTGGCCGGCGACGCGAGGCGCTCAGCCCAGCCGGTGCGTCCCGAGCTGGTCCGTCACGACCTCATCGCTCGGGAGCGGACCGGGAGCGGTCCCCGCCCCGAACGGAGATCCGCCGAGCGCCTCGCGTCCGTGCGGCTGCATCCAGTCGGCCAGATCCGGGCCGAGCGGGACGATCCCGGTCGGATTGATGTCCCGGTGGACCCGGTAGTAGTGCGCCTTGATGTGGTCGAAGTCGACCGTGTCGCCGAACCCCGGGGTCTGGAACAGGTCACGGGCATAGGCCCAGAGCACCGGCATCTCCGAGAGCTTCCGGCGGTTGCACTTGAAGTGACCGTGGTACACGGGATCGAAGCGGACCAACGTGGTGAACAGCCGGATGTCGGCGTCGGTGATGTGGTCGCCCATGAGGTACCGACGGGTCCCGAGTCGCTGCGACAGCTCGTCCAGCCGTGAGAACAACCGGTCGTAGGCGTCCTCGTACGCCCGTTGGGAGCCGGCGAAGCCGCAGCGGTAGACGCCGTTGTTCACGTCGCGGTAGATGGCGGCCATCAGCTCGTCCATCTCCTCGCGTCGGTCGGCCGGATACAGGTCGGGTGCGCCCGGACGGTGGTGGTCGACCCACTCGGTCGAGAGGTCCTCGCTCATCGGCACGAAGTCGTTGGTACCGGCCGGGCTCGACCGGGTAGCCGTCGCGTCCGTCCCTCGTGATGCGTGAGCCGATGTAGCGGGTGTCGCGCTCGAACGCGTCCTTGTCTGCCACGTACACACCCGGGCCCTGCTGCGGGGCATCGCCCGAGCCCGGGTCGGTGGGGTCGTCTGCGGCGGGTTCTCGGACCATGGGGCATGCCTACCGCATCGTGCGCCCTGGTGGGTCACGCCAGGAGATCGACCGCAGAGTCAGCCGATCCGGGCCGACTGACCGCCGTCCACGGGCAGGCACACCCCGGTGATGAACGCGGCGTCGTCGCTGGCGAGGAACAGCGCGGCCCGGGCGACGTCCCAGGCGGAACCCTGGTGCCCGAGCGGGACCATCCCGGCGCGCAGCTCCGCATACTCGTCCCGATCGACACCCATCAGTTCGGCAGCCTGATCGACCCCCATCGGGGTGTCGATCAGACCCGGCAGGACCGCGTTGGCGCGCATGCCGTGGCGGGCACCTGTCAGGGCGAGGTTCTGGGTGAGGGCGTTCACCCCGGCCTTCGAGATCTTGTAGGCGGTCAGGTTCGTCGCCGCGGCGATCGACGCCAGGGACGACACGTTGACGATCGCGCTGCGCTCCTGTGCCCGCAACACGGGAACAGCGGCGCGACAGGTGCGCCACATCGCCCGCAGGTTCACGTCCAGGATGCGGTCGTAGTCGTCGTCGGACAGCCGGTGCGGCGGAGCGTCGCCGGCGCCGATCCCGACGTTGTTGTGCAGGATGTCGAACCCACCCATTCGATCGACCGCCGCGGCGACCACACGTTCGGGGCCCTCTGCGGACGCGATGTCGGTGACGACGACGACGGGTTCGGGCAGATCGTGCCCGGCCGCGGCGGCTGCGTCGGCGGCCGCCGTCGCGGTGTCGAGTGCCCGGGCCTCGTCCCGGTCGACCAGCAGCAGTCTGGCCCCGTGGGCCGCGAACGTGATCGCCGTGGCCCTCCCGTTGCCGATCCTCGGCCCCGGGGTCTGCCCCGCTCCGACGACGACGGCGGTCCGCCCGGCCAGTCGGTCCCCACCCCCGGGAGCGCTCACGGCTCGGTGCTGCCGATCGCCGGCATCGGTCCTTCGGTGAGCACGCCCACCGACCGCAGCATCCCCGCGAGCATCGCGTAGTGGCCGGCGAGGATCGTCAACTCGATGAGCTGGCTGTCGTCCAGACCGGAGTCGACCAGCTGCGACCACGTTGATCCGGAGATGACGTGGTCGCCCACCACCTCGTCGACCGCCGCCAGTACCGCCCGGTCGGCGGCCGACCACGGGTGGTCCTCCGGCGGCCGTGCGCAGGCGACGATCTCCGCTTCGGTGAGTCCGGCGTCCAGGCCGATAGCCACGTGCTGGCCCCACTCGTAGTCCGAGCCGCAGCGCGCTGCGGTCCGCAGGATCACCACCTCGCGGGTCCGGGCGGGCAGCGAGCTTCCCTGCAGCAGCCGTCCCCCGAACGGGAGCCAGCTGCGCATGAGCTTCGGGTGAACGGCGAGGGTGCCGAAGATGTTCAGCTCACCCATCGGCCCGAGCGGTTCCAGGACGGCCAGCTGTTCTCCGGTGGCCTCGCTCCGACGCACCGGATCGATCCGGGGTGGGTCGACTTCGGTCATGGTCGGAGGCTACCGGTGCCCCGGGGGCTCAGGCCCGAGGGTGCGACGCCGCCGCGACCGGACACGTACACTCGGGGCAGACCGCGGGCCCAGGGCCCGGCGGGGAGCGGTCGAGGAGGAGGGAATCGGTCATGCGGAAGGGCTTCGCGGTCACCTGGGTCGTGCTGGTGTCGTTGGTCGGGGTCGTTGCTGCATGCACCCCTCCTCCGTCGGGTTCGGGCACCCCGCCCGCAGATGTCCCGTGCTCGGACTCCGATCACGTCGTGCGGGTGCACGGCGACTCGCTCGCGTTCCACATCGCCCGGGCGATCGATGCGCCCGGGCGAACGGTGATGGACCGGACGACCGCTCGGGCATCGCTGAGCTTCGACCTCCCGGAGAACGCCGAGCTGGGCCTGCCGGCCGTGTCGTCGATCGTGGGGACCGTCCGCGACTGGGTGGACCGGTGCGGAGTGCCGGAGGTCCTCGTGATCCAGGGCGGGATCAACGACCTTGCGAGCAGCGTGCCGGTGACCGACATCGAAGCGGCGGTCTCCGGTCTCAGTGACTGGCTCGAGGCGCGTGACGTGACCACCGTGTGGATGACGATCCACCCCCTTCCGACCGCGGGCACCTACATGTGGGTCCAACCTGCGCGACAGGCGTACAACGAATGGTTGAAGGCCGGGAACGTTCACGGGATCGTCGCCGACTGCGTGCCCTACCTCGAGGACCCGGCCCACCCCGACACGATGGCGCCGGCGTACTGGTGGCAGGTCGACATCTGGGGGACCATCGAGGGCGTCCACCCGAACCAGGCCGGCTACGACCAGCTCGGCCGGTGCATCTCTGACGCCCTGCCGCCCACCGTCGGCTGATCACCCGATCATCAGGCGGCGCCCTCCGCAGCCCGGTCCTGGGCGACCGCGTCCATCTCGAGGTACTCCTCGCCGGTGTCGACCCAGTCCTCGAACTGCGTGACGCCGAGCACGTCGAACCGCTTGCGCAGCCATCCGTCGTTGGCATCGAGCAACCCGAGCTTCTTGCAGTTCGGCACGATCTTGGAGAACAGGAGCTGCTGGAACGGGTCCTCGTTCTTGACCTCGGCGGGCACGTCGAAGAGCTTCAACGCCTTGCGGACGTCGATGCCCATGCGCTCCCACACCTCCTGCTGGAGGAAGCGGTCACGCATCCGCACCGCCGCTTCGAACGCGAACTCCTGGCGTTCGAGGAGCTCGGCGTCGGTGAGCCCGGCGTAGAACTCCTGCAGCGACAGCACTCCGAACGCGACGTGTCGGGCCTCGTCGCTCATCACGTAGCGGAGCAGCCGCTTGAGGAGCGGGTCGGGCGTGGTCTGCAGGGCCATGCCGAACGCGGCCAGAGCCAATCCCTCGACCATGATCTGCATGCCGAGGTAGGTCATGTCCCAGCGGCTGTCGTCGATGATGTCGTCGAGAAGCAGCTTCAGGTGGGTGTTGATCGGGTAGTGGCCGTCGAGCTTGGTGTCGAGGTACTGGGCGAACACCTCGACGTGCCGCGCCTCGTCCATGACCTGGGTCGCGGCGTAGTACTTGGCGTCGATCCACGGAACCGTCTCGACGATCTTGGCGGTGCACAGCAGGGCGCCCTGTTCGCCGTGCATGAACTGGCTGAGGGACCAGTTCTGCACCTCGTGGGCGAGCTCGACCCACTCGGTACGGGTCCACTTCTCGAACGGGGTGCCGGTGAAGTCGACGCCGCGCGCCTCGAACTCCATCTGCTGCATGTCGGCCATCATCTCGGCGAACTGCTGCTGGTCGACGTCGATCGACCAGTCGAGGTCGGTCTGGCCGTTCCACTGCGAGCCCTTGGCCTTCTCGTAGAGCTTGTCGAGCGCGGGTCGGGCGCCCTTCTCGTAGTCCCACGTGAAGATCACGTCCGCGTTGTCGCGCACGGCGTGGATCACCTCGTCCACGTCGGTGTTGGCCGTGGTGAGGATCGCCTCGAGGTCATCGACGGCGGGGCGACCGAGGATCTCCTCGTCGCGGGACGGCAGCTGCGCGGACATGACGGACCCCCGTTCGGCGCGACACTGCCGCCGGTGGGTCCGGTGCTGGCGCGCCTCACCGACAGCCTGCCACACGCGATCGGTATCGGGTGGTCCCCTGTCGGCCCACCGTCGGTGGTCCGACTCACCCGGCGGGGACCGGCAGCGGCTGGATCCGCCGGCCGCCGGTCCCCGTTCAGATGGTCCCCGGCAGCCTCAGGAGATGATCCCCAGCAGCTTGAGGATCGACAGGATGGTCGAGACGTCTCCCAGGGTGCAGCCGCTCGAGAACACCGCGGCACCGGCCACGATGCTCCCCAGCGCCACGTTGCGGCGCCGGGCCCGGAGTCGGCGAGCGCGACCGGTGACGATGGTCGTGTTCTCGGCGGGTGCGGCTTCGACGGTGTTCGGCACGGTCATGGCACATCTCCCTGATCGGCGCTCGGCCCCCACGACCGAACGATGTTCAGGACGCTACATGAACGCTCGTTCACGGGGAACCCCCGGTGTCGGAGACCACGAGGCGCTCGACGTGACGGGGAGACACGCGCCGACGCCCACCACGCCGTCTCGGTCGGTCGTAGGCTCCACCCATGGACGGCGACCGCCAGACGCCCGGCTGGTTCGACACCCATGAGGTCACCAACCAGCCCCCACCCCTCGAGGCCTACGACGTGTTCAGCTCGGACCGTGCGTTGGTCGAGGCCGTCGAACGGCACGGGGCCGCAGACAACGTCGGCGATCTCGCCGCGATCGGACGGCGCGCCGGCGATCCCGAGTGGATCGAGCGGGGTCGTCAGGCCAACTCGGTCACGCCGATCCTGCGGACCCACGACCGCTACGGGCGCCGCCTCGACGTCGTCGACTACCACCCCGCCTATCACGACCTGATGGGGGCTGCGATCGACGCCGGACTGCACGCCGCGCCGTGGGTCGACACCCGCCCCGCCCCGCACGTCACCAGGGCCGCCGGGGTCATCACCTGGTACCAGGTCGACGCGGGCCACACGTGCCCGATCTCCATGACCTACTCCTCGGTGCCCGCTCTCGGTCACGAGCCGGAGCTCGCTTCCGACCTCGTCCCCCGGCTGACCGCCCGGGACTACGACGGCTCCAACCGGCCGATCGAGCAGAAGGCCGGCATCACCGCCGGCATGGCCATGACCGAGAAGCAGGGGGGCTCCGACGTCCGAGCCAACTCCACCGTCGCCCGAGCGAACCCGGCGCCGATCGGGGTGGCCGGCCGCGAGTTCCTGATCACCGGCCACAAGTGGTTCTGCTCTGCGCCCATGTCGGACGGCTTCCTGACCCTCGCGGTCGCCCCGGGCGGGCTCAGCTGCTTCTGGATGCCGCGGTGGAGGCCGGACGGCACCCGCAACGCCGTGCGCATCCAGCGACTCAAGGACAAGCTCGGCGACCGCTCGAACGCCTCGAGCGAGATCGAGATGCTCGACGCGTGGTCGGTCATGGTCGGCGAGGAGGGCCGTGGTGTCCGGACGATCATCGAGATGGTCAACCACACCCGACTCGACTGCACCCTCGGATCCGCCGCCATCATGCGTCAGGGAACCGCTCAGGCCATCTGGCACGCGTCGCACCGTCAGGCGTTCGGCCGCACCCTCGTCGAGCAGCCGCTGATGTCGAACGTACTGGCCGACCTCGCCGTCGAATCCGAAGCCGCGACCGTCGCAGCCATGCGGGCCGCGGCCACCTTCGACGCCGCCGACGACCCAGCCGAAGCGCTGCTGGCTCGCCTGGTCCTCCCGATCGTCAAGTACTGGACGTGCAAGCGGGCCACCACCCACGCGGCCGAGGCGATGGAGTGCCTCGGAGGGGTCGGTTACGTCGAGGAGACCGACCTGCCCCGCCTGTTCCGCCAGAGCCCGGTCAACGGCATCTGGGAGGGGTCCGGCAACGTGATGTGCCTCGACGTCCTACGGGCGATGATGACCTCACCCGAGTCGATCGAGGCCTACTGGGCCGAGGTCGATCTCGGATCCGGCTCCGATCGTCGTCTCGATGATGCGGCGGAGCGTGTTCGCAAGGAGCTCGCGGACTTCGACGACATCGAGGTCCGGGCCCGGCGGATCGTCGAGGCACTGGCCCTTCTGCTGCAGGGCTCGCTGCTCGTCCGCCATTCTCCGAGCGCGGTCGCCGATGCCTTCGTCGCGTCGCGCCTCGACCCGGACCGATCGGCACGCTCGGCGTTCGGCACCCTGCCCGCCGGAACCGACCTCGACGCGATCATCGAACGCCACCGACCGTCGGTCACGGTGACGGCGGCGTCCTAGCATCGCCGGGTGCTCGAACCGGTCCGACCCGTCGTCGATGGCGAGGACCCGCTCGATCCCGGAGAACATCGGACCCGCCGTGGTCCGATCGACCCGACGTTGCTGCAGCTCGCGCCAGCGCTGCGTCGCCACCTGTCGATCTGCGCGGGCCTGGCGGTCGCAACCGCGGTCGTCGTGCTCGCCCAGGCTGAGATCATCGGCCGCGAGCTTCCGCGGCTGATCGATGGGGACCTCGAGGCAGCGACACCGCTCGCCGGTGTGCTGGTGGCGATCGGGCTGGGACGCTTCGTGCTGCGCTGGGCCACGGAGGTCTCGGCGGCGAGAGCAGCGGCTGCATCACGGGTGGAGATCACCGACCGGGTGATCGACCACGCGCTGGTGCTCGACGAACGCGGTGCGGCCGACGCGACCCCGGCCCGGGTCACGACGCTCGTCACCGACGGGGTCGACGCGCTCGACCCGTGGATACGGGAGTACGTACCGGCGTTGTGCATCGCCGCTGTCCTCCCGCTCGCCGCCGGCGCACGCATCTTCGCCGCCGACCTCACCTCCGCGGTGATCCTGCTCGTGGCGATCCCCTTGATCCCGGTGTTCATGATCCTGATCGGCAGGCTCGCCGAGGATCGGGCTGATCGCCAGTGGGCCACGTTGCAGCGCCTGGCTGCGCACTTCCACGACGTCCTCGTCGGCCTGCCGACGTTGCGGCTGTTCGGTCAGGCCGGGGCGCAGGTGCAACGGGTGCGCGCCGTGGCCGAGCAGTACCGGGTCGCTGTCATGCGGACCCTGCGCGTCGCGTTCCTGTCGGCAGCGGCGATGGAGCTGCTGGCGATGCTGTCGGTCGCGCTCGTCGCGGTCACGATCGGCTACCGCCTCAGCGTCGGCGACGTGACGCTGCAGGCTGCACTCATCGTCCTGCTGCTCGCGCCGGAGTGCTCGCTTCCGATCCGGCGGGTCGGCGCGGCGTTCCACGCCGCGCAGGCCGGTACCGATGCAGCCGACGAGCTCAGCGAGCTGCTCGCCACCACGACGACCCCGGACGGACCGGTCGACGTGTTGCCGACATCGGAGCCGACCACTCCGACGCTGCGCATTTCCGGGGCAACCGTGGTCGATCCCGACCGCGGTCGACGGGTCGGACCGGTCGACCTCGACGTCCACGCCGGATCGCTCGTCGCGCTCGTCGGTGCCAGCGGAGCCGGCAAGTCGACGTTGCTCGACGCCGTCCGCTGCCGTGTCCCCTTGCAGCGTGGCCACGTCGAGCTGGCCGGCGTCGACGTGACGGATCTGTCGCGGACGGCAAGGGCTGACGCGCTGGTGTGGGTTCCGCAGCTCCCCGACCCGGTCGGGTCCGACGTCCACGCCGCCGTCGCTGCAGGATCCGACCGGATCGACGCCGCTGCGGTCGACGAAGCGCTCGCAGCGGTCGACCTCGCGGGGTTCGCCGGACGCAGGCCGTCGGAGCTCTCCGGCGGTGAGCGCCAGCGCCTGGCGGTGGCCCGTGGCGTGTTGCGCGCTGGAACCGCACCCGGCGCTTGCGTCCTGCTCGCGGACGAGCCGACGTCGCACCTCGACCGCCACCGCGCTGCCCTCGTGATCGCGGTGCTGCGCCGGGTGGCAGCGGGCGGGTGCGCGGTGATGGTCGCGACCCACGATCCCGACCTCATCGGTGCTGCGGATCACGTAGTGCGCCTCGACGAGGGTCGGCCCACGCCGGAGGGCGTCTTGCCTCCGAACCTCGGTCTCGCCGAACCCGATGAGGTCCCGTCGGCACCGTGCCAGGTCTCCTCATACGCCTGGGCAGACGGCGCGACGACCGAGGTCGACCGTTCCCCGACCGCCACGGCTCGGCCCATCGACAGCGGCGATGACCTCGCGTGGGTCCAGCAGATGGCCCGACCGGTGCGCTGGCGCCTCGTCGCCGGCCGGACGCTCGCGGTCCTGACCGAGCTCTGCAGCATCGGCCTCGCCGCCACCGCGACCTGGATGCTCGTACGCGCGTCGACCCGCACGCCGTTCGCCGAGCTCGCCGTGGCGGCCGTCGCCGTGCGGGCCTTCGCGATCGGCAAGGGCCTCCTGCGCTACAGCGAACGGCTCGTCTCCCACGACACGACCTTCCGGATGCTCGCTGACATCCGGGGTGCCGTCGTCACCCGGTTGGGACGCGTCGCCCCCGCCGGGGTTCCCGGGATGGAGCGCGGTGACGTGATGACGCGCGTGGTCGACGACGTCGACCGCCTCGCCGACCAGGAGCTGAGGGTCATGGGGCCGATGACCTCGGGACTCTCTGTCGGGCTCCTCGCCGTCGTCGCGTCCGCCACCGTCGCACCCGGTTTCGGTGTGGCGTACGCCGTGGTCGTCATCATCGTCGCGGTCGCTCTGCCCGCTGCGACCAGGGTTCTCACCGCTGGAGCCGTCCGTGACCAGGTGTCTGCCCGGGCCGAGCTCGCCGGAGCGACCCTGGAGCTCGTCGAACACGGCGACGAGCTGACGACGACCGGCGCGGCGGGCACCTGGGTCGGGCGCATCTCGAACGCTTCCACGTCGATCGGATGCATCGATCGACGTCGCGGCACGCGCATCGGAGTCCTCGAAGGGGTCGCTGCACTCGCTGCGCCGGTGCTCGCCGCGGCGATCGTGGTGGTGGACCGCTCGATCGGCGCCACGGTCGACGGAGCGTTGCTGGGGGCTGCCGTCCTCGTGCCGTTCGCGCTGATCGAGGTGCTCGCACCGCTCCTGCACGCAGGAGAGCAGCAGGCGTCGGTGCAGGTCGCCGCGGCGCGGCTGCGGACCGTCCTCGACGCAGCGGACCCGGTCACAGAACCGGCCGACCCCGAGGCGCTCGCGACGCACCCACCGCTCGTGCTCGACGACGTCACGCTCCGTTGGCCCGGCGCGGCCTCGCCGGTGCTGAGCGGTCTGGACCTTCGGTTGGAGCCGGGCGAGCTCGTCGGACTCGACGCACCGAGCGGCACCGGCAAGTCGACCATCGCTGCGGCACTCGTGCGATTCATCGGAGTGGAGCAGGGACGCTACCTGCTCGGCGACATCGACTCTGCGCTGGCAGGCGGCGACAACGTCCGCGACGTCGTCACCTGGTGCCAGCAGACACCGTGGCTCGCAGCGACATCGCTGCGGGAGAACCTCCTCCTCGCCGCCCCCGACGCCACCGACGACGAGATGTGGGCGGCGCTCGACGCCGTGGCGCTGTCGGACTGGGCGGTCGCCCTTCCCGACGGCCTCGCCACCGAGGTGGGTCGTGATGCCGCAGCGATGAGCGGCGGACAGCGCCAACGCCTCGCCCTCGCCCGAGTGCTGCTCGCCGGCCACCGGATCGTCGTGCTCGATGAACCGACGGCGCATCTCGACGCGCCCACCGCCGAGCGGGTGCTGCGCGACCTGCTCGCTGCCCTCGATGGACGGACCGTCCTCCTCCTCGGTCACGGCCCGACGCCGCACCCCTGAACTCGGACCGTCTGATGTCGATGATCGACGTCAGACGTTCTCGCTACAGGCGCTCACCTCAGCCCGGGTCGAATCCGACCCCGCTCACCTTCCCTCGGCCTGGGGGGGTGTGAGCACGGGGACGAGACAGCCGATCGGTGATTGGACCTGGGTGTCGTAGAGGCTCTTCCCCGAGAAGGAGTTCCACCGCTCCTGCATGGCGGTGAGCTCGGCGAGGAGAGCAGGCGCATTGGCGCCATCGACGATGGTGCTCGGGCAGATGTGGAGCGTGTCGGCGTTCTGTCCCTTGTTGACCTGGAACTCGAACCTGTGCGTCCCGTTGTTCTGCGCCGAGGGCTCACCGAGGACGTCGCCGGCCTTGACATGATCGCCCTTGGCGACCTTGAGGTTGGTCAGGTGGTCGTACGCGACGGTCCAGATCGAGCCATCCCTCGGTTGCAGCATGACCTCGTAGTCCCCCGTCTCGGGCTGGTCCTCGATGAACCCGATCGTCCCGTCGATGGCGGCGACGATCGGCGCGCCGGCCTTGACCGAGGAGAACTCGAAGTTTGGGTTCCGACGCGGGTCGTCCCGGCCGAGCGACTCACCGAAGGCGTAGAAGCCCTTCAACCCCCGGTCTGCGTACTCGCGCAGCGCGTTCTCGGTGTACTCGACGTCGTCCATCGATCGCAGACCGAAGTTCTGCAGCACGATGTCCGGCTCAGCGCCTCCGGGGTCGCCGCCGCCGGTCCGGACAGATCCATCCATCGGACCGCCGTCGTCGGTGGGCCCTCGATCGTCGACACGGACGGGATTTCCACGTCGCTCGTTGGCAGGGCCGCCGGCGCTCTCGTCGCCGCATGAGGCGAGGCCGAGGACGCCACCGATGGCGACGGCGGCGATGAGTACGACACGAGTACGCACCCGCATAGTCCGTGATGGTCGAACGTCGATGTCCATCTCGTCAGCGTACGGAGGTCCGCGCGGAACGCGGCCTGCCACGCGCGTTCGGCGCGACACGGCGGATGGGCTGATACGTCCCCGCGTCCACTGTCGTCTGCGCCATCGTCTCGCCGAACCCGCTCAGCGCTGCCATCCCGTCCCCGCAGCCCGTTGCCAGCTCCGGTGCTCCCGGGCGATCGCGTTCGCCTGCGAGAGCACCGCGTCGCGGGCGATGCGAGCCGAGGCTCCCATCGTCCGGCCCCGAAGGACGTGGATGCCGTCGTGGGTCGCCTGGCGATGGCCCGCGGCGCGGAACAGGAGCCCTCGACCGGGGCACTCCTGGCGGGCGAGCGAGACCGGTACGAGCGTGACGCTCCGTTGGTCGGCAACCAGTTCGAGGCACGCGGCGGTGGATTCGACCTCGTAGAACGGCAGCCGGGTCGCCCGGTGTTCCGGATCGAGCGACCGGGTCAGCACCCGGCGACCGACCGGGGCAGGGGGCGGGAGGACGAACGGGTGGACGGTGACCTGCGCTGGCGACGGGTCGGGGACCTTCGCCAGTGGGTGATCCGCTCCGACGACGAGGGCGAGCGGTTCCGCCGGCAGAGGCTCCGAGTCGATCTCAGCGGCGAACGAGGACTCCTCCGCCTTGGAGGTGTCGCACACGACGAAGTCGAGGTCTCGGCGCACGAGCGACGCGAGCAGGTCCGAGGCACCACCGCCGACGACGGCTACCTGGAGTCCCGGCCGCTCCCTCGACAGCGCGGTCACGGCCCTGGTCATCAGGGGGCGGGCAGGATACGGGCCCGTGCCGATGGCGACCGAGCCGCCCTCGCCGTCGCGCAGCAGCCGGGCCGACTCCACCAGCGTGCGAGCCGCGGCGACGGCGTCGACCGCGTGGCCGATGAGCGCCTCTGCCGCATCGGTCGGCTCCACCGCCTGGGTGCTGCGATCGAACAGCGTCTGGCCCAGGT
>WBZL01001572.1_pt1 | contig 23605 bp, 17 predicted proteins | sample 5204291 | NCBI WGS metagenome assembly WBZL01 (sample SAMN12344345, study PRJNA552823) | activated sludge metagenome | biome: Activated sludge suspended growth; feature: Nitrification reactor; material: Wastewater; isolation source: activated sludge from nitrification reactor of wastewater...
TCGCCTCAAAATCCTGGCGGGAAACATTCCCCTTGTGCCAATACAGCTTGTGACCACGCAAGGTGGTATTGCGCGGCGACGCATTGTAGCTGGACAGGCGACTTTTGTCGTCGGGGTTGGATTGGGTTAAATAATGTTGAAAGGTGGTTGGATTGGGCGACCCTAGCACCTTGGGCGTTACGACTGGGTTGCCAGGCAGCCACGGCGAGGATTGACCCGCCACTAGTCGCGCATCTTCGACAAAAATGCGTCCTGCTGTGGCCTGATTACGTTGGTTATTGCCTCTTTGTCGCTTCACACGGCCAAACATCGTTTCAGCAAAATCCATGAGATCTTCACGATTATGCTCCGGCGGTAACAGCTCTTGCGGCGAACGGCGGTAGGGGGCGCGAAACATTTGGGTATGCCCAAAGAAGACCAGCGTATTATTCGCATCCATCAAATAGAAGACGGGGTGCATATCCACCAAAACGCCCTTGTTGCCCAACAACTGCGTTTGTTCTGGCGATTGTTGGTCTTTGTAGGCCGTGACCAAATCTGGCTCATTCCCTTGGCTGCCATCAGGGATGCGAATCCAGTTTTCTTCGGTCACGGCCGTATCCACATCAAAAATAACAGCCTCCGTCTTCTTGCTAAACATCCGCCCGCTGCGTACCAGTGCTGCTTTTTGCAACCCCGGCGCAAGTTTGTTAGCTGCACGGACAATGTTCGCCCGTTTCACGTGAATAAAGCCGCCGCGCACTTGCTTGAAATCATAATCACCCGCTTCAATGTAAATCTCATTGGCACTGCGGCATTGCTCCCACTTTTTAAGATCGTGGGGGATACTTTTGTGGTTAATACGGCCAAAAGTCGTCCCGTTAATCTCCTTTGCCGGCTGAATAAACCAATCATTTTCATTTTTATTCTTCCGAATATACCCTCCTTTGAATTTTGGGGTGTAGTGATGTTGTTTATCCGGTTCACTATCGAACAGCTGATCCCGATAGGCATTGCCGTGGCTGGTTGTGTCGCCTACGGCACGATAGATAAGCGGGTCGCTGGGAACAGGCGCGAGCTTGCCATGACTAAGAATTTCGACCAGTGAACGGATCATGCCGCGCAAGCTGCTGCCGGGAATGACGGGTGCGTTGGGGTCGTCGGTATAAAAAAAGTCTGGTTTGGCATCATGGAGGGTGCGTTTGTCATCCTTGCCTTGCTCTTCTTGTTCAAATTCGTCCAAATTTAGCGGGGCGCGAACATAGATTGGTGATCTGGTTTCCAGTTCGACATCAATCCAGCCGGTTAACCGCTTTTCGTCGTATTGGTCGTGGTTTGCCAGCAAAACGTTTTTGTCTTCAGGGAAAGCGATGAGGCGGTCGGTAATGGGTACAAAGTTGTAGGGGGCAACGGCCGTTCTTTCTCTGCTGCCAGGGTTTTTGTGTTGTGGGGGACGGGTTGGTTTTTTATGCTGAGTCATGGGAACACTCCTCTCCGTTGATTGTCAAAGCGACAAGACGGCTGGTGACAATCCGGGCAACATCTTCTTGAGCAAGATAATGGCGGACAACAAGGCGCAACGGCCGTTCTTTATATTGTTTGGGATTATTCGGCGTGGCTTGATCGGCCGTTGGGTCGGGTACATTACAAGGAAATGTGTGCTGCAGACCTTGAATCCCATCATTCATCACCGAAAAGCCGTTAGCCTGCGATTCAATCTGATCTCCCCACAGCATCTGCTGTTCGTCTATGGATTCTGTATACATGGCCTTTTCATCACCCTGGGCGGCGCGAATAAAACGGCCGTGCCACGCATTGCCTGAACGCCAAATATAGATTTCGCCCGCATTGCCAAACAGCCGTGCCTCTTGCAGCAGGTCATCGCTAAATGAGGGCGTATAAGCCGATTGCCCCAGTTGCAACACGCCTTCGTGTAATTTGCCCCAAATCACGCCATCCCAGGAATGGGCTAATAAATAGGGCAAGGAATGTGCCTTCGCTTCCCGTTCCAGCCATTGCTGCAACCCCGTCGCAGGAACCGTTACGGGTGCAACCAGATCGGCGCGGCTGTCAATTTCAGGATAAATTGCTTCTGCTTTTTTCATATTCATGCGGCCTCTCCCGTATGCACAGCAGCGACAAATTGCTCCAGGTGGTCGGGAGTCGCTCCTGTCAAGGAAAGCTGTCCATTGTCATTTGCTATCTGCCAATTTTCTGTTTGCCACTGCTGATTTTCATAGTGACGATATTGCATGTGTACTATTTGTCCGCGCAAACGGCCCCGTCCTACACTTGCCTCTCCGCCAAGTGCCAAATCGCCCATCCACAAATCCTTGAGCAAGAGCAGCATCAAGCCAATGTCCTGCGGTTTGGGATTGTGGATGGTGAGATTGACGTGAAGGCGCGTTTTGCCATTGTTACGGCCGAAAACAGGCTGCTCGTTAAACAAGGCACTGTCCTTCGCCCCGCCGGTAAAGCGGTCAATGGCGACGCGGTTTTGCACGAGTTCAAACTGCGGTTCCTCGATAATCGTTTCTTCCACCAGCAAGCGGCTGGCCGATGGATTGTCTGTGTCGCGCAAATCTTTGCCAAACACGCCAAACAAATCGTTGATGCGCTGGCGTGTCGTCTTTTCGTCGTGGAACAGATTGAGAATGCGATGTGTCCGGCTGCGTAACGCGCCGGTAATGCTCGTGCCAGAAATGATTGGTTCTCCCTTGTTGTTGCTGAGGTGTACCATGTCGGGACTGTTGGAATTCGGTCGCCCTGCGGAACGAACCAGTAAGGAGCTATCCAGCGCAAACTCCGCTTCCATGCGGAACCTGTGCCGGTGGTCAATCAATGACCCAAAATCGAACACAGGATGTTGAGTTGGCTTTTCAAGCGATTCGATTTGTTGGTCGGCGAGCGGTTTATGGCCGTTTTTGAGCCAATCACAAAGGCCAGCGGCGGTAGTGAGGTCGTAGGGTTTGATGCGCCAATTTTGGGTGGTGAAACGGCCGTAGCCCCGCTTCTTGCGCCCACCCAACGTAATAGCCCCATCGGTCAACCCTTCCAGCGCAATCGCCAAGCCCTGTTTCAACCGTTGGTGATAATTCTTGCCCATTTTGTGACGCGGCTGGGCAAGGAGCAGTTCAAAGCGTAACGGGAAAATCGTTCCCGCTTGCCATGCCTGCATATTAAACAACTCCTGGTTAGAAGCGGTGCGCGTTTGGGGGTCAATGCGGACACCATCCCGTGTTTCCATGCCAAAGTTTATGCCATACGCATCATCAACAATCACAGCACTTTGCAAGCCATCGTCATCCCCCTTGAACCCGCCAAACAATGCTTCTGTAAGCTTGTTGGCCGAGTTAGCAATTACCTTGTCCGGTTGGAGATAACCGACTTCACGTGCGCCAAGATAAGCGCGTAATGCGCCTGTTAACGATGCGCCGGTCAGCACGGGTGTAACGCCATCGTACCCATCAACAAGCAGGGGCATGTCGGTGATTAGGTCATGGTCACCAGTACCGAAAAGCGCGGGCGTTTGCAAAACGAGATCGCCTTCCACAATGATGCGTTGGGTGATGCGACGCGAATTGTCGCCTGACCAAAATTGTTTGTCTGCCATCAGTTGTCCTCCCGTTTGTCTTTAGCAATGCGGCCGAGTGTGGCATCGAGATAGCGCAAATTGTATTCGTAAATCAAGGGATCACCGGCTTTGGCCTGTACGTTACTGCCAAGTTGTGGGTACTCATCGGCATTAACTGTAAAGACAAAATCATCGCTGTCTATGACATGTCGCATCCATCTCAGTATAGGTTCTCCAGCAATCCGTGACTTGGCGAATTGGCGTTGTGCTGATTTGCGCTTGTAAATATCGTCCAAAAACCGCTTTAGCTCCTTACGCTCATTAGCAATTTGTGAACCGTCTACCAAAATGGTTTGCAATGATGCCTGTACCGATTGACGCAGACGATACAATTGGCTCGTGCTGAGTGAATAGGTGCGGTTCGTGCGATTGCCGACAACATCATCTACTTTTTCGAGCAGCTTTCCGTCCAGTTTATGTTGTAAGCGGCGTTGCACCATTTGTTGGGCTAGTGAAACGGCCGTTTCCGCTTCAATCGGCTTTAGTGTTGAGGCAGAAGCCTTGAGGTCGTCTGGCTCAGGAAAGGGATTTAGTTTGGCTTGTGTTTGCCAGTTGACGGCGATACGGCCGTAACCATCCACCTGCTGCTCGCCAATGGAGCGTATGTTACGCAAACGCGCCACTATCGCTGGCGTCAAATTACGATAGACAAACACACTGCCCATTTGGAAGGCTACTGCCTGTGGCAGCGGCAAGCCCCATTTCCGATTGAAGCCACCCACCTCTCGCTGACCGATGTAATAACGAACGTTGGCGGGATCAACCTGAATGCCAAGTGCCTTCGCCATCGCTTGTGGATCACTGGTGAATTGCCCGGTCTCGCTCCGCAAAAGCGCATCGCTTAACAGGGTGATAATGGCGGTGGTGGCGGGCAACGCACCTTCTTCAAAGGCGATGCATTTCGTTTCCGACCATGTTTCATCCTCTTCTTCCTCTTTGACAAGCCGCAGTTGAACACGGCCGTAATCGCTGCTCCGTACTCCACCAATGTGCATGGCTTGGCTGAGAAACGGCCGTAAAACCTCCGCATCTCCCTCATGGTCGCACAAAATATGGGCCAAAAACGTTTGTCCTCTTTGCAGCGATTCGTAGCGATAAATCGCGCCGTTTTCGGTGGTGGCGCGACCAAAGTCACGGTCGCGGCTGGTTTGAATGCGAATCTGCGTTTGCGGAGATAGCAGGTGTGGAGCTGATTCGGGGGCGGTAACAAACGATTTCCCGACCCCTTTGGGTTGTGGTAGCGACGAGGGTATATGAATAGCAAAATCATAGATTAGGGATGATTTGTCAGCGTTTTTGGGCTGATGCCATGAACGTGGCGTTGGCAATGAGGGCAGCCATTGGCTTTTCCAGGGCTGTAGCAAATACCCGTTAAGAAAGCGCGTTTGCCCATTAAAAAAGAGACGGCGGGCGGCCGGATTATTGTCTAAATCCAGGTCAGACTGCTTCTCTTGCCGTAGATACTGACTAATCAATGCGCCGCGCAGCACGGAGCCAGCCAGGAATGGGAGCGTTATACTGCTGTTGGGATCGCCTTCTAACCCTGTTAGCAGAGCGGGTTCTTGAAGTTCGATGTGGTAAGTTAATCGGATCATGCGGTTGTTCCCCCTACCATCTGTTCAAAGTGAGCTAGATGATTTGCCATTGTTTCCTCATTCTCTAATACAACCCGCATACGTCCTCGGCCGCGATTGCGGCCGGTGCCGGCACGGTGCAGGCTGGCGGCACACGCCGACAATAAGGCCAAAGCGGTCTCATCTGGTTTTTGGGTAAATTCTAAACGAGCCACCAGTTCGGTTTTACGTAGCAGCACGCGCATGGCGCGTAATGAGCCGGTTTGTGGGATGCCAGTGGTGTTGTTAACGGCCGTTTGCCGTCGAATGGCGGTTAGTGAATCGAGCACGTCTTCTTTCATCCATTTTTTGGTCGTAACGGCCGTTTCTACCGCATCACGTAATTCGTCAGGCAACTGCGCCATCCCTACCCGCATCCTGGCATCATCGTGCAAATGACTGCCCGGATCGCCAAACAAGAAGCGAGCTGCTTCATGCAGCTTCTGTTCATGTGGGGATTCCATCGCCTGCACAGAATTCAGGATATTGGCGCATTCCTCCACCAACAACCCCTTCAAGGTGCGTCCGCGCAAAAATGGCAGGCCAGTCACCGGATCATGTGTGATTTCCTGATCCACAAGACCCACCACCCCATCACCGCGTCCGAAGGTTGTTTCACTCAATAAAGTCAAATGGAGATTAAGCGTTGTCATCATCATTCCTCCGCTACCATATACCAATCAGCCAACTCGATTGCATCGTAATAGCCACAATACTTTTCATTCCAGCCTGTTTCTTCAAATAGATTGCTGTTGGCGAAATGGGGCAAACGGCCGATATTGTACGACTTAATAAATTGTTTTGTTTCCTTTGGCCCTTCCCGCAGCACATCACGCAGTGCTTTGACCTTGTTCCGCCGCGTTGACCAGTTGGGTTCCTTATTCTGAGGAGTATCAAGGTCTTGGAATTGCGCCAGTCCATCATAGACAAATTCCCATGACCGGTAAGGCTGTTGGGGATTGTCCTCAATGGTTACGGGGCGCACAGTCAGACTGCCTTGTAGGGTTTGATAATGTTGGTCACGAATCGTTTCCAGGTCGCCCATCAAGCCGCTCATGGCAAAATGCCAGTCGAGGCAGCCGCCCGCATACGCATGTTTACGTTTGAGGTCAGTTCGGTACTTTTTGGCTGATTTGCCTAACGCTTCGGCAAGCTCGTAGGCACGGGCAAAAGGATAATGGCTTTTGACGATGGCGATGCCCGCGCTGGCGGTCAATTCACCAATATGATTTTGCAATAGCTGGGCAGTCTTGGCTTTGAACCGCTTGAGGTAATCGTTGGCCAAGGCCAGCCCCAAACGGCCGTCACAGATAAAGGTGATGTCGTCGCCACCAAAAACAATGGGGCGGAAGGGGAGATAGAAACCGTGTTCGCTGCATTTAAGTTCAAGCCGGGGCAAAACATCGCCAAAGGCATTGCAGTGTTCGATATAATGCACAGCTTTGCCCTCTTTGTCTGTGGTCAGCTTGATTTTGTCTTGCAGAAAGTGCAAGGTCTCTTGCATCGCTGTACGCGCCGCCTGGTCAAGCTGGATGGAGAAGTCGCGCCGTGTTTGCACGTAGCTGCGGTTTAATAGCCTTGGTTTAGCGCCGGGGTTGTTCTTCGCGCTGTCTTTGGCACCGATTTCGACCAAGCGAGAACCCACGCCGTCGCCATCGGCATGAACGATGGCAATGTAGCTATGCTCGTCTTCGGTGCGGCCAATTTGGTCGAGGTCTGAGGGGAATTCAAAGAGATTCTGCGAGGGTTTGTCGAATTGAAGATATGCCCGCAAACGGCCGTTTGCAGCATCAAGATTTCCCTTTTTCGTCTTGGCGGCAATTTCAGCCGAAGCGGGGTAGGGTGTTTCTCTTTTGGATAACGTTTCTGACATTGTTATGGCGGGCAGACCTGTTGATTGGCAAACGGCCGTTACGCCCAACCCCAGCAATGGATTAGAACAAGTGCGAGCTTGTTTATGCTGGTCAAGCAAATTCTCGAAGATGTCGGTCATTACGTCGTAGAGATTGTCCTGGTCAAAGTTGAACGGCCGTTGGTAAATCACCAATTGCAAATTAGGCGCGTGACGCATAACAAAGCGCGTATGATTCCTGACGAATTGGGCGCATGTTTCTTTGCCATCAAACAAAATAGAGGCATTGCCGCCCCCCATGTACACTACTTCAGCCTGCAATGCCCCATCTTCGATCTTGTCATCCGTAAAGCCAAAACGCTGACCGACGCGCTCTTTGACCACAATGACATTGTGCTTTGATGGCAAATTGCCTACCACCCAATCCTGGGTCGCCGCATTTACCAAATAAGAAGCCACCACATTTTCCCGCAGACGGTTACTGCCAAAAATGTAGGGTTGAATTTGTGTTGTATCAATAATCAATAATTCCATTAGCTGTCTCTCCCTTCTACCCATTCGACCAGGGCGGTTTGCAGGTTCCGTAGATGATTAGAACCAAAAACCCGAATATGTTTGTCTATGGTGGCTCTGCTTTCACTTTGAATGTGCCGGGGTTTGTTGTTCGTACACACAAGCCCGATACGTGCTTCATCACCACCTAATTGCCGCGCCCGCATGGCTACCTCAAATAACTTTTGTTTCTTATCAAAACTCCCGCTCGTTGTACAAGAAATGGCAAATAGCTGATAGCCACGAATACCAACGACATCCAGCTCAAAGCATACCGGATATTTTTCATCTTCTTCCAAAATCGTTTCAACACCAATATGAACGGAATCAAATAATCCTGATTTTTCCAAAGAACTAGCCACGTAATGCTCTAACCATTTTGCCTCTAGCCAAGCGCATATCTCCTCCATTTCTAAATTAGCTGGGCAACCTGGCCGAATGTTAGGAGGTGTTGACAGCGCATTATACGCTTGCCTCAGATTTAGCTCTGATTCTAAATTAGCTGGACAATCTGGCCGAATGTCAGGAGGTGTGGACAGCGCATTATACGCTTGCCCCAGATTTAGCTCGGACAAATCACTTGGATAGCCAGCGATAACAAGTTCCTCTTTCAATTTGCGGCCGATTTTTCCCTCTGGAAAAGGTACTGTTGTCACTTTTAGGCGTTCTTCGTCTTGCCAATTTTGGTACCGCCAGCCAATTAACATTCCCGTTAATGGGTCAGTCAAATCATGTTTTTGAGATGGTCGCTTTAACGGCTTTATATGCTTGTCATACCACTGTTTCCATGTATCAGGTAAACCGTTTTGCCAACTCTGGGCAAGTGTCAAAGCCGTCTCTGGTAACCATGCTGATGTTAATGGGGGATTGCAGGGATTCATTCTCAAACTAGCATGTAAATCAATAAAATCTTGAAGTTCGAAGGGGGCGGGCAGGTTGTCAATGGCATCATAGTAAAAACCATCATCAAAAATGAGATGCAAGTTACGTGAATCAAGATAGCTGCTCATCTTGGGTGCCTGCTTTCCTAAAATATCACGGAAGGCGCGATGGGCATGAACAGCCATTGCTTTGGTACCGCCTGTGTAGTTAAGACCCGTGCGCTCGTTTTTATCAATGAGGTTATGAACGACTGTATGAATATTCTCTGCATTTGATTCAATAACTTTTTTAGGGATCACGCTGCTGATCTGATGTTTATCGAACCAAGTTTTGAGTGCGTTGGCGACAGGTTCTGTGTCATCGGAAGACACCAATGTAATGCGACCGCCGTTTCGTATCAATAATCGCCCTGCCACTGCATTGGGCAGAGGGTTGCCACCAACGAGGAGAATGAGATGGTTGACCTGTTTATCTGGGGGAATGGAAGATTTGTCTGTCATATGTTTTGCTCGCTTTGAAGGAGTGTAGAGGATGAACGGCCGTTTCTCCTCCCACCCACCTCTGAAACAATTTCATAGCCACCTCTGATTTTTAAGCCCGGCCAGCCTGATATTCTATGCTTGCGTTCTCTCACAGCCTTTAGCAGGGCGGGGCGGCAAAGAATGGGTTTGCTGCCCCGCTACCCTGCAGGAGCAAGATAGGCAAATTTGTCAGCTAAAAAGCGGTAATCCAGGCGCACATCATCGCTGATGGCCCAAACGTTGCGACACGTGGCTAGGATCACCGTTTTGTGGCTGTTGACCGTTGCCAGAGAGATGTGCAGATGGGCGGCCGCCTGCTGGGGGTTTAGCCTCTGAGCAAAGGCCATGACCACCTCCTGCTGCCGCTCGGTGAGTGCGTCTAATACCTGTTGGCAGCGCGTTTGCTCCCCGTGGTCAAGGACGGCGCGGTGGCGTGCCAGCACGTCATCGGAGGTGGGCAATAGCTGGGAAAGCTGGCGCAGGGCGGGGAAATAGCTGCCCCAAGGCAGCATCGGCACGCGAATGAGCCGAAAGCCGGAATCGGGCGGCAGGTGCATGATCGCACCTTCGTTCATGCGTTGCTGCCATTGGTCGGGGGTGAACATGTGCCAAAGGGTGTCTTGATGCCCAAAGTGGAGCATGGCGGCCGACATGGTGACCATGCCCAAAATGCGCCGCCCGCCGCTGATGCCGATGTGGAGCGTTTTTTGCTGTGCTTTGAGTGAGGCGAGCAACTGGTTGACAAACTCCCAAACGAGGTTGGCATCGGCGACATCATAAATGTCGTGGGTGGTGGCGTGGCTGATGGCTAGGGGGCGGTAGCGGATGGGGTGGTTTTGATAACGGCCGTTTACAAACTCCTGCGCCAATTTGTGCAACGAGTGGGCCACCCGCTTGTTTTCGGATGAAAGATATAGCACAATGATTTCATCAAGGACAATGTTTTGGGCGAGCAGGGCATCAAGAGCCAACGTCACAACCTGGGGTTGTCCCCCCAGCGTGGCGATAAATGTAGCTGGTCGGCCTGGATTCATGCGTTATGCCTTCTATCCAAATTGCGCTGGTTACTAAGACACATACTATACTTGAAACAAGAGAGAGACTCAAATGATCAATGAAAACCCATTTCCGGCAATTCTGGTGGGAGGGCCACCACACTCCGGTAAGTCGGTGTTAATTTATAGCCTGACCCGCGCCCTGCGCCAGGCGCATGTGGGGCATTATGTGGTGCGGGCTTGTCCCGATGGGGAAGGGGATTGGAGCAACGAGGTTGACCAGGCTCTGCTGCCGGAGCTGCGGGTCAAAGGGAAATTTACACCTGAGTTTGTGGAAACGGCCGTTCGGCACGTGGATAACCGCCATTTGCCGCTGCTGGTGGATGTGGGGGGCAAGCCGAGACCGTGGCAAGAAGGTGTGTTTGCCCAATGCACCCACGCCATTTTACTAAAGCCAACTTCGGCCACAGCAGAAGGTCTGTTTTCTGCCGAAATGGCAAGGTGGCGGGCGATGATGGCGGATCATGGGGTGACGGTCATCGCCCAACTGCAATCGAGCCTGAGTGGAGACGATGTGACTTGGGGCGAACGGGATGGTGTCCTAACGGGGCAGATTACCGGTTTGGAGCGTGGTGAGGTGGTGGATGGTCCGACATTTCAAGCGTTGGTGCAGACGGTAAAAGGGGTGTTTACTTTTTCTGAGGCGGCATTAACGGCCGTTCACCTCCCCCAGGCACCCACCGAAATCACCCTCGATTTACCCTCCCTGGCCGACACCCTGGGCGCGACAAACCGGTATTGGCTCCCCGAACACCTCCCCCAGTTGGCCGACTATCTACCAGCGCAGACACCCCTCGCCATGTATGGTCGCGCCTCATTGTGGTTGTATGGCTTTATTGGCTGGCACGCCCTTCCCGCCCCCGTCTGGCAATTTGACCCCCGGCTGGGCTGGGTGGAGCCGCCACAGCTACAGCTTGTGAAGGCGGAGGGCAAGACCACACGGGTAGACAATTGGTGTACCGTGCTGACGCAGCAAGATGGAATGCAGATTTTGCATTTGTCGGCCGAATCCCAATATCTGGACATTCAGGAGCCGGAAACATTCCCCATTGTCCGCCCGGAAGGTGGGCAGGGTGTGGTCATTAGCGGCCGTTTACCGATCTGGCTGGTGCTGGCTTTGGTGCGGCAACTAGGCAAGGAGCAGACGTGGATTGCCATTTACCAGCCGCCCCTCAACGGGGCTGTGGTGGTTGCCAGCCAAACGCCAGAGACAGTCTCGGTTGGTAAAGTGATCCCTGTGATGATCAAATCGCCGTTTGAAAAAGAATGAAATATGTGTTGTACCGGCTACAGATAGCCCGATGGCCGCTAGGGAGGTAGGGAACGGCCGTTTCGCCGCCGTTTTGTCAGGGAAGGGAAGAAGTTATTTACCATCTGTCCTTATCTTCTCCCTGTCAAGAATTCGCTTAACCGTCATTTTGTAAAACGACTTGTTCTGCCGCGTTCTAAAGCCTTCGGCATTCAGCCGGTGGGCTATTTGTGCCAGCGACAACCCCTGTTGCTGTAGCAGACGGGCATAGCCAACAGTTTGGGCATAGGCGGCAATCGCATCGGCCCGGTTTTGTTGCTGACCCTGATAACGGCCGTTTTCCGTCATATTCGCCGCTGTCCCAAGCGGGGTACCCCGCTGCCGGGCGGCAGCAAGAGCCACCCTGGTACGGATGCCAATTAGCTCCCGCTCCCGGTCAGCAATCGCCATGAAAATCGTCAGCGTAAATTTGTCGAGGTTGGGGATGTCACAGGTGATTAAACGGCCGTTGAGCTGGCTATAGATATCCAGGGCATCTTCCGTCTTGCGGCTGAGGCGATCCACCTTGGCGACAATCAGCACATAGTCGTGGGCACGACAGCGGGCGATGGCACTTTGCAGCTTTGGTCGGGCGGCAAGGCTTTTGCCGCTGCCCACTTCAACCACATACTCCACAATTTCTCCATCCCGGGCGTAATGGTCAATAATGGCACGTTGGGCAGCCAGTCCCAGGCCACTTTCCCCCTGTTTCGGCGTTGAAACACGCAAATAAGCGACAAATTTTGTGGTAACATGATTGTGTTGTGCCATTCAATCATGTTACGATAGGTTGCTAGATGTGTCAATCCTGGTTTTTGCTGGGTGGCCTGGAAAAATGGTGAATATGTCGTGTGTTTTTTGAAGGTGTGGGGAAGGGGGGAAACGGCCGTTTGTGGTTTTATAATGTAATGGCGGGTTCTCTACCGGACACATAAGGAAGTTAGGTAAAGAGAGTGAAAAAAGGTTGAAAGACAAGCCAGACATGAGACACTTCCAATGAATCCAAAATAAGGAAAATCCCATGTCTGACAAGATGAAAGTGTACTCGAAAGTGTCCCGAACGCTCAAGAAATGGCTGCCAACATCTCCCGAAAACCAGGTCATTGTCTTGGGAATGCTGGTTGCCAGCATTGTGGCGGGTAAGAAAGCGCAGTTAAGTGAAATGAGTCTGCACATTCCGCATCCGGCACAACCAGCCAGTTTGGCCAAGCGGCTACAACGCTTTGTGACGAACGACCGAGTCGATGTTGCAGCCCTCTACTTACCCTTTGCGGCTGACATCATCGCCCATCTGGCCGATAAACCGTTGTTCCTAGCTCTGGATGGGAGCCAAGTTGGGCGAGGTTGTATGACGCTTATGGTAGCGGTTATTTACAAAAAACGAGCCATTCCCCTCGTGTGGCTTGCCTACAAGGGGAAGAAAGGACATACAACAGGCGAACGCCATATTGAGGCGTTGAAATTGGCTCATTCGCTCATACCAGAAGGGACACAAGTTACCCTCCTCGGCGATGCCGAGTATGATACGGTTGAAATGCTCAGTTGGCTGCAAGCGGAAACAGATTGGGACTTTGTGGTGCGTACCGAGCCACGCATTTTGCTCACCAAAGGGGAAATACAGTATCCCATTCGCCGGCTTCTCTTAGGTCGTAGCTGTCGGACGTGGGTTAATGATGTTGCCTTCACACAACAGATGTTTGGGCCGGTGACTGCGGTTGCTTGGTGGGATGCAGGCTATGAGAAACCAATTTATCTCATTTCCAGCTTGACCCAGCCTAACGACATTTGTCATGCTTATGCCAAGCGATTCAAGATCGAGACCCTCTTTTCTGACCAGAAAAGCAGAGGGTTTCAGATTCACAAGAGCCATCTGAGCGACCCGCAACGGCTAGCCCGTCTCTTGCTGGCCGCCTGTCTCGCTTATATTTGGCTCGTTTATCTTGGGGTTGAGGTTACCCAAGACGAGTCACGGCGGCGTCTCATTGACCGTCCCAATCGCACAGACAAGAGCCTTTTTAGACTTGGCTTTGATTGGCTTAAGTTCGCCCTTACCCGTGATTTAGATTTTAATGTTCTTTTTCACCCGCCCGGCTCTTCTTTGCGCTTGGGTGTCCGGTAGAGAATAGACATTAAGAAAAATATATGGGCTTGACTTGTAGCCGAAGATTCCAATCCTCGTTCTTCTGCTTAGGCGAAAGAGCGAGCTTTGGAAAGCTCGGCTACACCAGACCCTCAAAGATTAGCGGATTCCAATCCTCGTTCTTCTGCTTAGGCGAAAGAGCGAGCTTTGGAAAGCTCGGCTACGCCAGACCCTCAAAGATTATCTGAAGGTCTATACTTGTTACCTGCTACCTGCTAATCTTCGTGAACGTGGCCGTGATCCAGCTCTTCCGCCGTGGCGCGGCGCAGTGCCAAAACCTCTACTTCAAAGAAGAGCGTTTCCCCTGCCAACGGATGATTGAAGTCCAGGGTAACTTCATCCTCGTCAACTTCAGCGACGTAGGCTTCAAAATATTCATCGGTGTCGGGGTCGTGCAGCTCTAATTCCATCCCTTCTTCAAATTCAAAGTCGGCCGGGAACTCGGAGCGGGGCATGACATCTACATCATCTTCATCATATTCGCCATAGCCATCTTCGGGAGCCACGACTACTTTTTTGGTGTCGCCCACGGTCAGACCTTCCAGTGCCTCTTCCAGGCCGGGAATAATGTTGCCATAACCATGCAGGTAGACCAGGGGTTCGTCACGGGTGGCTTCGTCAACAATTTCGTTGTTGTCGAGCCGCAGAACATATGCAAGGCTAACGACGACATCGTCAGCCACCTTGGTTGGTTTTTGTGCCATTAATTTACCTCTATTTTGTCAGCAGGAAACCTGCGACCGTTGTTTTCAAAGTGAATTGCCTGTGTGCAAAAAAAACGCCCAGACAGCCAAGTCTGGGCAGACGTGCGATAGGGGGGAGACTATCTGTTTTTATATAATTTGCAAGCAGTTCTCATGGCAAACTTCCCGAATGCAGTTTGCACTTGGGAAGTTTGCCTGTGTTGAGGAGAAGATTCAGATAAGCGTGGTTATGCTTGGGGAACTGCCTGGGGCTGGCCGAATTGACCTTGGTTCGCACCGGGCTGACCTTGTGTGCCACCGCGCTGGCCGGGGCCACGATGTCCGCCGGGGCCAAAGTGACCGGTATGGCTCAGAATCTGGTCAGCCTGTTCCTGGGTAATGAGACCGCTGGCAACGGCATCGGCAACGGCCGTTTCCTGGTAAGCCTGCACTGCATCATGGACGGTTTGCATATCCACACCAAGTTCCTCGGCCAGGTCAGGCAGGTGGGTTCCGGCTTCTTTCGCGGCGTTCAGCTCGTCAACGGTAATGCCCAAGGCACCAGCTACAACGGCCTCCATTTCGTCCCGGTCAAAGATTTGCGGCAGCAGGTCGCGCAAACCATCGTCGGGGCGGTTCATGTCTTCGCCACCAGGGCCAAACGGCCGTTCCTGCATCGTCGTCCCATCCGTGGCGGTCGTACCCTCCTGGGCAAACGTCACCGCTGCCCCGCCAATTACCATCAAAGCCACCAATGCACCAATAATAAAACGTCCAATCTTGTTCATGATATACCTCCGTATATATTCTGTGGCAGGCTGCTTAGTAATCATTTGTAGAAGTTCAACTTCTCAGAAGAAGTTGAACTTCTTGCCCAGCTATGCCTGTTTGTGACTTGCAGCCCGCCGGTTAATTAAAGATAGTGAGAGAATAGCAGTCGGTTGTGTGGAACCGATGTGGGAGCCGTAAAACAATATGAAGCAGTTGTAAAAGAAATGTAAAAAGAGGTACACTGTTGTTTGATGGAGGAAGACAGATGCTAGACACAAAAGGCAATTTCTATCTGGGTCGAATCTTCGACGCAAAAACAAGGGAGACAACCGGGCAGCCCCTGCTCTATGACCCGGCCGACCTGACCACCCATGCCGTTGTGGTCGGCATGACCGGCTCTGGCAAGACCGGGCTATGTGTTGACCTGCTGGAAGAGGCGGCACTCAACGACGTGCCAGCCCTGATGGTTGACCCCAAGGGCGACATCACCAACCTGCTGCTGCACTTTCCCGAACTAGCCGCCGATGATTTTGCCCCGTGGGTCAACCCCGATGAGGCGCGGCGGGATGGCAAAAGCGTGGCGCAGGCTGCCACCGACACCGCCGAGATGTGGCGCAACGGGTTGGCAAGCTGGGACATTACGCCAGAGCGGATTGAGGCACTCAAAAATGGCCCTCGCTTTTCCATCTATACGCCGGGGTCGGATGCGGGCAAGCAGGTCAGCATTCTGGCCTCGCTGGCTCACCCCAATATTCCCTGGGACGACAACCGTGAGCTGCTGCGGGAGAAGATTTCGGGGACGGTGACGGCACTTTTGGGGCTGGCAGGGTTGAAGGATATTGACCCGGTGCGGTCGCGGGAGCATATTTTGCTGGCGAACATTTTTGAACACGCCTGGAGCCAGGGCAATGACCTTGACTTGGGCGAGCTGATTATGCAAACGCAGTCGCCGCCGTTTGACAAGCTGGGGGTGTTTGACATTGATCGCTTCTTCCCGGAGAAAGACCGCTTTGAACTGGCAATGCTGTTGAACAATATTTTGGCTTCCCCAGCGTTTCAGTCGTGGATTGAGGGGGAGCCACTGGATGTGGGGCAGTTGCTGTATGACGAAAACGGCCGTTCTCGCCATACCATCTTCTACATCGCCCACCTGCCCGAAGCCGAGCGCATGTTCTTTGTCACCCTGCTTTATTCGGCCGTCGAAAGCTGGATGCGGGCGCAAAGCGGCACCACCTCGCTGCGGGCGCTGGTCTATTTTGACGAGATTTTTGGCTACCTGCCCCCCATCGGCAACCCGCCCTCAAAGGAACCGATGCTGCGGATGTTGAAGCAGGCGCGGGCATTTGGCGTGGGGCTGGTGCTGGCAACGCAAAATCCGGTGGATGTGGACTACAAGGCGTTGTCCAATGCCGGGACGTGGTTTATTGGCAAGCTGGCAACGGATCAGGACAAGCAGCGGCTGCTGGATGGGCTGGCAAGTGCCGTGCCGGGTGGGCTGGATCGCTCTGAATATGACCATTTGATTTCAGCTCTGGGCAAGCGCGTCTTTTTGCTGCGAAACGTGCATGAGAAGCAGCCGCTGCTGTTCCAGACGCGCTGGGCGATGAACTATTTGGCCGGGCCGGTGACGCGGGCGCAAATTCCGGCGTTGAATGCGCTGGCTGGAGCCAGTGAACCGGTCGTCGCCGAGCCGAGTAAACGGACGGCCAAGCCCGCCGCCGCCAAAAAAGCTGCGCCGGAACCGGCCGGCCCCGAACTGCCGGGGTCGCTGACGCGGCCGGCCGTTCCCAGTGGCGTGGTCGAATATTTTCTGCCCCACAATTTGACGTTGAGCGAGGCGGCGGCGCAGGACGGCACAACGTTGCCGTCGGATGTGCAAAGCCAGGGGTTGCTTTATCACCCGGTGCTGCTGGCGCAGGCCAACGTGCGCTATCGCAATACGAAGTACGGGGTGAATAGTGATGCGGTACAAACGGCCGTTATTCACGAACCCGACCGACGCGGCATCATTCGCTGGGAAGAACATTTGAGTATGCCCATTGATGCCCGCTCACTTGCCCGCGACGCTGCCCCGCAGGCCCGTTTTGCCACCCTTGAAGCTCCGCTAACCGATGGGCGCACGCTGAAATCGCTACAAAAAGATTTTGCCGACTGGATTTATCGTGGAGCCGAGATGCCGGTGCAGGCCAACGAAACGCTTAAGCTCTATGCCGGGCCAGATGTGACCCCCAACGCCTTTGCCCAGCAGTGTGCCGAAGCCGCCGACGCGGCCGCCGATGCCGAAGTGGAGAAGCTGCGAACCAGCTATGGCAAAAAAGTGGATGCGCTGCGGGAAAAACTGGCGCGGGAGGAGCGTGAGCTGCGTGAAGATGAGGCGGATTTGGCGCGGCGCAAGCGGGAGGAGCTTAGCACGCACGCGGAAACGGTCTTTGGCTTTTTGTTTGGTCGTAAACGAAGCGTTTCTTCTTCGATGACCAAGCGGCGGATGACTTCGCAGGCGCAGGAGGATGTGGAAGAGTCAGAAGATGAAATTGCGCGGCTGAAAAAAGAGATTGATGAGCTACAGGCGGAGATTGAAACGCAGATTGATGCGATTGAGGCGAAGTGGGAAGCGGTGGCAACCGAGGTGACGACGGTTCCGATTACGCCGTACAAGAAGGATATTGTGCTGGATTTGTTTGGGGTGGCGTGGTTGCCGTATCATTTGGTGGAGACAAACGGCCGTTTGCTCCAGCTTCCGGGGTATGCAGCATGACAACAGCAGAAGAAAAAAAGCGGCTTCGCAGCTTGCACAAACAGGCCGCCGAAATGTTGATGGACGACAGCCGTTTGTGGGATGGGCTGAACGATGAGCAGGCGGGGCAGTTGCTAAAATGGGGTGTTGCCCAGATGAAGCGGCTGCTGCCACAGGGGGTGGATTTGTCGGAAGATGAGGTGGAGGCGTGGTTGGATAAGCAAGTAACGGCCGTTGGCAAAATGATGACCGAAGTCAAAGAGCTAACGCCGGAGCTATCCAAGCTCGATGCCACCAGCCTGCAAAACCGCGTTAGCAGCTTGCTGGACAATTTGCAGGCACTGACAGGTGAAGCTGCTAGGGAACATCAGCAAAATTGGCTGAAGATGGAATGGGCCAAGTGGGACGCCACGGAAGCATTCCGTCAGCTTTTGCTGATGCTGGGGTTTGATCTGGACAACGAAGACGCATAGTAAGTAGAGTAATCAGTAATCGGTAATGAGTAACAGGTGACTGATTACTGATAACTGATTACCGATTACTGGTTCCTCCGGGCATTTATCATGAAAAATCGCAGTTTAGGATTTGGTGGCGCAGTTATTGTTTTAATCATCATGTTGGCGGCAGCTTATTTTGGGGTGGATATTTTGGGTCTTTTACCCGGTGACTCGCCGCTGCCCACTGTACAGCCATTGCCTGGCACTACGCCGTTCCCCACCCTTGAGCCAGTGCGTGACGCTGAGACCGTGCCATCTGACCCAGCTGCGGCCTGGTATGAAATTTACTTTACCAACCCTACCTGTCCGCCGGAAGAAGAGCGCCACGGCGGGCTGGATGAATACATTGCCGCTGATTTGGCGCGAGCCGAAACCCAGGTGGACATTGCTGCCTTTGATTTAGATGCCGAGCCAATTGTCAATGCCCTGATTATGCTGGAGGGGCGTGGGGTGACGGTGCGGGTGGTGACGGATGAAGACAATGCTGAGTTGTCGAGCATTCGGCGGATGCGGCGCAACGGGATTAGCGTGATTGAGGATAAGCGGCGGGCATTGATGCACAACAAATTTATTGTCATAGACGGCCGTTTTCTCTGGGTTGGCTCCATGAACTTCACCACGAACGGCGTTTACTGCAACAACAACAACATCGTCCGCTTTGATTCGCCGGAACTGGCTGCCAACTACACCACCGAAATGAGCGAGATGTATGACCAGCAGCTCTTTGGCCCCGACTCGCCCAACGACACGCCACACGAGCAGCTTGTGCTTCACGGGGTGCAGGTAGAAAACTATTTTTCGCCGGAAAAAGAGGTGGCACCCATCATTGCCCGCGCTGTTGCCCGCGCCCAGGAAGAAATTTTAATCCTTGCTTTTACCTTTACCGATGACCAAATTGGCGAAGCGATTTTGGGGCGTGCTGATGCTGGTGTTCCCGTTCGGGGGGTGTTTGAAACGGCCGGAGCCGATATTGAGTTTAGCTACTACACGATTATGAAGGATGCGGGGTTGCCTAATGTGGAAGTGCGGAAAGATGGCAACGGCCGCGTGATGCACCATAAAGTCATCATTATAGACCGCAAAACCGTTATTTTTGGTTCTTTTAACTTTAGCGACAGTGCCAACCGCCGTAATGATGAAAACATCGTCATCGTTCATGATCCTACGTTTACCAGCTTTTTTGTGGAAGAGTTTGGCTTTGTCTGGGACGAAGCGGGAGCCGGTAATCAGTAAACAGTGATTAGTAAACAGTAATCGGTAATCAGTAGCCGAGGTTACTGATTACCGATTACTGTTTACTTCATTAAACCCGGCTGAGTTTGGCTGAAAAACGGCCGTTTTGCGCTAAAATCTTGTATCTATGCAAGCAACTGTTTCCCCCAATTCACTAAGTAACGGCCGTTTGCGTCGCAACCTCGGCTACTTTTTTATCTTTCCTATGATTGGTCTGGTGGGGGTGGTGCTGGCAACGGCCGTTTTAGTCTCCAATTACCAAAGCCGCCATGACAACCGCATCTATACTGGCGTTTCCGTGGCCGGGGTGGATTTGAGCGAGTTGACCCGGTCAGAAGCAGCGGACAAATTGGCAACGGCCGTTCCCTATATCCAGCAAGATGCCATTCAACTCACCAACCCCCTGTCGCAAGAAAGCTGGACGGAAACTCCGCAGCAGCTTGGCGTGTCGCTGGACGTGGCGCAAATGGTGGATGCCGCCTATGCCGTCGGCCGCGAAGGAAACATTGCCAACCGCTACCGCGACATTTTTGGCAGTTACTATTACGGCCGTTCGCTCTCGCCGGTCATTGTCATGGATGAAGGGCAGCTTGGGCAGGTTGTGGATGAACTGGCAACCACGGTGGACAAACCGGCGGTCAATGCCAGCGTGGCCTATGATGGTGAAAAGCTGCTCTATGCTCCCGGCCAAACCGGCTACCTGCTTGACACCGCCCTCGCCCGTGAACAACTGCTGCAGCCGCTGACCAGCTTCCGGCCGGCCGACATTGAACTGCCCATCCAAACTAGCGAACCTGCCATTCAGGATGACCCCGCCGCTGCTGCCGCCTTCCAACAAATGGCCGCCAGCCCCATCACCTTCTACCTGCCCAACCCGCTCGATGAACTGGATTTGCAGCCAATTGTGCTGCCGGAAGATGAGCTTGTGCGCTGGTTGCGGGTGGAAAACACGGCAGCGGGTGGCTACAACATTTTTGTGGATGAGAATGCGGTGCGCCACTGGCTGTCGGATTATGAAACGGCCGTTTATCGTGAACCCGTGAATGCCCGTTTTTACTTTGACGACGACACGCGGGATTTGGTGTTGGTGGCACCGCACATTAACGGCCGTTCGCTCGACCTCGATGCCACCGTTGCCCAAATCAATAGCAACCTCCAGCAAGGCAACCGAGCCATCCCCCTCATCGTCAAACAAATCATTCCAGTGGTCAACAGCAGTGCCACCGCCGCCGAACTCGGCATCACCGAACTGATTAGCGAGCGCACCACCTGGTTTTTCGGCTCCACCGACGCCCGTAAACACAATATTGCCCGTGGAGCCGCCAACTTCTTTGGTATCGTCGTCGCCCCTGGTGAAGAGTTCTCCTTCAACAAATACCTCGGCACCATCAGCACCGACGATGGCTATGAAGAAGGGTTGATTATCATCGGCAACCGCACCATTCGCGGTATCGGCGGCGGCATTTGCCAGGTCAGCACCACCCTCTTCCAAACGGCTTTCTGGGCCGGCTTCCCCATCACCGAACGGTGGGCGCATGGCTACATGCTCAACTACTACAACGACGGCGAAGGCCCCGGCATGGATGCCACCGTCTTCTCTCCTGTCGTAGATTTCCGCTTTATCAACAACACCCCCTACCATTTGCTGATTGAAAATTACTACAGCGAAGAAAATGAAGCCCTGACGATGAAAATGTATAGCACCAGCCTGGGGCGGGTGGTGGAAAAAACGGAACCCGTCTTTGAAAACGTGGTGCCGGCTCCCGAAGAAGATGTGTGGGAATTTAATGAAGACCTTCCGGCCGGCACCGTCAACCAGATTGATTGGGCCACTGAAGGTGCTACCGTCACCGTCCACCGCACCGTCACCAACGCCGAAGGGGTTCTGCTGATTGACGAAGATTTTGTCAGCCAATACATCCCCTGGGCCAATGCCTACCACTACGGCCCCGGCGTGGATGCGCCTGATTATTCGCTGGTAAATCCGTAGGTTGGTTCAATACCAGAAGTTCAACTTCTTTGGCGAAGTTGAACTTCTTACCCTAATTCTCACACTCAAAGTTGCCAATATTAGGCCCACATGTGTCGTTACCCTCTCCGGCAAAAACAAGATTGTACCCTTCCAGGCCATCTATCGTGTCATCGCCCTTGCCCCCATAAATTTTGTCATCCCCCTGACCACCATACAGCGTGTCATCATGTTGTCCTCCATACAGCACGTCATTACCTTGCCCTCCCCTCACAATATCATCACCCGTGTTGCCCTGAACAAAATCTCGCCCCTGGTTGCCTTGCAAATCATCATCACCGGCTCCACCACAAATAAAGTCGTCCCCTTCACCCCCCGTAATCACGTCATCGCCCCCGTTACCCATAATGACATCATTGCCGGGTGTCCCTGTAAGCACGTCGTCTCCCTCTGTGCCGATAATCGTTGGCACACGGCCAAAACAGAGGGTTGCCGCCGCCGAGGTTGTAGAGATGACAGGCAGAAAAACAAGGTTTTGGGCAGTACGAACAGATGCCAAGGTCGTGGCTGCGTTGGTTGAAGGTTTTTCCCCCGGCTGGCGCATAAAAAGTTGCTCATACACCTGCCGGTCTTGCGCCAAAACCATGCCATCCAGCCACTGGTTGTCCCCATCGAGCGTGGGGGCAAACCCCAGCATAATGTTGGGCTGCTCCAGCCGCACAGTGCTGCCCAAATCGTCCAGCAGGTGGTTGACTTCCGCCTGACTGAGCAAGGTGAGCTTGCTCATGGTGACAGTGTTGTAGGCGGCCGGCACCAAATGGTAATCAAAGGATTCGGCAGGGTTGTTGTAGCCGGTGTCGTTAATACGCAGATATTCCCGATTAAATCGTTCCAGCGTCACATCTTCACCCGCCCCGCTGTCCATCGCCACATCAAACCAATGTTCAGGGCTGGTGATAAACTCCCTGAGCTGCTCCTTGGTCATCCCAATTGCCTCCACAAGCAGCTCATCAATCAGTTTGTCCACATACTCCCTGATTATTTTCTGGATAAGCTCAGGAATAATCTCATCAATGATCGAAATGAAGTCAATCAGGATAGGAATAATATCTGGCACCCCAGCCATCGAAATTAGGTGATCTGTGGCGTACTCCTTGCCAATGTCAACAGCCTCTCCTATCTTGGCCTCCCGATCTTCGTTAAAGACAAGCTTAACGATGATTTGGTGGCTGGTTTGCGGCCACACACGCAAACCATCGTCAATATCATTTCGCCAGGCCCGTTTGTATTCTCGTTCAGCTTTACAAATAGCATCCCACCAATCGCAATCAGATTCTTCAATATCCTGCTGTAAGTCGGCGCGGATGGTGGAGAAGATGCGGGGGATGGAGGCAATGGTGCTGTTGCTGTCTTCTTTCAGCAGCTGCGCGTCCAAAACGGTTCCGGGCCGGGCATCTACCATTGTGGGGTAGATAAAATTGCGGTCAATGCCGTTGATGTTCAGCTTTTCCGGGGCGAAAAAGTCGGCATCCAGCGCGTCCTGGGGCAGGCGTTTGTCTATATAATCTTCCAGCAGCACATGTTTGACGGCGTTTTCTATGGGATCATAGGTGAAGGGTTCGCCGGTGAAGTTGTTGACAAAGGTGTGGGCGTATATGTCGCCTGCAGCATGGGTGAGGAAGCCAACGACAAATGCTTTCACGGCGGGATCATTCCGGTAAGCGTCACTTTCGGCTTGGTCCCACAGGTAGCGCAGCCAGGCATCGGAGCCGTGGTCAATGTTGGTTTGGCTGCCATCGGGGTGAATGACCATTTGGCCGGTCAGGATGTCGGGGTAGGCATCGGGGCCAATGGTGCCGGCGCGGTATTGGGCGGCGTTGCTTTGCAGGACGGCCAAAATATCGGGGTCAACGGCGTACTGGCCGATTTCGCCGAGAATGGCACCGCTGTTGTAGTCCACACGGTGGATGGTGACTTTGCCGTTATCGAGGGCATCGGCGAGAACAAGGTCGGCGAAGTAGACGTGGGTGGTGATTTTCCAGGCGTGGGCGGCGGGGGCAAGCAGGTTGAGGAGGAGGAGGGCGGCGAGGGTTGCCTGGGCTATTTTTGTGTATCGGGGGAGCTTGTGGTTCATATTGGCCTTTGGGGAGGGAGGAGGAGAGGGTGTGGGGGAAAACGGCCGTTTTCCCCCACTTCTCCCAC
>WBZL01001573.1_pt1 | contig 23580 bp, 15 predicted proteins | sample 5204291 | NCBI WGS metagenome assembly WBZL01 (sample SAMN12344345, study PRJNA552823) | activated sludge metagenome | biome: Activated sludge suspended growth; feature: Nitrification reactor; material: Wastewater; isolation source: activated sludge from nitrification reactor of wastewater...
CGTCGCGCACCAGCCAGTTGGGCAGTGAGTCGCCCAGCAGGACCACCGTGGGCACCGCGGGACCGGTGGGCTCCCCGGTGGTCCCCGTCGTGGGCGCGGACGCCATCCCGGGGGCTCCGGGGCTGACCACGGCCGGTGCCGGCCGAGCGGGGGCCCGCTCGCCGCCGTCACCACCGTCGACCCCGACCACCACCACCAGCGCGGTGGCGGCCAGAGCCAGCATCCCCACGCCGATCACCGTCGCCGGCGGCGCCTCGGGCCCCAGCCGGGCCCGGCGCACCGGCTGCTCCACCAGGTGGTACGAGCCCACCGCCAACGCCAGCGCCACCGCCGAGCGCAGCCCGAACAGCGCGACGGGCCCGAGATCGACGCGGGGTGCCGCCAGGAGCACCACCACCGGCCAGTGGTACAGGTAGAGGCCGTAGCTGACGGTGCCGAGCCCACGCAGCGGCGGAGCCCCCAGCACCCGGGCCAACGGACCCGGGGCACCCACCGCCACCAGGAGCACCACCGACACCACGGCCACCAGGGCCAGTCCGCCGCCGTACACCCAGCCGGCGGTGAGGTCGGTGGTCCGCCAGGCCACCAGCGTGATCCCCAGGGCGACGACGCCGGCACCGGTGGCGACCGCCGATCCGCGCCCGCCCTCGCCCCACCACGCCGCGGCGCGGCCCATCGGCCAGATCCCCGCCGCCAGCACCCCGACCGCGATCTCCGGCACCCGGGTGACCGTGGCGTAGTAGGCGAACACCTGGTCGTCCACCGCGGCGGTGGTGGCCACCCCGGCCACCACCACGACCAGACCCCCCACCACGAACGCGACCCGCAGACCGCCCGGTCCCCGCCGGGCGACCAGCCAGACGAGGAACGGGAACACCACGTAGAACTGCTCCTCGATCGCCAGTGACCACAGGTGGGTCGCCGCCGACGGGGACTCGAACAGCGCGGCGTAGCTCTCGCCGCCGGCGATCTGCACCCAGTTGGCCACGTACCCGAGCCCACCGAGCAACTCGGCCCGGGTGCTGGCCGGCAGGGCGATGGACCGGCTCAGCACCACCACCCCGAGCACGGTGACGATGAGGGCGGGGAGCAGGCGACGCACCCGCCGGGCCCAGAACCGAGCCAGGGCGAGCCCGCCGCTCCCCTCCACCTCGATGATCACCAGGGAGGCGATCAGGTAGCCCGACAGCGTGAAGAACAGGGACACCCCCAAGAACCCACCCGGCAGCCACGAGGCCGGACCGGCGTGGAGCACCACTACGGCCACTACCGCCAGCCCCCGGACGCCGTCGAGCGCCGGCTGGTGGTGCAGGTGGCCGACCCGGCCGGCGGGCGCCGCTGCGGTCACCCCGGCCCCGTCCGCGGTCTCGCCGGGTTCGTCCGCGGTCACGCCGCGAGTGTTCCAGACCAGGGCCCGGTCAGGGCTACGGGCCCACCACCCGGTGGGGCGGCGACGGATCGAGCACGCCGGCGAGCTTGGCCCGGCCCACCTCCACCAGGGGCGGAATGGCGTCCACGTCCAGTCCGAGCGCCTCGCTGATCTCCTCCACCGAGCCCCCGGCGTCGACCATCGTGAGCAGATCCCGGTAGCGGTCGGGAAGTCGGGCGAGCGCGGCCTGGCGGTCCATGCCCGCAGCGTGCACCGCAGACCGCGTCGTGGTCATGAGCAACGGACTACTCATCTGCCCACCATTCGCCCACCATTCGCCCACCATTCGCCCAGCATCAGCCCAGCAATCGGCCGACCATCAGCCGACCGAGACGGGCAGCCGCGACAGGGCCGCCGCCAGCTCGGCCCGCCCCGCGATCCCGAGCTTGGCGTAGACCCGACCGAGCTGGTTGTCGACCGTGCGGCGCGACACCCGCAGCTCGGCGGCGATCTCGGGGCTGGACGCCCCGTGCGCGGCCAGGCGGGCGACCTGCAGCTCGCGCGGCGTGAGCTGCACCGGAACCGGTACGTCGGCGAGGACCTCCACCGCCCCGACACAGCGCTCGGCCGCCGCCCGGGCCCGCACGGCGGCCCGCTGCGCCCCGGAGGCGGTGCCCCCCTCGCGATGGCGCCGGGCGGCAGCGGAGAACACCTCCGCGGCCACCAGGTCCTCGCCCAGGGCCTCGAACCGCTCGGCCACCTCCTCCAGCGCGTGCGGGTCGTCGGCGCTGGCAGCGGCGGCGTGGGCGGCGATCGCCCCCGCCCGCTCACCCTCGATCCCACCGGCGACGAGCGCGAGCCGGGCTCGCGCCCGCGCCCCGGCACCGAGCCGCACGGCGTCGTGCAGGCACTCGGCCTCCAGCACGACCAGGCCCGCGTCCCGGGCCCGGCCCGCCAGGTCCACCAGCCGCTGGCGGGCCCGCACCGGGGCGCCCTCGGCGACCGCGAGCCACGCCCGGGCCCGCTCGCCGTCGTGGTCGATCAGCCGCCGGGGCCGACCGGCCAGCGCGGCGAGGCACTCCTCCTCGGCCCGCAGCGCGGTGTCCCGGTCACCGGCCAGGGTCGCCGCCTGCACGAGGAGGGCCAGCGCGGTCGGGCGGTACCCCTGGGGATCGGCGGCCGCGAAGAGCTCGACCGACTCGGTCAGCGACCGCCGGGCCGCGTCGACCCGGCCCCGACGGAGGGCGACGGTCCCTTCCACCAACAACAGGTAGGGACGGTTGGCACCGGACCGGGCGGCCGGGTCGTCGGCCAGGGCCAGCAGGTCGTCGAGCTCGGCGAGCCGGCCCAGGGCGAGCAGGTCGATGGCGAGCGCGGAGAACACAACCGCCACACCGTTGGGCACGCTGTCTCGATGGGTGAGCGCCGGGCCCACCATCGCCTGCGCCTGCGCGAGGGCCTCCACGAGCCGACCCGCCGAGTAGGCCACGATGTTGACCGCCGGGAGCGCCCGGAGTCGCACCCGGGCATCGGGGTGCGCGGTCAGCGACGCGGCGAGCGGTTCGGCCTCGTCCAGGCGGCCGAGCATCACCAGGATCGTGGCCCACTGGGCCTCCACGAACCCCCGCCAGACGGGATCGTGGATGCGGGTGGCGGCCCCCGCCACCTGCTCGGCATCGGCCGGGCGGTGCAGCCCGTGGGTCAGCACCCGGAGCTGGACCACGAGCGCCCGGGCCCGATCGCGGTCCGACTCCAGCCGGTCCACCAGCCCGGTCAACAGGTCGGCGGCCTCGGCGGCCCGGCCGGTGACCTCGAGGATCTCGGCGAGCAGGAGCTCGCCTTCGGGGGCCGGCGCATCGGCCAGGGCTCGGCGCACCAGCGCCTCGGCGAGCACGTCGTCGCCCCGGCCCCGGGCGTGCGCGGCGGCGTCGACCAACTCCGCCGGGGCCGACGTGCCTCCGGCCTCCAGGCGCCAGGTCACCACCCGCAGCCGGTCGTCGGGATGGTCACAACCTCCCGACTCGAAGGCGGCGGCCAGGCGGGCGGCCACGTCGGCCCGGCGCAGCGGCCCCATCTGCGCCCGCCGGACCTCGCCGAAGAGCGGGTGGGTGAGCCGGACCTGGCCGTCTCCGAAGCCGTCCACCTCGACCACGCCGGCCCGCTCCAGCCCCGCCAGGACCGAGGTGTCCGCCAGCCGGCGAGCTGCCGCCAGGGGCAGTGGTTCGCCCACGGCCATGGCATCGACCAGGGGCGCAGCTTCGGGCCCGGACCGGTCCAGGTCACGAGCGACCAGCGACGCCAGCCGGGGCGTGTCGGTCACGCCCGGCCACCGCAGCAGGCCGCGGTGCTCGGAGAGCAGACCAGCGGCTTCGGCGTCGGCCAGCAGCTCGCGCAGGAACAACGGGTTGCCGCCGGAGGTGCGGTGCAACCGTTCGATGCTGTCCTGCTCGAGCCAGCCCCCCAGGACCGCGGCCGCGAGCTCTCCCACCTCGGCTCGCGACAGCGCCTGCAGCTCCAGTCGCTCGATCGACGGGTCGCGCAGCAGGGCCGTCACCGAGTCGGGTAGCGGTTCCCCGGTGCGGACCGTGAGCAGCACCCTCGCTTCGCCGACCGTGGCCACCTGGTGGACCAGCGCGGCGCTGGCCCGGTCGAGCACCTGGGCGTCGTCGACCACCAGCAACGGCCGGGCCCCGCCCGCCGAGGCGGCGGCGGCCAGCGAGCGCCGGACGGCACCCAGGGCCCACGCCAGGTCCGAGGTCTCGAGGGCGTCGTGGTCGGGGCGACCCTGGTCGTCGAGCAGGTGGGAGAACGCGCCGAGCGGGATCGTGGAGGCGCTGGGCGTGGCCACCGCCCACTGCACGCACCACCCGGCGCCCATCCGGGCCGCCAGTTCCTGGGCCAGACGGCTCTTGCCCACCCCGGCCGCGCCCGACAGGACCAGGCCGCCGCCTTCGCCCGGGCTCTGGAGGCGGTCGAGCCCGAACTGCAACTCCTCGGCCCGGCCCGTGAGCGCCCAGGCTGCCGCGGTCTCCATCCTCGGACGCTACCGGGGCGGTGGTGCCCCGGGATTGCGAGCCTGGGCCTCGGCCTCGTGGGCGTCGGCTTCGTCGGTGCGGCCGATGTCTCGGAGCACCGCGGCGTAGCCGGCGTGCACCGCCCCCTCCAGCTCGCGCATCCCGGCGTCGCGGGCGGCCTGCAGGGTGTCGTCGTAGAGCTGCACCGCAGCCACCGACTCGCCCGCGGCGTGCAGGGAATCGGCCGCCACGACCGACAGGTAGATGGCCTGCGCCTCGTCGCCGCTGGTGCGGGCGTGGTTGGCGGCGAGCCGTGCCAGCTCTGCGGCCTCGTCGGGCCGGCCGGCGTCGCGGAGCACGTCGACCCTCACCCGCATCACCATCGCCGTGGCGCGGGCGGGGTCGGCCTCGTCGGCCGCGCTCAGCTCGGCCCGCAGGAACTGGGCGTCGGCCTCGGCGTCGTCGCCGTCGGCTGCGTAGAGCTGGGCCGCGGTGAGGCGGGCCTCCAGGTCGGACAGCCCGAGCGACGGCGCCAGCTCGGCCACCTCCAGCCAGTGCTCGGCGGCCCGGTCCAGGTCGCCGTCGGCCGCGGCCAGGTGGGCCTGCACCCGGTGGGCCCGCAGCTCCACGCCGGCACGGTTCGGCTCCGGCACCTGGTCGAGTCCGGCCAGGACGAGCTCCACCAGCGCCACCGCTTCTTCGGCGCGATCGGCGTAGAGCAGGGCGTCGGCCTGGTCCAGGCGCAGCACCGACGACTCCATGACGATGCCGGCCCGCTCGTAGGTGTCGGCCGCCCGACCGAACTCCTCGGCGGCCTCGGCGTTGCGGTCCTGGGCCCGCAGGAACCCGGCCAGGCCCCGGCGGGCCCACCCCAACATGGGCGAGTCGCCCAGCGGGGCGATCGTGTCGATCGCCGCCTGCTGAGCCACCATCGCCGCCTCGGGACCCTCGGCCGCCAGGACGGCGTCGGCCAGGAGCAACTGCGCCTGAAACCGGGGCCCCAGGGCCTCGGGCCGGCCGACGGTGGCCTCCAGCACCTGCTCGGCGTAGCGCTCGGCCCGCCGGGCGGCTCCCATGGTGGCGAGCAGGCCGCACATCTTCACCACGACCTCGATGGCCGAGGGGGTCGGCGGCAGTTCGATGGCGGCGGCCGCCACCTTGTCGACCGCCGCCGCCACCTGCTCGCGGTTGGGCATCTGCGGCGCCAACAGCGCGAGCCGCTCCGCATCGATCGCCATCAGACCCCAGGGCGGGGTGTCGGCATCGGCCGCCGCGGCCGCGCCGGCCTGGTCCAGCACCTCCACGGCCCGGGGGCCGCGGCCGGCACGGGCGTAGACCTCACACGCCGCGAACCACACCGACAGCCGGGTTCGGATGGGCACGTCGTCGCCGATCGCGGCGAGGGCGTGCTCCACCAGCTGGACCGCGTCCTCGGACCGCACTGGCACCAGCTCCAGGGCCACGACCGCCTGGGCGCGGGCCCGGAGCACCGGATCGATGGACGGATCGTCGAGCAGCGGCACCAGCTCCGACGCCGGGGGGGCACCCACCGAGCTGCCCCAGACCCCGGCGAGCAGACGGTCGGCCGCGGGGCGTTCGGCATCGGCCCACCGACGGCCGGCCTCGCCCATCACCAGGGCCCGCTGCCAGGTGTCGTAGCCCTGCCGTGCCCAGGCATCGAAGCCGGCGGCGTCGTCGGGCGCCGGGCCCAGGGGCTCGGACGTGGGATCAGGGTCGGTTTCACTGGGCACGGCGACGACCGTACCGGGCTGGGACCGGGGCGCCCCAGCCGCTCGGGCCCGGAGCCTCGCCCGTGGGCTGGACTACTGGGGCGCCTCGTCGAGGTCGATCGCCACGCTGTTGATGCAGTAGCGCAGCCCACCGCGGTCGCGGGGCCCGTCGGGGAAGACGTGACCCAGGTGGGACCCGCACCGGGCGCACCGGACCTCGGTACGGACCATGCCGTGCGCACGGTCCTCGAGCAGCTCGACCGCGTCGGGCGACACCGCCTCGGTGAAGCTGGGCCACCCGCATCCCGAGTGGAACTTGGCCTCGCTGGTGTGGAGCGGGTTGCCGCACGCGGAGCACCGGTACAGGCCCGGGGTCTCGGTGTCGGTGTAGGCCCCGGTGAAGGCCCGTTCGGTGCCGGCCCGGCGGAGCACGGCGTACTGCTCGGCGGTGAGGCGCTCCCGCCACTCGTCCTCGCTGGCGGCCAGGGGCTTGAGCCGGGCGTCGACCACCTCGTCGACCACCTCATCGCCAACCTCGTCGACCACCTCGGGATCGGGCCCCGGCAGGGCGCAGGAGACGCCCGTTCCCCGCAGGCCGCAGTAGCCGTTGGGCACCTTGTGGAGGTACTGCTGGTGGTACTCCTCGGCGTAGTAGAAGGCGCCGAGATCGGCCACCTCGGTGGTGACGGGGGCCCGACCGGCGGCCACCAACGCCCGGTCGAACGCGGCCACCCCGGCCTCGGCCTCGACCCGTTGGTCAGCCGAGGTGACGTAGATGGCGGACCGGTACTGGGACCCCACGTCGTTGCCCTGGCGCATGCCCTGGGTGGGGTCGTGCTCGTCGAAGAACACCTGGAGCAGCGACCGGTAGCTCACCTGCCCGGGGTCGAACACCACCAGCACCACCTCGGCGTGGCCGGTGCGGCCGCTGCACGTCTCCTCGTAGGTGGGATTGGGCGTGAACCCACCGGCGTAGCCGACCGCGGTGACCCACACCCCCGGGCGGTTCCAGAACAGGCGCTCGGCCCCCCAGAAGCACCCCATGCCGAACACGGCGACCTCGAGGCCGTCGGGGAACGGGGCCACCATCGGGTTGCCGTTCACCGCATGCACGCCGGAGATCTCGAACGCCGGTTGGCGGCGGCCGGGGAGGGCGGACTCGGCGGTGGGCATCTCGGGCCTGGTGCGACCGAACGCCATGGGGGACCTCCTCGCGACGGGGCCGGGAGCGGAACCGGCCGGGACCCCGCCAACCTTGGCACGCCCGACGCCCGTTTCCACCCCGATCCCCACCCGGAGAATCCCACCGGCCGAATATCCACTATCCGCGTAGTGCTAATACACTGGCGAGCATGTCCGGTGCCCCGCTCTTCGAGATCTCCGACCTCCACGTGGCCGCCGACGGCATCGAGATCCTCCGTGGGGTCGACCTCACCGTCGGCACCGGCGAGATCCACGCCCTCATGGGCCCCAACGGATCCGGCAAGTCCACGCTGGCCAGCGCCCTGCTCGGCAGCCCGGAGTACCAGGTCACGTCGGGCACCATCCGGTTCCAGGGCGACGACATCACCGAGTGGAGCGCCACCGACCGGGGTCGGGCCGGCCTCTTCCTCGCCTTCCAGTACCCCCAGGCCATCGCCGGGGTCTCGGTGATCAACTTCCTGCGCCAGGCCCTGTCGGCCCGCAAGGGCATCGACCTCTCCATCCTGGAGCTGCGCCTGGCCATCATGGAGTGGATGGAGCGGCTCGAGATGGACCCGTCGTTCGCCGACCGCTACCTCAACGAGGGGTTCTCCGGCGGCGAGAAGAAGCGCAACGAGATCCTCCAGATGGCGATCCTCGAGCCCGAGATGGCGGTGCTCGACGAGACCGATTCGGGGCTCGACATCGACGCGCTGCGGGTGGTGGCCAAGGGGGTCCGAGAGGTCAAGACCGACCGGCCCGAGCTCGGCCTGCTGGTGATCACCCACTACCAGCGACTCCTCGACGAGATCCGCCCCACCCACGTCCACCTGCTGATCGACGGTCGCATCGCGGAGTCCGGCGGCATGGAGCTGGCCACCCGGCTGGAGGCCGAGGGCTACGAGGCCTGGCGCACCCCGGTGGCACCGTGACCGACGCCACCACCACCGACGCCACCACGACCGACTTCGACCCGCAGAAGATCCGCGCCGACTTCCCGATCCTCCAGCGCACCAGCCACGGCCGGCGGATGGTGTTCCTCGACTCGGCCGCCTCGTCCCAGAAGCCCACCGTGGTCCTCGAGGCCATGGACCGCTACTACGAGACCATCAACGCCAACGTGCACCGCGGCGTCTACGAGATCGCCGAGGCCGCCACCAACGCCATGGAAGCCGCCCGGCGCCGGGTGGGCCGCTTCATCGGCGCGCCCCGTCCGGCCACCGAGATCATCTTCACCAAGAACGCCACCGAGTCGCTGAACCTGGTGGCCCGGGCGTGGGGCGGCGCCAACCTCGGCCCGGGCGATGCCATCCTGCTCACCCAGCTCGAGCACCACGCCAACATCGTGCCGTGGTTCCAGCTCCAGGCCGAGAAGGGCTTCGAGATCCGCTGGATCCCACTCACGGCCGACGCCCGGCTCGACCTCACCGACCTGCCCCGCCTGCTCGACGGGGTGAAGGCCGTGGGCCTCACCGCCATGTCGAACGTCACCGGCACCCTCACGCCGGTGGCGGAGATCACCGCCGCGGCCCACGCCGCCGGTGCGGTGGTGGTGCTCGACGCCTGCCAGTACGTGCCCCACCTCGCCACCGACGTCCGGGCGCTGGGCGTCGACTTCGCGGCGTTCTCCGGCCACAAGATGCTCGGGCCCACCGGCATCGGGGTGCTCTGGGGCCGCGAGGAGCTGCTCGACGCCATGCCCCCGTTCCTGGGCGGCGGCGGGATGATCCTCGATGTGCGCCTCGACGGCTTCAAGCCGGCCGACCTGCCGGCCAAGTTCGAAGCCGGCACGCCGCCGATCGCCGAGACCGTCGGGCTCCACGCCGCCATCGACTACCTCGACCACCTGGGCATGGACGCCGTGCGCCGCCACGAGGTCGAGCTCACGGCCTACGCCATGCGCACCCTCACCGAGCGCCTCGGCCCGCAGCTCACCATCCACGGCCCGGCCGAGCCGGCCGGGCGCGGCGGCGTGCTGTCGCTGGCCGTCGGCGACATCCACCCCCACGACCTCTCGCAGTTCATGGACGAGCACGCCGTGTGCGTGCGACCGGGCCACCACTGCGCCAAGCCCCTCATGCGGGTGCTCGGCGTCGGGGCCACCGCCCGGGCCTCGTTCTACGTCTACAACGACACCGACGACGTCGACGCGTTGGCCGAGGCCCTCGCCGAAGCGGCAAGCTTCTTCTCGTTCTGACCGGCGCCCGCGCCGCGCCCGCCCCCACCACCGGAAGGCCCACCCGATGCCCGGACTCGAGGATCTCTACCGGGAGATCATCCTCGACCACTACCGCAACCCCCGCAACCGGGGGGAGCTGGAGGTCCCGCCGGCCCACCGGGCCGAGGGGTTCAACCCGCTCTGCGGCGACGAGATCGTGGTCTACCTGCAGCTCGACCCCGACGGCACGGTGGCCGACGTCCGCATCGGCGGCACCGGCTGCTCGATCAGCCAGTCGTCGGCCTCGATGATGTCGGCTGCGGTGAAGGGCAAGACGGCCGCGGAGATCCGCACCCTGGCGCGGGCGTTCAAGGCGATGATGTCGATCCACGAGTCGAGCCTGGAGGCCGAGGGCGAGTCGGGCGAGGAGCCCGTCACCGACGACGACGCCGCCGATCTGGCCCAGGTCCGCCTCGGCGACCTGGAGGCGCTCCGGGGCGTGGTGAAGTTCCCGGTGCGGATCAAGTGCGCCACCCTGGCCTGGAACACCCTGGCCGAGGGGCTGGCCGAAGCCGAGGCCGCCGGCACCGCCTGACCCGGGCCGCCTGACCCGGGTCGCCCAGCTCAGGAAACCTGAGCGCGGGAATGTCAACTTCGTCGGTAGCGTTGGTGGGTGCACCATCCCCCCTCCCCCGGGAGCGCACCGTGACCGAGACCACCACCCTGACCCTGCCGATCCTGCCGCTCACCAGCGGCGTGGTCTTCCCGGGCATGGTCCTCACCATCGCCCTGGAGACCTCCGAGGCCCGGGCCGCGGTCGAGGCCGCCGGACACGACGGACGGCTCCTCCTGGTGCCCCGCGTCGACGGCCGCTCGGCCACGGTCGGCGCCGTGGTCACGGTGGAATCGCGCGGCGCCCTCCCGTCGGGCACGCCCGCCCTGGTGGTGCGGGCCACCCACCGGGCCCGCCTCGGTGCGGTCACCAGCCGCACGGGCCGATCCGACCCCACCTCCGACGACGCTGATGATCCCGATGCCGTCACCTGGGTGGAGGCCGAGCCCGTCCACCCCGAGATCACCCCACGGGCCCACGAGCTGGCCGCCGAACTGCGGGCCGCGTTCCAGGCCCTGGTCGAGGCGTTGGGCACGCCTCGCCTGGTGGAGGTGATCCGGGGCCTCGACGAGCCCGATGCCCTCGCCGACGCCGCCGGGTGGTGGCCCGAGCTCACCATGGCCCGCAAGGTGGAGCTGTTGGAGACCCTCGACGTGGCCGACCGCGTGGCCAAGCTCCTCGGCTGGGTGAAGGAGGCGCTGGCACAGCTCAGCCTCCAGGAGAAGATCCGCGCCGAGGTCAGCGAGGGCCTGGAGAAGAACCAGCGCGAGTTCCTCCTCCGCCAGCAGCTCGCCGCCATCCGCAAGGAGCTGGGTGACGGCGACGGTGGGAGCGGCGAGGGCGACAGCGTCGAGGCCTACCGGGAGCGCCTGGCCGAGCTGGCGGCACCCGAGGCGGTCCGCCAGGCCGCTGAGCGCGAGATCGGGCGGCTCGAGCGCAGCAGCGAGCAGTCACCCGAACAGGGGTGGATCCGCACCTGGCTCGACACGGTCCTCGCCGTGCCGTGGGCCACCCGCTCCACCGACCACCTCGACCTGGCCGGCGCCCGCGCCGTGCTCGACGCCGACCACCACGGCCTCGACGAGGTGAAGGACCGCATCGTGGAGGAGCTCGCCGTGCGCAAGCTCCGTCGCGACCGGGGGCTCGACGGGCCCTCCCCCACCGGAAGCACCGAGACCACCGAGACCACCGAGACAACCGAGACCACCGAGAAGCACGAGCCCGCGCCACCCCGGAGCCCGCTCGACGAGCCGTTGGTGCGGATCGTGCCGGTGGAGGACCTCCTTCCCAAACCAGAGCCCGGCCCCGAGCATCGCCACGGCACGATCATCACGCTCGTGGGCCCGCCCGGCGTGGGCAAGACCAGCTTGGGCGAGTCCATCGCCCGGGCCCTGGGTCGCACCTTCGTGCGGGTGGCCCTGGGCGGCGTGCGCGACGAGGCCGAGATCCGCGGCCACCGCCGCACCTACGTGGGTGCCCAACCGGGCCGCATCGTGAAGGCCCTCACCGAGGCCGGCACCCTGAACCCGGTGGTGCTGCTCGACGAGGTCGACAAGCTGGGCGGCGACTGGCGGGGAGACCCGTCGGCCGCCCTGCTCGAGGTGCTGGACCCCGCCCAGAACCACGCCTTCCGAGACCACTACCTGGAGGTCGACCTCGACCTGTCCGAGGTGATCTTCGTGGCCACCGCCAACCAGCTCGACACCATCCCGGCCCCGCTGCTGGACCGCATGGAGGTGGTCACGCTCGACGGCTACACCGAAGACGAGAAGGTGGCCATCGCCCGTGACCACCTGGTGGCCCGCCAGCGGGCCCGGGCCGGCATCGAGCCCCACGAGCTCACCGTCACCGACGACGCCCTGCGCCGGATGGTGCAGGACCACACGCGCGAGGCCGGTGTCCGGTCGCTCGAGCGCCTGTTGGCCAAGGTGGTCCGCAAGGTCGCCACCGAGCTGGCGTCCCACGAACCGGCCGCGACGTCCGACGTGCCGCCGGTGGTGGTCGACGCCGAGCGGGTGCCCGAACTGCTGGGCCGGGCCCGGTTCCACGCCACCGACATCGCCGACCGCACCGCCGCCCCGGGCGTGGCCACCGGCCTGGCCGTCACCGGCGCAGGCGGCGACGTGTTGTTCGTGGAGACCACCACCCTGCCCGCCGAGGGCGCCGACGACCCCGACCGCTCCGGGCTCACCGTCACCGGCCAGCTCGGCGACGTGATGCAGGAGTCGGCCCGCATCGCCCTCTCCTACGTCCGGGCCCACCGCGAACAGCTCGGCATCCCCGAGGGGGCCGATCGCCGCCACGTCCACGTGCACTTCCCGGCCGGGGCGGTGCCCAAGGACGGCCCGTCGGCCGGCATCACCATGACCACCGCCCTGGTGAGCCTCTTCACCGGCCGACCGGTCAAGCCCACGGTGGGCATGACCGGCGAGGTCACCCTCCAGGGCCGCGTGCTGCCCATCGGCGGCGTGAAGCAGAAGCTCCTCGCCGCCCACCGGGCGGGCCTCACCGAGATCATCCTCCCGGCCCGCAACGAGGCCGACCTCGACGACGTGCCCGAGGCCGTGCGCAGCCGGCTCACCATCCACCTGGCCACCGATGTGGCCGACGTGGTGCGCTGGGCCCTCCAGCCCGCCGCCTGAGCGGCCGATGGAGAGGGCATGCGCGCCCGCTCCCCCGGCCGGTCCATCACTCGGTCCATCACTCGGTCCCTCGTCGTCGCCGTCGCCGGCGGCGTGCTGGCCACCGCCTGTCTGATCCAACCCGGTGACCCCGGACCGGCCGACGTGCGGCTGGCCGTCGACACCAGCCAGGACCGCCGGGCCATCTCCCCGCTCATCTACGGCAGCAACGTGGCCCGCGACGTCGCCGCCAACGGTCTGACCCTGGTACGCCTCGGCGGCAACCGCTGGACCGCGTACAACTGGGAGAACAACGCCTCCAACGCCGGGTCGGACTGGTGCCACCAGAACGACGGCTACCTGTCGTCGTCATCCACGGCGGGCGCGGCGGTGGAACCCACCGTCGACGCCGCCCACGCGGCCGGGGCCGACGCCCTGGTGACCGTGCCGATCCTGGACCACGTGGCTGCGGACAAGGTGGGCGGCTCGGGGCCATCCGCCTGCAGCGGCGACGTGGCCAACAGCGCCAGCTACCTCACCACCCGGTTCCGGGCCAACGTGGCCGACAAGCCAGGAGCCCTGTCGCTCACCCCGAACACCGGTGACGGCACGGTGTACCAGGACGAGTTCGTGAACTGGTTGGAGCAGGCCACCACCGGCCGGGTGCTCTACTCGCTCGACAACGAGCCCGACCTGTGGTCGCACACCCACGCCCGCATCCACCCGAACCCCGTCACCTACGCCGAACTGGTGGAGCGCCACATCCGCTTCGCCACCGCCATCAAGTCGGTGGCTCCGGACGCCGAGGTGACCGGCCCGGCCAACTACGGGTTCTGGGGGTTCGAGACGCTGCAGAGCGCGCCCGACGCCGCCGGCAAGGGCAACTTCCTGGACCACTGGCTGGAGCAGATGCAGGCCGCGGGGAACGCCGCGGGTCGGCGGCTGGTCGATGACCTGGACCTGCACTGGTACCCGGAGGCCACCGGCGGCGGCACCCGGATCACCAGCAGCAGTGGCGCCACCGCCGTCGCCGCCGCCCGGGTGCAGGCCCCCCGCTCGCTGTGGGACCCCACCTACGTGGAGAACAGCTGGATCACCAACGACTACCTGGGCGGACCGATCGAGCTGCTGCCCACCGTCCAGGGACGGATCGACGCCCACTATCCGGGGACCGGCATCGCCCTGACCGAGTGGAACTACGGCGGGGGCGGTCACATCTCGGGTGCCCTCGCCTCCGCCGACGTGCTCGGCATCTTCGGCCGCCAAGGCGTGCGCCTCGCCACCCTGTGGGAGCTGAACGCCGACGAGAGCTTCACCTACGCCGCCTTCCGGGCCTTCCGCAACTACGACGGCGCCGGCGGCCGGTTCGGCGACACCTCGGTGCGATCCACCACCTCGGACCAGGCCGTGGTGTCGGTGCACGCCAGCGTCGATGCCGCCGACCCCGAGCACGTGGTGATCATCGCCATCAACAAGGCCACCACCGCCCGCACCGCCGGGATCACCCTCACCCACACCAAGGCGTTCCCGACGGCGAACGTCTACACGGTCACCGCCGCCGGGGGTGCCGCCGTCCAACCGGCCGGCACCGTCACCGCGGTGGCCACCAACGCGTGGAACACCACCCTGCCCGCCAGCAGCATCACCGTGATCGTGCCCCAGCCACCGGCCTGAGGCACGGCCTCCCGCCGCCTAGGACCCGGCGAGGAAGGCCGGGACGCGGTCCTTGGGACGACCGATGATGGCGCGGTCGCCCCGCACCAGCACCGGGCGTTGCATGAGCCGGGGGTGGGCCACCAGGAGGTCGGCCACCGCCTCGGGGCTGGTGTAGTCGGCCGCGTCGAGGCCCTGGTCGGCGAAGAAGCCGTCCTTGCGCACCAGATCGGCGGGCGGGTCCTCGAGCTTGGCCATCAGGTCGAGCAGGCCGGCGCGATCCAGTGGGGTCTTGAGGTACTGGACGACGTCGGCGTCGACCCCGGCTCCTTCCACCTCGCCCAGGGCGTGGCGCGAGGTGGAGCAGTTCGGGTTGTGGAAGACGGTGACAGCAGCCATGACCGGCGATCGTAGGGCGGCCCGACCGCCCGCCGGGCCGTCAGCCGCCGCCCGCCGGTGACGGGTAGCTGGGGGGCGCCTCGTCGGGCGGGACCGCGTCGAGCATGGCCGGGGCGTTCTCCTCGATGAAGGCGTGGGGCCCCTCCTTCGGCATCTCCCCAGGCAGGTACCGCTGCCCGTTGTCGGAGAAGCGCATCATCCCCTTGCCCTGGGTGCCCTGCTCGTCGATGCCCTCGGCCTCGGCGTCCCACCAGATCTCCACCATGTCGTCGACCGCCTGGTAGTCGGTCTCGACGTGGATCCCGCGATTGCCGAACGACACGTGGCCGCCGGTGGACGTGCCCCCCGAAGGCGGGTAGGCGAACATGCCCGCCTCGAAGGTCTCGGGGGTGAGGTTGGGGCCGGCCATGTGCAACCCGAGCATGAGCAGCCGGATGGGCTCGAACACCACCTGGGCGGTCTTGATCGCCACCGCCTCCTCCCCGTAGTACCAGCGGTGCAGCCGCCGGGCCTCGGAGCTCTCCGGGGGCAGGCGCAACGGCAGGCTGGAGATGCCGAAGGCGTGGGCCCACTGGGTCTGGTCGTAATTGCGGCCCAGGGCGGTGGAGTCGGTGAGGACCGTGCCGGTGATGATCCACTCCGGGAAGTAGTTCTGGTCGGTGGCCGCCTTGGTGAGGTAGATCGGCATCACCGGGTCGCCCAGGAACACCACGGTGGTCACCCCCTTTTCCTTGAGGGAGCCGACGATCACCCGGGCCTGCTCGGCCAGTTCGGGGATGATCAGCTGGTAGGTGAGCCGGGCGGCCGGGGAGTAGCCCCGCTCCTTGCCCCGGCGGTCGGCCTCCTCGCTCACGCCCTTGAAGACCGGCGGATCCTCCTCGAAGTTCACCTGGCCGAAGACCCGGGTGCGGGTCTGCATCGCCGGGTCACCGGCGAACTCCGCCGGCCGGCCCATGAGCCGCTCGATCAGGTAGTCGCCCAGGTTCACCAGGTACTGCTCGGGGGTCTGGAGGTTGCCCCACATGTATGGGGCGTTCTCGCGGAACACCGAGTCGGGCACCGACAGGCCGCAGCCGATGCACAAGACGCCACGGCTGGCCAGCTCCTCGGCGTAGGCCCCCTGCTGGCCGGGGCCGCCCACCGAGGCGAACGCGCCGATCTCCTCGGCCACCTTCACGGCGTCGGCGCGGGCTGCGGTCTCACTGGAACCCGAGCCCTTCATGCGCACGATCTCCAGGCTGCGACCCCACATCTCGTAGCGGTCCTCGAGCATCGCGTAGAGCTTGCCAACCGTCTCGGCCCGGACCTCGGGCGAGTCCGAGTTGGCCTGGAGGCTGGCCGACAGGTCGTCGTCGGCGGGCTCGTAGGCCACGATCGTGACGGTGTCGGGCGTGACGCCCTGACCGGTGTTGAGACCGGGCGCCCCCGGTCGGGCCACCAGGCACGGCGGCGAGTAGTTGGAGGGCACCGCGACGCGACCGGTCTCGGGATCGCATTCGGGGCCCCAGTCGTAGTCGTCGACCGTGCCGGCCTCCACCGCCTCGGCGTAGGAGATCGGCATGGCTGAGGCCTCGGTGGGAGGCACGGTGGACGACGGGCCGGCACCGGAGGAGACGGAGTCGTCGTCCCGGCCGGTGGAGGCCAGCACCGCCACCAGGGCGATGGCCACCAGCACGGCGGCGAGGGGCCCGAACCGGGCCAGCGCCGAGGCCCGGGGCACGGGGGTGGAGGTGGGCGGTGTCATGCAGGCTCCGGATGGGACGCGGCCGAGCGGCCGATGACGGCGGAGTCGCCTCCGAGGTAGGACGTGATCACGTCGGGGTGGGCCAGCACCTCAGCGGGCGGGCCCTCGGTGACGAACTGGCCCTGGTCGAGCGCCAACAGGCGGTCCGACACCGAGGAGATCAGGTTCATGTCGTGCTCGATCACCACGATGCTGGCCTGGAGGGCGTCGCGGATGCGCAACAGCAGCGGGCCCAAGGCCTCGGCCTCCCGTTGGGCGATGCCAGACGACGGCTCGTCGAGCAGCACCACCGACGGCCCGTGGGCCAGCACGCACCCGAGGTCGACCACCCGGCGCGACCCAGTGCTCAGCTCACCGATGAACTTGGACCGGAAGGCCTCCAGCCCGAGCAGGTCGATCAGCTCGTCGACGCGGTGGCGGGCCGCCAGCTCGCTGTCGACGAAGGCCGGCATCCGCAGGGCGGCGTTGAACGGGTCGCGCACGTCGAGCCACCGCTCCAACGCCACCAGCAGGGTGTCCTCGACCGTGAGCGACGGGAACAGGCGCGAGTCCTGGAAGCTGCGGCCCAGGCCCAGTGCGGCCCGGCGGTGCGGTGCCAGCTCCGACACGTCGACGCCGTCCAGCACCACACGGCCGGTATCGGCCCGCAGGTAGCCCGACACCAGGTCGAGCAGGGTGGTCTTACCGGCACCGTTGGGTCCGATCAGCCCCAGCACCTCACCGGGGGCCACGTCGAACGACACCTCGCTCACGGCCCGGATGCCACCGAAGCTCACCGACACCCCGTCGACGTGCAGCGCGGTTCCCGTCCGCTCGGCCGCCACCGCGGACGGGGCGCGACCGGCGTCCGTGACCGCGCCCAGCCGCTCACCCGCACCGGTGAGGAACACCGACCGCAGCACGTCGGGCCGCTCCAGCAGCTCGGCGGTGGGGCCGTGGAACCGGATCTCGCCCTTCTCCATGAAGTAGGCGGTGTCGGCCACGGTGAGGGCCACGTTCACCGACTGCTCCACCAAGATGACGGTGGTGCCCTGGTCGCGCAGCGAGCGCACCACGTCGAGCAACTGCTCCACCACCACCGGGGCCAGCCCGAGCGACAGCTCGTCGATCATCAACAGCTTGGGCCGGTTCAGGAACGCCATGGCCAGCGCCAGCATCTGCTGCTGACCTCCGGAGAGGTCGGCCGCCGGGTCGTCGAGGCGCTCCGCCAGCACCGGGAACAGCTCGAGCGCCTCATCCCGCCGCCTTGACCGGGTTGTCGCGTCGCTGCGGAGCATCCACCCGGCGGTGCGCAGGTTCTCGGCCACGGTGAGCGAGGGGAACACGCCCTGGCCGCCCGGCACCTGGGCGATGCCCAGCGGGGCGATCTCCTCGGGCGGGGCATGGGTGATGTCGCGTCCGTCGAACACCACCGCGCCCCGGTCGGCGGGCACGACCCCGGAGATGGCCTTGAGCAGGGTGGACTTGCCGGCCCCGTTGGTGCCGAGCAGGGCGATGATCTGGCCCTCGGCCACGTCGAGGTCGATCCCGAAGAGGATGCGCACGTCGCCGTAGGCCACCTGCAGGTCTCGCACCCGCAGGAGGGGCAGCTCGCCGTCGGCGCGCTCCTGCAACATCTGGGCCCGGGTGGCGGCCCCGGTCCACACCTGGGCGATGTCGTCCTCGATCACCGAGCGGACCGAGGCGAGGAGGAAGCCACCGATGAGGAACACGGGCGGCATGGCGAGGAGCCCCCACCGAAAGCCGTGGTTGTCGCCCACCCAACCCACGAACGGGATGACCAACAACCCGGGCAGGATCCACAGGGCGCCGATGGAGAACCCCACCGAGCGGGCCCGCGGCGGGATCGCCAGCGACAACGACGCCATGACCCCCGGGCCCACGATGACCAGGGCACCGGCGATCAGGGCGTGCAGCGTGACCGCCACCCAGATGTTGGGAGCCAGGGCGAAGCCCACCGCCAGCACCGACGCCGCCACCGCGGCCACGCCGAGCACGTTGAAGATGGCGGCCGGACCCTTGACGAACGCCCGGGTGGTGAGGCGGGCCCCGAGGGCGATGCCCGCCAGCTCCACGAGCTGCACCGGCACGTTCGCCCACGCCCGGCGGATCTCGGTGAGATCGAAGGTGTCGGCGTACTGGAGGGCGGCCAGCGACGCGAAGCCCACGATCGACGCGGCCAGGAACGGCAGCGCCATGAAGATGCGGCGGAGGCTGCGGATGGTCCACACCATGCGGAGGGCCTCGGCGTACGACGGTGGTGGCTCTTCGAGGTTGGTGTCGGTGCCCAGGTTGGAGGCGGCGCGCTCGAAGTGGCCACGGCCCGGGTCGGTGAGCCGCAGGCCCAGCACCACCAACACCAGGGTTGGCGCCGCGAACACCAGGAACGGCACCCGCCAGTCGAAGGCCTGCGCGAGACCGGCGCCTATGAGCAGGCCGGCGATGGCGCCGATGCTGTTGGCGGCCCGGTGGAACGAGTACACGCGCGGCCGGCTGGCGATCGGGTAGTAGTCGGCCAGCAGGCTGTTGTGGGTGGGGAACACCACCGCCTGCCCGACGGCGGCGCCGGATCGCATGATCACGAGCATCCACATCGACAGGGCGAAGCCGGTGCCCAGGGAGAACGCCGCCCACACCGCCGCCCCGGCCAGCGCGATGCGCACCCGGTTGGAGCGGTCGGCCAGCGTGGCGATGGGGACGGTGAGCAGCAGGGCCACCGCACCGGCCATGGCCACCACCCAGAGGATGCCGACGTTGTCGAGCCCGAAGTCGTCTCGGATCTCGGGCAGGAGCACCGCGAACGCGGAGCGGTCGAGCTCGTCGGTCATGTTGAGGCCGAACAGCACCAGCAGCGGGTACCACCCGGCGGACCCCAGCCAGGCCGACCGCTTCGAGCGCTCCGGGCCGGTCCCGGTCTGCTCGCTCATCGCGGGCTGCCCTCGGACGCCCCCACCAGCGCGGCGCCGTCGGGTGCCTCCGGCAGGGCCACCTTCAGGGCCGGGGCCGCATCGGCGCCGGCCGTGTCGGCCACCAGGCTGGCCACCGTGATCCCGCGACGCTTGGCCAGGCGGCGCAGCCCGGCGTCACGCAGGCGGTAGAGCAGGTTCCCGAGGCCCCCGGGGGCCACCAGCAGCACGGCGAGCACACCCACCGCCGACGGCAGCAGCCGCCACCGGTCGGGCAGGAACCAGGTGCCGCCCTGCAGGTAGACGGCGCCGAGGACGGCACCGGCCAGCGAGCCGAGCCCGCCCACCACGGCCGCGGTGAACACGCCGATGCTCTCGGTGACCACGAACGGCCCCTCCGAGTAGCCCTGGTTGATGTGCACCAGGAGGCATCCGGCCACGGCGGCGAGGAACCCCGAGAGGGCGAAGCCGGTGAGCTTGGCCCGCACCACCGGCACCGCGTAGGCGGCGGCGCCCCGCTCGTTGTCGCGCACCGCCAGCAGCACCCGTCCGGTGCGGCTGCGCCGGATGCCGCGCACGGCGAGGAAGCCCAGCACCACCACGCCGAGCACGAACCAGTACATGGCGTCCTGGTCGGTGAGGTCGAAGGTGCGGAAGAGGTCGGGCCGCTCGAGCCGCTCGTTGGGGATCCACGACTGCTCGTTGCGGTTGAGCAGGTAGTTCGACGAGGCCAGCGAGAAGGCCAGGGTGGTCACCGCGAGGTACAGGCCCGGCAGGCGGAGGGCCGGGAGCCCCACCACCACCGCCACCACGGCGCCGGCCGACCCGGCCAGCAGCAACGCCAGGCTCAGGTCGAACCCCCAGGTGGAGGTGGCCACCGCCCCCACCGCGCCGCCGACGGCCACGAACGACATCTGCCCGAGCGACACCTGCCCGGCCCAGCCGGTGAGCACCACCACCGACAAGGTGATGAGGCAGAAGGCGGCGACGGTGGCGGCCTTCAGCTCGTTCGATGGTCCGAGGAAGACCGGCAGGGCGACGGCCGCGGCCAGCACCAGCAGCGGGCCGACGGCGCGGAGCACCCGGACCACGGTCAGCGAGGCCAGCTCCCGCGGGATGGGCCGCACCTCTTCGGCCGCGGTCCAGCTCGACACGGCGTCGGCGCTGGCCCGGGTGGTGGTGGCCCGCCGGACCACCAGCGACACGAGCACCACCGCGGCCAGCACCACGTACACCCGACCCGGGTTGCTCGGATAGGTGGCCCGCACCCCCTGTTCCAGGATCCGCAGGGCCACGGCCGACGCGGTGATGGCCGGGAGGTGGTCGAGCCGCCCGAGCACCAGGGCGGCCAGGGCGAACGTGAGGGCCTGGGGGCTGAGGGCGGCGCCGGCCCCGAACCCGAAGATGCCGGCGTGGAGGAAGACCCCGACGTAGGAGAGGACGGCGGCCAGCACCCAGACCAGGGTCTGCAGCCGCTTCACCGGCACCCCGAGGAGCGCGGCCCGGTCGCCCCGCTCGGCGCTGGCCCGCACGGCGATGCCGATGTCGGTGCCCTGGAGGAACAACGCCAGGGCCGCCATCAGGACCGGGGCCACCACCAGGGCGAGCAGCTCGGCGCCACCGAAGGTCTGGTTGCCGATCTCGATGCTGGCCTGGAACGGATCGGGCATGGTCTGGTCGGCGAAGATCGTCTTGCCCCACCAGCGCGGCAGGAGGGTGGCGGCCACCACCAGGAGCTGCGACACGCCGATGGTGGCCACGGTGAGCAGCAGCCGTGGCGCCCGGAAGAACCGGCGGACGATGGCCAGCTCGACCACGGCCCCCAACAGCACGGCGACCCCCAGGCCCAAGAACGCGCCCACCAGCCAGGGCAGGCCCGACACCGCCACCAGCCCCACCGCCACCGTGGTGGGCACCGTGCCGAGGTCGCCCTGGGAGAAGTTGAGGATCCGGTTGGCCCGATAGATCAGGGCCAGGCCCAGCGCCACCAGGGCGGTGAGCAGGCCCGACACCACCCCGAGCGACCACGGGCCGATCCCGGCCGGGAACACCACGAGTTGGAGGGCCACGATGGCCACCGCGGGCACGAAGGGCCGCACCTGTGGCAGGACTGCTGCGGCTGCGCCGGTTGAAGCTCGGGCCATCGGCGGCGTCGGCTCCCTCGTGGTCGTGTCCCCTGGTGAAACGCACCCACCGGCATCCCCCGAGCCCGGCAAGTTCGTGCACCATAGCTGCAAAAAGAACGCGTCACCGGGCGTCCGAGCGCACCCGCCACCAGCAACCCCGATGGGGATCAGGCGAAGGCGTCCGCCACCGCCTCGGCGGCATCGTCGAGGTCGAGGCGCGGCTCGTCGAAGCGGCGCACGTCGCGGAAGGTGCGGTCCCGACCCCGCGGGTCCACGAACCAGCCGTGCAGGCGCGCGGCCACCGCGGCGGCCAGCACCGGGGGCAGGTCGGTGAGCTCGCCGGACCGGAGCCCACCGTCGACCAGGAGCCGGCCGAGGTCGTAGAGGTCCGAGGCCCGCTTCTCGGGCTTGGACGACGCCCGGAGGGAGACGGTGGTGGCCTTCATGGCGATGAGCCCCGCGGTGGTGGCCACCAGGCGCCCCTCGGCCCGCACCAGGACCTCGCCCGTCTCGTCGTCGGCGGCGGCGATGTCGAGTGTGGTGGCGGCGTCGTGGGCCCAGGTGTGGGCCACCACGTTGAGCTCCAGGTCGGTGAGCCCCGTGCCGGGTTCGCCCAGCGCCGCCAGGTCCACCAGCAGGTCGTCGGCTCCCACGCCGGCCACGTCGATCACGTCCAGGTCGAGGTCGCCCTCGAAGGTGTACTGGCCGCCCCCCACGCTGGTGAGCGCCAGCCGGGCGATGGCGTCGTGGTAGCGGTCGAGGCCCCGGGCCAGCGCGTCGAGGTCGACCGTGGCCCGGTGCGGGGTACCCACCCGGCACATCACGGCGAGCCCACCGATGAGACGTAGCTCCGGCGGCAGCGACGCCAGCAGGGCCACCTCGCGGTGGGTGCTGCCGCCGCGTCGGCCCGAGAGCACCACCGTCATCCCGTGGACCCCGGCACGATCCCCCACGTCTCCACGATCTCCTGGCCGCGGGCCGGATCGGCCGCCAGGCGCAGGGCGCACACGATCGGGTGGGCCACGCGCCACGGGTGGGCGGTGGTGGGCGGGTGGTCGGTGTTCTCGGGCACCCAGCGCACCGGCGCCACCCGCACCCACGTGCGGGTGGGCCGACTCCGGTCGACCAGGCCCCGCAGGCGACGGATGGCGTGCTCGGAGCGGACGTAGCAGCGCGCCGGGAGGTCGCCGGCGGCCGGGATGCGGGCCCCGCCGAGGGTGGCGGCCCGCTCGTCGACCCGGGTGAGGGCGTCGGCGCCCGCCCGCTCGGCCACCTCGGCCAGCGGCACCGGCAACCCGGTCCAGCCGTCGTCGGGCCAGTGGGCCGCCGTCTCCCAGAACAGCTCGGGGAGCAGCGGCCGGTGGGTCTTGGGCCCGATCAGGCCGAGGTCGACGTACCGGCTGATCAGCTCGTGCACCGCGCCGGGGCTGCGCCCGGTGCGGCCGGCGATCCGCCGTGCGGTGACGGGCTCGCCCGGATCGAGCAGCGCCGCGAGCGCCACCTCCAGGCCCACGGGCGTCCACGGGTTGCCGCCACCGTTCACCTCGCGGTGGCCGGCGACGGCCGACGGGCCGGTGCCGAACGGCGACTCGATGCGCAGGCCCACGGTCCACAGCCGGAGGTGGCCGCGACGGTCGAGCCAACCCCACCCGGCGCGGCGCAGGACCGCCCGCCCCGGTTCGCTGATGCGGTCGGCCACCACCATGGCCGGGAGGCGGGCCGGGGCCTCGCCCACCAACCGGGTGAGGTCGGCCGGCGTGGGGTGGGCCCGGGGGACCAGGTTGAGCACCTGGCGGGTGCCGTCGACGGTCAGGATGCCCTCGACCTCCCGCACGTCGAGCCCCAGCTCGCGCAGGGCGTCACCCACCTCACGCCCGAGGTCGACGTACTCCTGCGACTGCGCCGTCACGAACACCGAACACACCGTACGCCACCTGGTATCCGTACCACAACCCCGGTGTACGGGCCGTCACGAACACCGAACACCCACTTCGGGCCGCCTCCGACCACCCACCTGTCAGACGGCGAAGGGACCGGGCCCGAACGGATCGGCGAAGGGATCGGG
>WBZL01001574.1_pt1 | contig 23550 bp, 19 predicted proteins | sample 5204291 | NCBI WGS metagenome assembly WBZL01 (sample SAMN12344345, study PRJNA552823) | activated sludge metagenome | biome: Activated sludge suspended growth; feature: Nitrification reactor; material: Wastewater; isolation source: activated sludge from nitrification reactor of wastewater...
CTGCTGCGGGAGAAGTATGGGTATGACGGGGTGGTTTGCACTGACTGGGGGCTGGTAACGGATTTGCACATGGGGCCGGTGACGTGGCCGGCGCGGGCGTGGGGGGTGGAGCATTTGAGCGAGGCTGACCGGGTGCTGAAGGCGTTGGAGGCGGGGGTTGACCAATTTGGCGGGGAGAGCCGGCCGGAGTTGGTGGTGGAGCTGGTGGAAAACGGCCGTTTATCCGAGTCCAGCATAGACAAATCCGTGCGCCGTCTGCTGCGGCAAAAATTCACCCTGGGGCTGTTTGACAACCCATTTGTGGATTTGGACAAGGTGGGGCAGGTGCTGGGCAACCCGGCCGCCATCGCTGCTGGCAACGCTTCCCAGCGTCGCGCCATGACGCTGCTGAAAAACGAAGGCGACGTGCTGCCGCTGGCTGGTGGCACAAAGATTTTTGTCAAAAACCTCGATGCGGAGCTGGCGGCACAGTATGGGACGGTGGTGGACAGCCCCGAAGCGGCCGATTTTGCCATTTTGCGGCTGCAAACTCCCTGGTATCCGGTGGACACGCCCAACATGTTTGCCCAAATGTTCCATCATGGCGACCTCGATTTTAAGGGGGAGTCATTGGCGGAGATTTTGACGCTGCTGGCAACGGTGCCGACGATTGTGGTGCTGTATTTGGATCGGCCGGCCGTCATTCCCGAAATCAACGCCACAGCGCAAGGGGTGCTGGCCGATTATGGGGCGAGTGATGCCGCTATCCTGGATGTGGTCTTTGGCAGGGCGCGGCCAGAAGGCAAGCTGCCGTTTGAACTGCCGTCTTCGATGGACGCAGTGCGGGGGCAAAAAGCGGATGTCCCTTACGATTCGGAAAATCCGCTCTACCCGTTTGGCTTTGGCTTGCGCTATGGGCGGTGAGTCCGCTAGAAGTTCAACTTCTCCGAAGAAGTTGAACTTCTTATGATGATAAACATGGATGAACGTGTAAGTGGGTTAACGGCCGAAACCCTGGTACCCCTGGTGCGGCAGGCCACGGGAAACCCGTTGGCCGTGCCGGGGGCGTGGGTGGTTGAGCTGATGAGCGGTGGCTGGGGGGGCGCGGTAGGCGGCACGGCACTGTACCGGGTGCGTGGGGAAGGGTGGTCGCTGGTGTTAAAGGTGCTGTATGAACGCCCTGGCGAACCGGTGGCGGCTCCCGTTTACTGGAAGCGGGAGTTTGAGATGTACCGTTCAGGCTTGCTGGCAACGCTGCCGCCGACGGGGCTGCGCCCACCTACTGTGTATGCCACGGCCGAATTTCCTGAGGCGTGCTGGGTGTGGCTGGCTGATATTGTTGAAGAGAGGCCTGTCTGGACGCTTGACGATTATCATCTGGTGGCGCGGCGGCTGGGGTGGTTTAATGGGGCTTACCTGATGGGCTTGCCGATTCCGGCGGCTTCGTGGCTAAACGTGCATTTCCACAACCGTCTGCTGGAGCCGCTGTCGGAGACGTTTGCGGGGTTGGGTGAGGGGTTGAAACGGCCGTTAATTCAACGCGCCCTACCCCTGGCAGAAAAAGATGCCATTACTGCCATTTGGCAAGAGGCACCCCGCTATGCCGACATGTTGACAAAGCTGCCGCAAACGCTGTGCCATAACGACGCCTTCCGGCGCAACATGTTCCACAGCGAAGCCGAGACGGTGTTGATTGACTGGGCCTTGGCCGGGCGTGGGGCGGTGGGGGAAGAACTGGTGGCGTTGGTTGCCATTTCGCTCTACCTTGACCCACCCCTGTGGGACGATTTGGTGCGGTTTGACCAGGCGGTGTTTGCAGGCTACCTGGCCGGGCTGCGTGATGCGGGCTGGCAGGGTGAGGCGAAACTGGTGCGGCTGGGGTATTTGTGCGCGATGGTGCTGCGCGGGCTGGCGGGGGTGCGGCAGGATGTGGGAATGCTGCTGGATGAAAGCAACCACATGCTGCTACAGCGTGAGCAACAGCTAGGCAGCATTGAGGCGGTGGCCGACTTTATGGCTGATGTGCGCCGCTTTCGGCTGCTGCAAATGGCGGCTGAGGCGCGGACGCTGCTGGGGTAATTGGTTGTAACCTGGGCAAGCCAGAAAAAGTTATACAGAATCCAGGCTTCTTGTTTTGCTCATTGCCATTTGTTTGGGTTCAAGTTTGGCATTTACACGGAGGATGGTTTATGGACGAGGCCAAGTGGAAAAAGCGGCTGGAACAATATCCGGCAATTGTGGATTTGGAGGCGCGGGCGCGGCGGCGAATTCCGCACGTGGCCTGGGAATATTTGGCAATGGGGACGGGGGATGATCGGGCGTTGGCGCGGAACCGAGAGAAGCTGGCTGAGATTACCTTTTTGCCGCGCCTGTTGCGGGAGCCGCTGGATCCGGATTTGCGGACAACGCTGTTGGGGCAAACGTTTAACGCGCCGTTTGGGGTGGCTCCGGTGGGGTTGACGGGGTTGATGTGGCCGCGAGCGGAGCAGATTTTGGCGCAAACGGCCGTTAAATATCACATTCCCTACTGCCTCAGCACTGTTGCCACGCAAACCCCGGAAACCATTGGCCCCCTGGTCGGCGATGTGGGCTGGTTTCAACTGTACCCACCGCGAGAAACGGCCGTTCGGTCTGACCTGCTACAGCGGGCATGGGATAGCGGCTTCAAAACCATGCTCGTCACCGCCGATGTTCCCGCCTCCAGCCGCCGCGAACGCGCCAGCCGCGCCGGGATGCGAATGCCGCCCCGCATCACCCCCGGCCTCATTTGGCAGGGCATAAAACGCCCCGCCTGGAGCGCAGCCACCCTGCGTGAAGGGTTGCCCAGCCTGAAAACTATGGAAAAGTATGCCACATCTGGCGAAACGGCCGAATTAGCCACCTTTGTGCGGCAAAAAATTGGCGGCACGCTGTCGTGGGATTATTTGCGCGAGGTGCGCGACCAGTGGCCGGGGCGTTTGTTGCTAAAAGGGCTGCTGCACCCGGCCGATGCCGAAGAAGCGGTGGGGGTGGGGGTGGATGGGATCGTCGTTTCCAACCACGGGGCGCGGCAGTTTGACGGCGCACCGGCGGCGATTGAGGCGTTGCCAGCCATTGTGGAGCAGGTGCGGGGGCGCACCCACATTTTGTTTGACAGCGGCGTTCGTTCGGGGCTGGACATCATGCGGGCGTTGGCGTTGGGGGCGGAGTTTGTGCTGATGGGACGGCCGTTTATGTTTGGCGTGGCCGCTTTTGGCGACGATGGCGGCGACCATGCCGCCGAAATTTTGCTGGCCGACCTCAAAACCAACATGATCCAGTGTGGTTTTGCCACGCTGGCCGATATTCAGGTGTAGGACAAGTTTGCAAACTTGTCCTACTTGTGTAAGACAGGGTTATGAGTCAAGCGACGAGAAACATAAGCGGGGCGGAGGGGCTGCTGCTGGGGTTGAAGGAACTGGGGGTGGATTATATTTTTGGCAATGTTGGCACCGACTTTCCCCCCATTCTGGGTGCGTTAACCCGCTACCAGCAGGCGGGACGGCTGGGGGTGGATGTGCCGCTGCCCATTGCCGTGCCGCATGAAAACGTGGCCGTCAACATGGCCTATGGCTATTACCTGGCAACGGGCAAGCCGCAGGTCATTTTTGTCCATACCAACGTCGGCACGGCCAACGCCCTCATTGGCCTGATCAACGCCAGCCGGGGGCATGTGCCGCTGATTGTCATTGCCGGGGTTGCTCCCACCACCGAACAATTTGGCCGCACCAGCAAGCCGGGGTTTATCCACTGGGCGCAGGAGATGTTTGACCAGGCGGGGATGGTGCGGGAAAACGTGAAGTGGGATTATCACCTTAGCCCCGACAATGTGGTGGAGCTGGATTTGATTTTGCAGCGGGCGTGGACGATGGCAATGGCGTACCCGCCGGGGCCGGTCTATTTGACCTTTGCGGCGGAGGCGATGGAGCAGGCGATAACGCTGCCAGCGACGATTGTGCCGCCGGTGACGGTGAGCGTGCCGTACCCTGACCCGGTGGTGATGGGGCAGGTGGCGGGGTGGTTGGCGGGGGCAAAACGGCCGTTAATCATCAGCGGCGGCACCGACCGCAACCACGCCATTTTGCCCGCCCTGCAAGCCCTGGCCGAGAGCCATGCCATCGGCGTGACGGGGCTGGTGCCACGCAACCTCCATTTTCCCATGAACCACTCGCTTTATCTGGGCGACAACCCGCACGCGGCGGTGAAGGAAGCGGATTTGATTATCAACTTGGAGACCGATGTGCCGTATATGCCCATTCACGGCCGGCCGCCAGCCGGGTGCCGCGTGGTGCATGTGGGGCCAGATCCGGTGTTCCAGCGGTATCCACGCTATGGGTTTCAGTCTGATGCCTACGTTAACGCGGGGCTGTTTCCTTTTTTGCAGGTGCTGTTGGCAATGGCTGACCCACCAGCGGCGGCGATGTTGCAGGGGCGGCGTGGCTGGGTGGGGGGGATGGTGGCGGAAAAAACGACCGTTCGCCAGCGCGAAATCGCCAAAGCCCAAATGCAGGGAGAAATGAACTTTGGCTGGGTGTCCCACTGCGTGGCCGAGGCGGTAGCGGCGCACCCGGAGCTGATTGTGCTGCGCGAGTTCGATTTGCAGGGGGATTATTTGCCCATGTCGCAGCCGGGCAGCTTTTATGGGCTGCCCAATGCGGGCGGGCTGGGGTGGGGGCAGGGGGTGGCGTTGGGGCTGCGGCTGGCCGACCCTAGCCGGATTCCGCTGCTGGCAACGGGGGATGGCTGCTACTATTTTTCCGCGCCGCTGTCGGCGCATTCGCTTGCCAGTAGCCAGCAGTTGCCGTTTATCACGCTGGTGTTTAATAATGGGGAGTGGCAGACGGTGACGAATTATGTCAACCGCTGGTATCCGGGGCTGGAGGAGCCTGTGCCGCCGTTGACGAGCCTGGGGCCGCCGCCGGATTTTGAGAAGGTGGTGGGGGTGTTTGGTGGGCATGGGGAGCGGGTGGCAAGGCCGGAGGAGCTGCCGGGGGCGTTGGCACGGGGGATTGAGGCGGTGAAAAACGGCCGTCAGGTGTTGATTAATGTTTTGTGTCCGCGAGTGAAATAAAAAACGGCCGTTTTGTAATCCAGAAGTTCAACTTCTCCCAGAAGTTGAACTTCTAAAACAAACGGCCGTTTTGTAACTCAGAAGTTCAACTTCTCCCAGAAGTTGAACTTCTAAATGAAGTGGCTGCAATAAAAAACGGCCGTTGCTTCTAATTATGAGCAACGGCCGTTTAGTTATTCAGTTAGATTGTGGTTGTTAGTCGGCAGGTGCTGCAACTACTTCTGGTTCGATGCGTTTGCCTACCCACGGTGTTCCCAGATAGGGGAGCAAGTAGTAGTCTAGACCGATGTAGCCAGCGGTTTTCCAGGCCAGAATGAGCAGAACCGCGATGAAGAAGAGCATACCGTTGGTGCTGGCTGACCCGGCCATGATGAAGTTCCAGTTCATAAAGCCACTAAAGAAGGCGGCAATGCCTGTGAACAGACCCAAAATCAGGGCGATACCTATTAACACTTCGCCGTAAGCAATCAACTTGGCAAACCAGGTGTACGCTTCAGCGTTTAGCATGTAGGTCAGGAAAGAACGATACCAGTCAAAAGCGATGGCTGGACGGCCGGCTTCGGGGATGGCAATCGCACCTGTCCAGAACCCTTTCAATGCAGCACCAGTTTGTACCCAGGCGGGGTCGGAGATCTTGTGCAAGCCGGCCGTTAGCCATTCGTAGCCAAGATAAAGGCGGAGTACCAACCAGATAAAGCTAAAGCGTGTATCACCAAACAGCATTTTGGCAAATGCCGGGTCTTCAATATACGTACCCTTGCGAGTTTTTAAGTTAGTCATAGTTTCACCTCATTTCTTCTTTCTGCCTCAACAGCAGATTTGTTTGTGTTTGTGTAAGATGGCTGCATGATACGGCCAGAAAAGTGATGTTTGCAGTGCCGATTGTCATATACATTGGGTGACATTGCGCGTAAACGTCAATATTACGCATAATGCCTTGCGATACCGCAGGTGACATTTATCGAGGCGTAACAGGAGGCTTGTCACTGCTGTTAACGGCCGTTTTCCCCTACCATATAACTAACCAAGCGTATATTGTGTATCATCGGGTATTCTGCCCAACCCTTCACAATCGCACATTCATACCCGGTGGTTGCGAGAGAATAATGTTACAAGCAGAGCGTATTGTGCAGACAACCTGCCCTTACTGTGGGGTTGGTTGTCAGATTGACTTGCATATTAAGGATAACGTGATTTTTCGGGCAAACGGCCGTTTCGACAACGACGTAAACCACGGCAATCTTTGCGTCAAGGGACGTTTTGGCTATGATTTTGTCCATGCGGCAGATCGGCTAAAACGGCCGTTATACCGTCCCCATCGCAGCGCAGATTGGCAAGAAACAAGCTGGGATCATGCCCTGACCTTGGCCGCCAGCCGCCTGGCCTATTACCGCAACCAGTTTGGCTCCGACTCCATTGCCTTCCTTACCTCCGCCAAATGTACCAATGAAGAAAACTATCTGCTGCAAAAGCTGGCGCGGGGCATCATTGGCACCAACAACGTAGACCACTGCGCCCGTCTCTGACACAGCAGCAGCGTAGCCGGTCTGGCTACAACCGTTGGCTCCGGTGCCATGACGAACGCTATCCGCGACATTGTAGACGCAGATGTGCTGCTGGTGACAGGCTCTAACACCACCGAAGCCCACCCTGTTTTGAGCCTGCAAATGAAGCGAGCCGTGCGCCAGCGCGGGGCCAAGCTCATTCTTATTGACCCGCGCCGCATTGAACTGGCTGATTTTGCCCACCTGCATTTACGCCACCATCCCGGCAGCGATGTTGCCATTTTTAACGCCATGGCCCATGTGATTGTGAATGAAGGGCTGGAAAATCGGCCGTTTATTAACCAGCGAACCGAAGGGTTTGCTGCATTTGCTGCAAGCGTGTGCGGTTGGACACCGCAGCGAGCCGAAGCGATTAGCGGCGTGCCAGCCGAGGACATTGTGGCGGCGGCGCGGCTCTATGCCCAGGCGAGCAATGGCATGATTTTTTGGGCGATGGGCATTACCCAGCACACCACTGGCACCGACAACGTGAAGGCGCTGTCGAATTTGGCACTGCTTACCGGCCATATTGGGCGGCCCGGCACCGGGCTAAATCCGCTGCGGGGGCAGAACAATGTGCAGGGGGCGTGTGATTTGGGTGGGTTGCCCAATGTGTTTACCGGCTACCAGCCTGTGACAAGTGAAGAGGTGCGGCGCAAGATGGCGGCGACGTGGGGTGTTGCCTATGAGCGTTTGAGTCCTACACCGGGTTTGACGGTGACGGAGATAATGCACAACATTGAAAACGGCCGTATTCGCGCCCTCTACATCATGGGCGAAAACCCGATGCTCTCTGACCCTAACCTGAGCCACGTGGCCGAGGCGTTGCACAAGGTTGAGTTTTTGCTGGTGCAGGATATTTTTATGAATGAAACGGCCGTTATGGCCGACATCGTACTTCCTGCCGCCAGCTTTGCCGAAAAGGCTGGCACATTTACCAGCACGGAGCGGCGCGTGCAGTTGGTGCGCCCGGCTCTGCCCGCGCCCGGCTCTGCCCGCCCCGACTGGCAAATTATTATTGATATTGCCAATCGGTTGGGGGCGGGCTGGCATTATGGCTCGCCAGCCGCTATTTTTGACGAGTTGGCAATGGTGACACCGCAATATGCTGGCATCGCCCATGCGCGGCTGGAAAATGGTGGCTTGCAATGGCCCTGCCCCACGGCCGATCATCCCGGCACGCCCGTGCTTCACACGGGCAGCTTTACCAGAGGGTTGGGGCTATTCTGTCCGGTGGATTACAAACCGGCTGTGGAAGAGGCCGACGAAACCTACCCCTTCATCCTCTCCACCGGGCGAATGCTGTTTCACTGGCACGGCGGCACATTGTCCCGCCGTTCGGCCGGGCTGGATGCCATTGCGCCTGAAGCCGAAGTAGAAATGAACCCACAGGATGCAACCAGCCTGGGGGTTGAGGATGGTGATTTTGTGCAGGTGCGGTCGCGGCGTGGCTGCATTGTGGCTCGCGCTCACCTGACTGAGCGTTCACCTTGTGGCACTGTCTTTATGACCTTCCATTTTGCCGAGGCTGCTGTTAATCTTCTAACCATTGACGCAGTGGACCCTACTGCGAAAATTCCCGAATACAAGGTTTGTGCTGTTGTCGTGCAGAAATTGGCGCAAACTATTACTGATTAGCTTGTTTTGGAGGAACAATGAACGAAACCATTTCTTTTGATTCCTATTTGCCTCCGGCGATGGCGCAAAAAGCGGAGGATGCAGGGGTGGCGAAGGCCAACCTGGGTAAGTGGCGGATGCTGGCACTGGCTGTTTTGGCGGGTGCCTTTATTGCGATGGGAGCGATTTTTGCCACGACGGCGACGGCTGGCAGTACTTTGCCTTTTGGCATTACCAAGCTCGTTGGCGGGTTTGTCTTTTGTCTGGGGCTTATTTTGGTGGTGATTGCTGGAGCTGAACTATTTACGGGCAATAACCTGATTGTGATGGCGTGGGCGGGTGGCAAGGTTTCGACGGCGCGGCTGCTGCGGAACTGGGGCATTGTGTATGTTGGTAACTTTGTGGGGTCGGTATTAACGGCCGTTATGATGCTCTTCAGTGGCCAATACCTCTTTGGCGGCGGAGCAATCGGGCTAAATGCGCTCAACATTGCCAACGCCAAGGTCAATTTAGGGTTTGGGCAGGCCATTGTGCTGGGCATCTTTTGCAATGCGCTGGTTTGTCTGGCGGTGTGGCTGTGCATGAGCGCCCGCACCACAGTAGACAAGATTTTGGCGATTATCTTTCCTATCACTGCATTTGTCGCTGCCGGGTTTGAACACAGTGTTGCCAATATGTATTTTATCCCGATGGGGCTGCTGATTAAAAGCACCGCCCCCGCCGCGTTCTGGAGCGATATTGGCAAAACGGCTGGTGATTATGCTAACCTGACCTGGGGCAACTTTTTTGTGGCTAATCTGTTGCCCGTGACCATCGGCAACATTGTTGGCGGGGCGGTGATGGTGGGGTTGGTGTATTGGTTTATTTATTTGCGGCCGGCGAGACATCAAGCTGAGAAGAAGGCGACGCAAATCAAGGTAAAACGTGCCTAGACAGGTGTGCAACATCATGACGCAACAAATATATATTACACCAGAGGGGGTGGAGAAGCTTAAACTGGAGTTAGTGCAGATGCGCGAAGTCAAGCGGCCAGAGATCGAACGTGAGATTCGCGAGTCGCAGGGTGGGGCGGACTGGATGGATAATGCCGAGTTTATTCATCTACGCGAGGAGCTGGCTTTTGTGGAATCGCGGATTTATGAGTTGGAGGATATTTTGGCAACGGCCGTTCTTATCGAACCCGACAACAAAGACGACGTGGTAGATTTAGGCGATACGGCCGTTTTGCAAACCAACGACCATACCGAAACCTATACCATCGTTGGCACCACCGAAGCTGATCCCAGTCGTGGGTTTATTTCCAATGAATCCCCGCTGGGACGTGCCTTGCTCAACCGGCGCGTGGGGGATGAAGTGACGATACAAGCCCCGGCCGGGCTGCTACATTTCCGCATTACGGCCGTTCGCTGAGCAAGCATTCACCGCAAAGGACGCAGAGCTTTTTTCTAAATTTCACGCAAAGTCGCCAAGATGCAAAGGAAGTGTGACCACTTTGCGCCTTTGCGCCTTTGTGTGATCTTTTTTAGCATTTGCCTCACAAGCCGTTCGTGTACCCTGACTGTTTCTGACAATTCGCCGTGACTGCAAAATGCGCTACACTTCGCGGTTATGCACACAAAAGCTTTTCCCTACATTGGTTTATTGAGTTTGTTCTGGGGAACAAACATTGTTGCCAGCCGCTTTGGCATTGGCGAATTTAACCCGTATCTGTTTATTGCGCTGCGGCTGACGATTGCGATGTTGTTTTTTGCGCCGGTGGTGTTGTGGAAAAACGGCCGTTTTCCCACCAACCCCGAACTATGGCGCAAAGCCGTACTCAGCGGCATCATTGGTGTCTCCATCCCCATGACCACCTTCATCCTCTCCCTGCAATATCAATCCAGCGGGATGGCGAGCATCTTCGTCACCACCTCACCCGTCCAAATCGTTTTAGCCGCCCACTTCTTCCTGCCCGATGAAAAATTAACGCGCAACAAAGCCTTGGGGGTCAGTTTGGCACTTGTGGGCGCACTCTTTCTGGCACTACGCGGGGAAAGCGGTTTGGCTGGGGTAGGGCGAGCAAACCCGTTGGGGTTTTTACTGGTGACAACAGGTTTGTTAGCCGAAACTGTTAACACCATGTACGTGCGCCGCCACATGACCCACCTTGACCCCATCGAAGTAACGGGCATTCGCCTGTTTGTGGGGGCTTTAATTTTAATCACGGTAGCATTATTTCTCGGCGACTTTTCCTTTGTTCAAGTCACCGCCGCTGGCTACTTTTCCCTGGCCTATGCCGCCCTCATCGGTGCCCTCGCCGGGCAATTCACCGCCTTCTACATCCAGCGTCGCTTTGGAGCCACCGCCTTCGCCCTCACCTCCTACCTCATTCCCGTCGTCGCCACCATTTTTGGCGTACTGCTCCTCGGCGAAATCGTCACCTGGGCCATGCTCGTCGGCGTGGTGCTAATTGGCGGGGGGATTTACCTAATTAATCGGCGCGTTTACGAGCCGCAAGCGGTGTTGGTTGGGGATTGAGAGCAAACAGGAGGGGCGTATGCAATACGCCCTTTTCCAAGAGGATATTATTGGGAAAGTTGTTCCAGAAAGGAAACAAACGCATTTAGTTCTTGTGAAATATCAGACAAGAGGGCAGGCAGTTGTTTTACAAGGACATCCATTTGCTGTGGATCGAGGTGATAGGTATACACATTTCGCACAACGTGCCGAAAACCCCTGTAGTTATTCAACTTGTCACGTACCACAACGCTGATAACAGGCGGTCTTGTATTGGCAATCTCAGCCGCCATTTGCCGCAACAGTTCTTGATGCCAATGGATGCCTGATGGCTTGCTTTGGTCTATGGCATCGGCAATAAGTTCAAAAATACGCTCCAGCCCTGCATAGAACCCGTGCAAATTGAGAGCGGTCGCATCAATATAATAATCATCATTGCTAACGGCCGCTTTTTTCCAGATCAACAGCGTGCGGTTGGCAACCTGGTCTATTTCTTTGAGTTCCTGGCGAATCCGTCCTGCAACTGCGCGATAACGCTCCTTCATAACGGTTGTCCTTCTTTCAGGATGACTTCGCACAGTGCAGCCGGGCAGTTTGCCATGTCAACAAGGTCAATTTTGAAATCGCTCGATAGCTCCTGTAGCCGGGCAACCGCCAGAAAATAGTCGCTTTTTGCTACCCCCCAAACGGCCAAATCTATGTCTGATGTGGCTGAAAACCAGCGTCGGTGAGCAAGAGAACCAAACAGCATCACCTTACTTGCGCCAAAATCTTGCTGTAGCAATTCAGCAGCCTGCCGGGCAATCTGGCAAGCCAACCTGAACCGTTCTTGTTGTTTCGCTTTTTCTTGCTCACCGCGCAGCTGCATTGTGCGACGGTAAGCAGCGAATGTTTCTTGATTTAAATCAATAGTTGTCGCCATATGGGAACATTATACACCGAAATGAGGCACAGATTGGCATTCTGAGAAGGGGGATTAGAGATTAGGGATTGGAGATTGAAGAGGTCAATCTCCAATCCTCAATCTCCAAGAAAATGTCAGCTTATATCCAGCCCGGATTCGCTACGCTTTCTCTCGCACAGGGCGACGGCCGTTTTGGGGCAGTTTATACGCTTCCAAAGTAGGTTTAAGGGGCCGCTTCAACCATAACGGCCGTCTATTCCCATCCGGGCTAACCTCCCACGCCGGCCGCGTCATAGCCACCCACTCCCGGTAAACCGCCATAGATTTGTTCGTATCCACCCACACATCCCCATACTTCTCACCCGGCACCGCTTTCCGCACGTTCACCGCCTTTTGCAGCCAGCAGTGCGACCCGCTAATCGGGTCGGGGTGTACGGCGTGGGTCAGGTTTTGGTGAACCCCCACCTCCTTCCACCAAATCCGGCTGGTGTCGGGGTCAAAGGTGGGCCACGGCCGCGCCTGGCTCAGAATGTTGAGCTTGTGGCCGCCCTGCCCGTCATCTTCCAGCGAAGCCACATTGGTCATGCCAGGGTTGCCCCCCATATCCTCTTGCAGCCGCCACCGTCCCAAATGGTGGCTCATCGCCACAATGCCGGGCTTGATTCCCTCCGTTACCCACACCTTGTCAATAAAATAGCCAATTTCCGTTTCCACCCGCACCAAATCGCCCGTCACCATCCCCAGCCGTTCCGCATCCGACGGGTGCATCCAGACCGGGTTTTTGTGGCTGATTTCATACAGCCATTTGGCGTTGGCGCTGCGCGTGTGGATCAGCGTTGGCAGGCGGAAGTTGGGCAGCAGCAGCATGGCCCCTTGGCTGCGGTCAATGTTGTCTGGGTGGACGTGGCTTTTAATCGGCCAGGGAATGGTATACTCTTTCTCCGACCAGCCCCATTCGTGCAGCGTGGGGCTGAAAAATTCCAGCTTGCGGCTGGGGGTGTCCAGGCCAACCTTGGCCTCGCCGTCAATCATCACCCCGACGGCTTTGCCGCCGCGAATGATGATGTTCTTTTCGTTGATTTCGCTGGCGGAATCGAGCTTGACCTCTTTGGCGTAGGGGATGTAGTTGTTGTTTTTGACCTCAAACGCGCCATATTTTCGCATGTAGGCCAGCGGGGTTAACCCCTCTTTGGCGGCGGCTTCGGGCAAACCCGGCACGGCGTTTTCAAACTGCCACTGGTAATATTCATCTACGGTGATAATTTCGCCGGGGCGGTAGGGGCTTTCAAACCATTGGCGAATCCCCATGCTGCCGTCGGGATCCATCCGCGCCGACACTTCAATCCACCACTCGTTTTCTTCCCACACCTCGCCGGGGTTGGCCTCATGGGTGAAGCACACCTTGTGGCCGAGCTTTTCCAAGGCGACGCGGCGCACCGGCTGGCGGAAGGAAATCCACTGCCCGGCGTGGGTTTCCTGGCTGACCAGATCATGCCGTTCCCCGGCGTGGCCCATCGGCAGCACGTAGTCGGCAAACCAGGCGGATTCATTCCAGGTGGGGGTGAGGGCGATGTGGCATTTGATTTGCTCCTCGTTTTGCAGCGATTTGAGCCACATAAAGCCGTCGGGGTTGATCCACATCGGGTTATAGACGCGGGTGAAATAGACATCAATGTCGCCGCGCTGCTCTTCGAGGAAGTGTGGCAGGAGGAAGCTCATTTCGTAATGAGCCAGCGGCCATTCGTCGGCAAGCTGGAGGGTGTTCCAGGCGTTGCTGGCTGGCGGGTTTTTGAAGACGGCGGGGACAAATTTGTTCCAATTGTTGGCGGAGGTGCCGCCGGGGGTGCCAAAGCTGCCGGTGAGGACGTTGAGGAAGAAGATGCAGCGGGCTACCTGCCAGCCGCCCAGATTGCCGACGCTGGCGCTGCGCCAGGTGTGAGTTGCCAGCTTGCCGTCGCAGTTGGCAACATATTCGGCCGCTTCCTGAATGCGCTCAATCGGTACCTGCGCTTCTTCGGCGGCGCGTTCAAAGGTGAATTCGGCGTACAAATCCTTGAGCAGGGCATCAAAAAGGTCGAAAGTGAGCTTGGGAGCCTGGGAGATTTGAGATTGGAGAGTGGGACTGTTTACCGATAACTGACCACTGATGACTGCTTGCAGGGTGTCTTCCCAGTTGACCCAGCGGCGGACGTATTCTTTGTCATAACGGCCGTTTTTAATCAAATAATTTGCGATTGCCAGCAAAACCGTTTGCTCACTGCCCGGCCAGGTGGGCAGCCACACGTCGCTCATGCTGGCCGTGTTGCTCAGGCGCGGGTCAAAGGTGATGAGCTTGGCTCCGGCCATTTTGCCCTCGATAATGCGCTGGGCGTGGGGGTTGAAATAGTGGCCCGTTTCCAGATGGCTGGAGATGAGCAGGATGACGCGGGCGTTGGCGTGGTCGGGGCTGGGGCGATCAAACCCACCCCAGAAGGTGTAGCCAGCGCGGGCGCCGGCCGAGCAGATGTTGGTGTGGCTGTTGTGGCCGTCCACCCCCCACGCTTGAATGGCGCGGTTGGTGTAGCCATCTTCGCCGGGGCGACCGACGTGGTACATGATGCCATCACGCCGCTTTTCGCGGCTGGCCCGCATTTTGGCGGCAATTTCGGTGAGGGCTTCTTCCCAGCTAATGCGCTTCCACTTGCCTTCGCCCCGCTTGCCCACCCGCTTTAATGGGTAGAGAATGCGTTCGGGGTCATAGGTTTGGTTGTGGGTGGCGGGGCCTTTGGCACAGTTGCGGCCACGGCTGCCGGGGTGTTTGGGGTTGCCCTCAAACTTTTTGATCTCCAGCGTTTCTTTGTCTACATAGGCCAACAGGCCGCAGCCGCTTTCGCAGTTGAAGCAGGTGGTGGGGATGAGCATGTAGCGGCGGGGAACCCGCTTCGGCCACGACTTGCCGTCCCACTCCACCCAATCGTCCCAATGTTCGGGCGGGGGGTAGTTGGATAAACGGCCGTCTGGATGCTGCACCGAAATCATTTCCACGTTTTTGGCTTCGGTGAACTGGGGCAAAGCCGTTCCCGCCACGTTGGTGATGCCATTGCCGTGGGCGTGTGCCTCTTCCGGGCTGCCCAGGCGAAGCATGGTACTCATCAAATTTAGAATGCTGCGTTTTTCAGTCATAAAACTCTCTCATTGACGTGCCTGTTGAAATCAGGCACAATGTTGCTATATCAGATGAGGATATAGGCTTGAAATGACGATTCGTTCTCACTCAGTTGTAATACCTGAACCTCTTTATCAGCAGATTCGACGGCAAGCAGAGGGTGCCAAAATATCGGTTGATGCTTTTGTCCAGCGAACAATGGCACGACATCTTCCACCGTCAGTAGAAGATGATTTGCCAATTGAAGTACAAACAGAGTTGCGGGCGATGGCACAGCTTTCGGATACTGTGCTTTGGCAAATTGCGGAGAGCCAGATGAACCCGGACAAAGTTGCTCTGTATGATCTGATGCTTGAACGCTTGCACGCCGAGATGTTAACCAGTGAAGGGCATACATTGCTTGCTCAACTGCGCGAAGAAGCAGACCTTCTTCAGTTGCGAAAAGCACATGCCTATGCTCTTCTGAAAAGCCGAGGGCATGAACTGCCCTCTTTAGAGGCGTTAAAAAATCAGTCGCATTCATGAGTCGCTCTTATGTGTCAGCGGCGGTAAGAAGGGAGATCGCTGAAAAAGATCGCCATCGCTGTGCTTACTGTCTGTCCTCAGAAGTCCTTTCTGGTATCGCGCTTGCCATTGACCACATTGTTCCCGTTTCTGCTCAAGGGAACAGTGAACCGGATAATCTTTGTTTAGCCTGTCGCTCGTGTAATGAATTCAAGGGCAACCAACAGGTTGCTTTGGACTCCGTTTCGGGTGAGTTTGTGCCTCTTTTTAACCCACGCCAGCAGCTTTGGTCAGACCATTTTTCTTGGCAGGACGAGGGAGTGCGTATTGAGGGTAAAACGGCCGTTGGTCGGGTAACGGTTGAAGCATTGAAACTCAATAACTCACTCATTGTTAAATCACGCAGTCGCTGGGTTCAGGTCGGGTGGCATCCGCCACGCGACTAGCTGTTTGGTACTTCCTGCGGAGCCATGACGAAAGCGTATTCAAACAGGTAGAGGCCGACGATGGCACAAACGGCCGTTACTGCCCCAATCAACGCCCCATCAATCAACAGCAGCAGCAGTGGAAAGACGTGGCCGACGAGAATGCTGCCGCGCCAGAAATAGTTTTTGTAGGTGCCGTGGCTGATGGCGTGGGCAGCGGTGGCGGCCACCTCGCTGGCGTGGGGGACGGTAAATTCGCCCACAAGGGTGACAAACAGATCCACGATGAGGGCGGTGACAAAGGCGATTCTGGCGACGTGGGCGATGTCGGCGGGCAGGTTGACAAACAGGTTGAGCAGGAGCAGGAATCCGCTGCCAGCCATAAATGCCTGCACGACGAGGTGGAAGGGGAGCAGCGGGCTTTGCCACAGGTCGCGCCCTTCGGCCTGAGCAAAGAGGAAGGCGGTGTAAACGGCCGTTCCCAGCGCAAACGGCAGCCCCAGCCACAGGAAAATATCGCGCACAATCGAGTCGTAGCTGTACAAATAGCTGCCCAGTTCAAACAGCCACCACATACCGCCGATGGTCGTGAAGCCGATGAGCAATACCGCGCCGCGTGCCAGCCAGCTTTTCCACTGCGGCCGCAGCAAAATGTAGAGGAAGCGTTCTGGTTTTTCCAGGTCGTAGACCAGCAAGCCGGTGGTGAGACCGATAAAGAGCAGCGAGGCAAACCCGGCGACAACTGCCGTTAACCCGTCGAAAGCGAACCAGCCCAACCCCCAGCCTAAACTGAGCAGCATAAAAATGCCGGAGCCGATGCCTTTGGTGACGAGGTAGGCGGGGACGGGCCAGTGCCAGGGGATTTTGTGCTGTTGGTTATAGGCGACCTGCACCATTTGTTCGGCTAAACGGCCGTTTGCCAACTGAATCGGTCCTTGCCACGGCTGTCCTTGCGGTTGCCCTGTGCGAAGTGCCGTGCCATTAGAGTGGGTAGCGTGGGGTGTGGGGTGTGGGGCGTGGCTTGCTCTCCCGCTCCCCTGCTCCCCTGCTCCCCTGCTCTCATGTCCGCCCGCGTGCAGCGGAATCACATCCGCCCACATAAACGTTTCCGGGGTGCGGTCAGTGGCGGTGGGGTGCATTACCACGTCGTTGCCTTCAATGTAGAACAGTTTGGGCGCGGTGCCTTGCTCCGGCTTCCGCACCGTCACATCGTTGCGTGCCAGAAGCTGGCTGATTTTGCTGGCGGGGTCGTTCATGTCACCGGCAATGATTGCTTGTTCGGGGCAAACGACCACGCAGGCTGGCTCCAGGCCAATGTCGGTGCGGTGGGCGCAGTAGTGGCATTTGGCGGCGGTGTGGCTGTCGGGGTCAATGTAGATGGCATCGTAGGGGCAAGCTTGCAAACACGCCTTGCAGCCGATGCAGAAGCTGTTGTCAAACTCCACAATGCCGTCTTCGCGCTGGTACATGGCTTGGGTGGGGCAGATGCGGACGCAGGGTGGGTTGGCGCAATGGTTGCAGCGGGTGACCTGGAAATGGCGGCGGCTGTTGGGGAAGGTGCCGGTTTCGACATATTTGACCCAGGTGCGGCTGACGCTGAGGGGGACTTCATTCTCGCTTTTGCAGGCAACGGAGCAGGCGTGGCAGCCGATGCACTTCCGGTTGTCAATGACAAAGCCGTAGTTTTTGCCTGTGGCGGTCAGTTCAACGGTCATAGGGTTCTCCACTTCTTGGTTGGTGCTGGATGTAGAAGATAAAACGGCCGTTTTCTTCATACACATCCAGCAGCGGATTTTTGCTTTGGCGGCACCAGGCGGCCATGTTGGAAGGAGCCGTCAGATCGGTGGCGATGATTTGTAGCACCTGCCCCGGCGCAAGCGTTCGCAGCGCGTGCAGTGTCGAGATAACCAAATGCGGACAGCGCAGTCCGCTGAGGTCGAGCGTGTGATGGGCAACAGGTGTCGTTAAGGTCATCTTTGTAAGCGATACACAATAATTGATAGATGATGCTACTTTTTTAGCGGGGTGAGTATAGAGGATTTTGTGACAGGAATTGTCACTATTTGTGGTGATCTTTTTGTCATTAAAAAGGGGGACAAAAGGGCAAGACGAGTCGTCAGCAAATCGTGTACGACTCAGAAGGGTCGGTATTTTGATTCGGAACAAGTAACAGGTTGCAAGTAGCAAGTCACCTTGGCCAACAGCCACTTGCTACTTGTAACCTGCCACTTGCATCTGGTGTCAAGCATGCTGTTTAGTGATGAGCCGTTAAAACTTCAGCGGTCTCGACGGTGTAATGAACTTTTTAATGCAGCCAGTATATAGTACTTGAGTACCGTTTTTGCAGTTTATTAAGCGGGTGTTGGTCAAATTCAACCATTGTATTGGTAAAACAGCAGTAACGTTAGCCAAAAAGGGTACAACTATATGTCTCGCTTTTGCCAGCAACGGCCGTTTGCCGTTGTTGCCATTTTCTTTATTCTGCTTCTCAGCCACTTCGCCTACGTTAAAACCATTGCTGCCCAAATGTACCAACCGACTGCCGTTGGTTCCATCACCATTGTCAATGCCACGGTTCCGGCAGGCGGCACGGGCTTTTTTTACTATGGCGGGCTGGGCAGTTTTTTTCTCGATGATGGGCAAGCACACCAGGATACCAGCGTTGCCGTTGGCGACATAACGATGCAGCAAAGCGTTCCCGCCGGGTGGCAACTGCACATTAGCTGCGTTGGCGGCAGCACCACCCTCCTGGCCGATGGCGTGACCATCCATTTGGCCGATGGCGATGCCGTGGTTTGCACCTTCACCAACAGCGACGTTGGCGGTTCCATTACCATCTACAACATGACCAACCCGGCCGGCGGGGCCGGCTTTTTCTATTTTGGCAGCGTGGGAAGCTTTACCCTCGACGATGGACAATCACATCTGGCCGACAATTTACTGCCCAACGACTACACCATTTTACAAACCATTCCGGCCGGCTGGACACTGACGGTAAACTGCACGGGCGGCGATTTCACCGCCCAAAGCGAAGGGGTGGTGGTGCATCTGGATGCCAACGAGGCGGTCGTTTGCACCTTTAGCAACAGTGACGTGGGCGGATCGATCACCATTGTCAATGCTACCAGCCCGGCGGGCGGCACGGGGTTTGTCTACAGCGGAGGTTTGGGTGGCTTTTCGTTGGCTGATGAGCAGCAAATGCAGCAGGCTGATTTGCTGCCGGGGGCGTATAGCGTGGTGCAGCAGGTTCCGGCGGGGTGGCTGCTGGAAATTAGCTGTACGGGGGGGGACACAATGCCGGTGACAAATGGGGTGGATATTCAGCTTGATGCCAATGAGGCCATTGTTTGCACGTTTACCAACACCGATGTCGGCGGCTCGATTACCATTGTTAACGCTTCAGTGCCGGGCGGTGCGGTTGGGTTTTCCTATTTTGGCGATTTTGGGGTGTTTACGCTGGATGATGGTCAGAGCCGCGTGGAGAGTGATTTGTATCCGGGGGATTTTGCTATCAGTCAGGGAGTGGCGGCACCGTGGGTGTTGGCAATTAGCTGCGTGGGTGGCTCAACCACGCCGTTGGGGGGGAATGGGGTGACGGTTCACCTGGCGGCGAATGAGGATGTTGTTTGCACCTTTACAAATACCGATGTAGGTGGCTCAATAACCATTGTCAACGCGGCGTCACCGGATGACGGGACGACGTTTGCCTATTTTGGCGACGTGGGGAGTTTTTCGCTGGGGAATGGGGGGAGCAAAACGGCCGTTAATCTCTACCCCGGCGATTACGACATTCAGCAAACCATTCCCCCCGGTTGGCTGCTCAACATAGACTGCCTGGGTGCCAGCACCACGCCAATCAGCGAGGGGGTGACGGTTCACCTGGCGGCAAACGAGGCTGTGGTGTGCCACTTTAGCAACACCTTTATTGGTGGCTCCATCACCATTCATGTGGAAACCGATCCTGCCGGTGGCACCGGGTTCACCTTCATTGGCGGTCTGGGGACGTTTGTGCTGGATGATGGGCAGAGCCGAACGTTTTCGGGGCTATTGCCGGGCGATTATGCCATTTTTGAGCAGCCGCCGGGGAGTTGGCAGTTGGAAACGGCCGTTTGTGACAACGGCCAGGATCCACGAACCGGGGTAGATTTGGCAACGGGCGATGATTGGCACTGCACGTTTGCCAACATCCCCGGCCCATCGGCCGTTTCGCTCCAAACCATCCACGCTGCGCCAGCCTTCACGCCCCCCGATTCGCTGGCCGTTTGGGTTTTGACGCTTGTTTTTGGCAGCGTCATAGCCTTCCGCCCGCGCCGATTCAAATGAGCAATCAATGGCTGCCATCAAGCTGGGCTTGAGCCTGGGCGGCCCAGTCGCTGCCGGGGGCGAGGGTGATAATTTGGCTGAAAGTTTCTCGCGCAACGGCCGTTTCTCCCAAATGGTCATAAATCAGGCCCAGATCGTACAGGGCGGGGAGGTAGTCGGGCTGTTGGGAAACGGCCGTTTCCAGCACCCCCACCGCCTCCTCCAGCCGCCCCGCATTCCCCAGCGCTGTCCCCAGGCTGGTATACGCCTCCAACAGCTGCGGGTCGTGGCTGATGGCCTGCTCATAAGCCGCAATCGCCTCCTCTAGCCGCCCCTGCAGTTGGTACAGGTTGCCCAGCCCGTGGTGCGCCAACGCCAATGACGGATCGGCCGCCAGTGCCGCCTGAAAAGCGGTTTCGGTGGCGGCCAGGTTGCCCCGTTTTTGCTGCGTCACGGCCAAATTGTAGTGCGCTTCGGCAAAGGTGGGGTTGAGGGAAACGGCCGTTTCAAACGCCCCCACCGCCTCCTCCAATCTCTCCTGCTGGCTCAGCACCAGCCCCAGGCTGTTGTGCAGGTCGGCGGCATCAGGCACCAGAGCCACCGCTTCGCGGAAAGCGGCTTCGGCGGCGGCAAAATCCCCCGCTTCATAGGCGGCCAGCCCGGTGGCGTAAACGGCGTTGGGGTCAATGGGGGAGGTAGGGGTGGCAGGAACGGCCGTTACCGTCGGCGTTTGTACCAGCGGCGTACCGGCCACAATGTCGGCCGGGTCGGTGTTTGCCAGCGTGGTAAACGCCAGCACCGTCACCGCCAGCGGCAGCGCCAACATCACCAGCAAACCAAGAAGAAGAGAGCGATTTTCAAAAACCATTGTTGGAGAATAGGACGCTGATCTGCCTGATTGACCTGATTACTGCGTGATGGCTGAGATTCGAGTTTTGGAGATTAGAGATTGGAGATCAACTGCCTCCAACCCCTAATTTCCCTGCTAATCAGGAAAATCACCGTTCTATCTTTCTACTTATATTGGGAACGCCAGTGACAAAAGACGGAGGACGGAGAACCCATATGGTCGTCGGTCGTCCGTCGTCTGTCCTCATTCCGCCCCCACCAAATTCCGATCCAGCGACCCCATCAGCGTGGAAAGGCCGGGGGCGGTTCCGGTTTGCAGATGCACCAGATAGGCATAATGCCCGTTTTGCGCCAGCAGCTCCGCGTGCCGCCCCGTTTCCACCACCCGCCCCTTGTCCATCACCACAATCTGGTCGGCATCGCGGATGGTGGAAAGGCGGTGGGCGATGATGAAGGTGGTGCGCCCCTGCATCAGCCGATCCAGCGCACTCATCACCAAATCCTCCGATTCAGCGTCCAGCGCGGCGGTGGGTTCGTCCAGAATCAGAATGGGGGCATCGCGCAGCAGGGCGCGGGCGATGGCAATCCGCTGCCGCTGCCCGCCGGAAAGCGTGCCGCCCCGTTCCCCCACCACCGTGTCGTAGCCATCGGCCAACTGCTGGATGAAACCGTGGGCGTTGGCGGCTTTGGCGGCGGCAACAATTTCGTCATCGCTGGCTTCTGGCCGGCCGTAAGCGATATTTTGCCGAATGGTGGTGGCAAACAGCACCGACTCCTGCGGCACAATGCCAAACTGCCGCCGCAAATCTTCCAGCCGATACTCCCGAATGTCGGCACCATCGAGCAGAATACGGCCGTTGCTAATCTCGTAAAAGCGCAGCAGCAGGCTTGCCAGGGTAGATTTGCCCGCCCCGGTGCCACCCACCAGCGCCACCACCTGCCCCGCCTGCACCGATAAATCAACGCCCCGCAAAATCGGCTTGTCGGGGGCGGTGGGGTAATAAAACGCCACCCCCTTAAACTGGATGTTGCCCCTGGCGCGGTGCAGCGGGCGCGGGTTGGCGGGTTCCGCCACGGTGACGGGGGTATCAAGAATTTTGCCCAGCCGGTCGCCGCTGGCCGCCGCCTTTTGCAGCGTCGCCGCCAGCTTGCTGAACTTCCGCAGCGGGCTATACATATCCTTGAGGTAGCTCATAAAAATGAGCAGCTCACCAACAGAAAATTGCCCCACCAGCACTTGCGAAACCCCATACCAAATGATGGCGGCGGTGCTGGCGGCCTGGACAAAATCAATGACGGGGCTAAAGGAGGCTTCCCAGCGGATGGAGCGCAGCCCGGAGCGAATCCGCTTTTCGCCGTACTCTTCAAACAATGCCTGCTGGTAATCTTCGCGGCCAAATGCTTTTACTTCCCGAATCGCGCCCAGTGTTTCCAGCGTCAGGTTCATCATTTCCCCTTCCTGTTCGCGGGCTTCGCTGGCGGTGTCGCGGATGTTGCGGCGGAAGGTGACGTAGAGGAAGAGGAGCAGGGGGACGTAGGCGAGAACGATGACGGAGAAACGCCAGTTGATGAAGAGCATGACCCCGGCAAAACCGAGGAATTTGACGCCGTTGATCAACAGTTCCCCCATGCTGCCTACGAGGGCTACCATGATTTTGCCTGCGTCTTCGGTGACGCGCTTTAGCACGTCGCCGAGGCGGCTTTGGTCGTAGAAGGCGAGAGGGAGCCGCTGGACGTGCTGGAAAACCTGGGTTCGCAAAAAGAAGGTGGAGCGTTCCTGGATGAGGCCGCTGAGGTATTCGTAGGCGAAGGAGGTGGCTCCCTGGAAGATGACGATGATGAGAAGGGCGAGACCAAGAACGGCCGTTAACAACCGCTGATCCGTCCCCACATTCGCCAGCAGCCAGTCGCCAACAGGGCCGGTTAACGGCCGTCCGCCAATCACGTTGTCAATGATATATTTCACCGGCCACGGGGCGATGATGTCCAGCAGAGCCACCGCCACAATCATGATCACCGACAGCACCAGCAGCCCCACATATGGCGTGAGGTAGCGCAGATAGCGGGCATCAATGCCGATGAGAGGGATATAGTTTACGTCACTGCGTTTCTTGCGTTTGCGTTGTTCACTCATAGAGGAAGGAGATTGGGGATTAGGGATTGGAGATTGGAAATTGCACGAGCGAAGCGACAATCTCCAATCTCCAATCTCTAATCACTTATTAGACAAATAACAACTGCCCATCGTTAACGGCCGTTTCCGTTCGCACCAACATCTCATCAAACAGATGCGCTAGGCCAGGGCGGGGGGCGATAACGTTGAGCAACCGAAAATAGGTCGCCGCTTCGTAAAAAGCAACTCGTTCCCAGAACGCCTCGTTCACGGCAACGTGCCAACTATAGCTCTCTTTGAACAGTTCGGCATCCTCTGCCAGGGCATCAAAATCCCCCAAATGATCCAACCCCAGAAAGTGCATGTGGGCGACAAAGTTGGCAACGTCAATGGCCGGGTCGCCCAATGCCAGCAGGTCAAAATCAATGAGGGTCAGCCGCAGCCCGTCGAACAGAAGCTGGCTGTAGTAGAAGTCACGGTGAATGGCAACGGCCGTTTCTGGCTCCTCCACGTCTTCTGCCCACCGTTCCAACTGCTGCTGAAGATGGCTGATGATGGGGCGGGTAAACGGCCGTTCTGCCAC
>WBZL01001577.1_pt1 | contig 23527 bp, 19 predicted proteins | sample 5204291 | NCBI WGS metagenome assembly WBZL01 (sample SAMN12344345, study PRJNA552823) | activated sludge metagenome | biome: Activated sludge suspended growth; feature: Nitrification reactor; material: Wastewater; isolation source: activated sludge from nitrification reactor of wastewater...
GCACCGGTGTCGCTGCCCCGACGGCCGGACGGCAGCATGGCGGTGTTCCCGCACTTCGTGTTCGACCGCGCCAAGCCGGGCACCGTGGTGGTGGACCAGACCGGGCGGCGCTTCCTCAACGAGTCCACCTCGTACCACCTGTTCGGCCTGGCCCAGCAGGCTGCGCACCGGCAGCGGCCCAGCATCCCGGCCTACCTGATCACCGATGCCGACGGGCTGTGGAAGTACGGCCTGGGCCAGGTGCGCCCGCACGAGCGGCGCCTGGCGCCCTATCTGGCCGACGGCTACCTGACGCGCGGGCAGACGCTGGACGAGCTGGCAGGCTCGCTCGGCATCGACGCGGCGGCGCTGGCGCAGACGGTGGCCGACCTGCAGCGCTTTGCGCAGGATGGCCGCGACCCGCAATTCGCGCGCGGCAGCACCGCCTACCAGCGGGCCAATGGCGACGCGGCCTGGCCCGGACCCAATCCCACGCTCGGGCCGATCGCGCGGGCGCCCTTCTACGCCGTGAAGCTGCACCCGGGCGACATCGGCGCCGCGCGGGGCCTGGTCACCGACGAGCAGGCGCGCTGCCTGGATGGCGCCGGCCGGCCGATCGCCGGCCTGTACGCGGCGGGCAACGACATGCAGTCGGTGATGGGCGGCGTGTATCCGGCGCCCGGCATCACCATCGGCCCGGGGCTGGTGTTCGCCCACCTGGCCGCCCGGCATGCGGTGGCCCGCGCCCGCGGCACCGAGGCGCCGGCGACGCCGTTGCCGGCCGCTGCCTAACGATCGCCCGCCACGCGGCGCAACGGCCGCCGGTGGCCGACCCCGTCCGGGCTGCAGGGCCCCCGGCCGCCGCGCTCAGGCCCCGGCCAGCGTGCGCAGGGCCTGCGTCAGGTGGGGCTTGTCGATCATCACGCCGTCGATGCTCAGCGCACCGGCATCGGGCTGGGCGGCGAAGGCCTCGACGATGCGCCGGGCGTGCGCCAGCTCGGCCTCGGTGGGCGTGTAGGCCTCGTTGATCGGGCCGATCTGGTCGGGGTGGATCGCGATGCGGCCGCGAAAGCCGCGCCGGCGCGAGGCCCGGCAGGCCGCGGTCAGGCCGGCGGCATCGCGGAAGTCGGTGTGCACGGTGTCGATCGGCGGCACGCCGGCCGCGGCGGCGGCGCACAGGCACAACGAGCCGGCCAGCTGGTACAGCGGCGCGTAGTGGCCGTCCTCGTCGCGGTTGGACACCGCGCCGATCGCGGTGGACAGGTCCTCGGCGCCCCAGGTGATGCCGGCCAGGCGCGGCACCGGCGTGCCCACGTAGCTGCCCATCGTGAGCATCGCGTCCGCCGTCTCGGTGGCCACCGGCACGATGCGCACACTGCCGGCGTCCAGCCCGGCGCGGGCCTCCAGCACGTCGAGCATGTGCGACAGGCGCAGCAGGTCGGCGGCGCTGCGCGTCTTGGGCAGCATGATGCCGGCCAGCCCGGCCACCACCACGCCGGCCAGGTCGGCCAGCGCGAAGGACGTGTCCAGCGGGTTGACGCGCACGAACAGCCGCGGCGCGATGCGCGCGGATTCGGCGGCGATGTAGTCGGCCGCCATCCGGCGCGCCAGCGGCTTGCGCGACTCGGCCACGGCGTCCTCGAGGTCGAGGATCAGCACGTCGGCGCCGCTGCCGGCGCCCTTGGCCAGCTTGCGCTCGCTGTCGGCGGGCACGAAGAGCATCGAGCGCAGCTTCATGTCGCGGCTCCGGTGGACGTGCCGGCGGCGCCGGCGCCGTCGGTCGGCCGGCGCAGCATCAGCGCCTGGCGTTCGCAGGTGCAGACCTCCTCGCCGCGCTGGTTGAAGCCCTGGTGCACGAAGGTCACGATGCCGGCGTTGGGGCGCGACCGGCTGTCGCGCACGGCCTTGACGGTGGTGCGCGCACGGATCGTGTCGCCGTGGAACACCGGGCGCGGGAAGCGCGTGTCGGTCATGCCGAGGTTGGCCACCGTGGTGCCCAGCGTGGTGTCCTGCACCGACAGGCCGATCACCAGGCCCAGCGTGTAGATGCTGTTGACCAGCGGGCGGCCGAACTCGGTGCCCTTGCAGTACTCGGCGTCGAGGTGGATCGCCGCCGGGTTGTGCGTGACGCTGCAGAACCAGACGTTGTCGGCCTCGGTGACGGTGCGGCGGATCTCGTGGTCGAAGACCTGCCTGATCGTGAACTCCTCGAACCAGCGGCCTGACATGGGCTTGCCTTTCGCTAGATGGTACGCATACGTACTGTATCAGGGCCGCCCGGCGTGCAGCTCCGGGTCCGCCGGCTGACGCGATGTGGCCGCATCCGGCGCGCGCCGCGGCACGCCAGCGGGCCGGCCTCGCTCACAGCCCGCGGCGGATCGTGTCCCAGCCCTCGGCCAGCATCGCGCGGTGGGCCGGGTCGGCGATGTCGATCAGCGCCCGTGCGCGCGCCTCGAACGAGCGGCCCCGCAGCTCGGCGACGCCATGCTCGGTGACCACCACGTCGGCCAGGTGCTGCGGCAGCGTGCACAGCGCCTGGCTGCCGAGCGACGGGACGATGCGCGAGGCGCTGCCGCCGCGCGCGGTGCTGGGCAGGCAGATCAGCAGGCGGCCACCGGCCGATGCGAAGGCGGCCTGCGCGAACGCCGGCAAGCCGCCGGCGCCGGCCGCCAGCCGGCCGTCGGCGCGTTCGGCATTGACCTGGCCGAACAGGTCGACCTCCACCGCGCTGTTGATCGCGACGAAGCGGGGCGTCGCGGCCAGCCGAAGTGGGTCGTGGGTGTGCGCCGCGTCGGTCAGCCACAGGCCGCGCAGGCCGGCGGCGAAGTCGTGCAGCGTGGCGTCGCCGAGCACCAGCCCGGTGCTCAGCCGCGCGTCGGGGTCCAGCGCACCCGCCTCCCACAGGGTGCGCGCCGCGCCGGGCAGCATGCCGCCCTGGAAGCGCAGCCGGCGATGGCCCCGCAGCGCGCCGCCCAGCGCCAGCGGCACCGCGCCGATGCCGAACTGCAGCGTGTCGCCGTCGTGCACCAGGCCGGCCACGAAGGCGCCGATGCGCTGGTCCACCTCGCGCGGCGCTGCCTCGTGGAACTCCAGCGGCGCCATCGCGGCCTCGACGGCGACGTCGATCTCCGAGTGGTGCACGCGGAAGCTGCCGGCGATGCGCGGCAGCCGCGGGTTGAGGTGGGCCACGCGCCGGCGGGCCCGCGACCACACCAGGGGCACGAAGTCGGCCGACAGGCCGGCGTCGCACCAGCCCTGGTCGTCGGGTGGCGTGAGCTGCGCCACGACCAGGTCGAAGGGTGCGGCCTCGTGCAGGTGGCGCACGATGCCACGATAGTCCAGCGGCAGCAGCTCGGCGCGCTGCTGGGCCAGGCCGTGGCGCACGGCCGGGCTCATGAAGCAGGCCTGCAGCCGCGCCTGCGGGTGCACCGCCAGGTAGTCGAGACGGTCGATGCCCGGGAACTGCACGCCGCAGAAGGTGACGCCGGCGGCGCGCTCGGGGTCGGCCTGCAGCTCGGCGGCCAGCAGCGCCGACTCGCCGCTCATGCCGGGGACGAAGACCCGCTGGCCGGGCCGCAGGCTGTCGGTCAGTTGCGGCATCGGGGCACCGGCAGTGGCGGCACGCGCAGGACCTGCGGAACGCTCAGGTCAGGAACTTCTTGAAGTCCGGCTTGCGTCGTTCGTTGAAGGCGCGCACGCCTTCACGCGACTCCTCGGTCTGGTAGTAGTGCTTGAGGGTCTGGATGCCCAGGATGCCGATGCCGCGGATGCCCTCGCTGTCGGCGTTGAACGAGCGCTTGGCGATCGTCAGCGCCGTCGGGCTGAGCGCGTTGATCTCGGCGCACCACCGGTCGACCTCGGCGTCGAGCTGGTCGTGCGGCACGACCTGGTTGACCAGACCCATCGCGGCGGCCTCGGCGGCGCTGTAGCGGCGGCACAGGAACCAGATCTCGCGCGCCTTCTTCTCGCCGACGATGCGCGCCAGGTAGGCCGTGCCCCAGCCGGGGTCGACCGACCCGACCTTGGGCCCGACCTGGCCGAAGACGGCCTTCTCGCTGGCGATGGTCAGGTCGCAGATCGTCGCGAAGACGTTGCCGCCGCCGATCGCGAAGCCCTGCACCTTGGCGATGGTGACCTTGCGCAGGTCGCGCAGCGCGCTGTGCATCTCCTCGATCGGCAGGCCGACGGTGCCGCGCGGGCCGTACAGGCCGCTCTCGCTGAGGTGCACCTTCTGGTCGCCGCCGGTGCAGAAGGCCTTGTCGCCCGCGCCGGCCAGCACGACGACATTGGCGCTGCGCTCCTCGTCGGCGCGATGCAGCGCATCGATCAGCTCCTCGAGCGTCTGGGTGCGGAAGGCGTTGTAGACCTCCGGCCGGTTGATGGTGACGCGCGCGACGCCGTCGCGCACCTCGTAGAGGATGTCCTGGTAGTCCTGGGCCATCGGGCTTCTCCGTGCGGGTCGGTGGCGGGGTGGGGTCGGCCGTGTGACGCGATCGCTGGCGGGTCCGGGCCGGCGTCGGCGCGAGACAGGATACGCTAGCGTACGACATGGAGCCCGGGGCGGGTGCGCGGGGCCTGTGGCGGCGCCGCCCGGGACACCGCGGCGGGTCGGTGGCTCGTCGGCAGTCGTCGGCAGGCCGGGTGATGGACACAGGGGCGGGTGATGGAGACGATGGACGTGGACCGAGCGAACACGGTGGCGTTGCGCGACTGGCTGCGACGCGAGCGCGGCATCGAACTGGCCGACTACGCGGCGCTGCAGCGCTGGTCGGTGCAGGACGTGGCGGCCTTCTGGCAGGCGATGTGGGACCACTTCGGCCTGCACTCGCCGACGCCGCATGCGCGGGTGCTGGCCGACGGCGAGGGCGCCCGCATGCCGGGCGCCCGCTGGTTCGAGGGCGCGCAGCTCAACTACGTCGACCAGGTGCGGCGCCAGGTCGCGGCCGGCGATGCCGCCGGCGCGCCGGCCCTGGTGTTCCGCAACGAGCGGCTGCAGCGCGAGGGGCGCAGCCTCGAGATCGGCTGGGCCGAGCTCGTCGACAGCGCCGCGGCGCTGGCGGCCACGCTGCGCGAGCTGGGGGTGCAGCGCGGCGACCGGGTCGCGTCCTACCTGCCCAACATCCCGCAGACGGCGGTGGCCTTCCTGGCGACCGCGAGCCTCGGCGCCGTCTGGAGCCTGTGCGCGCCCGACATGGGCGTGGGCACGGTGCGCGACCGCTTTCGCCAGATCGACCCGAAGGTGCTGATCGCGGGCGACGGCGCGGTGTACGGCGGCAAGGTGGCCGACCGGCGCGCCACGGTGGGCGAGCTGCTGCGCGAGCTGCCCAGCCTGCAGGCCCTGGTGACGGTGCCGGTGCTCGACGAGGCCGGCGCTGCCGGCGGGCCGTTCGGCTTCGCCCCGCAGGGCTGGGACGGGCGCGTGGTGGCCTGGGACGACGCCTTGCGCACCGCGCGGCGCGTGGAGCCGGAGCCGGTGCCCTTCGACCATCCGCTGTGGATCGTCTACAGCAGCGGCACCACCGGCTTGCCCAAGCCCATCGTGCACGGCCATGGCGGCGTGGTGCTGGAGATGCTCAAGCTGCACCGCTTCCACCTCGACCTCGACGCCAGTGCCGACACCCGCCGCGGGCGCCGCGAACGCTTCCTGTGGTACAGCGGCGCCGGCTGGGTGATGTGGAACCTGCAGATCTCCGCGCTGCTGCACGGCACCACCGTGTGCCTGTACGACGGCCACCCGGCCCATCCCGAAGCCGACAGCCTGTGGCGTTATGCCGACGCGGTGCAGGCCAGCTTCTTCGGTGCCGGCGCGGCCTTCTATACCGGGTGCATGAAGGCCGGCGTCGAGCCCGGCCGGGTGGTCGACGCGCAGCGCCTGCGCGCGCTCGGCTCCACCGGCTCGCCACTGCCGCCCGAGGCCTACGTGTGGGCGCAGCAGCAGCTGCGGCCCGACATCTGGTGGGCCGTGATCTCCGGCGGCACCGACCTGGCCAGCGCCTTCCTCGGCGGCACGCCCGAGCTGCCCACCGTGCCGGGCGAGATGCAGGCGGTGTGCCTGGGCGCCGACGTCCAGGCCTGGAGCGAGGGCGGGCACAGCCTGGTCGACGAGGTCGGCGAGCTGGTCTGCCGGCAGCCGATGCCGTCGATGCCGCTGTACTTCTGGGGTGACGCCGACGGCCGGCGCTACCGCGAGAGCTACTTCGACATGTTTCCCGGGGTCTGGCGCCATGGCGACTGGCTGCGCATCACGCCGCGAGGCAGCGCCATCGTCTACGGGCGCAGCGACGCCACGCTCAACCGCCACGGCCACCGACTGGGCACCGCCGAGATGTACCGCGTGGTCGAGTCCCATCCGCAGGTGCTGGACAGCCTGGTCGCCGACATCGAGTTCCTCGGCCGGCCGAGCTTCATGCCGCTGTTCGTCGTGCTGCGGCCCGGCGTGTCGCTCGATGCGGCGCTCGACGCCGAGCTGCGCCGGCGCATCCGCGAGGACCTCGCGCCGCGCTTCGTGCCCGATACCATCGTGCAGGTGGCCGAGATCCCGCGCACGCTGACCGGCAAGAAGCAGGAGCTGCCGGTGAAGAAGCTGCTGCTCGGCCGGCCGCTGGCCGAGGTGGTCAACAAGGACGCCTGCGCCAACCCGCAGGCCTTCGACTGGTTCGTCGACTACGCCCGCCGCCACGCGGGCTGACGGTCGGCTCTTATCACGGGAGTGCATGCAGATGACGAAGTTGTTGGACGGCAAGGTGGCCCTGGTCACCGGCGGCGGGCGGGGCGTCGGCCGCGGCATCGCGCTGGCGCTGGCCGAGGCCGGTGCCAAGGTGGTGGTCAACGACCTGGGGGCCAGCGTCGACGGGCGCGACCTCGACGCCCAGCCGGCGCACGAGGTGGCGGCGGCGATCCGCGCCGCCGGCGGCCAGGCTCTCGTCGACGGCGGCTCGGTGGCCGAGTGGAAGGCCGCGCACCAGATGGTCGAGGCGGCCGTCGACACCTTCGGCCGCATCGACATCGTGGTCAACAACGCCGGCATCCTGCGCGACGTGATGTTCCACCGCATGAACGAGGCCGACTTCGACGCCGTGGTCGCCGTTCATCTCAAGGGTGCCTTCAACGTCAGCCGCGCCGCGGCCCCGCACTTCAAGGCCCAGGCCAGCGGCTGCTACGTGCACATGACCAGCACCAGCGCCCTGATCGGCAACTTCGGCCAGGCCAACTACATGGCCGCCAAGCTCGGCATCGCGGCGCTGTCGAAGTCCATCGCGCTGGACATGCAGAAGTTCAACGTGCGCTCCAACGCCATCGCCCCCTTCGCCTGGACGCGCATGATCGACACCATCCCGGCCCACACGCCCGAGGAGAAGCTGCGCGTCGAGCGGCTCAAGCAGCTGGTGCCCGAGAAGGTGGCGCCCTTCGTCGTGGCCCTGTGCGCCGACGAGGCGCGCGACGTCAGTGGCCAGATCTTCGGTGTGCGCAACAACGAGATCTACCTGTTCAGCCAGCCGCGCCCGGTGCGCAACGCCCACCGCAGCGAAGGCTGGACGCCCGAGACGGTGCTGTCCGGCGCGCTGCCGATGCTGCGCGCCGGCTTCTACGGGCTGGACCGGTCGGGTGACGTGTTCTCGTGGGATCCGGTGTGAGGCTGACTGGTCGCGACCGCGCCATGCAGGCTCGGCACGACCGCGCGCCCTCGCCCCGCCGGCCGACCCGCACGCCATCGACCGGGAAAGGTGCCTGGGCCTTCCGATCCGCGACCTGTCCCGCCCGCGGCGCGGCGTCGTCGACCGCTGCCTCGAGCCGATGCACGTGACGCGCTCGCCGTGGTGGGTGCACGCCCGCCTGCGGTCGGTCGAAGGCTGACCGGCGCGGGCACCGGCCGCTGAAGGGGCAGGCCGCGCGGCGCGCCGTGGCGGCGCGTCCAGAAGGCGGAGATCTGCACACGAACCGGTCGTCCCGGCCCGGCGGGCGGACAGAATCGGGGGTCGCCCAGCCGCCAGCCCACGGAGCGCCCGCGCATGCTCGACCAGCCCCCGCTTGCCCACCACTTCAGTCCCGAGCACGAGGCCTTCCGGGCCACCTTGCGCGACTTCGTCGCGCGCGAGATCACGCCGCATGTCGACGCCTGGGACGAGGCCGGCGGCTTCCCGCGCGCGCTGTACCGGCGGATGGCCGAGCTGGGCGCCACCGGCATCGGCTACCCCGAGGCCTACGGCGGCACGCCGGGCGACGTGTTCTGGAAGATCCTGCTCGCCGAGGAGCTGTCGCGCTGCGGCGCCGGGGGCGTGTGTGCGTCGCTCGGCTCGCACACCATCGGGCTGCCGCCGGTGCTGGCGGCCGGCAGCGAGGCACTCAAGCAGCGCGTGATCCCGCCGGTGCTGCGCGGCGAGAAGATCGCCGCGCTGGCCGTCACCGAGCCCGGCGGCGGCAGCGACGTCGCCGCGCTGCGCACGCGTGCCCGGCGCGACGGCGCGCACTACGTGGTCGACGGCGAGAAGACCTTCATCACCTCGGGCCTGCGCGCCGACTTCATCACCGTGGCGGTGCGCACCGACCCGGCCAGCCGCGGCGCGCACGGCATCTCGGTGCTCGTGGTCGACGGCGACACGCCCGGACTCACGCGCACGGCGCTGCGCAAGATGGGCTGGTGGGCCTCGGACACCGCGCACCTGCGCTTCGACGGCTGCCGCGTGCCGGCCGCCAACCTGGTGGGCGACGAGCACGAGGGCTTCAAGACCTTCATGCACAACTTCAACTCGGAGCGCCTGTTCATGTCGGCCCAGGCCTACAGCTTCGCCCAGGTGTGCCTCGACGAGGCGCTGGCCTGGGCGCGCGAGCGCAAGACCTTCGGCGCGCCGCTGGCCGAGCGGCAGGTGATCCGCCACAAGCTGGTCGACATGGCGCTGCGCATCGACGCCGCGCGCAGCCTGGTCCACGAGCTGGCCTACCGCATCCAGCACGGCCTGGCCGATGCGCAGCAGCTGGTGGCACGCATCGCGCTGGCCAAGGTGCTGTCCACCCGGGCGATGCAGTTCTGTGCCGACCAGGCGGTGCAGATCCTCGGCGGCATGGGCTACATGCGCGGCACGAGGAGCGAGCGCATCTACCGCGAGGTGAAGGTGATGATGATCGGCGGCGGCTCGGAGGAGATCCTCAAGGACCTGGCGGCGCGGCAGCTGGGGATCTGAGGTCCGCCGCGCGACCGACCGCAGGCGCCCTAGACTCCGGCCATGCGCCAAGTCGTCGACCTGCATCACGCCAGCCGCCTGGTCAACCACGGGCCGACGGTCCTGGTCACCACCGCGCACGGCGGCCGGCGCAACGTGATGGCCGCGGCCTGGTCGATGCCGGTGGAGTTCACGCCGCCGCGCATCGCCGTCGTCGTGGACAAGAAGACCTTCACGCGCGAGCTGCTGGCCGCGTCCGGCGGCTTCGCGCTGTGCCTGCCGGTGCCGGCCCAGGCCGACCTGACCTTCCGGGTCGGCAGCGAGAGCGGCCGCGAGCTCGACAAGTTCGCCCGCCATGCCATCGCCGCGGCGCCCGGCCCGGTGCTGGGTTTGCCCTGGATCGACGGCTGCTGCGCCTGGCTGGAGCTGCGCCACCTCCCCGAGCGGCATGTCGAGGACGCGTACGACACGGTCTACGGCGAGGTGGTGGCGGCGGCCGCCGACGCGCGCATCTTCGCGCACGGGCGCTGGTCGTTCCGCGACGACAACGCCGCGCTGCACACGCTGCACCACCTCGGTGGCGGGGCCTTCGCGGTGCCCTCGCGCGTGGTGCAGGGACGCCTCTGAGCCCGCGCGTGCGGCCCTGCGAAGGGACACGCGGCGGGCAGGAGCCGGCGGGCGCCGACGCCCGACGGCCGAGCCAACCGGCGGCTGCCGGCCGCCATCGACGGAGCCTTTGGACATGGATCTCGAACTCAACGGACGGCGCGCCCTGGTCACCGGCGGCAGCCGCGGCATCGGCAAGGCGGTGGCCCGGGTGCTGGCGCAGGAAGGCGCGGACGTGGCCCTGCTGGCGCGCGATGCGGTCCGGCTGCAGGCCGCGGCGACCGAGCTGGCCGCGGCCACGGGCCGCCGCGTGGTCGGCGTGGCGGCCGACACGACGAGCGACGACGCGGTGCGTGCCGCGGTGGCCGATGCCGCGCGCCAGCTCGGCGGGTCGATCGACATCCTGGTCAACGCCGCCGCCGAGCCGGCCGGCTTTGCCCGCCCGCCGGGCCTGGAGCAGATCGAGTCGGCCTTCTTTCACGCCGAGCTCGACACCAAGGTGATGGGCTACGTCCGCTGCGCGCGCGAGGTGGTCCCCGGCATGCGGGCCAAGGGCTGGGGCCGCATCGTCAACATCAGCGGCCTGGCCGCGCGCCAGACCGGCAACCCGGTGGGCAGCATGCGCAACGTGGCCGTCGCCGCACTGACCAAGAACATGGCCGACGAGCTGGGCCCTGCCGGCATCCAGGTGACCGTGGTGCACCCGGGACTCACGCGCACCGAGCGCACCGCGCCGCTGGTGACCGAGCGCGCGCGCGGCAGCGGCCGGACCGAGGCCGAGATCGAGCACGAGATGGCCGCCGGCAACTCCATCCGGCACCTCGTCACGGCCGAGGAGGTGGCCTGGGTCGTGGCCTTCCTGTGCTCACCGAAGTCGCGCGCGATCAACGGCGAGACCATCGTCGCCGGCGGCGGAGCGCCCCGGGTCATCCACTACTGAGATCCCGGCTTGCGCGCGGGCGGACCGGCCGGGCCCGGTTCGATGCCTCGCTCGATGCCCGTGCCGGCCTGGAAATGACCGCCCGCCGTGCGCCTTTTCGGGGCATCGTGCGGCGCGCCGGGGGCGCACCATGCGACGGGACCACGTCTGCCGGCATGCGCAGGTCGTGGGTCCGGTTTCACCCCTGAGGAGATCGCATGGCACCCACCGACATCGTCGGCCGTCCGCAGCGCGCTCGCGCTCGCGCGGGCCGGGCGTGGCGCACGCTGGCCCGTCGGGCCGGGCAGGCCTGCACGGGCCTGGCCGCGGCGCTCGCCGGAGCTGTCCTGCTGCAGGCCCCACCCGCGGCCGCACAGTCCGGTGCGGCGCCCGCGCAGCACCTGCGCATCGTCGGCGGCCTGGGCGCCGTCAACCAGTACACGCGGCATGAGGAGCCGTTCTGGACGCGCGAACTCGCCCGCCTGAGCGGGGGCCGGGCCAGCGCCGAGATCGTGCCCTTCGACCGTGCCGGCATCCGCGGCCAGGAGATGCTGCGCCTGGTGCAGCTCGGCGCGGTGCCCTTCGGCACCTCGCTGCTCAACCTCAGTGCGCTGATCGACGCCGAGGTCGGTGCGCCCGACCTGGCCGGCCTGAACCCGGACGTCGCCGGGCTGCGGCGCAGCGTCGCGGCGTTCCGGCCCTACCTGGACAAGATGCTGCGCGAGCGCTACGGCATCGAGCTGCTGGCCGTCTATGCCTATCCGGCCCAGGTGACCTTCTGCGCCAAGCCGCTGGCCAGCCTGGCCGACCTCAGCGGCCGCCGCATCCGCATCTCCAGCGCCACCCAGTCCGACTGGGTGAGCGCGCTCGGCGCCATCCCGGTGCAGACGCCGTTCGCCGAGATCGTGGCCAACGTCAAGCGCGGCAACATCGATTGCGCCATCACCGGCACCATGTCGGGCAACACCATCGGCCTGCACGAGGTCACCAGCCACCTGCACAGCATGCCGGTCAACTGGGGTGTGGCGGCCTTCGTCGCCAACGGCGGCGCCTGGGCCGCGCTGCCCCGCGACCTGCAGGACCTGCTGCGGCGCGAGCTGCCGCGGCTCGAGCAGTCGATCTGGGACGAGGCCGAGAAGGAAACCAGCGAGGGCATCGCCTGCAACACCGGCGGTGCCGGCTGCATCGGCGGCCGCAAGGGACGCATGACCCTGGTGCAGCCGAATGCCGCCGACGCCCATCGCCGCCGCGAGATCCTGACCAGCGCGGTGCTTCCGGGCTACCTGAAACGTTGTGGACCGGCGTGCGGACCGATCTGGAAGCAGACCGTCGGCGCCGTGGGAGGGCTCGACCAGCCCTGATGCGCGGGCGGACGCGCCCAGGTCCGCCAACGGCCCCGAGTTCCACCCCGATGCACTCCGTCCGACAGCTGCTGGCCATCTGGACCACCGTCACGGCCCTGGTGATCACCACGGCCGGCGCGGCGCAGTGGCTCAACCTGCGGGCCGAGCGCGAGGCCGTCCACGAGACCGAGGAGCGCGTGCAGCGCTTCGTCAGCGGCGCCGAGGCCGCACTCAACCGCACGCTGATCGCGATCGACCTGCTGCTGGCCGACATGAACAGCCTGGTGGCCCCCGACGGCACGCTGGATCGCGACGCCGCCGAACGCGTGCTGCGCGGCGTGGTCAAGCGCAACCTCGAGTTTCGCGACGTCGCGGTGATCGACCGCGACGGCCGGGTGCTCGCCGCGGCGCGCGAGCAGACCGGGCGCATGGGGGTGCCGCTGCCCGAGGGCTTCGCGCGCGACACGCTCGCCCAGCCCACGCCGATGCTGGCCATCAGCGCACCGGTGCAGAACTTCGCGATGTCCGAGCGGGCGATCTACTTCGCCCGCCCGCTGGACCTGGGGCCGGGTCAGCGCGTGATCGTGCTGGCCGAGGTGCCGGTGTCGATCATCGCGACCATCCTGGCCCAGTCGGTGCAGATCCCCGGGCTGGAGGTGACGCTCGAGCGCGACGACGGCCAGCTGCTGGTCAGCGTGCCGTCCAGCGATGCCCTGACGGGCCGGCGCCTCGCCGGGCGGCTGCCCGACGAGGCCTTGAGCGGCCAGGCGGTGCACGTCACCGGCCGGCTCGACGGCGCGCCGGCGATCCTGGCTGCCCGCCCCTCGCTGTACCGCTCGGTGCGCATCACCGCCGCGATCCCCGACAGCGCGGCACTGGCCGACTGGCAGCACGATCGCCAGATGGTGCTGGGCGTGGCCGCCGGCTTCATCGCCATGCTGCTGGCCGCCGGCGGCGCCGCGCACTGGCAGCTGGGTCGCCTGGCGCGCGCGCGCCAGGAGATCGTCAAGGCCAAGGACATCATGGACCGCGCCCTGGCGTCGATGGCCGACGGCTTCCTGCTGTGCGACGCGGAGGACCGCGTGGTGGCCTGGAACGACCGCTACGTCGAGATGTTCCCCTGGCTCGCGTCGGTGATCGGCGTCGGCCTGCGCTTCGAGCACATCGTCGATGTCGCCTCGCTCAGCGTCGTCTCCGACGAGAACCAGGAGGCCAAACGCAAGGCCTGGCGCGACTGGCGCCTGGCCCAGCACCGCAGCGGCAAGGCGATGTTCGAGCAGGAACTGGCCGACCGCAGCGTGATCCACGTGATCGAGCGCCGCACCCCCGACGGCGGCACGGTCAGCGTGATGCGCGACATCACGCTCGCCGAGCGTGAACTGGCCCGCGCCAGGGACGCTGCCGAGGCCTCCAACCGCGCCAAGTCGCAGTTCCTGGCGTCGATGAGCCACGAGATCCGCACCCCGCTCAACGGCGTGCTGGGCATGAACAGCCTGCTGCTGCGCACCGCACTCACCGACGAGCAGCGCCATTACGCGCGCACCATCCGCAGCTCGGGCAAGGCGCTGCTGACGCTGATCAACGACATCCTCGACCTGTCGCGGGTGGAGGCCGGACGCATCGAGCTGGTCGAGGCCGAGTTCGATCCGCGACGCCTGGTGGAGGACGTGGCCGCCTCGATCGCCACCCGTGCGCTCGAGAAGGGCCTGACCTTCGACGTGCGCTTCCGGCCCGGCCTGCCGCCGGTGCTGGTCGGCGACGAGGGCCGGCTGCGCCAGGTGCTGTTCAACCTGATCGGCAATGCCGTGAAGTTCACCGAACGCGGCTCGGTGCTCGTCGAGATCGGCGGCACGTCGCGGGGCGACGACCGCGTGCGGCTGGAGGTGGCCGTGCGCGACACCGGCATCGGCATCCCCGCCCACGCGCTGCCCACGCTGTTCGAGCGCTTCATCCAGGCCGACAGCGGCATCGCCCGCCGCTATGGCGGCAGCGGCCTGGGGTTGGCGATCAGCCGCGGGCTGATCGAGCTGATGGGCGGCCGCATCGACGTCGACACCGAGGTCGGCCGCGGCAGCACGTTCCGCGTCGAGGTCGAGCTGCGCCGCGGGCGATCGACACGGCTGCCCGGCGTCGACACGCAGCTCAGTGCGCTCGACGACATGACCGGCGGCCTGCGCATCCTGGTCGCCGAGGACAACGAGGTCAACCAGCTCGTCATCACCGCGATGCTGGCGCAGATGGGCCACAGCTTCGTGATGGCGCACGACGGGCTGGAGGCCGTGGAGCACGTGCGCTCGGGCACCTTCGACCTCGTGCTGATGGACATCTTCATGCCCAACCTCGACGGGCTGACCGCCACCCGGCGCATCCGCGCCCTCGACGGCGAGGCGGGCCGCATCCCCATCATCGCCCTGACCGCCAACGCGATGGTCGAGGACCGCGAGGCCTACGTCGCCGCCGGCATGAACGACCACGTGGCCAAGCCGGTCGAGCCCAAGCAACTGGCCCGCGCCATCGCGCGCGTGATGGCCCGCGAGGAAGAGGCCGAGGCCTGACGCGGCCCGGCGCCAGCGTGCGCGCGGGTGGGTCAGACGGTCGCCGACCGCATCCCGGCCGGGTCCTGGCCCGGTGGCCGCGGTCCCTGCATTGCATCGGCCCGGAAAGCCGGTCGGCCGCCGGGTCGACAGCCCCGCCGGGGACCCCACGCTCAGGCGCGCAGCAGCTCGTTGACGCTGGTCTTGGCCCGCGTCTGCGCGTCGACGCGCTTGACGATCACCGCGCAGGCGGTGGAGTGGCTGCCGTCGCCGGCCGGCAGCATGCCGGCCACCACCACCGAGCCCGCGGGCACCCGGCCATAGCTGACCTCGCGCGTCTCGCGGTCGTAGATCTTGGTGCTGCGGCCGAGCTGCACGCCGGCCGCGATGACCGCGTTCTCCTCGACCACCACGCCTTCGAGGATGGCCGCATGGGCACCGATGAAGCAGTGGTCCTCGACGATCGTCGGGCTGGCCTGCAGCGGCTCGAGCACGCCGCCGATCGTCGTGCCGGCGCCCAGGTGCACCTGGCGGCCGATCTGCGCGCACGAGCCGACGGTGACCCAGCTGTCGACCATCGAGCCCTCGTCGACGTAGGCGCCGATGTTGACGAAGCTGGGCATCACGACGACGTTGTGGGCCAGGTAGGCACCGTGGCGCACCATCGCCGGCGGCACCATGCGCACGCCGCTGGCGCGCATCTCGGCCTCGTCGTAGCCGGCGAACTTGGAGTCGACCTTGTCGAAGTACGACATGCCGCCCACGCTCATCAGCTTGCTGTCGTGCAGGCGGAACGACAGCAGCACGGCCTGCTTGACCCACTCATTGACGCTCCATCTGCCGACTCCGTGGCACTGCGCCACGCGCAGCTGGCCGGCGTCCAGCGCTTCGAGCACGAAGTCCACCGCCTCGTGCACGACCGACGGATGCACGCCGCCCGGCGGCGTGTTCCAGGCCCGCTCGACGATGCGCGCCACCTCGTTCAGCGCGTCGGTGTCGATGCCGGCGGCGCGGGGATCGGTGGCCACACGAGGGTACGAACGGGTACTGCGCATGCAAGGGGCTCCATCGAAGAGGTCTCGGGATGACGCTGCGACGCGATCGGGCGGCGCCGAGATCAAGGCTAGCGTCGAAGCGCGCGACGGTCGCCTGCAAGACCTTCCATGGTCCAGGCAGGGGGAGCGGGCTGATCGATCAGATCTTTGCCGTCGAGCGCCGGGCTGACGCCGCGCGCATCAGCGCGGCGGCGATGCCCGCGGCCACGATCAGCAGCATCCCCAGGGCAGCCAGGAGGCTGATGCGCTCATCGAACAGCAGCACGCCGTAGACGAATGCGAAGGCGATGCCCAGGTACTGCAGACTGGCATTGACGAGCGCCGAGCCACGTGCGTAGGCGCGTGTCAGCATCAGCTGCGCGATCGTCGACAACACGCCGACCGCCAGCATCCAACCCACGCCGGCCCAGGTGTGGGGGTGCCAGCCGGTGAGCGTGGCCAGCCCCGCACCGCCGACGACGCCGCCGATCGAGAAGTAGAAGACGATGCGGCTCTCGGGCTCACCGGCACGCCCCAGCGCGGCCACCTGAAGGTAGCCGGTGGCCGAGATCGCGCCCGACAGCAAGCCGGCCAGGCCGTACCACAGCTGCTGGGCCTCGATGGTGGGGCGCAGCACCAGCACGACGCCGATGAAGCCGGCCGCCGCGGCCCACACCAGCCGGCGGTCCACGGCCTTGGCGCCGAAGAGCGCGGCACCGACGAACAGGAACAGCGCCAGCCACAGCGACGAGGTGTAGTTGAGCGTCATCGCCGTGGCCAGCGGCAGTTGCCCGATGGCGACGAACCACAGGCACAGCGCCGTCACGCCGGTGGCGCTGCGCAGCGCATGCTGGGCCGGCAGCCGCGTGCGCAGCGAGTCGCCGCGCAGCCGGCTGAGCGCCAGGATCATCAGCGCGCCGACCAGTCCGCGGTACATCACGATCTCGCCGCTGCCGTAGTGCAGCGAGGCGAGCTTGACGCACACCCCCATGGTGGCGAACAGCAGCGAGGCGAGGACGATGGACCAGCTGGCCGACATCTGCCGATTCTGCCGGCCGCGCGCGGACCGGCGGCCGACCGGCGGCAATCAGCCGCGGGGGACGGGATCGGCCGGGTTGCCTTCGCGTCCCGGTGCGGACCGGGACGCGCGCCCGGCGCTGCCCGCAACCGGCGGTCGCCGCAGCAGGCGCAGCGCCGCGGCCGCCGCGCCGAAGCCGTTGTCGATGTTGACCACCACCAGTCCGCTGGCGCAGGAGGCCAGCGCGCTGTGCAGCGCGGCGCGCCCGCCTTGCGCGACGCCATAGCCCACCGAACTCGGCACCGCGATGACGGGGGCGTCGACCAGCCCGGCCAGCACGCTGAACAGCGCGCCTTCCATGCCAGCGACGGCGATCACCACGTCGAAGCCGCGGATCTCGTCGATGTGATTCATCAGCCGCCACAGGCCGGCCACGCCGACATCGGCGATCAACGGCGCCGCGTAGCCGGCGAAGGCCAGCGCGCGCACCGCCTCGCGGGCCACCGGCAGGTCGGAGGTGCCCGCGCAGACCACGCCGGGCCCGCGCCGCCGCGGCGGCGGCACCGGGCCGTGGAAGGCGGTGCCCGAGCCGGCGTCGTAGTCCAGGGCCCGGCGCGTCGCCGGGGCCAGTGCGGCCAGCGCGTCGGGCGCCAGCCGCGTCAGCAGCATCGGCCGTGCACCGGCCGAGGCGAGGATGGCGTCGATCTGCGCCGGGGACTTGCCGCTGCACAGCACGGCTTCGGCGACACCGGTGCGGCGCTCGCGATCCCAGTCGATGACGAACTCGGTCGCCGGCGCGCCATCGGGCCGGGCGGCCGGGTCTTCGTCCTTCGGGCGGCCGGGCGGGGTCGCAGAAGTACCTTCGGGCTTCGCCCTCCGGTATTCGCCCTTCGGGCGGCCGGGCTCGCTCATGTCACCTGCACGCGCAGGAAGGCCGAACCGCGCCGGTACGGGCGCAGGCCGGCGAAGGTCCGGCCGGCCGCTTCGCATCCGGCGCGCACCTCGGCTTCGAGGGCCGCGCGCCAGGCGGCATCGGGCCAGGGCGCGCATTCCACGACCACGCCGGCGGCGGTGACCCGGCAGCGCAGGGCTTCGGCCTGCGGCAACTGCGCGGCCAGGGCCTGTTCGATGCGTTCGATGAAGGCCAGCGTGGTGGCGTCGACCTCGATGCCGGTCTCGACGCGGCTGGCCAGGCAGGGCTGGGCCGGCAGGGCGGCCAGGTCGTCCAGGCCGGCGGCCGCGGCCAGCGCGTAGATGTCGCGCTTGCCCAGGCCCGCCTCGACGTAGGGGTGCACCACGCCGTGGCGCTGCGCAGCCAGCAGGCCGGGCCGGTAGTCGTCCAGGTCGTCGCGGTTGGTGCCCGAGGCCACCGCGCCGTCGGCCAGCCGGTGCATCGTCGCGTACAGGTGGTGCTTGCAGTGGTAGCAGCGGTCCACCGGATTGCGCCGGTAGTCGGGGTCGGCCAGCTCGCCGGCATCGACCAGGTCGAGCCGCCAGCCGTGCGCCGCGGCGTGGCGCTGCACGCGGGCCGTCGCCGAGCCCGGCACCGCCGCCGACACCGCATGCACCATGCGCACCGCGCGGCCGAGCTGGCGCTGCGCCACGTGGGCCAGCACCATGCTGTCGACGCCGCCGCTGACCGCAATGGCCAGGCGCTCGTGACGGGCCAGTGCCGGCCGCAGCACGGCCGCCAGGGCGTCGAAGCGCCCGGTCATGGCGCGCCCTCGCCGAGCGCCTTGAGGCGGCGGCGCTCGGCCAGCCCGGGCGTGCCGGCCAGGTCGTCGCTCTCGACCTTGCTCCTGCGCTGGCCATCGTCGTGCAGGCTGTGCTTGCGGCGCAGCGCGCGGCCGTCGACGTCGACATGGTCGGCGCGCCGCTCGAGGCACCAGCGGTCCTCGCGGCGCCAGCGCAGGCCGATCGTCGAGGTTTCGGCGAAGCAGCGCCGGCGCACCGCGTCCAGCGCGTCGGGCCGCAGCAGCAGGCGCAAGTCGTGCAGCGGCCGGCCCTTCTTGCCGATGCGCGTGCCCAGGCTGAGGTCGAGCACGCCGGGCAGCGCGCGCAGCCGGTCGGCGGCGACGCCGAGCTCCTCGCCGCTCATGTCGTCGACGTCGAAGCTCAGCACCATCACCGCGTCGGCATGGCCGGGTGCGGATGCGTCGACGGCGTCGCCGGCGGCCTGCAGGCCGGATGCCAGTCCGGTCGCCCGCGCCGCGCCATCGGCGACGAAGACCAGCGCACGCAGCACGTTGGGCGCGCCGGCGAGTTCGCGCGTGCCGGCCCCGGTGCCGCTGCCACCGAGGTGCAGGCCCTGCGACGGCGGGGCCGCCCGGTCGACCAGATGGGCCAGGATCGCCGCGCCGGTGGGCGTGACGCGCTCGCCGCCGATGCCGTCGTCGCGCCACGCGAATCCCCGCAACAGCTCGACGGTGGCCGGCGCCGGCACCGGCAGCAGGCCGTGGGCGCTGCGCACCACGCCGCCGCCGCGCGGCAGCGCCGAGACGCTCCAGGTCCATCCCGACAAGGCGGCGGCGATGCTGCCGGCGGCCACCACGTCGAGCAGCGAATCCCAGTCGGCCAGCTCGTGGAAGTGCACCGCGTCCAGCGGCACGCCGTGCTGGTGGCTCTCGGTGAGGGCCAGTCGCTTCAGGATGGCCAGCGCGTGCTCGGCGGTGCCGGGGTGCAGCGCCGCCTGGCCGATGTGCCGGGCCAGATCGACATAGCGGCTGCCCGGATGCGCGGCATCGGGGTGGCGGTTCCGGTCGTCGTCGGGACTCGGCTCGTCGACCGGGCTGGGGTCGGCGTCGGAACCGTGCGTGTGGTCGTGTGTGTGGTCGTGCGTGTGGTCGTGCGTGTGGTCGTGCGTGTGGTCGTGCGTGTGGTCGTGCGTGTGGTCGTGCGTGTGCGCGTGCGTCGGGGCGTGCGTCGGGGCGTGGTCGTGCGCGTGGCCGCGGCCGCCATCGGGGTCATGCGCCAGCTGGTCGTCGTCACGCTCACCGTGCGCGGGGGACGCCGCGGGTCCATGGCCCTGAATGCCGGCTCGTGCGGGCAGGTCCGTCAGGCCGAAGCGCTGCACCCGCAGACCCCCGCTGAGGCCCGGGGTCAGCACCGGCGTCCCGCGCCCCGGTGGGGCCACGGCCGCCAGGTCGGCCCAGACGCGTGGCTGCAGCTCGGGGCAGGCGTCCAGCAGCGCGGCGGCGAACATGTCGCCGGCGACACCGCCGACGGCATCGAGGTGGATGTGGCCCGGCGGCGTGTCGCGGCCCGCGCCGCGCGCCTCGGGCTCGCCCGCCGCGGCGGCCCCCTCACGCATGGGCCGGCGCCACCAGGTCGGTGAGCTGCCCGTCGGCATCCAGCGGCCAGGGCTCGGGGTCGCCCAGGATCTGGATCTGCGGATGCCGTCGGGCCTCGTCCAGCAGTCCCTCGGAGATGCGCACGTGCTCGAGGTGCAACGTGTCGGGCACGCGCACCAGGCGCAGCTGGCGGACGTCCGGCACGCTGCAGGTGCGCACCGCCACCTGCAGCGCGCGCAGGTCGCTGGCCATCGTCATCGGCACCTTGGCATGGCCGATGACGGTGCTGGTGATGTGGTTGGCGTAGGTGGGAGCGAAGTCGATCTTGTCCGCCAGGCGGCGCGTGCACACGTCGGCCAGGCCGAGGCCGGTGGCGTTGCCGTGGCTGGCATCGCTGAGGTCCAGCACCACCATGCGCGCGACCTGCTGCGACACCGACACGTAGGGGGTCGAGGCGCGGCCGGTGATGTGCGGGTCCATGCCGGTGCCCGAGAACTCCTTGCCCATGCGGTCGACGACCAGCACGTCCAGCGGGTTGAACAGGATGCGCGGCATGCGCGCGCGCGCCTCGGCCAGCAGCAGCGGCTCGTCGTCGACGATGCGCTCGGCGGCGAGCACGGCGACGCGCGCGATGCGGTCATAGGCGTTCTCGACCGTGGCCACGCCGAACAGGATGGGCGCCCGGGCGATCTTCACGCGCGCCATCTCGACGATGTTCTGGGCCATCCGACCGAAGCCGGCACCGTGGCAGGCGTCGGCACCGGCCTGCTTGCCCAGGCCGATGGTCAGCATCTTGACCAGGCCGCTCTCGTGCGTGCCGCTGAAGCTGGTGTGCGGCTTGACGCGGTTGATCACCACGATGCCGTCGGCCTGCATGGCCTCGCGATCCACCATCACCGCCGCGCCGCCGTCGAGCGTGCCGACCTGCACGACGTCCATCGACGAGCGGATCTCGCACCCGGCGCTGGCCTCGGTGACGCCCAGCGAGGCCAGCAGCTGCCGCTGGCCTTCGGCGGTGGCGCCGCCGTGGCTGCCCATCGCCGGCACGATGAAGGGCTGGGCGCCCATCGCCCGAAGGCCGCCGATCACGCCGCGCACCAGGCGCGGCAGTTCGGCCAGGCCACGGCTGCCCACCCCCACCGCGATGCGCATGCCGGGCTTGACGCGCGCGGCGATCTCCGGAGCCTGCAGCCCCTCGGTGAGCGCGCGATCGAGGTCGGGCAGCGCATCGTCGGGGAACACCTGGCGCACGCGCAGCATGCGCGGCAGGGGCACGTTCTCGAGCAGGCGGTCGACGATGTTCATGCGCGCAGGGCCGGGCGAATCGACAGGGCCGCCATTCTCGTCGAGCCGGCGGCGACCCACCGGGGCGACCCTGCTGCCGGATCAGACGATGCCGCGCTCGCGCAGGCCGCGCAGCGCGACCTCGTCGACGCCGATCGCCGCCAGCACCTCGGCGGTGTGCTCGCCGAGCCGCGGGCCCAGCCAGCGCGTGCCGCCCGGCGTGGCCGACAGCTTGGGCACGATGCCCGGCAGGCTGATCGGGGCGCCGTCGTGCAGCGTGTGCGCCTCGATCATGCCGCGCGCCGCGTAGTGCGGGTCGGCGGCGATGTCGGCGGCGGTGTAGACGCGGCCGGCCGGCACCTCGGCGGTGTCCAGCGCCTGCAGCACCGCGTCCAGCGGACGCGCCGCGGTCCAGGCACCGATGGCCTCGTCGATGCGCGCGTTGTGGCGCACCCGGCCTTCGTTGCGTGCCAGCTCGGGGTCGGCGGCCATGTCGTCGCGGCCGATGGCCGCCATCAGCCGGCGGAAGATGCCGTCGCCGTTGCCGGCGATGGCCACGTACTGCCCGTCGCCGCAGACGTAGGTGTTGGACGGGCTGATGCCCGGCAGCGACGAGCCGCTGCGCTCGCGCACGAAGCCCTGCGCGGCGTATTCGGGCAACAGGCTCTCCATCACCGCGAACACCGACTCGTACAAGGCCACGTCGATGACCTGGCCGGGTCCGCCGCGCTGCAGGTGATGCAGCGCCAGCAGCGCGCCGATGGTGCCGTACAGCGAGGCCAGCGTGTCGCCCAGGCTGACGCCGGTGCGCACCGGCGCGCGGTCGGGGTAGCCGGTGACGTGGCGCAGGCCGCCCATGCACTCGGCGATCGCCGCGAAGCCCGGCTTGCCGCTGTACGGCCCGGTCTGGCCGAAGCCCGAAATGCGCAGCATCACCAGGCGCGGGTTGGCCTGCGAGAGGCGGTCCCAGCCGAGGCCCCAGCGCTCCAGGGTGCCGGGGCGGAAGTTCTCGATCACCAGGTCGGCCTGCGCGGCCAGGCGGCGCACCAGCTCGCGGCCTTCGTCCTCGCGCAGGTCGATGGTCACCGACTTCTTGTTGCGGCTCTGCGCGTACCACCACAGCGAGGTGCCGTCGGCGTGCAGCTTGCGCCAGCTGCGCAGCGGGTCGCCGCCATCGGGCGGCTCGACCTTGATGACTTCGGCGCCGAACTGCGCCAGCAGCGCGCCGGCATAGGGCCCGGCGATCAGCGAGCCCAGTTCGAGCACCTTCACGCCGGCCAGGGGCCCGGTCGGGGCCGTCGCGGCGCCGGCAGCGCCGCCTTCGGCGGGGGTGGTGGGGTCGGGGGCGGCGTGGGTGGCGCGATCGGCAGGCATGGGCTTCGAGCTCGGGAGTCGAACCCGCAACCCTAGCCGATCCTCATCGGGGCCGGCCGGCCGGCCGTGGGACCCGCGATGTCCCTCGGCCTTCGCCAGCCGTGATGCGGTCCGCAGGGACCGCGTCACGCGCCGGGGTCAGGGCAGCTGGTCGGCGGTTTGTCGCAGCAGGCGGGCCAGGTCGGGGTTGCTGACCTCCCAGCCCATGGCCTGACGACGCAGTTCGGCCTGCGCGTGCGCGCGGCCCATCGACTCCAGGAAGCGCCAGGTGGCGCGTGCGGCACGTTCCCACCAGGGCATCGCCGCCGTCATGCGGGCGGTGGCACCGAAGGGCAGGGGCGCGGTGTGGGTGGTGGCGGTCATCGTGGGTCCTTTCGAGTACGGGCGCTGGGGAGCGATTGGCGACAGATTAGGGTTTTCCCTAGTCGTGGTCCAATTGCGATCCGGAATCAGGCCATCACGGCCGTGAATGCCATGAACTTCCGCACACTGGACCTCAACCTGCTGCGCGTCTTCGACGTCGTGATGCTCGAGCGGCACGTGACACGCGCCGCCGACCACCTGGCGATGACGCAACCGGCCGTCAGCAACGCGCTGCGCCGCCTGCGCGAGGCGCTGGGCGACGAGTTGTTCGTGCCCGGCCCGACCGGCGTCACGCCGACGCGGCGCGCCGAGGCGCTGTGGCCCACGGTGCGCGCGACGATGCAGTCGCTGCAGGCGGCCATCTCGCCGGGCGGCTTCGACCCGCTGCGCGACGAGCCGGTGTTCACGCTCGCGATGGCCGATGCCACCGCCGCGGTGCTGATGCCGGCGCTGGTGGACGACTGGCGGCAGCGCGGCGTGCGCGCGCCGCTGCGCATCGTCGGCCTGGACAGCCGCGATCCCCGCCCGCTGCTCGAGCAAGGCGGCGCCGACGTGGCGGTGGGCTTCTTCCCCGACGTGGCGCGCGAGATCGCCAGCGAGGCCGGTCGCGGCACCGCCCGGCTCG
>WBZL01001578.1_pt1 | contig 23523 bp, 26 predicted proteins | sample 5204291 | NCBI WGS metagenome assembly WBZL01 (sample SAMN12344345, study PRJNA552823) | activated sludge metagenome | biome: Activated sludge suspended growth; feature: Nitrification reactor; material: Wastewater; isolation source: activated sludge from nitrification reactor of wastewater...
GGAACCATGAATAATCTGGTCCCGCAGCTTGGCAGAACCGACAACAGGATAAGAGGCCTGATCATAGCCGGTGATCTCACGCAGAACGCCCGCAGATCGGAATGGGATTATTACCTGAGGCTTATTTCCGGAAAGGAACAATGGGTTTACGACGGGAGAGGCAATCATGACTATGAAGACGAATGGGTTGCCGGGTCTTTTGCCAATGTAGACGTATCTGATAAAATACTTGAGCATGTCCGCAGAACTTCCAGAAATAGCCCCATTACCTCTGTTTCAACTGCAGGAAACTACTCCTGGGATTGGGATGATGTTCACTTCGTGCATTTGAATTTATATCCGTGTGAATCGTTTCCAGGAAGATCAGCGCTGACCCAAAAACTGAACGGCCATTCCTGCCTTTTTGAATTGAGCTTTTTAGCCGCTGACCTGAAAGCAAACGCAATAACCGGGAAACCCGTTGTTTTAGTACAGCATTACGGATTTGATTCCTTTACCACGGGGTCAAATGACACCAAGCAAGAATGGTGGACCGAAGCTGAGCGGAAGGCCATGTGGGATGTAATTGCCCCGTATAATGTGATCGCTATCATTACGGGTCACCGGCATACGCCGGGAGACCCCTGGAATATCCCCTGGTATCGACCTGCCGGATCGACTTCCGGACCGCAATATATCAATACCTTTGTAGCCGGCGGAGCAAGAGACGGGGGCTATTACCTTGCGTTCAATATTTCTGATAACAGCATGTCTGTACAACAGTTTCAAATAACCGATTTATCGGCTAAAAACGCAACGCTTAAAAGAGCCCGGACTTTTTCTTTACGAGCGCCTGAGAATATTGCCCTGGGTAAAACGGTTACGTCTTCCTCGGTTGCATTTGGCGGGGTGCCTTCGAGAGCTGTTGACGGCATTACCTATGGCGAATACGACCGCGGCTCTGTTACCCATTCTGGTACAGAGCAGGATCCCTGGCTACAAATAGACCTGGGGGCTGTTTATGACATTGAGCATATCCGGCTTTGGAACCGCACTGATATTTGCTGCGATGAATGGCTGGATAATTTTTCTATTTACACTTCAATAACCCCCATACAAAGGCCGGATTTGGATGATCTTTTCGGAACGGCTTTCCGTATTAAAAACCGCAACCTTAAAGGCGGTCCTTATGATTTTTATCAGTCCACCCAAGCCCGCTATATCCGGATCCAGCTAGAAGGGCCCGACAAAACCCTTGTCCTGGCGGAAGTAGAAGTATTCGGGCCGTTTCTTGAAAATCTGGCCCTCGGCAAATCCGCCACTTCTTCATCAACCGGATTCGGAGGGGTACCCTCCAGAGCGGTAGACGGCAATACCGATGGAGAATATAACCATAATTCCGTTACCCATAATTCATCTCCAATTAAACCCTGGGTGCAAATTGATCTTGGCGCGGAATATGATCTTTACAAGATCCGGCTTTGGAACCGTACCGATGATTGTTGCAGGGATAGGCTGAATAACTTTACCATTTACACCTCTACGACCCCTATAGGAAACTCAACGACCAATGCATCTGCCTTCCGCGGAAGAAGAAATATTCCTTTTACGGATCTGACCGGCAACTCCTTTGAAATTTCCACACCTACTGCTGTAAAAGCGCGGTATGTACAAGTTCAAATTGAGGGAAATAACGGAATATTACACCTGGCAGAGATACAGGTCTATGGAACGCCCTTAAACAAAGCGCTCGGCCGACCCGTCACTACTTCCGCTGTTAACGGTGGCGACGGAGAAGGAACACGCGCTACAGACGGCATGACCAGCGGCAATTTCTGGGATTATTCCGTTACCCACTCACAGGGGGAAAGCAATCCCTGGCTGGAAATCGATCTTGGGAAAGTCAGAAAAATAAAAAGGATCAAGCTTTGGAACCGTACCGACTGTTGCAGTGACCGGCTGGATAACTTCACCATTAAAACCGCTACAGGTTCTATGCAAAACACCGTCCTTTCTACCGCATCGATCTTCGGCGGAAGAAGGAATATTCCTTTCACGGCATTTAATAATTCCAACACCTTTGAAATATCCGTACCAACTGCTGTGGAGATGCGGTATATACAAATCCGGATAGAGGGGAATAGCCCGATCTTGTCGCTGGCAGAGGTGCAGGTGTTTGAAGAATAGGGGTAAGCAATTCTGAAGAAAAGCGGACTGGATCAATTATCCCGGAAACCTGCTGGACTACGGTAACCGTAAGAATTCGAATGCCTGGATTGCAGAATAAAAGGTATTTTTATGGCGCGTTAAGGGTTTGAAAATTAGCACTCCATAACCGCTCTACCTTAAATAAAATTTGATCCAAATGAAAAAGCCGCCCATTTTATTTTCTGTCCTCTTATTCCTGGCTGTTTCAGGGTGCAACAAAACAGCGGAGATTGTGGCGCCTGTTCTTGAAGGCCAGTATGCCGGTACCTTTGAAAGAAACGGAACAATCGCCAATGTCGAACTCAATCTGAGCAATCTGGATTTCACGGGTTCCAGCGAGACGGATAAATTTCCGGCCATCTGCAGCGGTCATTACACGGCAACCGACGATTCCATCCATTTTGAAAACACCTGCATCTGGACCGCAGAATTTGACTGGACGTTGATCCTGGGCGAATCCTGGCATTATGTGCTGGACAATGACAAACTGACGCTAACCCGGTCTAACGGGGATCGATATGATTTGCAGAAACAATAGGTGATGATGCCGGGTTGATTATTCTTTTAAACCTTGGCTGAACTTTCCTAAATTCACCCGGTATTTTGACGTTTGGGGCGGTGCTTACGTTTACGAAACCCCGAAGGTTTCGCAAACGCGGCGGGCTTGCAGACGTAATCCAAACAACGCCATGCACCCATTACCCACCACCGATACCGTTGATCAGATCGCGGGCGAAAGCGAGCCCGTACTCCGCAACCTGCGGATCACGCATTGCTATTACGAGCTTTCTTCGGCGATGGCCGCCCGTACCGGCCCCGGCGCCAACTGGTGCACCTTCGCCACCTGGGCTTCCAAACAGGCCGGACAAACCATCCGCAAGGAAGACCTTTCCCGGGCGCTCGAACGGCTCATCCAACCGCAAACCGGCGGCGAACGGGGATTTGAAGACCTCGATCCGGACCTGCTCGGCGAAGACCCCGCCATGGTAGAAAAGATATGGGAGTTGTTCGACCCCGTCCGGATCCAGGACCGGTCCGCCGAAGCGGTGAGCCGCGGCAACCGGAAAGTGTTTGCCGAGATCGGCCGCGAATTCGCCCGGTTTCTGACCAAGTGCGGCGACGACCCGGCTTTCGAGGAAGACCAGATCAACGCCTTTTGCAACAGCCTCCGCCCCGGTGATCCGCCCGATGGCCAGCAATACCTCCGGCAGGCCTTCCGCCGGTATTATACCGCCCTTTTCGAGCCGGACGGCAAGCAAAAAGCCGAGCTCATGCTGCTGGCCAATCTCGAGATCGGCTTTCACGAGCAGAACCGCCTGCAGCCCGAGATCGCCGCCGGATTGGATGCGGCCATTCCCGCTGCCGGAGAGCTCACCAGCAGTGTGCTGGCAAGTTTATTTCCATACCGGGGATGGATTCTTCAGCTGGTCTTTCCCATTATGCGATTCATCGGCCGGCCGCTCGAAATCGACCGCGCGCTTGAACGGTTGATCGCGAGGGCGCGTAAAAAGGTCCGCCTTTTGCTCACCAAACACCTGATGGTGCTGGGTATGCCGGAAGGGCAAAGCCTGCGCCTGGGCAAGGACCTCAATGGCGCCTTTCCCGAAGCATTGCAGCAGGTATCCAACCCGGAATTGGCGGCTTTACTCCAACGGATTGACCCTACGCCGGACAGCCTGATCGACACCGGCGCTGTTGACTGGGCCGACCTGCCCGACCGAATGCACTATATTGCGGATCTGTTCCGGTCGCAACATTTCAATGCACGGTTGCTGGAAAGTCCGTTTTCGGAGGAGCAGACGGCAGTCATAGGGGCCGGACAAATACCTGATGGTCCTCTTTAATTCAACCTTACGGTCATTCCAAGGCCTTCACCAACGCCGTAAATCGCGCATCCGATCGCAAGGAATCCAGGTCCGGGTCGTGTTCGTATGACTGCCGGTTGCGGTATCCGTATTGGACGGCCTGTTCCAGGGCTTCCATGGCTTTATCGATATTACTCATTTTGGCGTAAGCACATCCCAGGTTGTAGTAATCGCCGCCGTTCGGGCCCATGGTCAGGGCTTTCTCGTAGAATCCGGCAGCTTCCCGGTTTTTGTCCAGCACCAACAGGGAATACCCCAGGCTGGTATATGAAGAGCGGTCCATCAGGCCGGCTTTGGTCGCGGCCTTGAGGTCGGCTTCGGCCTTGTCCGTAAGGCCTCCCGCGTAATCAACGATGATCTTGCCGGTCACCGCAGCGGTATTTTTCGGATCAAGTGCCAGCAGGTTGTCGTATACCTGTTCGGCTTCTTTGTACCGGTTGGCGCGCATGAGCTCTCCGGCGTAAAGGTTAAGGGTCTGGACGTCCTTTGGGTACTTTTTGGCCATATCAGCCAGGAGCGGCAACGCCCGGTCGCGATCGTAGCGCAATGCGGTCATCATGGCCCGGCCGTCCTTGTAATCCAGGTGGTGCGGCGGGACGGGGTCGAGCTCGTTTTTCCAGAAGGACAGGGTCTCTTTAAGGATCCTTCGGGCTTCATCGGTATCGGTGTAGGTATCGAAGGCATGCGGCATACCCGACCCCATGCGGATGGTCCAGGGAGCCTTGTTGAGGAGGACCTGTTTCCAGATTTCGTCGTAATTGTTTTGGCGGACGTCGCTCTCGGCCACTACGAAATAGACCGGCAGGTCCTTCCGGTAGGGGCCGCTGCCGTAAGCGCCGTAGTACAACACGGCGGCCTTGATGCCGTCATGGGCCTCTTCACCCATGAGGTAGTTCAGCGCGTTGCCCACGTTGGCGGAAGCGGCGTATACCCCCAGGCGATCGGCGTCGATCTGGAACTGTGCGCCTTTTGCCGCCAGAAAGTCAAACACACCCTTTATGGATTCCATCACATGGTTGGGGTCGCTGTCCATCGAAATGCCGATATACCCGTTGGCGGCCACCAGCCGGGGCCAGGTGGAATAAACACCCCAGCTCTTCAGTTTTCTGGCGCCCGGCGGGTCGCCGATCGCATTGAGGAATACCACGGCCGGCCTTCTTTCGCCGACAGCCATGCCCGGCGGCAGGTAGATGTCCAGGTCGAGGTTGCCGTTATCGGTCTTCAGGTAGGTCACACCCGGTTTCAGGGTCACTTTTTCCATATCCGGATGTTCGAGTACAACCCCGAAATTCAGCTGATCCGCGGGGGAAAGGGGTTCGGAAGGCTGGGCCGCAACCAGAACGGCATTGGCCAGCGCGAGGCAAAAAAAGAAGGTTTTCATGTCAGTCGGATTTTTCAGCAATGGTAGGCGTCAAAACGCGCAAAGACTACCGAACCGATCGATCCGGGACAATTTTACCGTTTTTTTGCGCTGCTCTGCGGAATTCAGACGGGGTACGGCCGGTTATCTTCTTGAAGGCGTCATTGAAAACGGACAGAGAGTTGAAGCCGGCGTCGTAGGCGATGTCCGCGATCTTGAGCCGGCGCCCGAGGGGCGAGCCGAGCATTTTCCCGGCCTCTTCCACCCGCAGGTTGTTGATGTAGTCGAAATAGGAAAGCTGGAGGCGTTCGTTCAGCACCTGCGACAGATTGTGGCGGTTGGTATCCAGCCTGGCGGCGAGTTTTTCGATGGTCAGGTTGGGGTCGGTGTAGATCTTTTCCCGGTCCATCAGGCCGGATAAAGCGTCGGCGATCCGTTCGGCTTCTTCCGCTTTCAGGGTCGACCTGGCGTATTTTTTCTCCGGCTCCCGGTGGTCTGCAAGGGAATCATTTACGCCAAAGAGCCGGGGCGATCTCATGACCCAATAACTCACCCAATAAATGAAAAAGGTGAGCAGCGCGAATCCGAACCGGAGCGCGGCATATCGGGGGTAGGTCTCGTGCAGCAGCGTCAACAGGCAACTGACCGCCGAGGTGACGCCCCATGACAGCACGACGAACCGCCGGACCCATTGCCAAAGCACCTGACGCCCGGCATCTCCCTTTGCCAGGCGGCGGCTGGTGAGCCGAAGCGCGAAATAATGGTAGACCGCAATAACGGCCAGCTGTACAGACATGCCGGACCATCCCCTGTACAGCAGATCGTACCAGGGGAAATGGATCCCGTTGAAAAAGCCGAGCGAAATGCTCAAAGCTCCGCCCAGAAACGGCAGAAAATGGAGTGCGGGAAGTCTCGGCGGATGGTTCTCATCGGCGAGGTACCGGACGAACAGCCATACCAGGGGGCCGTACAGCAGCGGCAACTTATAGCTGATGTTATACGTGATCAGCAAATGGTTCATCAACCACCACTTATCCAGGAGCTTGAAGCCGATCTGGCCCAGCATGACGGCCAGGTACAGGACCAGGAACAGATATGCCCGAAACCAGGCCTTCCGTTGCAGCAACAACAGCCCCAACAGGAGGCCCTGAATGCCGCCGAGCAAGAGCAAAAGCACACTGCCGTACAATACCATTTCAGCCGACTATAATTGAAGGTAACGACACCTGCACCCCCCTGAAGGTTGCACCCTCTCACCCTCTCACCCTCTCTCACCCTCTCACCCTCTCTCACCCTCTCTCACCCCCTCTCCCCCTCCCCTACCGCCTAATCTTCAACACCAACGTATAAGCCCCCTCCTTCAACCCCTCAGCGCCCACAACCCCGATAACCACCTGATACGGATTGTTGATGGCCAGGATATCGTGTACCGACCGGGTATGGTCCTGGGTTTTGCCGCGAACCTTGTAATCCCACTTGTGGTCAGCTTCGCAACGGATGCAGCTGCTCAGGCGGGGTACGGTATTGTTGGCCGTTACCTGGCCCACTTCGTAGGCATACAAGCTGAAATTGGCGCTTTTATCCGCGGGTACGACCTTGATCTCCATTTCGGAATGGTCGGGAAGGTCAAGGGCGTAGAGGACGTGGTTGCCGGTAAATTTGCGCACCTGGGTGGCCGGAAAGCAGGCGACAGAGCTGTTCCAGGCCCAGGAAAGGTCTTCCATCGGGGCGCCTTCGGTGAGGTTGCCTTGCACCGTGACTTCTTCATTTACGGGTACTTCCAGCCATTGGGGTTGAAGGTCGGATTGGGCTGAGGCAAATATTACAGTCGTGAAAAGGCAGTAGAACAGGGCGGTTGTTTTTTTCATTATGGTTTTGAATTTGGATGACATGGAAGATTACCCAGCCCGCAAGGCGCAGGCAAGGCCCAAAGATAAATCCATGCCCCGGTATGGAACTCACCCTGTTGGGTGAATTTTCAGAAAAACAACCGCTGATACTTACTTAAGCTTACCGAGCTGGCCGGCAGGCGTTTCCTCCAAACTCCCATACATCTGCTCGCAATAAGTATGGAGAGTGTAATCGCGGCGGCGCATATTGACAGCCGTAGGGTGCCCTCCGTCATAAGGGTTGCCAAATTCTTCTAAAGGTTCGGAATAATCGCTTCCGGCATCAGATTGGGCATTTTGCCAGAATTTTTCCTGAATGGCGTCAACATTCTGCCGGGCCCGGCTGAGCAGCTCCAGCCCGATGCATACGAACAAACTGATAATCACGAACACGGTCATGCTTTTGTGTCTTTGCGGGCAAATTGCCCATTGGGTTAAAAAAGAGTGAACACCAAACCAAAGACTGTGCCACTCATTAAACAGGTAAACCCTGCCTAAATATTTTTGTGTTGACCATGTTTTTTACAAAATCCGGGTAAATTTAACAAAATCAGCCGGATATCGCGCGTTTCAGCAGGTTGGTGATATTATTTTTTGAATACTCCGCCCGCTTCAGGATGATTATACGGCGGGGATGGAAATTGGTTGCACTTGTAAATCAGTTGTCAGTAGCGACGGAAGATTTTCCGTCGCCTCAATCGCAATCTTCATTCATAACAGCCCGCTCTGCCATTCGTTCTAAGCCAGATGGCCCGACAACGGGCGCCGGCAATGAAGCCAATCCAACCATCCAATCACCCCGCCCGCTCAGCGAACTCCCGCTCAAAATCCGGGCTTTCCGTTCCCAGCCACTTGTCCCAGAAGGTGAAATACAACCCGTAATTGAAAACGTGATACCGGTGATGGTGGCTATGATGCGTAGCGCCGATCAGCCATTTGCCGACCGGGTGCCGGGCAAACCACTTCGGGTAAATTTCGATATCGAGGTGGTTGACCACGCTGGACAGGGTCATCAGCGTCAGGTAGATCACTACGGCGTACAGGTGCATCGGCACCACCGCGAGTATGAGCGGCAGGATCAAGCCTTCCAGGAATCCTTCGATGGGATGAAAGGAGAATGCCGTCCACGGAGAAGGGATGCGGCTGTCGTGGTGCACCTTGTGGACCCACGGATACACCTTCGGGTGGTGCATCCACCGATGGAGCCAGTAATAAGCCGTTTCATGCAGCACCATGGCCACGCTGATAGCGGCAAAAAACCAGACCCAGCCGTACCGGCCCGTATCTTCATAAACGGCCAGCCAGCCCTTTTGCCAGGCCACAGCCGTACCCGCACCGATAAAGGCGAAGATCAGGGAGGTCATCATCGACCAGTTGATCTCCTTTCTCAGTTGGTGTTTCGGCCAGGCTTTTTTTCCCACTTTTCTCGACTGCCATCTCGACGGCCTCCAGGAATAAAAACAGAAATGAAATAAACCCGCTACCAACAGGTACCGCAGGAATACCACGATGAAAACAACAGCAACGGCGGACAGGAAATAGAACGGCTGGGTAAAATCAATCAACGGCATTCCGGCGATATTTGGTTTCAAAGCTAAAATTACGATTCTTGCCGGTGTGGAAGAATCAAAATGATTCATCTCTTTTTTCAATGCCTTGCTTTTCCCTCTTGACAAAAATCACCGGCCTGCCGGACAAAATCTCATTGTAGCCCTGTCAACGAAAACTTACCTTGAAGGCATCATCCAAAAACCCGCCCGTCATGAACATGAATAACATCCGAACCGGAACGCTGTATGCCGTAGCCGATCAACTTCTTCAAGACGCCGAACTGGAAATGGACCGTTCAGCTGAAGACGTCGTCACCCACCTGGTATGCCGCAATTCCCGGCAATCCATCGAAAATTATCTAACCGGCTATCTGCTGGACAAGCTCGTCAGTCTCCCCCACCCGATCACGTTGGCCGGCTTGCTGGAACATTGCAAGACGGTGGATTCCCGGTTTGCCGACCTGGATTTCACACCGATCCAATGCCGCTTCGAAGAAGAGGATAAGGATTATTGCCTGGCAACGGAAACGGTCGAAACCTGCCTTCGCATTGCCAGGCGCGCAGAACAACTGGTAAAAGGATAACCTCAGTTTTTCTGGCTGTCGGTCACAACCACCGAATTATCCGCGCCAAACGGTGAGGGAACGTATTTGTCGGCCGACCAGTCATTGGCCCATTTCTCGTTGTCGATCAGATAGCGGAACTGGTATTCGGCGCCCGGCGTCAATTCGACCGAAGCCTTGAACGCTCCGTCCTTCAGCTTCATCTGAACGCCGTTTTCGGGATCCCAATCGTTGAAATCACCGAGCAGTTTCACTTCCCTGGCGCCGTCTGCAACGGTTTCCGGAAGCACGAAAGTCACCTTGTACAGGTTCTTGGTTTTGATAAATTGCTTTTGAAGACTCATGGTACCGGTTTTTATGGGTTAATAATCGATCCAAATTTGCGAAAATCAGGATAGTTTGAAAATGACCAGGGTCAGGCCCGCCGATGATGCGAAACGGGTGAGGGATGTTTTATTGTTTCATTGTTGGGGATTTGCCTTTGAACTTCCGCGTTGGATTTTACTGAAGGATTTGCTTCTACTGTCTGATGGTTGAATGGTTTTATGGTTAGGCGGTCCTTGTAGCTTCGACTTCGCTCAGCTACCCGACTGCCCCCCTCCTTCGCTGACGCCGTCTGCCGTAGGCGACTTTGTCGTCCGGAGGCTGAAGCTACGGCCACCGGAGCCTGACAACTGACCACTGACCACTGACAACTGACCACTAACTAAAGGCAGCCCTATTTTTTAACAAAATGCAGCGGAAGCTGTTCGCTGGACCGGGTGATCAGCCGCAGGAAATACGACCCGGACGGCAGGCCCGACAGGCTGATCTCCTGCTGATTGCCGTTGACCTCACCGGAGCCGGCCACCTGGCCCAACCCGTTGAACAATTGCCACCTGGTTAGTTGATCGGATAGACCCTTCCATTGGATCCGGACAAAATCTCCGGCGGGATTCGGATAAAGCACAGCATCCGCTCCGAAGGCCAGTTCCCGGGTACCGACGATATCGCTGTGTGCAACCGTATTGTTTTTGGACAATAACCAAAGGTCCGGGTCAAACAGGATCGTATCTACCGCAAACCCCGCCGGCACCTCGAACAATTCACCGTTGAAAGCGTGGTCCAGCCGGATCAGGGAGTCCTTTTCTGCCCCCCGCAGGACCAGCGGCACGGGCATTTCAAAGAAGTCGACGCTGTTATTGGACGTGGTCTGATCGATCTGGACAAACACCTTGTTCCGGCTGTTCTGTTCCCATTGCACCTGGTAAGACGGGTAGCCCTGGCCCTGGAACCAATCCGCGAAAAAGCCGGTCAGGTCCTGGCCGGAGGCGGCCTCCAGGTGGGCTTTCAGGTCCGGCGTTCTGGCGTATTTGAACCGGCGGTCGGCCAGGTAATCCCGAACGCCCTGAAAGAAATCCTCGTCGCCCAGTTTCCAGCGCAGCATATGCAGTAAATAGGCGCCCTTGCTGTAAGAGAGCCGGCTGCTGAAAATGCGGTTGACGCTGGTGGTATCGTCCACCATAACGGACCCCGAAGGTTGCGAGGTGGCGGTGGCAAGGTTATTGGCCTTCCAGCTGTACCAGGTGGCGGGGGATTGGAAGCGCTCGCGGGTCAACCCCTCCAGGTAGGTGGCAAAACCCTCATTGAGCCAGATATGCTGCCAGCTGCCGCAGGTGACCATGTCCCCGAACCATTGATGGGCCAGTTCGTGCGCCAGTAACCCCCAGCCGAAATTGATCACGTAGCTCATCGTCTGGTGTTCCATGCCGCCGCCCCAGCCGAACTGGGCGTGTCCGTATTTTTCCTCGTAAAAAGGATAGCTGACGAAGAGGCTGTCATAAAACTGGAGGACCTGCACCAGGTCGGCCGTACCGTTTTGTGCCTGGGTCAGGTTTTCAGGATACACATAATTGAGCATCGGCAGCTGAACGCCGTTGGAAAGCGGCACCATATCCGTGTATTGTACAAAATTGGTCACGGAAATAGCCACCAGATAGGGTGCAATGGGATATCGGTGATGCCAGTGGTAGGTCATATGTTCTCCTGAAGCGTATTCTTGCACCAGGAGGCCGTTGCCGGCGGCCTGGTATTGGGCAGGGGTGGTGACGAAGATATCCAGGCTGTCGATCTTATCGTCCAGGCCGTTTTTGGCGGGCCACCAATCCTGTGCACCGTAGGGTTCTGAAAGCGTCCACAGGGAGGGTGTCCCGTTGTGCTGGGATTGGATGAAAGATCCGAAACCGCTGGACGGCGGCGCACCTGAATAGGCGATGGTCAGGCTGTCCAACGTACCGGAAGACAGCGCGGACGGCAACGGTACGGTCAGCAGGTAATCGCCGCTTTGGGTCCCGGTGACCGGTTGACCGTGGTACCGGATGCTGTCGATGCCCAGTTGGCTGGAGAAGTCGAAATGGATTTCGCTGAAGTTGTCGGTCAGGGTCTGGAAGTACACGGTGGCCTTGCCGGTGATCTGGTAAACCGCGGGATCGATGTACCATTCGAACCGGTAATATTTCAGGTCGAAATCCTCCGTCAGCGGGTTGGTGAGCACCGGGATTCCGGTAAAATTCCGCTGGTGGGCTTCCTGTTCCTTGCAGATCAGCAGATCGATATCGTCGGTTGTGATTTGCGCGGCGAGGCCCGACCAGATCAAAAAGAGGGCCAGTGTGGAGAACGTGTTTTTCATTAAATTGCTATTGTGATATGACGCCCATATGCAGCATGGGCTATGCCTGCGCAAATGTAGCCCATCGGCAGGTCACCTCAATGTCATGCTAATGACGGACAGCGTTATTTGATAAAAGTCACCCTTTTTGACCGGAAAAAGTAATTTTGTTTTCAGGCCGTTATACCATATCGTTCTTTCGGTACTTCGAACCTGCCTTCAGGGCGAATTCCGCAAAGCCAATGCGTCAGGCTGTCCACGTAATGATCGAGATGGGTGATCTGTTGTACGCCATGTTCGACGATCGGGTCAAGGGTAGTTGCCATGAGTACGCCGCCGTATTTCCGGGTTTCCCAGGTGATGATATCGCCGTCCGGTTTCCGCTGGATGACGGCCGCCTGATCCGGGATGGAAACGTAGGCGCCGTGGGTATGCCAGCAGGAATGCCGTTTGCTCAGTCCGTTGTAAACCGGGTGGTCAAAATCCGTTTCGCTGACCGGCGGATTGTGCGGGTCCGTTACCCACCAGTAATTGTTTACAGGGCGGTCTTCCCATACCGCATCCAGCCAATCGGCGGTGGAATCGCCCTCTGCGAAGACCTTTTTGCCATGGGCCAGAAGGTTGTAGATCACTGACCGCCGCCGGCCCAGTTCGGTCTGGTTGGATTGGAAAGGAACCACCAGGGCTTCCAATCCGTCGACTGTTTCATCCGTCAGTTCATGGATGTAAATCAACCGGTAAATGTCTGCGTATTTGGGCGCGGTGGCGAAGGCATAATGGCTCCAGACGCCGTTGAACACCAATCCGATCTTATGCATATTGCCGTTTTTTTTCTGCCAGTTCCAGGAGGTTGCTGTAAAAGCGGGCCAGGTCTTGTTCCGATGATTCGTCGTCTGTGGTCTGACCGGTAACGTCGGCCAGCGGGCCGCTGGCGGTCAGCAACAGGAGGCCGTTGGTGGTCGTCTCGTCCAGCACGATCATCGGTCTGTTCCAGGTATCGAACATGACCACATCGGCGCCGGGCGCGGGGTCGATATACCCGCAGGCCCACCATCCGCTGATGCCGTGCGAAAAATTGAGGGAGCGGATATCGACGCCGCTGAAGAGGTCGTACCGGTCCGTCCCTTTGAAATACCGGATATCAATGGTTTTCCTGGTGTTGTCCATATACCATTGGTTGCCGGGTACCCAGGCTGTAAACCAGCCGTCGAAACAGAACAGGGTTTTGCCGGCATCCAGGAAGGATCGGATTTTATCCCGTATCCTGTACAGGGCGATATGGTCGCAACCGTTGGGTACGACCAACAGGTCAAACCCTTCGAGATCCGGATTAAAATCCGATGTGATCTCCAACCAGCAGTAATCTACCCGGTCGTTGGATTGAAAATAATAATGAAGGCCGCCGAGGCCGTTGGAAATAACAGCTGCCCGAATCATTCAAGTTTGATTTTGGAAAAAAGGCCGGTGCTGCACAATGAGCCGGCAATTTCATAACAAGCTGTAAAAGGCAAGGTGCGCTAAAATTAAGATAAAAACGGGAAAGCCCGCCGGACAGAACCGTTTTTCCTGCCGAAGTGTTTCCATCCTTACAAAACAATCGACCATTAAGGATCGGGAAAACTAAATCTGCCGCCTTCTGTTAATTATAAAAACCGCAAGCCATGCCCGCATCTCCCGAAACCGTCAGCCAGGCCATCGAAGCCCTTAAAAAAGAAGGCTATACCGAGGATTTCAACCTCCGGCAGGATTGCCTGGAGTGCCGCAACGGCCGGTTTCGCGTATTCCACGATGAATTTCACATCGACAAATTCTACCGCTTTGAAGGGGATAGCGATCCGGGGGACGAGTCGATCGTATACGCCATTTCCTCCGAAAAACACGGCTTGAAAGGTGTTTTGGTCAATGCTTACGGCATCTACTCCGAACCGTTGACCGATCAGATGCTGGAAAAACTCAGATAAAATGAAGAAACTGTTCTTACTGGTATTCACATTATTCACCACAAGCGTCGCCCTCCAGGCTCAAATTGACGCCATTCCCGCCAAAAAAGGCAACATCATCCTGGAACCGATAACCCATGCCACGATGGTATTGAAATGGCATGGCAAAACCATTTTTGTCGATCCGTACGGCGGAGCCGATAAATTAAAAGCCTTTCCCGCCCCTGACCTGGTGCTGATCACCGATATCCACGGGGACCACATGAACCTGGAAACGCTGAAGGGGCTTGATCTGTCCAAATCAACCCTGATCGCTCCGCAGGCGGTGGCCGACGGGGTCAAGGAGATCAGATTTAAAAAAACGGTCGTGATCGGCAACGGCGGATCCACCAAATGGAAAGGGATCAAAGTGGAGGCATTGCCCATGTACAACCTCCCGGAGACCGACGATTCGCGGCACCCAAAAGGCCGAGGTAACGGTTATGTGCTCAATATGGGCGGCCAGCGGCTCTACATTTCAGGCGATACGGAAGATATCCCAGAAATGCGCGCCCTCCAAAACATTGATGTCGCTTTTGTGTGCATGAACATGCCCTATACCATGACCGTAGAGCAGGCCGCTGACGCCGTACTGGCCTTCAAACCCAAAGTAGTTTATCCGTTCCATTATCGCGGACAGGGCGGCCTCAGCGACGTGGATCATTTCAAGGAGCTGGTCAATAAAGGGAACGAAGGCATAGACGTACGGCTCCGGAACTGGTATCCGCAATAAGATGCGGAATCGGTTATGCTAGTGGCGCGAAATCGAGTCGCCAGCCATTATCGCATCCATTTATCCGGAGCTGCCGACCATGCGCCGCGGTCGCCTTGCCCGTGAAGGGTATTGAACGCAACGGCCATTCAAACCACTTCCCGGGCAAGCATCCCGTCGCCTTCCCCCACCTTTTCCATACCCGTCATCAGGTGGAACCGGTTGGGCTCCTGTTCGTCCCACCCGAAGCGGATGGGCTTTTCGTTGCGCAACAGATCAACCATGATGGGCATTTGCTGGAAATCCAGGAACGCGTAAAAACGCTGTCCGTAAGTGGTCGGTGCGGTGGCGTGGGGCAATTCGCCGTCCTTGGCAAAGGTCAGCATCGCGTAAAACCCCTGGCCGTATAACTGCAACCCACCGTAATAATCGCCCTGCCGGCTGCCTGCAGAGGCTTTGTAATCGGTAATTTCAAACCATTTCCATCCCATGATCCTGTTATTTAGGGTTAACAATGATTCCGTACCACTCTCTCACTCTCCCCCTCTCTCTCACTCTCTCACTCTCTCACTCTCTCACTCTCCCTCACCCTCTCACCCACTCTCCCTCCCCCTCACCCCATACCACCCCGCCCCCAACAAAGCAGCCTCCGGGTCCAGGATAACCTTCACCGAAACCGCTTCCATGAGGTCTTTGAGCCTTCCGGCCCGTATAAAATGAGCAAAAAAGTCGCTGTCTTTAAGGGTTTCCAGCATTTTGGGCACGATCCCGCCGCCGATGTAGAGCCCGCCGGTAGCTTTGAACTTCAACACCAGGTTGGCCGATTCGATGGCCAGGTATTTGATGAACAGGCTCATCGTATTCACGCAGATGAAGCAATTGGTTTGCGCGGCTTCACCGATGGCTTTAGCCGGATCCCCCTGCTTTATCCGTTCAGCCAGTTCCGGAGGAATGGCGTGCCCTTTTACCTCGTGCAGGAACCTGAAAATATTATGGATGCCCATGCCGGAAACCACGCGTTCCCAGCTGACATGGTCGTAATCCCGGTGGAGGAACTGCAGGAATTCCACATCCAGCGCCGAGCGGGGGCTGAAGTCCGCATGCCCCCCTTCCGTAGCGAACGGGTGATAGCCCTTTCCGTCCCAGAACAGGCCGGCTTCACCCAGGCCGGTGCCCGGGGAAATTATGGCCGCGTTGCCGGGCACATCCGGGTTGCCGGAATTGACCGTAAAGAGTTTTTCAGGGTCGAGCGCAGCCAGCCCGTAGGCATTGGCTTCCAGATCATTGAGGAGGTAAACTTCATCAATGCCGAATTCCCGGCGGAGCGCCCGGGCATCCACCTCCCATCCCAGGTTGGTGGCGCCGGCCTTGTCGTTGATCACCGGACCGGCTACCCCGATGGACATCCTGTGGGGCAGGTCCGACCCGCGATGAAAATGCCGGACCATTTCCCCAAAGGATTCGAAATCCGCCGACTTATAGGTGGTCGACCGGATTCTGGTAAGATCGGGACCATCCGTTCGAAACAGCGCCAGATTGGTTTTGGTCCCGCCGATATCGGCCGCCAGGATGATCGTTCCATCCGCGGCCGGTTTTTTATTTGGAAATGCAACAGGGATTGCTGAAAGGGATTGGGTCGTCATGATACAGATATTTTATATTCGTCCTTCACCCCGGGCGAGAGGGCCAGGAGGATGATCCCGAGGCCGACCGCAAGATACAGGGGTTGGAAAATGAGTTCCTTCCAATAGCCGATCATGGCAACCTGAACCAGGATCCACACGATCAGTGCGATGCCGGACAGGAGGGCCAACGTCCACCCCCATTGCCGGTCCCTCCATATGGGCAACACGGCCAACGGCCGCCGGGTTCGTTTCAGCAACAACCCGACAGCCGCCAGCACGGGCAATAAACCATTGAAGATCAATAATATGATACCCGGCATCAAAAAATCCTTGAATGGGCTTCCCGCCAGCAGTTCAGTATTCATGCCCAGCGACCGGCCGCCGGCGTCCGTTATCAAGAGGATGCCGCCGAAAAATGCGCCGCTCGCATTCAGGAGCAACAGCAGGATGAGCAGTCCTTTCGCAGCCGTTTTCATAGCCCGTTATTTGTCGTGATCAGTACAACCTTGCGCCGGCGCCGGAACCCACGCCCTTAACCCCGCCGAAATAGAACTGAATACCGAGCGCAATATCAAACTGATTGGTTCTGGAGATCGTCTGGGTTTCTACCCCATCCATATCCGTATGGAATTTGGAGCGGGAATAATGGTATTTGAACAAGGCTTCGATGCCGATGCCGTTGTCGGCGTAGATGGTAAAACCGGGCCCGAAGCCGAAGGCAAAGATATTGGTCCGGATGCTCTGGTTGCCGGCAGCGCCGGTCTGCTGGTCGGAAGAATGCCCGAACCCGAAATCGGCGCCCAGGAAGAAGGCCATATTATCATCGACCGGATAGTAGTAGCGCCCGAACGGCCCGAATAAAAGGTCGCTGTCGTCGGTCCGGTCTTCATTGGGCTCTTTGAGGCTGCTGAAGGTATACGATGCCCCCAGGCCGACGGCTATCTCGTCGGTAAGGAAATAACCGAGATTGGGCGCCAGGCTCAACTGAACGGAGGACGGCCCTTTGCCTTCGGCGTCGACATCTCCCGCGATCTGCGCTATTTTGGAATCGGCCGTCGAAAGGCCGATGGTGGAACCCACCAGGAAGTTGCCTTTGTTCAAAACCTGTCCCGGCAGCGCCATCGGGATCAACGCCATCAATATGATCAGGATCTTTCTCATGGCTACAGGATTTAAGTTGAAACCATATCCGCTTTACGGCCTGAAACCAGGTGGTCGGCCGCATTTACTCCTTAAATTTAACGGAGAATCCGGAGGAAAACAATGACCCCGGTAGGTCCAGGGGATGACCGGGGTCATTCCTGAGGATTAAGGCCGGCAGGGAATCCGGAGCCCGAAGCGATCCGATCCTGCCGGCCGAAAGGATGATCCGGTTAATCGTCGTCTTCGTCGTGCTCCCCTCCGGCTGCTGTACCGTCAGGCTGCATTGAAGCGGCAGTCCGTATCTCGGAGTGGCGGATCTGCCCCCCCAGGTATCCTGTCCGGGCCATCGTTCCGAAGGCTATAACCGACAGCAGGACAGAAACGAGAAAAAGCGCTCTGGATAAGCCCGAGTTACGCAGGCTTGCCAACAAACCCAGCAGGGAGAACACCCCAAGCGCTTCCATTACCCAAATCGCCAATTCAGCGGCTTCCTCATGGCGGTGGATCATGGTCTCAGATACCCCGGCGAGCTCTTCCACGGTTTCTTCTGCGGGTTCACCGGTTAAAAAGACAGGGACGGCAATTGCCGCCATGATCACCCAGATCCATAAAGCAGCTTTTTTTGCTTCGTCCGATCGGCGGACATATCCGAATAGTATAACCCCTATGCCGATCAAAGTGCCGACAATGGGAAAATGGTTCAACACCAAATGCAAATGCGTTGCGTTCATGATTTGATTTTTGTGAAAACAGGAAAAGGGCGCCTTAAATGCCCGGAAAGCAAGGGTAAAAAAGAACGCAATCACTTCGGCGGATGCCAGATATCGGCATAACGGATCAGCGAATACGCCTTACCGAGGTGGAACGGGCGTGCATAATCCGGTTTGACGCTATAAAAAGGAACAACCGGGAACGGGGAAATCATCTCCATTTGCGCCGGAGCGTGCAGGTGATCGGCAGGAACCTTTAAAGGCAGGTTTGAGTGATCATGTGTTGACTGATGGGCGGAGAAAGCCTTTTTCTCATAATGGAGCTTCAGGAACGCCCAAAAAGTAAGGTCCGAATATTCCGTCCGGTGTTTAGCGAAGTGCTTGATCAGGACCGGCAACCGGGCAAAGTCCTCTTTGGCCTGTAATGGCATCACAGCTCCAAACAAAAAGATCGGCAATAATATAATGACCGTTACTTTCCTCATCAGTGCAAACAGTAGTACAAAAATAGATCAAGGACGGCTGAAAAACGGTGATATTTGTCACTGTTGGCGTATTTGCGCCAGAATCGGGGCAATGGGCTGAAATGTTCTCGGGTCATACCCCTCCGTCGTTTGAAGGCATTCAACCCAAATTCACTGCCAGCAAAAAAGCGCCGTATCCGATGCACAATACCGACGACAGCAGGATCAGCCCGGATTGAAGCCCGTGTTTCCCATGCAGTTTGCGGGAGAACGGCAGGCTGAAAATCCCCGCCGCCACCAACATCCCCGCAATGGAGCCGACCCCGAAAATGGCCAGGTACAGCAGGCTGTTGAAACTGCCCTGGATCTCCGTCATGACCAGCAGGATCATAGCGCCGCTACCGGCCAGGCCATGGACCAACCCGACACCGTAGGCCAGGTGGTGGTGATGATGATCCATCAACGGGTGGTGCTCATGATCGATATGGCGGCGGTGCAACTTTCGATGCCGGAAAAACTGGAACAACCGGAAACAGCCCAACCCGATCAGCATGCCGACAATAGGAAAATGGGAATTAATATGAAAGCGATTGTTCTCCTCATCTGCCAAACACTGATGCAAAAATCGATAGCGTATGGTTAATTTGTCCCTAACGCGGTGTTAAAGAACTTGCCGAACCGCTATCGCTGTCTCCATTATTGAACTTCTTTTCAATCGCGTCCCGGATCCTGGAAGCGCTTTCGTAATCTTCTTTGGCCAGGACCTGTTTTAACAGGATTTCCAGTTCTTCCATTGAGTAATCGGAAAGCTTGCCGCGCTTGTTGGTGAATGCCTTACTTGGGCTTTCGAGAACAAACCCGGCTGCCTCCATAATATTTTCCGTGGTGTAAATCGGGGCGCCGAATCGCACTGCCATGGCGATAGCATCTGATGAGCGGGCGTCCATTTCAAGCTTTGAGCCGTCCGGTTTAACGCCTATAAGGTTGGCATGAAATGCATTGTCCACCAGGGCAGTGATATGGACTTCCGTGATTTTTATGCCTGAAGCGTCCAGTGTATTTTTAAACAGGTCGTGGGTCAGAGGACGGTTGGGATGCATTTTTTCCAGTGTAACGGCAATGGCCTGAGCTTCAAAGGGGCCAATAATTATTGGCAACCGCCTGAAGCCGTTTTGTTCTTCCAGAATAAGCGCATAATTTCCCGGATGGGATTCGCTAGTGGCTAGCGCAATGATATTGAGTTCAATCTGTCTCACTCAGGTTCATATCGGTTATAATAAATTGACACAAGGATTCCATACCGGCAAACGGAGCGATTACCTGGCCGCCTTGCAGGAGTTTGAACAGGTTGGGGCCCTCCACTTCAATAACATAGTCCTTTTCCAGCCAGACCATTTTGCCTTCATGTCGGATTATCTTCAGGTTGAAATGATCCAAGACGAAGAGCAGGAATTCTTTCGGATCCAATTCTTCCATTCCATATTAATTATCAGCTCAAATTGCCGGCCAGAACAAATGCACCGTATCCAATGCACAGGATTGAAGACAACAGGATCAAACCTGATTGCAGGCCGTGTTTTCCGTGAAGTTTCCGGGAGAAAGGCAGGCTGAAAATACCGGCAGCTACCAGCATTCCTGCAATTGAGCCGACCCCAAAAATGACCAGATAAAGCAGGCTGTCGAAACTGTCCTGGATTTCTGTCATAACCAGCAGGATCATCGCGCCGCTACCAGCCAGGCCATGGATCAATCCAATGCCATAGGCCAGGTGATGATTGTGGTGGTGATCCATCAACGGGTGGTGCTCGTGATGGATATTTTGGTGATGCAAATGGCGGTGACGAAAAAACTGAAAAAGCCGATAACTGCCCAGCCCTATCAGCATTACCCCTACCATGGCTTCAAACCAGGAAAAGACGGTTTCGTCGACGGCCACCTTGCCCAGGATGACCACCAGGCCGATCAGGAAGATCATGGAAGTATGGCCCAGACCCCAAAAGATGCCGTCTTTGATAGCCAGGTTGAGTTTGTCTCTTTTGGTAATGATATTGCTGACCGCAACCAGGTGATCGGCTTCGAAGGCGTGACCGAATCCGACCACGGCGGCAAATAATAAGGGAAAGGTCGCTTCCATAATTTTACATGTTTAACCGATGGATTACGATACGATGGTTGCCAGTATCTGCCACTACCATCGTATTGCTTTCAATACAGACCTGGAAGGGCCAATACAGGCTGCCTTCTGTCGTTTGAATCGTATTCTTGTTTTCGCTTCCCGTGGTAAAATCATCCTGGCCCAACAGATTATCCGCCGGAACATTGGTAACGCTCGGTACCTGATCAAACCAAAGGATGCGGCTGTTACCGGTGTCCGCCACCCAAAGCCCTTCCCGGTAAAAACAAGTGTCATAGCACCAGTTCAGCGTATTGGCTTTCGGGAACCAACCGAATTGATTCTGACCGTTGCCATCGAGGGAGGCCTGCCCGATGATTACATCCGCTCTTTGCGTAAAGGCCGATCGCCAGTCTTGCCATAACAGGACCCTGTAATATTGCGTATCCGTGATGGCCAGTTGCCCGCGCGGTCCTACCTTGACGGAATAGGGCCAGACCGGGTCGTGATGTTCGTAGTCGCGTTCGTTAAACCCGGGTTTGCCGATCACCTGGTCGGCAGCGGCATAATTGCTTTTTGGTATTTTCTCAAAAAACAACACTCTCCGGTTGCCGGTGTCAGCAATCCAAAGATTATCTCCGTCTGAAAAAATGCCATACGGCCAATGCAAGGAACGGGCTGTCGGCGCATGGCCAATCCCTTCAACATTGGGTTCGTTTCTGTCAAAATCGGGTTGGCCGATAACCACATCTGCTGGTTGACCGTTCACCTCAGGTATCTGGTTCCAGATGAGGACCCTATGGTTCCAGGCGTCGGCGACTATCAGCCTCTCGCCATCCGACCACAACCCGGAAGGATAAAACAAGGTCGATCTGCTGACCCGGTTTCCCGCGTTCCTGCCTGTTCCCCCGGCTTGTTCCTGCCCCAATACGCAATCGGGTGCAGCAAATTCCGTCGCAGGCAATCTATCCCAGATGAAAACCCGGTTCTGGGCGGTATCCGCTATCATCAGCCGGCCGCCGGCCAGGTATACCCCCCGGGGCGCCAGGAGCGGACTGACTTCCTCCCCTTTGAACAACCGCGTTGTTGCGGTCAGATCCGGATGTTGCAAGGTTTGCGGACTCATTGTTTTATGTTTGGTTGCACGTTGCAAGATCAGTTCTTCGGCATTTGCGTCAGGCTCTCCCTTAATCCCCTGAGAGATTTTACGTCACTGATGGCCATTTTAACAAATCCTCGGCAGTTGTTCCCCTACCAGCATATTGACGACGCGTTTGCCGCCGATACGACTGGTCAGTACGACCTGTTTCGGATGTGCTTCCGTAACCTCACCAATCATTGCGGCGTCCTTCCCACCGTCAAACCCGCGAAGGCGCTGGACGAGCGCTTCTGCAATTTCGGCTTTTACAATGGCCAGAAAGATCCCTTCATTGGCTACGTATAAGGGGTCAAGACCCAGGATCTCGCAGGCGCCGGAAACCGCTTCATCGACCGGAATATCCTTTTGGAAAAGGTCAATACCCAGGTGAGTCTCGCGTGCAATTTCCGTCAATACGGTAGCTGCACCGCCTCGTGTCGGATCGCGCAACAAGTGGATATTTTCACCGAATTCATCCAGCAGGTCCCGAACCATATGATTCAGGTTGCGGGTATCGCTTTCCAGAGTCGTTTCAAATTCCAGGCCTTTGCGCACCGACAAAATGGCAATGCCGTGAGTGGCCAGATTGCCGCTGACAATGACCTTATCGCCCGCCTGGATTCTCGCAGCCCGGATATCGGCCCTGGGGTGAATCTCCCCTACGCCGGTAGTGTTGATAAAGATCTTGTCGCCTTTCCCCCGTTCGACCACCTTGGTATCGCCGGTAACCACCTTTACCCCGGCTTCCTCGCAGGCGTATTTGATGGAAACGAGGATGTCCCAGAATTCCTTCATGGTCAGGCCTTCCTCCAGGATAAAGCTCAGGGAAAGGTATTTGGGAACGGCGCCGCACATGGCCAGGTCATTCACCGTCCCGTTCACAGCCAGTTCTCCGATATTGCCGCCTGGAAAAAAAACGGGCGAAACGACGAAGCTATCCGTGGTAAAGGCCACTTTCCCATTCAGGTTGAACGTTGCGCCGTCGTGGCGTTCGTCCAGCAATTCGTTGCTCAGGAGATCGAACACGCCGCTGTCGAGCAGTTTGTTGGTCAGCATGCCGCCGCTGCCGTGCCCCAAAGTGATGACATCGAAGTCGAGGGTAGGCATCGGACAGGAAAGCTGCATTTTTATTTTGGAATGTGTCATGGTTAGGCCAGGTTAAGAGACCGCTTCCAGATCCTGAATGGCCTGATGAAAATGGTAGTAAGCCGCACAAGCCCCTTCAGAGCTCACCATAGGCGCGCCCAGCGGCGTTTCAGGTCTGCACTTTTTGCCGAATTGGGGGCATTCATGGGGCTTCTTGATGCCTTTCAGGATCAGGCCGGCAATGCATTCCTCACTTTCACGCGCTTTCTCGATGTTGACCCTGAATTTCAGGTTGGCGTCATACCTTTCAAATTCAGGCCGCAATTCATAACCGCTCATTGGAATGGAGCCGATACCCCGCCATTCGCGGTCGTTGACCCTAAAGACCTGCCGGATCACCCGTTGTGCTTCGGGATTGCCTTCCGGGCGAACCACCCGGCTGTACTGGTTTTCCACCCGGGCCTCTCCTTTTTCCAATTGCCGGATGGTCAT
>WBZL01001579.1_pt1 | contig 23521 bp, 17 predicted proteins | sample 5204291 | NCBI WGS metagenome assembly WBZL01 (sample SAMN12344345, study PRJNA552823) | activated sludge metagenome | biome: Activated sludge suspended growth; feature: Nitrification reactor; material: Wastewater; isolation source: activated sludge from nitrification reactor of wastewater...
CTGCTCGTGGGTCTCGACGTGGGCGCGCATCGGGTTACCCGTGAACCCGGGAATCCCTAGGAGCACGCGATTCCAAAAGGCAGCGAGCTTGGGCAGATGTTCGTTCCAGTCGACCTGGGCGACATCGATGAAGATCGGGCCGAGAAGCGGGTCCTGAGCCACGTCCTGGTAGAAGCGGCGAACCATCTCGGCCACCTCCTCGGGAGTGTCGAGATCCCGGGTGGGCGTGGTTGTGGGTCGACATTGACTCATGGCGGGATCATATCTAGTAACCACTAGAACAATTCACCCGGGACCGTCTACAACCGCTTCCAGGACGCCGCGGTAACGCTCGCCTGCCACCGCCATCGAGAACCGGGCCGCGCGTAGACGTGCAGCCCGGCCCATGCCGTCAAGGCGCTCACGATCGGCCAGCAAACCCGACACCGCGTCGGCCATGGCGGTCACCTCGTGTGATGCGAGGACCAGCCCGGTCTCACCGTTGGCCACCACCGCGGCCACCCCGCCTACCGGGAAGGAGACCACCGGGCATCCAGCCATCTGAGCCTCGATCGCCACCCCCGGCATTCCCTCCCCGTCGCTGGTGAGGATCAACAGATCGATCCCACCTAGGACCTGCTCCACCTCTGACACATGACCCAAGAGGTGAACCCGTTCCGCCAGACCGGCCTTGCCGACCTGGAGCTTGACGGCACCCGACCGTGGCCCTTCCCCCGCCATAACCAGGTGAACCTCCACGCCCCGCTCGGCCAGTGCGGCCACCACCTCCACGGCCACGTCGGGACGTTTCTGGTCTACGAAGTGACCCACGAAGCCGACGAGCACGGCATCGGACGGCAAACCCAGGCGCGACCGCAGACGACCGGCCTCGAGTTCTCGGTCGATGGTGTCGAAGCGAACCGAGCTACGAGAGTTGGGAATCAGTTCGACCGGTCCTTCGAAGGCCAACGCCCTCACCTCAGCCGTCAACTCAGGTGTCAGCGAGATGATCGCATCGGTACGCCCGAACACCAATCGCCACCACCAGCGCCAACACCGGCCCCGCTCTGCCACCGGCATCCCCATTATGAGCTGGTTGACCACCGGACGCCTCCGACCGCCCAACACCGCCACCTGCAACGCTGAGCCGCCGTGGGCCAGGATCACGTCGGCATCGGCAACACCGACAGCACGACGCAACCGGGCCGCCGCCAGGGCAATCGCCAGCGGGGACTGACGAACCGCTCCGGTCAGTACCGGCAGGTCGGCAACGGTTCCTCCCTCGTGACCCGGACCGACTGCCCAAAAGGAGCTGGAGTGGCCGAACCGCTCCAGCTCTCGAGCCAACTCCAACGCCACCAACTCGGCACCACGATGGTGACTGCGGCCGACGAGGTGGAGGATCCGCACGGCCGGGAGTCTGTCACGCGCACCCGGACCATCGGAGCGGGTCATACTCGCGTGCCGTGTCCACTCCCGACTGCGCACCTGTCAATGGCCAGGAGCGGCCCGTGCGCGTCCTCGACCTGGTCAAGGGGCTCGACCGAGGCGGAGCCGAGACGCTCCTACTGACCGGCGCCCGCCACCGGTACCCCGCCATCACCTCCGAGATCGCCTACCTGAGCTCCCGCCACGACCAACTCGTCGATGAGCTGACCGCCGAGGGGGTGAAGGTCACATGCCTGGCACCAGGTTCTATGGTCGACCCCCGCTGGCTTTGGCGTTTGCGTCGCGCCCTAGCCGAAGTGGACGTGACCCATTCCCATTCACCGGTCCCGGCCACCGCGGCCAGGATCGTCTCGCGGACGATTCCCCGCCACCGTCGACCATCGCTGGTGACCACCGAGCACAACGTCTGGGACAGCCACCACCCCCTGACCAGACTGGCCGAGCGGATCACCTTCAAACTCGACGACGCCCACCTAGCAGTGTCCACCGCTGTGCTCGAGTCGCTCCCAGAGACCTACCGACCGGGTGTCGAGGTGGTGAGAGCGGGTGTCGACCTCGACGACGTCCGCTCTCACGCCGACCGGACCGGGATACGCACAGAACTGGGAGTCTCCGATGACGAGGTCCTGATCGGCACCGTGGCGAACCTGCGAGCGCAGAAGGGCTATCCCGACCTCCTGAGAGCGGCAAGACACGTGATCGATGCCGTGCCCAACGCCCGGTTCGTGGCCGCGGGACGAGGGCCCCAACAGGGCGAGCTGGAGGCCCTGCACCTCGACCTGGGCCTAGGTGACCGATTCAGGTTCCTCGGTCACCGGGCCGATGCCGTGCGGGTGATGTCCGGGCTGGACCTGTTCTGCCTCGCATCGCATCACGAAGGCCTGCCCGTCGCCCTAATGGAAGCACTGGCTCTGGGTCTGCCGGTGGTGTCGACACGAGCTGGAGGCATTCCTGAGCTGATCACCGACGGCGATCAAGGCCTCTTGGTCGACATCGGGTCGGTGGACGCCCTGGCCAACGCCCTCATCTCCGAGGCCCGCAACACCGAAGAACGCGCCACCCACGCCCGGGCGGCGCTGGCCACCGGCGATCAGCTCTCGATCAAGACCTCGGTGAAGCGGACCGAGGATCTGTACCGAACGATGGTCGAGGCCCGATGAGCGCCACCGAACCGGGTACCGGCGGTCACGAGGCCGGTCAGGCCCGCGAAGGCGACATTCCCAACCTTCAACGCCAACTCGAAGCAGAACGGGCCGGAGCCACCTATTGGCGAGAACGGGCCCAGCACCACGAGAGCGCCCTGGCTGAGATCAAGTCCCGAACCGGGGTCCGAGCGGTCCTGGCTCTCGAACGTCGCACCGCGGGGATTCGCCGACGAGCCAAGGCCGTCGCCGCCGAGGTCCAAGCCGCCGGTTCGAGGTCAGCGCTGACGATTTCGGCCTTGCCCACGAGGGCGGTGATCCCCTCCCGACGCCGGGCGTTGGACGAAGCGGTGGCCCAAGCCAATCGCATGCCCCCCCTCGACCTTCGGCCAGTCCTGGTGGTGTGCATCGGGGTTGCATCGCCTCCGGCGTGGGCGGCATCAGTGGCCAGTCGTTCGACCGCCTCCGGCTCGATCACCGTCACCGTGTCCGAGATCGAGGACCTGCCCGAGGTTGTGTCTCAGGCCGACGACGAGATCGAACTGATCTGCCTGGTCGATGCCCAGGTCGAGCCGCTCACGTCCACCTGGCTGGACCATCTGTATGGGTCCCTCACCGAGAACGACGCGGCCGCGGCAACCGGCGTCATGGTTCACCCCCAACGGGCCCTCGCTCATTCGACGCCTCACGACTACCTGATCCGCTCAGCCGGGTTCGAAGTGCTCACCGACACCTCGGGCGCCCCATCGGTGGTCCCGCTCCTGGCCGGCAGCATCGTCTCCCGTGCTGTCGACCGCACCGTCGATCTGGCCGGCGGGGCAATGTTGTTGGTGGATCGCCAGGCCGCGGTCGCCGCCGGTGGCTTCGACCGCTGGGGTTCCGCCGATGCCTGTGCCGTCGACCTGTGTTCGAGGCTCAACCGGAGGGCCCGGGCCGTGACCGTGGCGTCGGCTGCGCTCGGTATCGACCACCGCGACGTAACCGATCGACGCGGATTGCGCCGCCCCTTCGACGAGACCGCTCCGGTTTGGTGCGATCTGCTCGAGCGATGTGGTCCGGCGCTGCGCCGAAGCGCAGCCACCGACCGCAATGCCCCGACATCGTTCACGTTCGCGGTGGCTGCACCCTCACCCAAGGTGGCCGACCGATGGGGTGATTGGCACCTGGCCGAGGCCATGTCCCGCGCCCTGCGATCGGCGGGATACGGAGCCGCCGTCCACACCCAATCAGAGCGGAACGATCCCGGGGCCCTGTGTGCCGACGTTCAGGTGGTCGTCCGTGGCCTGGCTGGCTCGACCCCCACCCCGGGACGCCACCAGGTGCTGTGGGTTATCAGCCACCCCGAGGACCTGCAGATCACCGAGTGCGACCGAGCCGACCTGGTACTGGTCGCTTCGAAGCTCTACGCCGATCACCTGGCGACCCTCACCTCGACTCCTGTCGGCGTGCTCCTCCAGGCCACCGACACGGCGCGCTTCCGCCCGGTACCCACCAACCCGGATCGTCACCACGACGTGGTGGTGGTCGCGAAGTCCAGGGATGTCCTTCGGCCCATGGTGTCCCACGCCCTGGCGGCCGGCCTTCGGCCCGCCATCTACGGCAGCGGTTGGGACCACCTAATAGACCCGTCACTGATCGTCTGCGACCACATCGACAACGAATCCCTCCCCGAGCTCTACTCATCGGCCGGAGTTGTCCTCAACGACCACTGGGACACCATGCGCCACTGGGGCTTCCTGTCCAACCGCCTGTTCGACGTCCTCGCCTGCGGTACACCTGTCATATCCGACCCGATTCCCGGCCTCGGGGAACACCTCGGCGACCTGGTACCAACCTGTTCGACACCCGGTGAGCTGGCAGACCTGGTCCGCGGTGCGTTGTCGCTGAACCGAGACGCCTTTGCCGAACGGGCCCGGACAACCATCACCGCGGCCCACACCTTCACCCAGCGGGCCCGCGAGCTGACCAACGCATTGGCCGCGGCTGGAGTTCCCATCCACCATCCAGTGTGCTGATCGGCGATCGATAACGCGCGCTAGCATTTCCGGTCGCTGTTACCAAAGGAGTCGGTTCGCACAATGGGTTACGTGATGGTGCCGGTGCCCGAGGAACACGTCGAGGAAGCGATGGAGGCCGTCCTTCGCATCACGCGCAGCGCTCGACTCACGCCTTGGGATCAGGAATCCATGGATGAGTTCTGGGCCGGGCTCGACGAGGGGGCCAAGGCCTTGGCTTCGTTGGTTGCCAGGGCAACGCTGGCCAACCGGCAGATCTCCCAGGCATCAGCAGCAGACCGCATGGAGGTCACCCAACGGGAGATCCTCGGGATCGTGCGAGACGTGAACCACCGAGCCCACGACATCGAAAGGCCCGCGGTCCTGATGGTCCAGGAGGCCACCGAGACCCTGGCCAACGGGCGGACCCGGCCGGTTTCCATCGTTTCCACCAACGTGGCGCTGGCCCCCCTGATCCAACAGGCCGAACAGAACGACCTGGCCGGAGGCACCTCCACAGGGAGCGGGCTTCCGGGGTGACAGACTTCGCCAGCGCGGCCGGCGAGCGCCCGTACAGCGACGTCGAGTACGTCTTCGAGCCGCACGACCACTCGCTTCCCGACCCTCGCGGCTACATCCGCGATGTCTGGGATCGTCGTGCCTTCATGGTGGCGAACGCCAAGGCGGAGATGAAGAGCCCCTACGCCGGGACCGTTCTGGGCGAAGCCTGGCACATCCTCGATCCGCTCTTCCAAGCCCTGATCTACATGTTCCTGTTCACCGCTATCAGAGGAAACGGGAGCACCGACTACTTCCTCATGGTCGTGTCGGGGGTGTTCCTGTTCAACTTCACCATGGTCGGTCTGGGTCGTGGAGGGCGGGCCATCCAACGGTCGAAAGGGCTGGTGCTCAATTCGACCTTCCCGCTGGCAACCCTCCCGTTCTCGATGCTGTACGGCGGGTTCTTGGAGTTGTTGCCCACGTTGGGCGTGTACGCCGTGTTCCACCTCGTCTTCGGGGGCGCGTTCGGGGTTGGCTTGTTCACCCTTCCCCTCCTGTTCATCCTTCAGGTCGCGATAATCGTGGGGCTGATGCTCCTCTTCGCCACCCTCACCGTCTACGTGAGGGACATGTCCAACCTGTTGGACTACATCCTCCGTATCCTGATGTTCGTCACCCCGGTCATCTATCCGGCGTCCCAGTTGGAGAAGCTCCCCACGGTTCTGGCCGCGATTTTGCACCTGAACCCGTTCTTCACCCTCTTCACCTCCTACCAGACCGCACTGAGCGGTGGGGTTCCGCGGCCCACGGACATCGCCCAGTCGATGGTGTGGGCCGTGGTGCTACCCATCTTGGGATTTCGGTTCTTCGTGTCCCGGGAACGGGGCTTCGCCATGAGGCTCCAGTGACTACAGGACCCGATCTGCCCGCGATCGAGGTGCAGAACCTGTCGACGTCCTACCACGTCCACCTCGACGCTGGTTCGACGTGGGGCGGCATCTACGACCTGCTTCGACGCAGCCCGGACACCGACAGGATCGTCCCGGCCTTACGAGATGTCTCCTTCGAGGTGCCCCGAGGCAACGTTCTGGGTGTCATCGGACGAAACGGTGCCGGAAAATCGACCCTGCTGCGCTGCATCGCTGGGGTACTACCCCCCGAACAGGGGCGAGTGGTGGTCCGGGGCCGAATCTCCTCACTTCTCAGCATCGGCGTGGGCATGAACGGCAGCCTCACCGGACGGGAGAACATCAGGCTCGGTGGTCTGGCCATCGGCCTGAGCCCCGACCAACTCGATGACATGACCGACGACATCGCCCACTTCGCCCAGTTGGGCGAGTACGTGGACTTCCCGGTCAACGCCTACTCGTCGGGGATGAAGGCCCGCCTCGGATTCGCGGTCGTCGCCCACTTGGACCCCGAAGTCCTCCTCATCGACGAGGCCCTGGCGGGCGGCGACTCCAAGTTCCAGGAGAAGGTGGCCAAGAAGATGGCCGAGATCTGCAGCAGCGGCCGGACCATCGTCTTGGTGAGCCACGGTCTCAATGCTCTGCGGTCGATGGCCACCACCGCCATTTGGCTGCACCAAGGACAGATCGTCGAGGACGGGGACCCCGATGACGTCGTTTCCTCATACATGCGCTTTGCTCGAATCCAGGCCCTCGGCGGCGAACTCGACTTCTGATACGGAACAAAGGACACCTACGTGACGATCCCTTTCACTCCATTCGAAGACGACGACCTCCCACCCAGATCACGTCCTGTCAAAGAGCCCGAGCCGATCGACGACACCGTGCCGCCAACGTCAGCGCAGACGGGCCGAACCCCCGATGCCGGCGCCTCCAGCGACGATGTGACCGAAGACGACGACGAACCCCGCCTGGGGACGTCGCCCACCATCTCCAAGGCCGACGTCTCGGCCAAGGCGTCTAGGCGCAAGGCTCGGACCGGGGGTTCAGGTGGCTCAGGAGCGCGGCGCCGCAGCCGCCCCATCCTGGGGATCTCACTCGTGGTTCTGGCGGCGGTGGTGTTCGCTGGCCTTCCGCTCCTCAAGTCGGCGTTCGCCCGCACACCCAAGGACCGCATCGGCATCAGCTACGGCGGTGGCCCGATCGAAGGCGTTCACTTCCAAAAGATCGTCGAACCCGGCCACGGCCTCTTCTTCAACGGCTTCTTCGATTCTCTCTACCTCTACCCCGCCGACCAGCTCAACTACATCCTGGCTCCCAAGCCGACCAAGGACGGCAAGGACACGACCCCCGACGCGGTCGTTGCACCCACCTCAGACCGTGTGAACGTGAGCTATCAGGTTGCCGTCTACTACCGGCTGAACACCGACAAGCTCCGAGACTTCCACGAGGAGTTCGGCCTCCGCTATCAGGCCTACACCAACAAGGGCTGGGATCGCCTGGTGGCCGACACCCTGCGCCAGCAGATCGAGGCTGCCCTCCAGGAGGAGACCAGGCGGCACACCGTCGCCGACCTGTTCGGCGACGCTGACCTTCTCGTCAAGGTCCAGAACGAGATCCAGGGAACCATCAGCACCCGCCTGGAAGCGGCGATGGGCGGACGGTTCTTCTGCGGCCCCACGTTCACAGCGGGCGGTGAGTGCGGCAACCCGACCTTCGTGATCAAGCGGATCGACATCCCCGAGTCGGTAGCCGCCGCCTTCGAGTCGAACCGGACTTCTGAGGTGATGATCACCACCCGCCAGAACGAGGTCCGTCAACGCGAGGAGGAGGCTCGGGCCATCGCCGCCATCAACGAAGCCCTCCAGCAGAACTCCCGCGCCTACGTGATGCTCAAGGCCATCGAGTCCGGGAAGATCAACTTCTGGGTCATCCCCGAGGGAGCAGACGTCGACCTCACCGCTCCCGACACCTCCACGCCGCCCACGGCCGGCCAGTAAGCATCGGCACTCCCCTAACCATGCAGCTGGTCATATTGGGAATGCACCGGTCCGGCACCTCGGGTGTCACCCGGCTGCTGAACATGGCCGGCGCCTACTTTGGCCCCCCAGGGATCGCCACCGATGCCAACGAGGAGAACCCCAAGGGTTTCTGGGAACGCCGAGACGTGCGCGCCCTGTGCGACGGGCTCCTCCAGGGAGCCGGATTCGACTGGTTCCGACTCGGCGGCTTCGAGCCGTCCGCCATCCCCGATGATCTACGTCAGGTCCAGGCAGAAGCCTTTGCTCATGTCCTAGATGACCTGAACGCCCATCAGCCTTGGGTGGTGAAGGAACCGAGGCTCTGCCTGCTCATGCCGGTTCTGGAACACCTCCTCGACAGCGCGGTGTTCGTTCACGTGTCGCGTGACCCCATCGAGGTGGCCCGATCCGTACACCACAGGAACAACCTCCCGATGGCGGGAGCCGTCGCCCTCTGGGAGACCTACACCCTCAGCGCCCTTTCGGCATCCGCAGGCCGCCCGCGGGCCCACGTCCGCCACGAGGAGGTCATGGCTGACCCGGTCGGCACCTTGAACCGCCTGATCGCTGACCTGGAAGCGTTGGGTGTGACCGGACTCGTCGCACCGGACCCCGAGGCGATAACCGACTTCATCGTTCCCAGCCTTCACCGCCAGCGCAGCGATCGCTCCAATCGGGAACACCACCTGAACGCCGACCAGCTCCACCTGGCCGACCTGTTGGACCGCAACCCACTGCCTGAGGTCCTGCCGCCACTGTCAGCAGGTGGGGCCGACGCGCTTGCCGACCTCGTCCGCTTCGATGACGAGATCGTGGCCCGCAAGCAGGCCGAGCTCGACCAGCGGAGGGCACAGGCCGAGACCAGGCGGCTGACAGCCGAGACCCAAAGGCTTGAGCGCGCTATCGAGCGCATGGAAGCCACCCTGGACCATGAGCGAACCAGAAGGGCCGAACTCGGAGCGTCAGCCCTCGAATCGCTGGACCGAGCCGAGCGCGACATCAGGGCCATGACTGCTGGCCGGACCGCGACGGCCGCCGCCTACCTCACTGCCGCCCGCCGCACCGTGACACCTGGCGTCAGTCGGACCGACCCAACTCCGTTCTCCCGGGCTCTAGCCGGCGTCGAGAAGGGACGACGTCGCATTCGCGGGATGACCGCCGACTTACCCAGCACCTCGGTACGTACCACGACCCCTGGGATTGCTGAGGACCAAGCCGACCCCCCATCCAAACCTGAGACTCCGATCCAGCGGACCCGGCCTAGAACACCGAGCAGCGATCGACCGAAGGTGGCCGTACTGGCCTGGGACGTAGGGCACAACCCGCTGGGTCGAGCCAACGTATTGGCCGAGGTCTTGAGCGGTGATTACGAGGTAGAGCTCTGGGGCGCTCAGTTCGAGCGATATGGAAGCCGGATCTGGGCCCCGCTGCGAGACATCCCGACTCCTGTGAACGTCTTCCCCGGACGTCCCTTCCCCGACCACCTCGAGACGATGGAACAGGTCGCCGCCACCATCGATGCCGACGCCCTCTGGGTGTCCAAGCCTCGGCTGCCATCGTTCCTGCTCGGGGCATTGACCAAACAGCTCCGAAATCGACCACTGGTGCTGGACATCGATGACCACGAGCTGGCGTTCTTCGACGTCGACGAAGGGTTGGACATCAGATCGCTCTCACCCCGACGCGGCGACAAGTCGCTGATTCTCCCCTTCGAGCGGGACTGGACCCGTGCCTGTGAGCCCTTGGTCGGTGGGGCAGATCTCCTCACCGTGTCCAACGTCGCCCTCCAACAACGGTTCGGGGGCACGATCGTCCCCCACGCCCGGGACGAGGACGTCTTCGACCCCGGAGTCGTAGACCGTGGAGCGGCTCGCCATCGGCTGGGCATCGGGCCCAACGAGCGGGTTCTGCTCTTCGGGGGAACACCAAGGCTTCACAAGGGGATAATGGAGATCCTCACCGCGCTCGAGAAGCTCGGCGACCGTCGCTACCGGCTGATGGTGTTCGGAACCCGCGAGTTCGACGAGATGCGACCCCAGATCGGTGATTTGGCTCGATGGCTCCTACCCCTTCCTTATCAGCCGTTCTCGGCGTTGCCCGAGGTGGTGGCAGCGGCCGACCTGGCCTGCATCCTCCAGAACCCCGACCATCCGGTCTCGGCGTACCAACTGCCGGCCAAGCTCACCGATGCGTTGGCCATGGGGGTGCCGGTCCTACTGCGGGAGACCCCACCGCTCCGTCCGATCATCGAGGCCGGGGCCGTCGCTGCTCTCCAGCCCGAAGACGACCTCGCAGATGCCATCGGTGCGGTATTCGAAGATGCCGAGACCACCTCTGAGCGGGTGGATGCCGGCCGCCGGCTGTTCCTGGACACGATGAGCTATGGGGCGGTCCGCCACCAGATCCGCCCGGTGTTCGACTCGCTCATCAGCGATCCCCCCGCCCTATCTGCTGACCTCCGTGCCCTGATAGAGGTGCCAACGGAGTTGTTCGCCGGTCAGACCTCCTCGAGCCGCGAACCCCAGGCGTTGATTCCCAAGAGACAGCCTGGGCCTGACACCAAACCGATAGATCCAGGCCAGACGTTCGACGTGGTGGTTTTCTGGAAGCAGAACGACACCGGCATCTACGGCCGACGCCAGGAGATGATCGTGGACCAGTTGGTCCGTTCTCCCCGGGTCGGCACCGTCGTCCACTTCGACAACCCGATCACGCCCGAACAGCTTCAGCGGACGTGGCGGGACGCCGCCTCTCCCACCCATCAAGGACGCCTCGTGGTGCGCTCGACGCTGGCCCGAGTGGCCGGGCGCGCCAACCGTCCCGGCCTCGAGTCTCGGACCTGGCTGTACGGCGGCTCCCGGACCAGACGTCTCGGCCTGCCGGCCCGCAGCGACTACGTCGACCACGTCACCCGCGCACTGGCGAAGAAGGGCATCGGCGAGCGGCCATGGGTGCTTTGGGCATACCCGACAAATCCCGACCTCCCCCTTCTCATCGATCGTCTTCGTCCCGACGTGGTGTTGGCCGACGTGGTGGACGACAACCGGACCTGGTACTCACCGGGTACCGCCGAGCACGATCGGATCGACCAGAACTACCGCGACGTGCTGAGCCGCTCCGACCTGGTCATCGCCAACTGCGAGCCGGCAGCCGCGGCCATGAAGGAGTTCGCCCCCGAGGTGCACGTGGTGCCCAATGGTCTCGAGCTCGATCCCCCGACGGTCACCGCCAAGATCGATGTGCGCGCTTTCGGCAGCCCGATCATCGGCTACGTGGGGAACCTCTCGTCCCGCATAGACATCGATCTGCTCGACGCCCTAGCCCGGGCACGACCTCGCTGGCAGTTCGTGTTCGTGGGCTCGACCCACCTGGACCCAGCCATCCTCCGCCTCGATGAGCACGCCAACGTTCATTTCCTCGGAGTTGTCCACCATCACCAGGCCAGAGCGATCATGGCCGACTTCGATGTGGCTCTCATTCCCCACATCGACAACGAGATGACCCAGTCGATGAATCCACTCAAGGCTTTCGTGTACGCCTCCGTTGGTGTCCCGGTCGTGTCTACGCCCATCGCCAACCTGGGCGAACTAGGTGGGCTCATCTCGATCGCCAGCGGGGTCGACGGCTTCGTGACCGCCATCGAAGCCGAGCTGACCAAGCCGCGCACCTCCGTCGACCGTGCCAGGCTCGAACCCCATTCCTGGGGGTCGCGACTGAAGTCGGTCCTGGATCTGATCGACGGCATCGGCCGTGGTGATTCGCCTTTGGGACCTAACAACTAGATGCGCGTTCGCTGATAGCTTCCGCGCGTCGTCATCTGTCAAGGGGTAGATCCGCAACATGTATCCGTTCTGGGATATCGCTGTCGCGCCAGCGCTCAAGGCCGCCAAATCACGAAGGATCGTGGAGATCGGTGCCCTCCGTGGGGAGACCACGGCGTTCATGCTCGCCGACCTCGGAGCCGACACCGAGCTTCACGTGATCGACCCTGTTCCGGTCTTCGACCCGTCTGAGCACGAGGAGCAGTTCCCTGGTCGCTACATCTTCCACCGCGACCTGAGCCTCAACGTCCTGCCCGATCTCCCAGCGGTCGACGCCGCCCTGATCGACGGTGACCACAACTGGTACACGGTGTTCAACGAGCTGCGGCTGTTGAGCGAGACCGCCCGCGCCGCCGAGGCCCCACTGCCGCTCCTGGTCCTCCACGACGTCGGGTGGCCCTACGGCAGGCGGGACCTGTACTACGTCCCCGAGCAGATCCCCGAGGAGTTCCGCCAGCCCTACGCCGCTCAGGGAATGCTCAGGGGCCAATCCGAGCTGGCCGAGCGAGGCGGGCTGAACCCCACCAACTGCAACGCCACCCACGAAGGTGGGCCCCGCAACGGCGTCATGACCGCGGTCGACGACTTCATCGATGGCTACGACCGGCCGCTCCGACTCGTGTTCCTCCCCACCTACTTCGGGCTGGCGATCGTGGTCGAGGAAACGGTGCTAGAGGCGCACCCGGCGCTCAGAGACCATCTCGACTGGCTCGAAGGCAGGGATGGTCAGGCCGCCTTGGTCGAGATGACCGAGGCCTCCCGGCTCGACACGCTCGTCATGCAGCACAGCGTCTACTTCACCGACAAGGAGCGGAGCGCGGCGGCCGCCGACCGCTACCTCGGGCTGCTGGAGGGCGCCCTCCTCAACGAGCACTACATCGAACAGGAGATCCGCATCAGCTACCTGCTGGAGTGCAGCGAGCGCGGCATCACCCCTCGACCCGAGGCACTTCGAGACCCAGCCCGCCAGCTCACCGAGGAGCTCCAGCGCCTTCGTCGGGCCAGACACGCCGGCGATACCGTCGACGATGCCGGGCCTGTGGGTGCCGCGTTCCCCTACACCACCGTCGGGCGCCAGCACCTCCGCCACCTTGTCCAGCTTCTCGACACCATCCATGCCGAAGCGGTGACCGGAGACCTTGTCGACATAGGCCCAGGACGCGGCGGTACCTCCATCCTTTTCCGGGGATACCTCGAGGCCTACGCCATCGACGTGCCCCGGGTATGGGTGGTCGACCGGTTCCGAGCTCGTCCAGCGCCATCCGATGATCCTCGGGCGACGTCTGTCGGTCGAAGTGGCGACAAGCCTGTAGAGGCCCAGAGTGCCTGGGAAGTCGTGGGAGGACCGGGACTGCCGGAACTGCTCGGGGACCTCAACAGCGTTCGCGAAGGTTTCCATTCCTTCGACCTACTCGATGACCAAGTTCGGTTCGTGGCCGGAGACGACCTCACCGCCCTGGAAGCCGCTCCCATCGAACGGATTGCGTTGCTCCACCTGGGTGAACGGTCGGCTTTGGACGTTGCCGCTGCCCTTGATCTGCTCTACGACCGTCTGACACTGGGTGCATTCATTGTGGTCGACGACTTTGACGACCCCGACCGCCGGGCTGCGGTGGAAGCGGTCCGGGCCCGACATGGGTCCGACGAGGAGATCGTCACCATCGACCACGGCACCGTCATGTGGCGCAAGACCGAGAGGTCCCAGGCCGAGCTCGATGCGGCCGACGGAGCCTTGCCATCCTCAGACGATCGACCCACCGGCCCCGTGTTGGCCCCAGCACGAGGCTGGTTCCCGACCGACCTAACCGTGGTCGTGGTCTTCTACAACATGAAGCGCGAGGCAGCCCGGACGTTGCATTCGCTGTCCCGGGCCTACCAGCAAGGTATCGACGACATCACCTACGACGTCGTCGTCGTCGACAACGGCTCGGCCCCCGACCAGAAGCTCGATCCGGCCTGGGTCCGAAGCTTCGGCCCGGAGTTCCGGTTCATAGACATGGGCAGCGATGCCAAACCGTCGCCCATCCCGGCACTTAACCGCGGGATCGCCGAAGGCCACGGCATCAACTACGCCCTCATGATCGACGGTGCCCACGTCCTCACCCCTGGCGTCCTTCGCCACGGCCTGGCCGGCCTGACCACCTATGCCCCCGCCGTCGTCGCCACCCAGCAGTGGTATGTGGGCCCCGGACAACAGGCCGATCTGGTGGCAGAGGGCTACAACCAGAGTTACGAAGACGTCCTCTTCGACAAGATCAGCTGGCCCTCAGATGGCTACCGCCTGTTCGACATCGGCCACTTCATCGGCGAGCGAGACTGGTTCGACGGCATGTGGGAGTCGAACTGCCTGTTTGCTCCCCGCAGCCTCCTCGAACAGGTCGGAGGGTTCGACGAACGGTTCTCTATGCCCGGTGGCGGATACGCCAACCTCGACCTCTACGAGCGACTCGGCGCCAGCCCTGACGTCACGGTGGTGACCATGCTCGGTGAGGGGTCGTTCCACCAGGTCCACGGAGGTACGACCACCAATCTGTCCGGTGACGAGAAGCGCCACAACACCCTGGCCGAGTACTCCCAGCACTACCAGGATGTTCACGGTCGCCCGTTCCGCGGCAACGCCAAACCGGTGCACTACGTCGGTTCCATGCCCCGTGAGGCAGCCCGCACAAAGGCCCGCCGTCGGGTTTCGCCCAACATGTTCAGCCTTCATGCGCCCGACCAGGTCGGCGGAGTACCCGAGAAGGCATCACCGATGCCGCAGGACCTGTGGTCGGAGTTCACCGACGCCTACTGGCACACCCTCAAGTGGCGCCAGACCCATTGGATGGGTCAGCGATTGTCCAAGCTTCCTGGAGACATGGTGATCATCCAGGAGATCCTCACCAAGGTCCGGCCCGACTGGATCGTCCACACCGGCACCGCCAACGGTGGACTGGACTGGTTCCTGGCCACGATCTGCGACCTGCTCGACCACGGTCAGGTCATCTCCATAGACCGCAAGCTGCACGAAGACCTTCCCCGCCACGATCGCATCACCTACATCGAGGGCGAAGCCCACCTTTCCAAGGTGAACAAGCAGGTCACCGACCTGACCGGTCCCGATAGCCATGCCGTGGTCATATTGGGTACCAAGGCCAGCTCAGCACGGACTTCGGCCGAGTTCCACATCTACGAGGACCTGGTCCCCGAGGGGTCGTACCTGATCGTCGAGGACACGATCGTCGGTGGCCACCCGGTGTGGGGCAACTTTGGGGTCGGGCCCTACGAAGCTGTCAAGGGCATCACCGAAACCAGGGGAGACTTCGTATCCGACACATCCCTGGAGAAGTACGGCCTGACGTTCAACACCACCGGCTACCTCCGGCGGATCAGCAAGGTCCAACACACGGCGCGCCGAAAAGGGCGCAAACGCTGACTACCCCGAGCTAACCCCCACCTTTGCTCAGAAGAGGATCGGTAGCTGCTCGGCCGGGTAGTGCGATGGCGAGAAGAACCAGTGCTCCAGCGCGTAGCGGTTGGTGTCCATCCCCGGAGAGATGCCGGTGCGGTGGAGCAGGAGATCGTCGAAGAGAAGAGCGTCACCAGCGTTGAAGACCGGCCGGATCACCGGTGCATCGATTGCCAACTCGTCGGCCAAACCGTCGCCCACCGCCCAGTCGAACAACGCCCCGTGAGAACCGGTCTCGACCAACTCGTCGAGGCGGCGGGGAATCCACTCCAGGCCAGGGGCCGTGGAGTCTCCCCCGCAGTCGGTGAGCGTCACCCAGACGTTGCAGCTACGGATCCCACGGCTCATGAACGCCCCGTCTTGGTGCCAGCCCGTTCCCGTTGTGTAGGGGACATGACGCAGAGTGCCCTTCTTGAGGGACAGGGCCGGGCGTTCCCCGAAGTACTCGGTGAGAACGGCCTGGAGGTTGGCACCCTCGAAGAAATCGAGCAGGGTCTTGAGCGCCCGCGGTGAATCGCCGGTGTACATGGAGCCCTGGGGTACCAAGAAGTGACGGCCACCCATCACGTCGTACTGGCCGTAGGCCTCACTGGGCTCGAAGAACGAGCACCACACCTCGGAGCCGTCTGAGCTGGTGCCCTCCACCCGTGCCTTGAACGCCGCCAAGGACTTGTCGATCACGCCCTTGAACTGCTCGACCTGTTCGGCGTCGAGCAACCCGCGCACGAGGAGACAGCCGTGGTGGCGCACCGCAGATGCCAGCTTGTCGGTGGTCAGTTCCGAGGCATCGATCTCGGGTGGTTCTACGCATCCTTCGAAAAGGTCCGGAACCGAGGGGGGCCATGACTCCCGACCACCGCTGCGGGCCACCTGGCTGAAAGCTCGATGACGAAGCTCGACCATTCGAACCTCGAGGGCATCGTCGGGCCTGACCTTCAACGCGTTCGCATAGTGCTGCACCGCAGACTGAAGGTCTCCTTCCTTCTCTGCGGCTCGACCGGCCTCAAGGGCCGCATCGGCGTCTGCGTGGTCCGTGGCAAGGGTTCCCGGAGGCGTCATGGCCGGAAGCTACTTCGACAACGGCCGGGCGGGAACCCCCACAACGGTCGTTTTTGGAGCGACATCTGTCACTACGACGGCGTTGGCGCCGATCTGGGCGTCCTCACCGATCTTGACCGGTCCGATCACCTTGGCACCCGTGCCGATGTGAGCCCGGGCCCCGACGACAGCACCGTTCACATTGCCCTCCTTGAGGCCGATCGTGACCCACGGACGCACCTCCACGTGCGGCCCGATCTCTACGATCCCGTCGATCACCACCGCCCCATGGGGAAGGTAGAGCCCAGGAGCGACTACCACCGGATCACCGATGCACACCTGGCCGATCATCATGGCCAACCGATGGAGTATCGACGGCAGAATCGGGACCTCGTGAACCTGGAGCGTCGCCTTCAGCCGATAGCAGAGCAAAGCGGCGAAAGCGTCGCTGCGCCAACAAAGCCTGATCACCTGGAGGACTAGGTCAGTCCGGGACCGAAACTCGTAACGCTCACCCCTGAACAGGCAGAAGATGCGCGCGTCCTCGCGCACCGCCCGTCTGAACGATGGGAAACGACGCCGGAACTTGCGCATCAGATCCCGACGTTGCGCCTTGGTTGGCCCCGGGGTCGTTGCCTTCACCCTCCGCCCACTCATACGAGGATCGGGACGTAGCGCTCAGGGAAGCACGAAGGCGCGAAGAACCATGACTCCAGGGCGTACCGATCGGCAGTGAACTCCCGCTCCGACGAAGACCGGTGAACGAAGAAGTCATCGAAGAAGATCGCATCGCCAGGCGCAAACGACGGGGTCTCGGGCGGAGCGTCCACGGCCACCTCGTCGACGAGACCTTGGCCTATCGAGTTGGGGAAGATCGATCCCTTGGTGCCGGTCTCCAGTATCTCGTTCACCCTCTTGGGCACGATGTCCAAGCCCGGAGCGGGATGGTCTCCACCGCAGTGCGACAACGACAGCCACAGGTCGATGGCCCTGATCCCCGCACCGATGAAGGCCCCATCTTGGTGCCAGGTGGGGGCCGATTCCCGCAGGCGCCGCAGAACGCACTTGTTGTAGGAGAGAGCCGGACGCTCCCCCAGATAGCCGGTCACGGTGTCGATAACGCCTTTGGCCCGAAAGATCTCCAGGACCTCCAACATCATCTCTGGCGCATCGGCAACCAACATCCCTCCGACCTCGCGCACCCAGGCTCGTTCGGTGGGGACGCTGGCGGCATCTACCTGGAAGGGACGGTAGGACCCGTTGCCCTCTGGACCTCCAGCGCTGGGATCGTCGTCTCGGTCTCCCAGCACATCGAGTGCCCGGGCCTTCACCGCCGAGACCTCCTCGGGGGACAACAAGCCGCGGACTATCACGCCACCGTGGTGGAGGATGCTCCCTCCCACCACGTCAACCGAGATCTGATCAGGAATGATCTCGGGAATCCCGGTTACCTCAGGGAAGGGATCGGATAGGTCCGGCGGCCAAGATGCCCGCAGCGACGGACCTCGTTCCCGGCCGAAGGCATCATGACGAAGCCTCACGATCTGGCGGGCAAGGTCAGAGTCGGGGTTGTGGCGGTACTCCTCGGTGAGGATGTCGACCGCCGCCATGACCCGACCCCCACCGTCGGAAACCAACGAACCTGTCATGCGGATGTCCTCCGTGTCGATGCACCCTGGGGCGCCTGATCTTCCGGCGCTATCACCGGGGTCGCCTGGGGTTCCTTCTTGCTGTTTGCGCCCACCGGACGGGCCGGTACGCCAGCCACCCGACTGTGCGCCGCCACGTCGCCGGTGACCACCGCGTTGGCGCCTATTCGGGTGTGGGCTCCAACCGATGCCGGTCCGTTGATGACCGCGCCAGTACCAACCCTCACATCGGTCCCGATGGTCACCTCTCCTCCAGAGGAGTCAATGGTGGACCACGGGAACATCACAACGCCGTCAGCCAGGCGAACCGGTCCGCGTAGGTCCACCTGACCATGGGCCAGGTACAGCCCTGGCCCCACCACCGCTTCGGGCCCGATGTGAACCTGGGCCACGACGGCGGCGGCCACCTTCATGAGGCGAGGAACCAACGGAACGCCATGCTGGCGGGCAGAGGCCCCAATTCGGTAACAGACCTGGGCCAGGTAGGCATCGCTTTCGAGAGCGAGCCTCACCATCTGCCCGGCGGTCACCCAACGGTTGCCCATGCGGTGGTACTCGCCCCTGAACCGGGCCGCGGCTCTGGCATCCGCGACCAAGGCCGAAACGAGCGGCGGCGATTCAGAGTTGGTGGGCACGATGGTGTGATCTACCGGCGGGCTGACGGACGGGGACCATCCCGGGACCAGGGAGGTGGGGGGATGGTAGCGGGAGCACGACGGTTGATCCGCGTGACATCGGGCCCTTCTGGTCGGGTCCTTTTGACCTACCGCCCGAGCTCAACCCAACGGCTTTCGCCAGTACGCCCCGGTCCAATCCACCGGGTGGATCTCGGCCTCTATCGAATGCTTCTTCCGATAGTCGTGAACCGCCTCCTGGCAGGCAGGAATGCAGCCGTAGTCGTCGATGATGACGAACCCGCCGGGTGAGACCCGCGGCTCGAGGTTGACCAAGGCGTCCATGGTCGACTCGTAGAGATCTCCGTCGAGCCTAAGGACAGCGACATCACCTATGGGAGCGGTGGGCAGGGACTCGGAGAACCACCCCTCCACGAACCTGACCTGGTCGTCGAGCAGGCCATAGCGGGCGAAGTTCGCCTTCACCTGTTCGACCGATACCGCCAACCCCAGGTCCAGAATCGCCTTGGCATCGGGGTTGGAGACCTGCATGGATGCATCAGCCGGGTAACGGTCCGGGTCTGGTTCGGGCAGGCCTTGGAACGAATCGCACACCCATACGGTTCTGTCGGTGACACCGAGGGTGGCGAGTACCGCCTTCATGAGAATGACCGTGCCCCCACGCCACACCCCGGTTTCGACGAGGTCACCTCGAACCCCCTCGGCGACAACTCGCCTCACCAGAGCCTCGACGTTGTCCAACCGGGCCCGGCTCACCATCGTCTCAGCGCTTCCCGGTATCCAGTCCTGGCCGATCGTCGATCGATCATCAGCGCTCATCCGTCGCACCAGCCGCCACCCGTTGGCGTGAAGAACATCCCAGACATCGTTGGGGGGGCCAAGGACCTCACTTGGCTGCCAGTGCAAGACATCGAGGACCTCATCGTCGGGGAAGAGGTCTCGGGTCAGGCAACCCTTCAGTAGGTCCAGGTATCGCTGGGCCATCGCGTTGTCGCCGGTTGGAGGATCAATGGTGGGGCTGGGCACGGCGGGCAGGATAGATCGCTCAGAGCACACCGATCGGTTCGTTGTGGCCCGGCACACCTGGGCTCACGGGGTGTCGCCGTCGCCACCTTCGCCACCCTGGTTCGCCATGAGGTGAGCGATCAGCTTCTGACGCACCTCCTCATTGGTCTCAGCCAACTGGGCGAACAGGATCTTCTCGTGCTCCTCGATCGAGACGGTGGTGAGGGTCCAGCCCTCCCGGCCGTGAGCAGCCCCGGGACCACCCCGATACGGCACCGCCGGAGCATCATCGACCACGAAATCCCACTCGGCATAAAAGTCCTTACGAGTCCAAGCCAACGTCGAAGGCGTCTCACCCGGACGCTGAGTCCGCAACGGCCCCACGAACACCTGACCCAACCCAACCCCAGAACCAGCACCCATCAAACCAGGCGGCGGACGATCGAAATACGTCCGCCAATACCGCTCCGAGAAGAACAACGCGCAGTAATCCAACCGGTGGTACTCATCGATGAACATGTACCCGTCATCGACCAGATACGGCCACAAACCAATCACACACTCATGGAAACTGGACTGATAATCCACATCCACATACGCACACACGATCGGCTCAGAGTGCGAACCCATCGTGTCCGAGAACCACCCCTTACGGAACTCACACACCTCCACCGCCCCAAACCGCGTGACGTTGGAACGCACCTCCTCCAACTCACCCTTGAACGCCCCCTCACCCATCTCACTGGCCCAATGATCGCCCTCCACCGCCGGCGGCAACCCTTCGAAGCTGTCATAGACGATCAAGCTCCGACCCGCCGCCTGAGCGATCAACGACAAGTTCGCAGTAGTACCACCCTTCCAACACCCCGCCTCCACCATCACACCCTCAACCGAACGCGGCACCGACAACACCTTCGCCGCAATGGCCAGATGCCCCCGATAGCTCAACCCGGTCTGGATCTTGGTCGTGTTCCGACGCATGCGTCGCGCCAACCCGAACCGCTTACGCCACGTCAACCCGTGCGAAGGATCGATCGGAGCCCCATAGAACAAGAACAACGTCAAATGAAACCACGACGCCGCCTCATAGGCGTCCGCAACCCGCCTCACCAACCGCGTACGCCGACCTTTCGAAAAACGCTGCGAAACCGCGGCCCGAACACGCCGACGAAGTCCAAACCCCTTAGATGACATGAGGCGCGACCGTAGTACGCCACGGCAGTTCCGTCGCCGGAGGGTGGCGTGCCGGCCCGGTCGTGGCACGATTCCCGACATGGGCGACCCCACCACCGACTTCGTGGCCATGATGACGCTGGAGCCACATGGCCCCGACACCTTCGTCGGATTCGGTCCGCGCTATCCGTGGGGTGGTCTCTACGGTGGCCAGATCGTGGCCCAAGCGTTGCGGGCAGCCGCCGCCACCGTCTCGCCCGAGTTCCGCGTCCATTCGCTCCACGCCTACTTCATTCGCCGAGGCGACCATTCCGAACCGGTGCGCTACGAGGTCGACCGGGTGCGCAATGGGCGGTCGTTCGTCACCCGGACGGTCACGGCCCGTCAAGCGGTCGGTGCGATCTTGTCCATGTCGGCCTCGTTCCAGGTCGACGAGGCTGCGCTGGACGATCAGACCGCGGTCATCCCGCCGGTTGCCAACCACCAGGAACTGGCCCACGAGTCCTGGACCTCGATGTTCGACCGTGCCACCGTGCCCTCCGACGGCACCGTGGGGCGATCCCGCGGCTGGCTGCGAATCAATGGAGACCTCGGGGATGATCCGGTACTGCACGCCTGCGCCCTGGCCTACATGTCCGACGACTACCCGACCGATGCCGCCATCTCACTGCACCCCGATCGCCCCGCACCCGAAGACGTTGACCAATACCCGTTCGTGGCCTTCAGCCTGGACCACGCACTGTGGTTCCACCGGCCGATGCGCGCCGACCAGTGGCACCTCACCGCCATGGCCTGTCATGGACTCATCTCGTCGCGCGGCCTGACTTTCGGCGAGGTCTTCACCGAGAGCGGGGTTCACGTGGCCTCGGTGGCCCAAGAAGTCCTGATTCGGAGACGTCGGGACGCCTGAGCCGGAAGGCTCCGCCTTTCGGTGGATCCAGGCTTCGGATGCCAGCGGGGCGGACCGTATGCTCCCGCCCATGACGTCGACCCTGATCTTGCTTCGCCATGGGCAGAGCACCTGGAACGCCGAGAACCTCTTCACCGGCTGGTGGGATGCGGACCTATCCGAGCTCGGACGGTCTGAAGCTGCCGCGGCCGGGACCCTCATGTCCGAGGCGGGCCTGGCCCCCGACGTCGTACACACCTCGCTTCAGACCAGGGCGATCCGAACCGCCAACCTGGCTCTCGACTCCATGGGGCTGCTGTGGCTTCCCGTGAAACGGCACTGGCGGCTGAACGAACGGCACTACGGCGACCTCACCGGCCAGAACAAGGCCGAGGCCACCGCCCGCTTCGGTGCCGACCAGGTGAAGGTGTGGCGTCGAAGCTACGACACTCCACCTCCCGAGATCGGCGCCGGCAACGCCCACAACCCCAACACGGATGCCCGTTACGCCCACGTACCCATCGATGTGCTGCCCACGTCTGAGTGCCTCGCCGACGTGGGGGCCCGGATGCTTCCGTACTGGTTCGATGTGATCGTGCCCGATCTGGAAGGTGACCGCACGGTCCTGGTCGCCGCCCACGGCAACAGCTTGCGAGCCCTGGTCAAGCACCTCGACGGGATCAGCGACGATGCCATCAGTGGGCTCGACATACCTACCGGTGTCCCGCTCGTGTACGAGCTGGACGACAACGCCCGCCCGGTGGAGACCAAGCCGGTACTGGACCGGGCGCTGGGAGACCCAGAGGCCATCCGCGCCGCGGCCGAAGCGGTGGCCCGCCAAGCGTCAGGAGGTTCCAAGTGAACCGCCGACCTTTCGCCGCCGCCTTGGCGTTCACCCTCATGGTCACCCTTGGGGCCTGCGGGTCTGACAGTGACGAGGTGAGCACCAACCGGGAGAGCACCACCACAACTTCGCCCGCCGGATCCGAAGGCACTTCAGCCGATTCCGGCTCCGACTCGAGCTCCGACTCGACCGGGGACTGCCGCACCGGGGCTGACGCCGCCAACGCCGATTCCCCCGAGCTCGACGCCCCCACCCAGAAAGCCAAGGAGCTGGTGATCACCGACCTGATCGAGGGATGCGGCGACGAGATCCCCGAGGGCTCGGTGGTCGACGTCGAGGTCAACTACATGGGCAAAGCTCTGTCCACCGGAGATGTGTTCGACTCCAGCTTCGAACGGGGTGAACCGGTGGCCTTTCCCGTCGGCGCCGGACAGCTCATCGAGGGGTGGGACACCGGCTTGGTGGGGATGAAGGAGGGCGGACGCCGCCAGCTCCTGATCCCCGGTGACCTGGCGTACGGGGCCATGGGCAGCCCACCCGACATCGGCCCCGACGACACCTTGGTCTTCGTTATCGACCTCCTATCCGTCTCTGGCTGAAGCCCGGCGCCGGCTCCGGTCCTCGGCATAGCAACCCGATCTCGGTCATCGCCGCGCGGCCCGTTCATAGTTCGTACACTCCCCACCCATGGCGACCCGCGGCAAGCACCTCGAACACCTCGCTGAGATCCCGCTGTTCTCGGCTCTGAGTAAGAAGGACCTCCAGCGGATCGCCAAGGCATCCAACGAGGTGACCTTGGAGGCTGGCACCGTGCTGGCTGACCAGGGAGACATGGGGAGGGAGGCCTTCGTGATCGTCGAAGGCACCGCCACCGTGAGCCGCAACGGCCGCAAGGTCGGTTCGGTCGGTCCCGGAGACGCAGTGGGCGAACTGTCCCTCCTGGACCACGGACCCCGCACCGCCCGGGTGAAGGCCGACACCGAGATCACTGCCTTGGTGCTGAGCGCTCGGGAGTTCGCTGGCGT
>WBZL01001580.1_pt1 | contig 23519 bp, 3 predicted proteins | sample 5204291 | NCBI WGS metagenome assembly WBZL01 (sample SAMN12344345, study PRJNA552823) | activated sludge metagenome | biome: Activated sludge suspended growth; feature: Nitrification reactor; material: Wastewater; isolation source: activated sludge from nitrification reactor of wastewater treatment...
GCCGTGGTGGCGATCCGGCGCCATGCCTCGCGCTCGGCTTCGAGGTGCGGTGAGGAACGGTAGCAGGCGAGGGCCTGGGCCCAGCTCGCGAGGCTGGCGGTCGGCGCTGGCGGTGGTACTGGGCGCCCGGCGGCGAGCTCGCCATAGGCGGCGAGGAGGTCGGCGAGCAGCACCCGCCACGAGACCCCGTCGACGGCGAGATGGTGAGTGCTCCACAGCAGGCGTCCATCCCCGTCGCCGAGGTCGAAGCAGACCAGACGGGTGAGCGGGCCGGTCGCAAGATCGAGGCTGGCGTGGACGGCCTGGCTGGCCGCCAGCGCGCCGGGCCAGGCTCTGGCGGCGAGGCCGGGCGCCGAGAGGTCGACGAAGCCGAACGGCAGCCCCCTTTCGGCCGGTGCCACGGTCTGCGTCCAGCCGCCGTCGTCGCCGGCGGTGAAACGCAGGCGCAGCGCCGGGTGCCGCGCCAGCACGGTAGCGAAGGCGCGCGCCAGGGCCCCCGGTCGCACCACCTGCTGGAGGCGCAGCAGCACCGCCAGGCTGAAGTGCTGGGGCTCGGGCTGGCCCTGGGCGAGGAACCACCGCTGCATGGGCAGGAGCGGCAACGGCCCAGCGTGCTCGCTGGTGGGCCCGCTCGTGCTGAGGCCGGCGACCCGCGCCAGGGCGGCCACCGTCGGATGGTCGAAGACCTGCCTTGGGCCCAGGCGAAGGCCGGCGGCGCGGGCCCGCGACACCACCTGCAGGCTGAGGATCGAATCGCCTCCCAGCTCGAAGAAGTCGTCCTCGACGCCGATCGGCGCCAGGCGCAGCACCGCCGAGAACACCTCGGCGAGGGTCTCCTCGAGCCGGTCGCGCGGCGCGACGAAGCGCGAAGCCAGCTGCGGCCGCTCGCCGCCCGGGGCGGGCAGCGCGGCGCGGTCGAGCTTGCCGTTGCGGGTGAGCGGCCAGCTTGCCAGCTCGACGAAGGCCGCGGGCAGCATGTGCTCCGGCAAGCGCTCGGCGAGGAAGGCGCGCAGCTCGGGCCCGCTGGCCCGCTGGCCCACCAAGTAGGCCACCAGGCGCTTGGGCCCGGGAGGATCCTGGCGCGCGGTCACCACCACCTCGCCGGCGCCCGGGTGCTGGCGCAGGGTGGCTTCGATCTCCCCCAGCTCGATGCGAAAACCACGGATCTTGACCTGCTGGTCGAGGCGCCCGAGGAACTCGAGGTTGCCGTCGGCCAGGTAGCGGGCCCGATCACCGGTGCGGTAGAGTCGGCCGCCGGCGACCGGAGAGAAGGCGTCGGGGAGGAACTTGCCGGCGGTCAGCGCCGGCGCCCCGGCGTAGGCCGAGGCGAGGCAGTCGGCACCGATGAAGAGGTCGCCGGCGACGCCCACCGGGCAGGCTTCGAATCGGGCGTCGAGCACGTGGTACTTGGCGTTGGTGATCGGCCGGCCGTAGGGCACGCTGGCCCAGCCTGCTTCGACCTGGCGCACGGGGAAGAAGTTGGACCAGATGGTGGCCTCGGTGGCACCGCCGAGGGCGATCAGCCGTGCGCGCGGGAAGGTGCGGGCCATTGGCTGCGGCAGGGTGAGTGGGATCCAGTCACCGGAGAGGAAGGTCAGCCGCAGGAAGCTCGCCGGCGCCGCCGCAGGCAGGAAGGGCAGCAGCTGCTGCAGAGCTGCTGGCGCCGAGTCCCAGAAGGTCACCGGCTCCTCGCACAGGATGCGCACCAGCTCGAGGGGGTCCTCGACGGCACGGTCGTCGGCCAGGCGGATGGCGCCACCGGCGGCGAGCAGGCCGAAGACGTCGTAGACCGAGAGGTCGAAGCACAACGAGGTGACGAAGAGCACCTGGTCCGCCTCGCCGATCCGGTAGCTGCGGTTCACCCACTCGATCAGGTTGAGGACCGGGCGGTGTTGCAGCACGACGCCTTTTGGGGTCCCCGTCGAGCCCGAGGTGAAGATGATGTAGGCGAGGTCGTCGGGGCCGGCGGGAGACGGCGAGGCGGCTGGCAGCGGGCCGCGGTCCCACCACTGCGGGTCGGCGTCGAGATCGAGGATGGTGCTGAGCGCGGGCAAGGTGGCCAGGACGGGCGCCAGGGGCGCGCGGTCGACCTCGCGACTGAGCAGGCAGCGCACCGCCAGGGGGCCGAGGATCTGGCGCACGCGCTCGCCCGGGAAGCTCGGCTCGAGAGGCACGTAGGCGGCCCCGGCAGCGTGGGTGCCGAGCACGGCGAGGACCATCTCGGGGCAACGGCCCAGGTCGATGGCGACCAGGTCGCCGTGGCCGATCCCCGCGGCCCGCAGACGGGCAGCCAGCCGCACGGCGCCGCGGGCGAGCCCGCCGTAGCTCAGCCGCAGCTCCGGCAGCACCAGGGCGATGCGCTCCGGGTGCGCCGCCGCCATGGCGAAGAAGGGCCGTTCGAGGGTCGACTCGGTGGCGGCCGGCCGCCGGCTGTCGTTCCACTCGTGGAGCACTTGCCAGCGCTCTCCCGCCGGCAGGGTGGCAAGCTCGCCGACCCGCGCCTCGGGGCTGGTCGCCATGGCCGCGAGCAGCTGCTCGAGTTGACGCAGGCGCCGCTCGATGGTGGTGGTGTCGAAGCGGCGGCGATCGTAGATGGCGGTCAGGCGCAAGCGCTCGCCGGGCGAGGCGATCAGGGTCAGCGGGTAATTAGTGCTTTCGAGGAGCTCGGCGCCGTGGATCTCGAACGGCAGGTCCGGGGCCAGCTGCGAGAGGTCGCGCGGGTAGTTCTCGAAAGCGTGCAGGCTGGCGAACAGGCGACCGCCGCGGGGGACCTCGCTCCAGCCCTGCACCTGGGCGAGCGGCACGGTCTCGAACTGGCGGCTTGCCGCCCGGCTTGCCTGCAGGCGCTGGAGCCAGGGGCCGAGGCGCTCTCGCCGGCTGATCCGCAGGCGCACCGGCTGGGTGTTGATGAACACCCCGAGCATGCTCTCGATGCCGGCGATGGGCGCCGAGCGGCCCGACGAGACGACGCCGAAGACCACCTCGGGCTCACCGCTCCAGGTGCCGAGCAACCGTCCCCAGGCACCTTCGAGGAGCGTCGCGATGGTGACCCCGAGGTGGCGGGCGAGGTCGCCGAGCTCAGCCGTGAGCCGGGCCGGCAGCTCGCGCCGGCGCTCGCGGCTGGCGTCGGCGTCGAGCTCCTCCGTGACCGCTGTGCGGTCCTCCGAGAGCGCCGTCGGGGCGTCGAAGCCAGCGAGCTCGCGGCGCCAGAAGGCCTCTGCCGGCGCCACCTCGAGGCTGGCGATCCACGCGAGGTAGTCGCGGTAGGGGCGCGGCGCGGCGAGCGCCGCCGGCCGGCCGCTGACCTCCTCCAGATACAGCGCGAAGACCTCACCGCTGAGCAGCGAGAACGACCAGCCGTCGCTCACCAGGTGGTGGAAGCTCCACACCAGGCGATGGCGGTCGGCGTCCAGGCTGAGCACCGCCAGCCGCAGCAGCGGCGGCTGATCGAGCGCGAAGCCGCGGGCGCGGTCGGCGGCGAGGAAGGCCTGCCAGCGCGCCGCCAGCTCGGCCGGCGGCACGGCGCTCCAATCGGCGAGCTCGACGTCACTGGCGACCTCGCTGGCCACCACCTGGAGCGGCGTCGTCAGGCCCTCCCAGACGATGCCGGTGCGCAGGATGGGGTGGCGGGCGATCACCCGGCGCCAGGCGCGGCCGAGCGCCGCGGTGTCGAGCGGGCCGTGGAGCTCGGCGGTGAGCTGCCGGAAGTAGAGATCACTCGCCGGGTTGGCCAGCGAATGGAAGAGCAGGCCCTGCTGCATTGGCGCTAGCGGGTAGAGATCGGTGGGCTCCCCGGCGTGGTCGCCAGCGCGCTCGACAAGGGTGGTGAGCGCGGCCTCGCTGAGCGCGGCGAGGGGGAAGTCAGCCGGCGTCAGCCGCCCGGCCCCTGGCTCGCGGCAGTGGGCGAGGAGCTGCGTGAGCTCGGCGAGGAAGCCCGAGGTCAGCTCGTGCAGGCGCTCCGGCGAGAGCTGACGGGCGCTGGCTGCGGCGGCGACCCGCAGCTGCCCGCCGGCCACCCAGGCGGTGATCTGGAGTGGATAGAGCAGGCGTTGGCGTGGGCTCTGGCCGCGCCCCGGGGCCTCGGTGGCGGGCGCCAGCCAGCTGCCCGCGGGCAGTGCGAGGTCGAGGCGGCCCAGGTAGTTGAAGCTGATCTCGGCGGCGGGTCGCGCAGCCAGCTCGCCCCCCAGGTAGCGCAGGGCGCCGTAGCCGGTGCCGCCGGCCGGCACCCGGCGCAAGGCCTCCTTGACGGCGACCAGGGTGTCCCCCGGCGTCGGCAAGCCGCCTGCCGCCGGGTCCACGGGCGACGGGTAGATCGCCGTCAGCCAGCCCACCGTGCGACCGAGGTCGAGCTCGCTGCCCGGTGGCCAGCTGCGGCCGTGGGACTCGAGCTCGAGGTCCAGCCGGCGGCCGCCGCTCCAGGCCCACAGCGCGCGCAGCAGGGCCGCGAGCAGCATCTCGTCGAGGTGGCTGCGGTAGGGGCGGTGCACCCGGTCGGCCACCAGATCGGCGGTGTCGCTGGCGCCGAGGGCGGCCTCCACCTGCACCCGGTCGGCGACCAGGCCGGCGGCGTCCGGTCCCGTGATCGGCAGGGGGTCGCCGGCCGCCGGCAGGGCCTGCCACAGCCGCTCGGCCTCGGCGCGGCCGGCGGCGGAAACCGCCCACGCCCGCCAGGCCTCGACCCAGGGGACGAAGGACGCGCTCGGTGCGCTGGCCGCCTGCGCCGCGCTGCCGGTCACCAGGTCCGCCAGCAGGGCCCGCCACGACACGCCGTCGACCGCCAGGTGGTGGATCACCCACAGCAGGCGGTCGGCCGTTGGGCCCTCGGTGCTGAGCAGCAGCAGGCGGGCGAGCGGGCCGGTGGCGAGGTCGAAATGGCCGTGTGCCGCCGCCGCGAGCGCGGCCAGCGCCGGGCCCCGGCCCTGCGGCGCGAGGGCGCTCAGGTCGACCCAGGCGAAGGGCAGGGCGCCGCCCGGGGGAGCGACCTCGGCGCTCCAGCCGCGAGGTCCGGCGGTGCAGCGCAGGCGGAGCGCCGCGTGGCTGGCGAGCAAGCCAGCCCAGGCACGGGCGATGCTGGCCGCCAGGACCGGCCGGGTGATGCGCAGCAGCACGGCCTGGTTGTAGTGGTGGGGGTCGGCGAGCCCGGCAGCCAGGAACCAGTGCTGGGCCGGCAGCAGGGGCACGGGCCCGGTGAGGGTCGCGGCGGCCGCCCCATCGCTTCCCGCCACCGCCGTCGCTGCCGCGGCGAGAGTGGCCAGCGTGGGGTGTTCGAAGATCTGTCGTGGGTTGATCACCCAGCCGGCGGCGCGGGCCCGCGAGACCAGCTGGATGGCGACGATGGAGTCGCCGCCGAGGGAGAAGAAGTGGTCCTCGCGTGCCACCTCGGCCACGCCCAGCAGCTCGCTCCAGATGCCGGCGAGCGCCAGCTCGGCAGCAGTGGCGGGCTGGCGTCCCGCGCCGCTGGCCGGCAGGGCCGGCGGCGCCGGGAGGGCGCGGCGATCGAGCTTGCCGCTGGCGGTTCGCGGCAGGGCCGCCAGGGCCACCAGGCGGGCCGGGACCATGTGCTGCGGCAGCTGCGCCGCGGCGTGAGCGCGCACCGCGTCGAGTTCGACCGTCGCCGGGCTCAGGTAGGCGAGGAGCTGGCCGCTGCCAGCTGCCTGGGAGAGCACTACCACGGCCTCGCGTACCCCGGGGGCGTGGACCAGCACGGCTTCGACCTCCGCGGCCTCGATGCGGAAGCCACGCACCTTGAGCTGGCCGTCGAGGCGGCCCAGGAACTCCAGCTCGCCGTCGGGGCGCAGCCTGGCGCGGTCCCCGGAGCGATAGACGCGCTGCCCGGCCGCGGTGGTGAAGGGGTCCGGGGTGAAGCGCGCGGCGCTCTGCCCGGGCCGCCCGAGGTAGCCGCGGGCGAGGCCATCGCCGGCAATCCACAGCTCCCCCACGGCCCCCGGAAGGGCCAGCTCGCCCCAGCGGTCGACCACGTAGAGCTGGGCGCCAGCGACCGCCCGGCCGATCGCGACCGGTCCGCTGGTGGCGGCAGCCGGCAGCTGGAAGATGGCGCAGCCGACGGTGGCCTCGGTGGGGCCGTACTCGTTGATCACCTGTAGCCCAGGGTCGCTCGTCCGCCACAACGCCAGCGTCTCGGCGTGCAGGGCCTCGCCCCCGAGCACCAGGCGCTGGCAGAGGCCGAGGAGCTGAGCGCTGCCGGCGGCGCCGGTGAGCACGGTGAGCTGCGACGGGGTGAGTTTCAGGAAGTCGAAACCGCCGCCCAGCTCGCCGACTGCGAGCAGGGCTTGGGTGCCCTGGCTGGGGGGCACGGTGAGCGGCCGGCCGGCGAGCCACGGTGCCAGGAGGGCGGTCACCGTGAGGTCGACCGCTGGCGAAGAGGTGAGCGGGGCGCCCCGGCCGGCGGCGCCGAGGTAGCGGCGGGCGGTGCCACCGAGGTAGGTCGCCAGGGCGCCGCGCGGCACCATCACGCCCTTGGGCTCGCCGGTCGAGCCGGAGGTGAAGAGGAGGTAGGCGAGGCTCTCCGGCGGGCTCGCGGTCCAGCGGAGTGGCCCTTGCCCGGCGCTTGCCGCCGGCGCTGGGCCGAGGTGGTGGACGGCGCCGTCCCGTGCCAGGTCCGCTGCCCACGGCGCGCGGCTGACCAGCTGGCGGGCGCCGCCTGCCTGGCACAGCCGAGCCAGGCGGGCGGCCGGCTGCTCGGCGTCGAGCAGCAAGAGGGCGGCGCCGCTCGCCAGACCGGCGAGCACGCTCGCGGCGAGCTCGCTGCCGGGGGCCAGGCAGATCGCCACTACCTGCTCGCTGCCGGCTCCGGTGCGGGCGAGCTGGCGCGCCAGGTGGGCGGCCCGAGCGCCCAGGGCGGCGAAGCTCGTCTGCTCGTCTCCCTCGACGAGGGCGATGGCCTCCGCGCTGGTGGTGAAAGGGGCGGCGAGCAGCTCGGCCAGGGCATCGGCCGCCTGCCCGCCGGGGCGCGGGTACGGCGAGGTGGCGGCAGCGAGGAGCTCTTGCCGCGCTGCGGGCGTGAGCAGCGCCAGCTCGCCTGCCGGGAGGTCGGGCGCGGCGAGGCCGGCGTGGAACTGGGCCAGGAAGCCGGCGAGGAGCCGCTCGACGGTGGCGAGGTCGAAGAGGGCGGCGTTGGCTTCGAGGCTGCCGTGGACCTCGGCGTCGACCTCGGTGAGGCCGAGGGTGAGGTCGAACTTGGTCCCGCCGGTCGGGGCCGGCAGGCTCGCGACGCGCAGGTCCGCCAGGGGGGCGGGGGCCGGCGGCAGGGCGAGGAAGGCGACCATCACCTGGAACAAGGGGTGATGGCTGAGATCGCGCTCGACGCCGACGAGCTCGAGCAGGCGCTCGAAGGGCAACTCCGCCTGCTCCTGCACCCGGCGGTTCTCGGCCGTCACCAGCTGCACCCAGTCGCGGAAGGTGGCAGCGCGCCGCGAGCGCAGGCGCATCACCAGGGTGTTGACCAGCAGGCCGATCAGCCCCGCGACCTCGTGGCGCCGGCGGCCGGAGACCGGCAGGCCGAGGGTGAGGTCGTCCTCGCCCGAGAAGCGGGCGAGGAGCGCCGCGAAGGCAGCGGTCAGGCAGGCAAAGAGGGTCGTGCCCTCCGCGCGGGCGAAGGTGCGCGCCGCGGCGAGGCCTGCCACCGCGAGCCGAAAGGGCAGCAGCTGGGCCGGGGCCGCCGCCGCCGGCCGCCGCGGCCGGTCGGTGGGCAGGGCCGAAAGCGCCGGTGCCCGCTCCAGATGGCGCCGCCAATGGTCGGCGAGCTGCTCGGCGCGCTCGCCGGCGAGGCGTCCGCGCTGCCAGATCGCGTAGTCGGCATACTGCACGGGCAGGGCTGCCAGCCGTGGTGCGCGGCCTTCGCTGGTGGCGCGGTAGCTCTCCCAGGTTTCCTCGACCAGGATGGGCAGGGACTCGCCGTCGATCACCGCGTGGTGGAAGGCGGCGAGGAAGGCGTGGTCGGCCCCACCGAGGCGCCACGCGGTGAAACGCGCGAGCGGCCCTGCGGCGAGGCTGAACGGCCGGCGGGCACCCCGGGAGAGGCCGGCGGCGAGCTCTCGACCGGCGGCGAGCTCTCGACCGGCGGTCTCGCGGTCAGGCCCCTGCAGGTCAAGTCCCTGCAGGTCGATCAGCGGCAGGCGGGGAGGGCGCGGCGCGGCGATCCGCTGCCGCAGCTGGCCAGCGACGGAGACCAGCGAGGTGCGCAAGGGGGCGTGGCGAGCGACCACCGTGGCCAGCGCCTGCCGCAACGCTGGCAGCCGTAGCTCGCCGGTGAAGCGCAGGGCGCAAGGGATGTGGTAGGCCGGGTCTCCCGGGCTCAGCTGGTCGAGAAACCACAGGCGCTGCTGCGCGTAGGAGGCCGGCGGATCACCCTCCCAGCCGCCGCTCGCGAGCGGCAGCAGGCGGTCGGCCGCCGCCACCAGGGCCTCAAGGCGGCGGGCGTGGTCGGCGAGGCCAGGGCTCTCGAAGAGCAGGGTGAGGGGCACCTCGACGCCCAGCAGCTCGCTGAGGCGAGCCACCGCCCGGGTGGCGAGGAGGGAGTGCCCGCCGAGCGCAAAGAAGCTCTCACCGCGGCTGGGCAGGGGAGAGCCCAAGACCTCCGCCCATACCTCGGCCACCCAGCGTTCCATGGCGGTCGCCGCCGGCTCGCCCGCTGGCCGCGCGGCTTCCGGCGGGGGCGGCAGCGCCCTGCGATCGACCTTCTGGCTGGCGGTCATCGGCAGCCGCGGAAGCGCCACGAAAGTCGCCGGTACCATGTAGGCGGGCAGGCTGGCCGCGAGCGCCTCGGCGAGGCCTGCCGTCGAGGGGGTCGTTGCCTCGCCGGCGACGTAGGCGACCAGGCGGCGGTGCGCCTCGCTGCCCTGCTGTGCCAGCACCACCACCGCGTCGGCGACGCCGGGCAGGCGGCGCAGCGCCGCTTCGATCTCCCCCAGCTCGATGCGGAAGCCCCGCAGCTTGACCTGGTGATCCAGCCGGCCGAGGAACTCGAGCTCACCGTCCGTCTGCCAGCGGCAGCGGTCGCCGGTGCGGTAGAGGCGCTCGCCGGGGCCGGCGGCCCCCTCGCCAGCGGGGACGAAGGCGGCCGCCGTTTGGCCCGGGCGACCGAGGTAGCCGCGGGCGAGCCCCGGCCCGCCGAGCAGCAGCTCTCCTGCGGCGCCGACCGGCAGGGAGCACAAGCGCCGATCGAGGACGGCGACGCGGAAGTTGGCGAGCGGCCTGCCGAGGGTCACCGCGTCGCCGGCGCGCAGGGGCTTGGCGGTCGCCCAGATGGTCGCCTCGGTGGGGCCGTAGACGTTCCACAGGCGCCGCCCCGGCCCCCAGCTCTCGGCGAGGGCGGGCGGGAAGGCCTCACCGCCGACGATCAGCTGGCGAGGCCAGGCCGGTGGCCGGCCGAGGGGGCTCAGGTAGGCAGGGGTGAGCACCGCCTGGCTGACCGCGCGTGCGGCGAGAGCGCGGGCGAGCGGTGGCCCCGGTTGCAGGCCCTCGAGCGGCACGAAGACCAGGGTCGAGCCTTCGCCCAGGGCCCACGCGAGCTGGAAGACGGAGACGTCGAAGCTCACCGCCGAGAGCATCAGCACCCGCTCACCCGGGCCGCTGCAGCCAGCCTGGTCGAGGGTGAGGGCGAAGTTCGCCAGGCAGCGGTGGGCGAGCGCCACCCCCTTGGGCTGGCCGGTCGAACCCGAGGTGTAGATCGCGTAGGCCAGGTTGGCCGGCGCCAGGCGCACTTCGGCGGCGGGCCAGGAGCTCGCCTCCTCGCCCGCCGCCGCGGCCGCCAGAGACGGCAGCTCGCGAACGACGGGGGCGCCAGCCGGCAGGCGGCGGCGGTGGCTTGCGGAGGTGAGGATCACCGCCGGTCGGGCATCGGCGACGATCGCCGCCAGCCGACCCTCGGGCAGCCCGGGGTCGAGGGGCAGGTAGGCCCCACCGGCGCCGAGGGTGGCGAGGAACGCCAGCGCCAGCTCGGGCTCGCGCTCGAGGCAGACGCCCACCGGGACTTCGGGGCCGACGCCATCGCCGGCGAGGGCGGCGGCCAACGCCTGGGCCCGGCGTTGCAGCTCGCCGTAGCTCACCGCCAGGCCTTCGGCGCTGACCGCGACGGCCGCCGGCGCCGAGGTGGCCCACTGCTGGAAGCGGCGGTGGAGGAAGTCCCGCTCGTTGTAGGTCGTGGCGGAGTCGTTCCAGGCGAGCCGCAGCTGATGGAGCTCGGGCGGCGTCAGCCAGGGCAGGGCCTCGAGCGCGCTGGCCGGAGCGGCGCACGCCCCGACCAGCAACCGGCACCAGTGGCCGAGCAGGCGGCGCACCGTGGTGGCGTCGAAGAGGCCGCTTCTGTACTGCGCATAGACGCTTAGCCCGCCCTCCCATTCGGTCGCCACGAGCACCAGCTCGAGCGGGCTGTCGGCGACCGAGAAGGCGAACGGCTCCAGGCGCAGCGCGCCAAGATCGAGGGCCGGCCGCGGGATGTTCTGCAGCACCACCATCACCTGGAAGAGGGGGTGGCTCGCCAGGTCGCGATCGACCCCCAGCGCCTCGACCAGGCGTTCGAAGGGCAGGTCCTGGTGGTCGTAGGCAGCGAGGGTCTCGGCGCGGACCTCGGCGAGCAGGTCTGCGAAGCTCTGCCGGGCGTCGGGCCGGGAGCGCAGCACCAGGTTGTTGACGAAGCAGCCGATCAGGCCTTCGAGCTCCTGGCGCCGCCGGTTGGCGACCGGGAAGCCGATCGCGAGGTCTCGCCTGCCGGTGAGGCGGTGGAGGAGCGCCGCGAAGCCAGCGGCCAGGACCATGAACAGGGTGGCGCCGCTGTGCTCGGCGAGGCTGCGCAGGGCTGCCGTTTGGTCCGGGCCCAAGCTGAGGTGCTCGCGCTGACAGCCAGTCTGCGGCACGGCCAGCCGCGGCCGGTCGACCGGTAGCTCGAGCGGCTCGGGGGGCGGCGTGAGGCGCTGGCGCCAGAAGGCCAGCTCATGCTCCAGGTTGGCCCCGGCGAGCCAACCCTGCTGCCAGGCCGCGAAGTCGCGATACTGGAGCTCCGGCAGGGGAAGCGCGCTCGCCGCCGCCGGATCGCCGGCCTGGAGGCGCGGATAGAGGGCCGCCACCTCGCGCAGCAGGATGGCCATCGACCAGGCATCGGCCGCCATGTGGTGGGCCGCGAGCACGCTCACGTGGTCGTCGTGGCCGAGTCGGAACAGGGCGGTTCGCAGCGGGGCCTCGCGCTCGATCGCGAAGCCGCGGGCGAGGAAGGAGCGCAGCAGCGTGGTCACCAGGAGGTCGGCCACCGGTCCCCCGAGGGTGCTCAGGTCGACCACCACCCGTGGCTCGCGGCCTGCGGTCGCCAGCTGCTGCCAGGGCTCGCCGCGGCGGGAGGGGTAGACCGTGCGCAGCACCTGGTGGCGGGCGGTGACCGCGGCGAGGCTCGCGGCCAGCGCCGCCACCGACAGCGGGCCCCGCCAGCGCACCACCTCGCCCAGGTGGTAGCCGGTCCGGCCGGGGGCGAGCTGTTCGAGGAACCACAGCCGCCGCTGCGCGAACGACAGGGGTGCCTCGGCCTCGGGGGCCAGCTGGGGGATCCGCTCCGCCATCGCCGGACGCGCTTGGCGCCGGCGGGCGAGCGCCCGCTCGAGCGCGGCCCGCTGCGCCGGGCTGAGGCGGGCGAGGTCGAGAGGCGGTGAGCTCATCGGGCGCTTTCGGGCAGGGGCGCCGTCGCCGTCGCGAGGGGGCCTGGCGTCGCCTGCTCGCTGCCGGTTTCGGCCTCCACCTCGGCGAGCAGGGCGGCGAGGTCGGTGGCCGACTCTTCCTCCAGCTGCCGTTGGCTGATCGCCAGCGCCACCTCTTCCAGGGTCGGCCTGGCGAACAGCTCGGCCAACGGCAGCTCGATGCCAAACGTAGAGCGGACGCGGGAGAGCAGCAGGGTGGCGAGCAGGGAATGGCCGCCGAGGCGGAAGAAGCTGTCCTTGAGGCCGATCCTCGCGATCCCCAACAGCTCGGACCAAAGGGCCGCCAGCTGAATCTCGACCGGGCTCTGGGGCGCCACGTGCTCGGCGCCTATCCGCTCGGAGAGCCGCGGGTCTGGCAGGGCGCGGCGGTCGACCTTGCCGGTGAGGGTGCGCGGCAGGGCTGGCAGGACGAGGAAGAGGGAGGGGATCATCGGATTGGGCAGCTGGGAGGCCAGGTGGGCGCGGAGCGTCTCCGGGTCCACCGCCTCGGCGAGCGCCACGTAGGCACAGAGGAAGCTGTCCCCCTCGCTGTCGGTGCGGGCGACCACCACCGCCTCGTTGACCGCCGGATGGGCCGCGAGCAGGGACTCGATCGGCCCCAGCTCGAGGCGCACGCCGCGGACCTTGACCTGCTGGTCCCGCCGCCCGACGACCTCGAAGAGACCGTCCTCGCGCACGCGCCCGAGGTCACCAGTGCGATAGACGATGTCCCCCGGCTGGTTGCTGAAGGGGTTGTCGATGAACACGGCGCGGGTCAGCTCCGGTTGACCGAGGTAGCCCAACGAGCGATAGGCGGTGCGGATCCAGATCTCCCCCAGCTTGCCCGGCGGACAGGGCCGCCCGTGGTCGTCGACGACGATGGCGCGCGCTCCCGGCATCGGCTCGCCCACCGGGATCGACGAGCCCTCGCCATCCTGTGGCCCCACGCGGTAGGAGAACTTCACCATCGTCGTCTCGCTGGGGCCGTAGAGGTTCGTGAGAGCGATGCGCGAGCCGAACCGTTCGACCCAGCGGCGCACGTCAGCCGGTTGTAGGGGCTCGCCGGCGAGCAGCACATGGCGCAGCGCAGCGAGCGCCGTCGGGGCGGGGTCGGCGAGCAGCAACGAGCGAAAGAGCGTGGGGGTGGTGTGCACCAGCTCGACGCCGGCGCTCTCCAGCCAGGCCACCAGCCGGTAGGCGTCGAGCAGCGTGTCCCGCTCGACCGGCGCGCAGACCGTGCCGCCCACCGTGAGCGGCACGAAGAAGTCGCGCAGCGAGGCATCGAAGGCCGGTGACGTGAGGTGGCTCACCCGCACCCCTTCGCCGAGCTCGAAGGCCGCCGTCTCCCAGCGGATGAAGTGATCGATCGCCTTCAAGCGGCCGCCGATCGCCTTCGGCTGGGAGGTGGTGCCCGAGGTGAAGTAGACGTAGCAGAGCCCGTCCGGGTCGCGCTCGACCGGCAGGTGAGCGCCGGACGGCGCACCGGCGCTCGGCAGCTCGCTTTCGAGGCGGATCACCCGCCCTCGACCCCCAGGCTCGCCGGCCTGGCTTTCCAGGCGGCTCGCGAGGTCCGGGCAGAGCAGCCACAGGCGCGGCGAGAGGGCGGCGGTGATGGCCTCGAGGCGGCCGGTGGGGAACTCGGGATCGAGGGGGACGAACGCTCCACCCACCTCGAGCACGGCCAGGATGCCGGCGATCAGGTCGGCGGTGTCGGTGGTCAGGATGATCACCGGCTCCTCGGCGGCGACCTCGGCCGCCAGCAGCTCGCGGGCGATGGCGTCGCGACGGGCGGCGAGCTGCGCATAGGTGGTGAGCCTCCCCTCGCAGTCGACCGCCGGGGCGGTGGCGAAGCGCTCGGCGGACTCGCGCACCAGAGCATGGATGGGCTTGTTCATCGCGGCTCCTCGTCGTCGCTCTACGAAAGGGGCGGCAGAGCGAACTGCTCACAAAGCAGGTGGAAGGTCAGGACGATCATCAGCAGGTCGGTTTCCAGGTGCGGATGCAGGCGAAAGCCCGGCTCGGCGTAGCGCTGGCGCAGGTGGCTGACCACTTCCGGGGAGAAGAACCCCCAGTGCCGGGTGCAGGCCGGTGAGAGCAGCTCCTCGACCCACGGCGTGCCGCGGCGCAGCAGCTGCGCGAGCCCAGGGGCACGGAAGCCGTGCTTCTCGCGCCTCAGGACCCGCTCCGGGACCAGGCCCTCGGCGGCTCGCCGCACCACGTGCTTGTCCACCAGGCCGTTGACCTTGAGCCCCGGCGGCAGCCGCCGCGCCAGCGCCACCACCTCGACGTCGAGGAAGGGGTAGCGCGCCTCGATGGACTGCGCCATCGCCATGCGGTCGCCGTGCTCGGAGAGCAGGTGGTCGGCGAGCCGCAGCTTGAAGTCGAGAAACGACCGCTGATGCAGCACGTGGCGGCCGGCCAGCTGGCTGCGGTCGACGAGCGGGTAGTTGAGGCAATCGGTCTCGTCGAAGCGCTCGCGCACGGCCGGCGAGTAGAGCGCCTGCTTGACCTCGCGCAGGGCGATCTGGTTCTTCTCGTAGAAGAGGTCGCGGTCCCCCCACAGGCGTTCACGCAGCTCGGCCTCGAGGGCAGCTTCCACGGGGTCGCCGGTGTCACTCGCCGTCGCGCCGCGGGCGTCGAAGCGGTAGCCGGGGTAGCCGCCGAACAGCTCGTCGGCACCTTCACCGGCGAGGACCACGGTGACCCCGGCGGCGCGGGCGGCCTCGGCGAGGGCCAGGGCGCAGGTGTTGAAGGTCTCCTTGACGGGGCTCTCGCAGTGCCAGACCATCTGCCGCAGCCGCGCCAGGATCGACTCGTCGTCGATCGCGATGGCGTGGTGCGTGGTGCCGAGGGCGCGGGCCGCCAGCTGCTGGAAGGCGGACTCGTCGATCTCGGGATCAGCGAAGCCGATCGAGAAGGACTTCCGGTCTTCGCTCGACAGGCCGCGGGCGAGGCTGGCGACCAGCGTCGAGTCGAGCCCGCCGCTGAGGTAGAAACCCAACGGCACATCGGCGAGCAGGCGGCGCTCGACGCTGCGCCGCAGCACTTCGCGGAGCTCCTCGACCGCCGCCGCCTCCGCCGCCGGGTCGGTCGCGGCGTCAGCGGGGCCGGCCGGCGGGTAGTCGAGGTCCCAGTACTTCTCGCAGCGCAGCTCGCCCCCTGCGACGATCAGCCGATGCCCCGGCGGCAGGCTCGAGACCCCCGCGAACACCGTCCGCGGGCTCACCGTCCCGGGGAAGGACAGCACCTGGTCGAGCCCGACGAGGTCGACGCCGCGCGGCGCCGCCGGGTGGGCGAGGATGGCCTTGATCTCGGAGCCGAAGAGCAGCTGGCCCGCGGCCACGGCGTAGTGCAGCGGGTTGACCCCGAACGGGTCGCGGGCGAACAGCACCCGCCGCCGGCTGCGGTCGTAGAGAGCGAAGGCGAACTGGCCGTTGAGCTCCTCGACGAGGCGATCGCCGAGCTCCTCGTAGAGGTGGAGCACCACCTCGACGTCGGTTTGGCTCGTGAAGCGATGCCCCCTGGCGACGAGCCGGGAGCGCAGCTCGCGGTAGTTGAAGATCTCGCCATTGCACACCAGGGCCAGGCTGTGGTCCTCGTTGAACAGCGGCTGGTCGCCGGTCGCGAGGTCGATGATCCGCAGGCGGCGCATGCCGAGGCCGACCTCCGGGGTGACGTACTGCCCGGCCGCGTCCGGCCCGCGGTGGGTGAGGGTTGCGGTCATCGCCGCTACCGCTCGAGGGTCCACGGCCTGCCTGCCGTCCAGGCTTACCACGCCGGCGATGCCGCACATCAGCGCGCTGCCTCTCTCGGTCCGAGGGGGCGTGACGGGCTCATTCGAGGTCATCCAGAAAGCTGGCCAGCGAGCCTGCCGCCGCCTGCTCTAGCCGCTCGGTAGAGAGCTCCCGCACCAGCCCGGCGAGCACCTCCAGGCTGGCGAGCACGGCCGCGGCGTCCGGGTGGAAGTCGATCAGGCAGGCGATCTCGTCGACGCCGATCTCCGTCAGCCGCCACAACCGCGGCTTGAGGCTCGCGGGGGTGCCGAGCAGGGAGGCGGTGGCGAAGTAGCGGCGGAAGGTGAGGTCGAGCAGCTCCTCGACCATCGCGGGTGGGATCTCGTGCGCGGCGATCCGGTGGCCGCCGCTGATCGCTCCGCCGCTCTCGGAGGCCATCTGCTCGAGGCTGATCGCCGAGCGCAGATACTCGCGCATGGGCTGGCGCACCTGCGCCTCGACGGTCGCCAGGTCGTGGCCGACGAAGGTGTGGAGCATCAGGGTGACGATGCCGCTCGCCGGCTCGTGGCCGGCTGCGGCGCGGGCCTGGCGGTAGAGCGAGATCTTGCCGGCCAGCTGCTCGACGTCCTGGCCGATCAGATGGGTGAGCAGGTTCGCTCCCACCCGGCCGGCGGCGGTGAAGGTGTCGGGGTGCCCGGAGGAGGTCACCCACACCGGCAGCTCCGCCTGCACGGGGCGGGGCTGGATCTCGACGGCGAAAGACTGGCCGGTGCTCGTCGGCCGGCTGAGCGCGCCGCCCCGCCAGAGGGTGCGCACCTCGTCGATCTGCCGGTACATCACCGCCTGGCGCTCGGCGTAGCGCTCGGGAAAGAAGATGAAGTCGTCGAGGTTCCAGCCGCAGCCGAATGAGATGCCGACACGGCCGTTCGACAGGTTGTCGACCACCGCCCAGTCCTCGGCGATCCGCACGCTGTCGTGGAGCGGCGAGACCAGGCTGCCGGCCCGCAGCTGCACTCGCTGGGTCAGCACAGCGAGGGCGGCGCTCACCACCGCCGGGTTGGGGAACAGGCCGCCGAAGCGATGGAAGTGCCGCTCCGGCGTCCACAGGCTGGAGAAGCCGTGGTCGTCGGCAAGCCGTGCCACCTCTTGAAGGAGCTGATAGCGCCCTCCTTCGAGGCTCGGCTCGGTGCTGGCGAAGAACATGATCCCGAAGTCCATGGTGTCCCTAAGAAGCGAAGTTGAAGCTCGCGGCCAGCTCGGCGGCCGTCTGCTCGTCAGCCCAGGAAGCCGCGCTTACCGGCGCGTCGGGGGCCGCCACCAAGGCGGCCAGCAAGGCGGTGAAGCGCTCGCCGAGGCGAGCCATCGCCGCTGGTTCGTAGTGGTCCTGGTCGTGAATCAGTGCGCCGGTGATCTGGCCGTCCTCGAGGTGGAGGGCGAGCAACAGCTCGAAAGTCGGGCTCTGCGGCGGCAGCTGGGTGAAGCGCAGTCGCAGGCCGGGGAGGGCAGGTGCCTCGTCGGCCGTCCGCTCGAAGGCCAGCATGACGCGGAAGGGCAGCTCGGGCCGCTCTCCCCGGCTGCCGGCCGCGGGCAGCAGCTCATAGGGCAGGTCCTGGTGATGGACGGCCGCCAGGGTGGCCTCACGCACTCGCCCCAAGAGCTCGCGGAAGGTCGGCTCACCGCCCAGGTCTACCCGCAGGGGAAGGGTGTTGACCAGCGGTCCGACCAGCCCCTCGACCGCAGTCTGCGAACGGCAGGCGAAGTTGGCCCCGACGACGAGATCGACCTCGCCGGTGGTCAGGGAGAGCAGTGTGTCGAGGCCGGCGAGGAGGCCCATGAAGAGGGTCACTCCGGCGTCGCGGCAGAGCGCTTCGAGGCCGGCGGTCAGCGCCTCGCCGAGCGCCAGCGGGTGCACGCCGGCGAGGTGCCGGGGTGGGCCGTTCGGCTGCCGCCGGCCGGGAAGCGTCAGGGGCGCCGGGGCGTCCGCCAGGGCCTGCCGCCAGTAGGCCAGCGCCGGCGCGAAGCTGCCGTCGTGCTCGCGGTTGCGCTGCCAGGTCGAGTAGTCGGCGAAGGAGATCGGAAGCGCTGGCAGGGCGGGCGCGCCGCCGGCGGCGAAGGCCGCGTAGGCAGCGGCCACTTCGCCCAGCAGGACGGCGCGCGAGGCCCCGTCGAAGGCGATGTGGTGGACGCTCAGCGCGAGCTGGTGCTGGTGCTCGTCGAGCCGCAGCAGGGTGGCGCCGAGCAGGCGCCCGGAGGCGAGCGCAAACGGCCGGTTCGCCGCCTCGCGGGCGAGCTGACGGCCCACCGCACCGCGGTGGGCGGCAGCCAGAGACGACAGCTCGACGACGGGCAGGGACAAGGGCGCTGGCGGCAGCGCGCGCTGCCGCAGCTCCCCCGCCCGCAGCATGAAGGCGGTGCGCAGCGCCGCCTGGCGAGCCACGGCGTGTTCCAGGCCACGGGTGAGGGCGGCGACCTCGAGGTGGCCCTCCAGGCTGAGCAGCCCCGCCATGTTGAAGGCGCGGGTCTCGGGGTGAAGAGACTGCAGGAAGTGCATGCGCTCCTGGGCGAAGGAGAGGGGCTGCCACTCCTCCGCCTGGGTCGCCGGCAGCAGTGGCGCCGGCCCGGCCGCGCTGGTGCCGCCGCCGCGCCGCTGCTCGGCGAGCAGCTGGGCCAGCCCAGCGAGGGTCGGCCGTTCGAACAGCGAGCGCACTGGCAGCTCGCAGCCGAACACCTCGCGGGCGCGCGCCACCACCCGCACGGCGAGGAGCGAGTAGCCGCCGAGAGCGAAGAAGTCGTCGTCCCGGCCGACCTGCGGGCGCCCCAGCACCTCGGCGAGGATGCCGCCGAGGAGCTCCTCCTCGACCCCCCGGGGCTGATCACCGCTCGCCGGGCCGGCGGCGGGGCCCGGCGCCGGCAGGCGGCGGCGGTCGAGCTTGCCGCTCGCCGTGCGGGGCAGCTCGGCCAGCAAGACCAGCTCGCGCGGCACCATGAACGCCGGCAGCCGTGCGGCCAGGGCGTCGCGCAGCACCTGGACGGCGGGGGGCGGGTCCGCGGCCGCCACGTAGGCCACCAGCTCACGGGCGCCGGTGGCGCCCAGGGGGGCGACCACGACCGCCTCGCGGACCCCCGGTTGCTGGCGCAGCGCACTTTCGATCTCGCCCAGCTCGATGCGATAGCCGCGCACCTTCACCTGATCGTCGAGGCGGCCGAGGAAGAGCAGCTCGCCGTCAGCCAGCCGTTGCACGAGGTCGCCGGTGCGGTAGAGGCGGGCGCCCGGAGCGGCAGCGAAACGGTCGGGAACGAAGCTCGCCGCCGTGCGCGCCGGGCGGCGGAAGTAGCCGCGGGCGAGGCCGGCCCCGCCGAGATGGAGCTCTCCCGGGACGCCTCGCGGGGCGAGCTCGCCGCCGGCGTCGAGGACGTGGCCCGTGGTGCCGGCGAGGGGCCTGCCGATGGTCACCGGGCGCGTCGCGGGTGAGCTTGCGGGCGTGAGGTTGACCCAGGTGGAATAGGTCGTGTCCTCCGAAGGGCCGTAGAGGTTGCGCACCCAGCCAGCGCGAGTGCCGGCCGCGATGCGGTCGACCAGCTGGCGCGGCAAGGGCTCGCCGGCGAGGTTCACGCCGCGCAGGTTCGCCAGCGGCGGTCCCAGCCGCAGCAGCTCGCCGAGGGCGGACGGAACGGTGTTCACCAGGGTTGCCGCCGCCGCTGCCGGTGCCTGAGCCAGGGCGAGCGCGTCCGGTACCAGGAGCACACAGGCACCGGCGCTCCACGGAACGAAGAGCTCGAAAACCGACAGGTCGAAGCAGGTCGAGGTCGCTGCCACCGTGCGGGCGAGCTCGTCGGGAGCGAAGGCGCCGAGCGCCCAGCTCACCATCGCCGTGGCGCTGGCATGCTCGATCGCCACGCCCTTGGGCCGGCCGGTCGAGCCCGAGGTGTAGATCAAGTAGGCGAGATGGTGCTCGTCTGCCGCCGGCAAAGGCTCGGCCGGGCTGCCGGCGCCGCGCCCGACGGGAGTGCCGACCGGGAGCTCCGCCGGCAGCTCCCCCAGCCGTGAGGCGGCGAGCGCGGGCGACGAGAGGAGGCTCGACACGGCGGCGTCGTCCAGCATGAAGCGCAGGCGCTCCGCCGGGTAGGCAGGGTCGAGGGGAACGTAGGCGGCGCCGGCGGCGAGGACGCCGAGGAGGGCGACGGCAAGCTCGGCGTCGCGCGGCAGCAACACTCCTACCGTGGTTTCCGGGCCAGCCCCCCGGGTCCACAGCTCCGCCGCCTGGCGGCGGGCCCGGGCGGCCAGCTCGCCGTAGCTGAGGGCCTCGCCGGCGGTGACCACGGCGAGCCGATCGGGGCCGTTCGCGGCCTGAACGAAGAAGGCGCTGTGCAGCTGGTTCCCGGGTTCCCCGAGCCGCGGCCCTGCGTGCTCCTCCCACACCAGCTGGTGCGCCTCCGGCGGCGACAGCAGCGGCAGCCGCCCCAGCTGGCTTGCGGGGTCGGCAAGAGCGGCGGTGAGCAGGCGTTCGAGGCTCGCCACCCAGCGCGTCGCGGTGGTGGCATCGAAGAGGTCGGCGGCGTATTCGAGCTCGCCCTCGAGCTCACCGCCGGGGCCTTCGCTGAGCAGCAGGCTGAGGTCGAACTTGGCTGCCCGGCGGCGCAGGGCGAGCACTTCGGCCGCGAGGGCGGGCAGCGCGAGCGGCTCGCTCGGCGCGTTCTGCAGCGCGAGCATCACCTGGAAGAGCGGCGTCGCGGCGAGGTCGCGCTCGGGGGCCAGCTCCTCGACCAGCTTCTCGAATGGCAGCTCGGGGTCGGCGAAGGCGGCCCGCGTCGCTTCGCGCACCCGCCCGAGGGCGGCGGTGAAGCTGCGGGGGCCGTCGAGGTCGAGCCGCAGCACCAGGGTGTTGACGAAGAAGCCGATCACCCCTTCGATCTCGCGCAGGTGGCGGTTGGCGACCGGTGTGCCGACCGTGAGGTCGCCGCGACCGGCGAGGCGGCTGAGCAGCGTGGCAAAGCCGGTGAGGAGGACCTGGAAGAGGGTTCCCCCGTCCTCGCGGGCGCGGGCCCGAGCGCGCTCGGCGAGAGAGGCTGCGAAGCGCACCGGCACCACCCCACCCCGATGGCTGCGCCGGGTCGGCCGCGGGCGGTCGGTCGGCAGGGCGAGCGGCTCGAGGCCCGCGAGGCGCTCGCGCCAGGGCCGCAGGCGCGCGGCGAGGGCCTCGCGGCTGAGGCGACGGCGCTGCCAGAGGGCGTAGTCGAGGTAGCGCAAGGCAAGCGGCGGCAGGGACGGCTCGCCGCCGCCGACGATGGCGCTGTAGGCGGCCGACACCTCGCGCAGGAGCACCGTCATCGACCAGCCGTCGGTGACGATGTGATGGACGGTGAGGAGGGCCCAATACTCCGTCTCGGCAAGGCGCCACAGCCGCAGGCGCAGCAGGGGGGCGCGCGTGAGGTCGAAGGGCGCCAGCGCTTCGTGAGCAGCCAGCTCCTGGCCCCGCGCGGTGGCCTCGGCGGCGGGCAGCCCCGAGAGATCGACCACCGCGGGAAGGGCGCCGGCCTCCTCGACGAGCTCCTGGCGAGGTCCGTCGGCGGTCGCCAGGAAGCGGGTGCGCAGGGCTGTCTGCCGCTCCATCACCAGGCGGAGGGCGCCAGCCAGGGCGGCCGCCCGCAGCTCTCCTCGCAGACGCAGCACGAGAGGCAGGTTGTAGGCCGGGTTCTGCGGCTCGATCTGGTCGAGCACCCAGAGCCGTTCCTGGGAGAACGACAGCGGCTGCGGCCCGCTCGCCGCCGTCGCTCGCGGCCGGTCGTCCGTCTCGTCCGGCAGCTCGTAGCCGAGCCGCGCCGCCATCTGCACGGTCTCGGCCCCGAGGGGTGGCAGCTCAGACTCCTGCTGCCAGGCCGCGGCCACGCTCGGCTCGATCCGCCCGTGCTGGTGGAACTTGACGTCCCCCAGCATGCGCGAGGCGGCGTGCGGACCGTCGGTCATGCGGGCGGAGGGTTTGCCGTAGGGCTCGAGCATCGCCGGCTCGAGCTCGAGACCGAGGAAGGCGCAGATCCGCTCGAGCTCGCGGCGTGGCGTCGTCACCAGGTCCTCGAAGGCCACCTCGAGCTGGCGCTCGGCCGGCACCCCGGCGAGGAAGTCGCTGATATTGCTATGCGAGGCCGTCCACACCAGCTCGGCGAGGGAGCGACGGTCGAAGCCGTGCTCGGCGCGGAAGAAGACCTGCTCCAGGTGGGCCTCGGTGAAGGAGCGGATCATGCCGTAGGGGTGGCGCCGCAGATGTAGGTAGAGCGGCGCCTCGAACCATGTCTCGGCGCGCTCCAAGACGGCCGTGTCGAGGGCGTAGGACGGCGTCTTGTCGACCAAGGTCCGGCCGCGCAGGCGGGCCTGCATCAATCGGTACATCTCGGCGGTGGGCAGCCCGGCCTGCTCCCAATCCGTGAGCAGCTCGGCGGCCGCCTCGCCGGAGATCTCCCAGAGGGCCATCACCGCGCGCTGCAGGCCCTCCAGCCAGAAGCGATTGCGGCCGGTGAAAGCGGCGGCGCGGCTGCCCAGGTCGTTGAAGGTGAGCAGCTCGAGCTCGGGGGGCGCGAACAGATGCGAATGCCCGGCGAGGAGCACGCGCAGGAGGGTCGAGCCCGAGCGTGGCGGCGAGAGGACGAAGACCGCCGGCCGGTTGCGGGGAGCGGGCGGTGGGCAGGGGGCCGGGCGCAGGGTGGCCACCCAGGAGGCCAGCTCGCGGCGGTCCGCCGGGCTGACCCGCCGCGTGGCGCCGACGGCCGGCTCTGCCGCCGGCTCGCGGCCCAGCAGGCGAGCCACCGCCGAGGGATAGTCCCGTTCGAGATAGGCCGCCAGCTCCGCGATGGTGGGGCTGTCGAAGGCCGCCACCACGTGCAGGATCTCGCCCAGCTGCTCTTGCAGCCGGTTGATGAACAAGGCGGCGGTGATCGAGTTGCCGCCGAGGCGGAAGAAGTTGTCATCGACGGCGAGCTCGCGGTCCCCGAGCACTTCGCGCCAGGCCTCGGCGATCCGCCTCTCGAGCGGCCTGGACGGCGCCCGGCGACCGCCGGAGGGCAGCGCCGCTGCCACCGCCGGGGCCGGTAGGGCGCGGCGGTCCACCTTGCCGCTGGGCGTGAGCGGGAAGGTCTCCAGGATGACGAAGAACGCCGGCACCATGTAGGCGGGGAGGCGGGCCTCGAGACCGCGCTGGAGCACTTCCGGTGCCGGTGCCGGGCCGTCCGCCGTGAGATAGGCCACCAGTTGGGGGTCACCGGCGGCCCCGGGGCGGGCGACGACCACCGCCTCGCGCACCGTGGGCTGGGCGGCGAGAGCGGCCTCGATCTCCCCCAGCTCGATGCGCAGGCCCCGGACCTTGACCTGGAAGTCCAGGCGGCCGAGGAACTCGAGGTTGCCGTCCGGGCGCCAACGGGCGAGATCGCCGGTGCGGTAGAGGCGGGCGCCCGGCTGGCTCGAGAGGCCGTCGGGGACGAAGCAGCGGGCGGTGAGCCCGGGCCGGTGCAGGTAGCCACGGGCGAGCCCGTGGCCACCGATCAGCAGCTCCGCGGCCACGCCGAGTGGGGCAGGGCCGCCGGAAGCGGCCTCGTACGGGCTCGCCAGCAGCAGGCAGAGGTTGCTGATCGGCCGCCCGATCGGCACCGTCCCGCCCAGGCTGGCGGCGCGGACGGCCCAGAACGACACATCGACCGCCGCCTCCGTGGGGCCGTACAGGTTGTGCAGCTCGCTTTCCGGCAGGAGCGCCAGGCAGCGCCGTGCGACCTCGCTGCCGAGGGCCTCGCCGCTCGCGAAGAGCCGCTGCGGCCGCACCGCTTCGAGCCCCGGCTGCGCGAGAAAGACCTGCAGCATTGAGGGCACGAAGTGCAGCGTGGTGATCGCCTCGCGCGCGAGCACGTCGAGCAGGTAGGCACTGTCGCGGTGACCTCCCGGCTCTGCCATCACCAGGCGGGCGCCAACCAGCAGGGGCCAGAACAGCTCCCACACCGAGACGTCGAAGCTCGCCGGCGTCTTCTGCAGCACGACGTCGTCCGGCCCCAACGGGTAGGCGGCCTGCATCCAGGCCAGGCGGTTGACGATGGCGCCGTGGGCCACCATCACGCCCTTGGGCCG
>WBZL01001581.1_pt1 | contig 23516 bp, 19 predicted proteins | sample 5204291 | NCBI WGS metagenome assembly WBZL01 (sample SAMN12344345, study PRJNA552823) | activated sludge metagenome | biome: Activated sludge suspended growth; feature: Nitrification reactor; material: Wastewater; isolation source: activated sludge from nitrification reactor of wastewater...
CTCCGCGAGCTCGAGGCGCAGCGCCGCTCCGAGAGCGCGGTGCTCACCAACGCCGTGCAGGAGCTGGCCCGCAGCAGCGACCAGGTCCGGGCCGAGGCCCGGCAGCTCACGGGGGCCCTCCGCGACAACTCGGTGCGCGGCACATGGGGAGAGGTCCAGCTGCGGCGGGTCCTGCAGCAGGCCGGCATGGAACGCCACGTCGACTTCCTCGAGCAGTCGGAGGTCACCCGGGGTGGGGCCGATCGTGCCGGCCGTCCCGATGTCGTGGTCCACCTCCCCGACGGTCGGTGCGTCGTCATCGACGCCAAGGCGCCGCTCGACCGCTACCTCGACGCGGCCAACTGCGACGACGACCAGGCACAACTTCCGTTGCTGGCAGCGCACGCCAAGGCGGTCGGCGCGCACGCCGCCGCGCTTTCCAAGCGTGACTACGACTCCCTGGTCCCCGGCGCGCTCGACCTGGTGGTCATGTTCCTCCCGGGCGACGCCTACCTGGCCGCGGCGAGCAACACCCAGCCGTCCCTGGTCGAGGACGCGTGGGCCAAGGGTGTGGTGCTGGCCTCGCCGTCCACGTTGCTCGGCTTCCTGCGCGGGGTCGCCCTCGGCTGGCGCGAGCAGCGGGTGGCGGAGCAGGCCGAGGAGATCGCTCGCACCGGGCGTGAGCTGCACGAACGCCTGTCGACCTTCGCCGGCCACCTCGACAAGGTCGGCGGGTCGCTCAGCCGCGCTGTCGACTCGTTCAACGGCGCGGTCGGCTCGCTCGAAGCCCGCGTCTTGCCTCAGGCCCGGCGCTTCGAAGACCTCGGAGCGGGCTCCGGTCGTGACCTGGGCGCCCGAAGCACGGTCGACGCCGGACCGCGGCGGCTCAACGTGGTGCCGTCGATCACGGGCGACTCCACGGCAGACTCCTCCGATGATCTTCGGGACTCGACGCCGTCGACGGCGTCGTGAGCTGTACGACGCCGGGTTCACCGACGACTGGCGACAGCTGTGCCGGGATCGCCTCGACTGGTGGGACGTGCTCGCCCCCGACGAGCGAGAGCGGGTCGAGCTCGTCGCACTCGGGCTGATCGCCCGGGCCGACTGGGAGCCGGCCAACGGCTTCGAGGTCACCGAGGACATGCAGGTCCTGATCGCCGCGCAGGCGGCGTTGCTGACCGCCAACCTCCCCTACGAGGACCCGTACCGAGACGTCCACGCCGTGATCGTCCACCCGACCACGACGATCATGCACGGCGAGCACTCCCAGGTCGACGGCATCTACTCCGACGACCCCACCCCGGTGCTGGGCGAGGCAATGATGCACGGACCGCTGCTGGTGGCGTGGGACGAGGTGCAGGACGACGTCCACCACGCCGGTGACGGGCGCAACGTCGTGTTCCACGAGTTCGCCCACACGCTCGACATGCTCGACGGCGTCACCGACGGCACCCCGCCGATGGACGCGGATCTGGCCCGGCGTTGGGTGCCGGTCTGCACCGCGGTGTACGAGGCCGTGGTCGAGGGTCGCGCCGGCGAGGTGATCGATGACTACGCGGGCGTGAACCCCGCGGAGTTCTTCGCGGTGGTCACCGAGGCGTTCTTCGACGACCCGCTCGAACTCCGCGACGAGCACCCGGACCTCTACGACTGCTTCTCGGACTTCTACGGCCAGGATCCGGCCGGGTGGTTCGAAGCGTGATCGGCGACCGCTGTTCCCGCCGTCTCGAACCCCTGACCTCGACCGACCCTCACCGCGCCCCGAGCCGACGGTCGGTGTGCCATCGTGTCGGGATGTACACCCCGACGAGCTCCCACCGAACCCTCCGCCGTGGAATCGCCGCAGGGTTCGCCCTCCTGGCACTCGCCGGGGTCCTCACGGCCTGCGGAGGTGACGACGTGACGGCAGACAAGGACCGGTCGACCACGACGACCACCGCCAAGCCCAGCAGCGGCGGGGCGACGAACCCGACCGGCGGCGTGGCGCGGACGTCGTGGAAGCTCGCCTCCCCGGCAGATGGGACCGACCCGACCCTCGACTTCGCACCGGAGGGCATCGTGTCGGGCTCGACCGGCTGCAACCGGTTCAACGGGACCTGGACCGAGGACGGCGACTCGCTGAAGATCGCGCTCGGTCCGATGACCCAGATGGCCTGCACCTCCGACGCGGCCACGCAACAGGAGAAGTCGATCATCGACTCACTGGGCAAGGTGGCCTCGGCGGAACAGACGGCGACCACCCTCGTCCTGAAGGACTCCGACGGCAAGGAGCTGCTCACCTACGACGCGGTGACCGGTGACCTCCAGGGAACGTCGTGGAAGGTCAACGGCGTCAACACCGGCAACGCGGTCGAGACGTCCGCATTGACCGAGGCGCTCACGCTCGACTTCGGCACCGAAGGCTCGGTCACCGGTTTCGGCGGCTGCAACAACTTCCGGGGCAGCTACACGCTCGAGGGCGGAGTCATCTCCTTCAGCGAGTTCGCCTCGACCGAGATGTCCTGCGAACCCGACGTGATGGAGCTCGAGGACAAGTACCTGGCCGCTCTGGCCGCGGCGAGCGTCGTCGAACGCTCCGGCAACACCCTGAACCTGCGCGACGACAAGGGCGCCACCCAGGTGGCGGCCACCCTCGCCGGCTGATCTCACCGTCCCGCGACCCGGGCCAGCAGCTCGCGGCGACTCCGGACGCCGGTCTTGGCGAACACCGCCTTGAGGTGGTCCTGGACCGTGTTCTCCGACACGAACATGAGCGCCGCGACCTGCCGGGTGTCCGCTCCGGTCGTGAGGTGCTCGACCAGCTCGGACTCCCGTGGGCTCAACCCGGCCGCACGTGCGAACAACTCCAAGCGTTCGAAGGGCGATGCCCGCTCGATCGTCACCGCGATGTCGTCACCGAGTCGGGCGGCCCGGAACACGAGCCAGTCGAGCGGCTCGACGTGCACCCGGGCGGCCGGCTCGTGGTCGTCGACGCCGTCCTCGACGGCGAGGAACTGGGCCGCGACGTTGTAGGCACCCGCAGGTATCGCTCGTTGATCCGCTTCCGGCGGGAGGAGCGTCGCCAGGTACCCCTCTGCGGTCGGGGTCTGCTCCCGGACCCGCAGGTCGTCGTCGAGGAGGATCACCACCGGCGTCGGGAGCGACCTGCCGACGTGGGGGTCGGTGTCGGCGAACGTGTGGAGGACGCACCGTCGCAGGGCGGCGGTGATGGGCTCGACGCCGGATCGCAGCAGTCGGGTCTCGGCCGGGTCGAAGGTCCCGTCCATGCGCCACAGATCCAGGAACGCCCAGCACCCGTTGACATCGCGGAACACCACCGATGCAACGTCGCTGACGCCGAGGTCGACGAGGAGCTCCCGGTACAGCCGGCTCTGCTCCGGTCTGCCTGCTGTCGAGTCGACCAGCGTCACCACCGGGTCACCGACGCCGGTCCATCGGGCGTGCTCCGTCGCGTACCTGAGTCGGATCAGGCGGGGGAGCTCCGACAGACACGGCACGTCGGCGACCGGCGATGCCCCGACCTCGGTGCGCGGATCGGTGAGCACCCACGCATACGCGTCGAAGGGCACCGAGCGTCGCAGCTCGTCCAGCAGTGCGATCCGCAGGTCGCGCTCGGAGCGGACCGTCGCACACAGACCTTCGATCGACACGGCCGCACGCTAGATCGGCGGCGTCGAGCCCGGCCCGGGGGTCCTTCGGCGATCCCAGCTACCTGGGATGGTCGCAGCACCCCGTCCTCCGTACCGTCGAACCATGGTCACGTTGCTCATCGAACACGAGATCACCGACCTCGCGACCTGGACGGCCGCGTTCGAACGGTTCGCCGACGCCCGACGCCACGCGGGGGTGAGGTCGCACCGGATCGCCCATCCGCTCGACGACCCGACCCGCATCGTCGTCGAGTTGGACTTCGACGGGGCTGAGCGGGCTGCGGAGTTCCGGGACTTCCTCCGCGATGTGGTGTGGGCCGACCCGAGCAGCTCGCCGGCGCTCGTCGGCCGGCCTGTCACCCGATTGTTGGAGTCGGTCCCGATCTGATTCCGCGTCGGCGCTCCGTCGGATCGCTCCTCGGCCGACCAGGTTCAGCGCGGTTGGAGGCCGTCGGCCAACAACCCCTCGGCGATGGTCGCCGCGGCCGGGTCCAGCGACCCGGTGAACATCCCCGGATACGGGGGAGGAACCGGCGCGTCGGCTCCGTCGGCATCGACAGGTGCATCGAACGCCTCGGGTGCCGCTCCGAGCGGCGCGTCGATCGTCGGTGACCCCGTCGCATCGCTGTCCTGGTCCGGGCCAGGACCTGTCAGCCGGGCCGCCTCGGCCTCGAGCTCCGGGTCGGGGGCGAAGGGCGGCACGTCGACGGTGTGATGCGGTGCCGGCCCGGTGCGCTCCACGCCGAGGTCCTCGGTGAAGTACAGCGCCAGCACGCGATCGACCAGCTCGGGCGTCAGGACCCGCGCCTGGTTCTCGTAGCGGCAGATGGCGTTGGCCAGCTTGCACACCACGCCGGGTAGGTAGGCCCGCAGCTCACCGTCGCCCTGGGAGCGGGCGGCCTGGCGGAGACGCACCGCTGCGGGCGCCTGGAGCTCCAGGCCTGTCGCCCGGGTCACCCGCGACAGGATCCAGTCGAACTGCTCGTCGGTGCAGGCCCCGATGTAGATCTTGTTGTGGATACGGCGGAAGAACGCCTCGTCGCCCAACTTGGCCGGGTCGAGGTTGGTCGACAACACGACCTTCAGCTCGAAGGGGACCTCGAACTTGCGTCCGAGCAGGGTCAGGTAGTCGACGCTGCGGTCCAGCGGGACGATCCAGCGGTTGAGCAGGGCGTCGGGCGTCATCGCCTGCCGACCGAAGTCGTCGATCACCAGGATCCCGTTGTTGGCCTTCATCTGCAGCGGCGCCAGGTACACGCCGCTGTCCCGCTCCAACTGGAGGTCGAGCATTCCGGCGTGGAGCTCGCCGCCGGTGATGACCGCGGGCCGGTGGCATGCCACCCACCGCCGGTCCATCCCGGGGGGCTGCTCGTCGATCTCGTCGTGCAGCGTCGGGTCGAACACCGAGACGATCTGGCCGTCGACCTCGACGCAGTGCGGGACCAGCACCACGTCCTCGTAGGCCCTGATGATCCGCTCGGCGACCGAGGACTTGCCGGTGCCGGGCGGGCCGTACAGGAACATCGCCCCGTCGCCGTGGATCGCGGGGCCGAGCTGGTCGAGCAGCCCGTCCGACAGGACCAGGTCCGAGAACGAGCGCTGCAAGCGGTCGTGGTCCAGTTCGATCTGCGGACGCTGGTGGCGCACGACCGCGGTGTAGAGATCGAGCGGAACGGGCATCGGACCGCAGTAGATGCTCTCGCGGGATCGCTGGGTCGCGAACTGCTGGCCGGCCTCGGTGGGGCGCACCACGTAGGCGCGGCCTTCCATGCCGTCGTACTCGATGAGCTTCCGGTCGCGCAGTGAGTTGAGGAGGGACTCCACCACGGTGATCGAGACGTGCAGCTTGTCGGCCAGAGCGGTCATCGGCGACCGGCCGTCGTTGACGGCGCGACGGATCACCAGGTCCTCCATCAGGGACCGGCTCAGCCCCAGGGCCTCGGGGCTGGTGGGTGTCCTGACGTCGGGGATCTGGTCGTCGGAGCCGTGGTCGTTCTGCTGCATCGGTGTCCCGTCCGCGGTGGGTCGTGGCTGTGCGTCGGACCGGCTGCCTCCGATCCGACCGAGCCACGGGCTCTGCTGGTGCTGGTCCTTCATCGGCGCGCGGGCGCCCCACCTGAACCATCGAGGTGTGGCGATCGACCGACGTTGCGCGGTGCAGCTCCCGGCGACGGCTTGAATGGAGCGGTGAGCGACTCCGTGCAGACCCGCGCCTACCGCGACGGCAAGCTCGTCGAGAAGGACTTCCCGGTCGAGCAGGTCTCCGACTTCCTCGAGCTGGAGGACACCACGGTCTGGGTGGACATGTGCGCCCCGACGTCGGCCGACCTGGCCCTGCTGGCCGAGGAGCTGGGCCTGCACGAGCTCGCGGTGGAGGACGCCCTCGGTCGTCACCAGCGACCCAAGCTCGACCGCTACTCGAGCCACCTGTTCATGGCGTGTCACGCCATCGGGCTGGACGCCGACACGGCCGAGATGCACGTCGCCGAGATCGACATCTTCATCGGCGAGCGGTGGATCATCACCGTCCGCAAGGCCAACGGGTTCGACATCGCCCAGGTGGCCGAGCGCTGTGAGCGGATGCCTGCGGAGACGATCAGCGGCGTGGCCTTCGTGCTCTACGCGTTGCTCGATCAGGTCATCGACGGCTACTTCGACGTGATCGCGACGTTCGACGAGTACTACGACCGGGTCTCGGACCAGATCTTCAGCGAGCACCCGTTGCAGCCGGCCGAGCAGCGGGAGTGGTTCCACGTGCGTCAGGCCCTGGTGCGCTTCCACCGGCTGGTGTTCCCGCTGCGCGAGGTGGTCGGCTCCCTCATGCGCCGCGAGCACGACGTGGTCGGCCCGGCCCTGCAGCCCTACTACCAGGACCTCTACGACCACGTGCTGCGCATCACCGAGTCGACCGACTCGTTGCGGGACCTGGTGGCGACGATCGTCGAGACCAACCTGAGCGTGCGGGACTACCGCCAGAACCAGGTGATGAAGAAGGTGACGAGCTGGGCGGCGATCATCGCGGTGCCGACGCTCGTCACCGGCTTCTACGGCATGAACGTCCGCTTCGCGGGACTGGGCACGACGTGGGCCGCGTGGCTGGCGGTCGCGTTGATCGTGGTCACGTCGGTCACGCTCTACGTCATGTTCCGCCGCCGCGATTGGCTCTGACACCCGCCTCGGCATCCCCCACGTGCTCGTTCTGTAGTGCGAGATCCAGGCGAACGCCTGGATCTCGCACTACAGAACGTCGGGGGAGCGGGGGTTGGTGGCCCGTCCCCAGGTGAAGTAGCTCCAGGGTTTGGGCCCCTTCACGAACCGGGTGGTAAGGCGCAGGTCGACGAAGCCGGCGCGGCGCAGCATCTCGGTCGTGTCGCGGGTCAGGTGGCAGCCGCCGGCCAGGCGCTTCTGCCACGGCTCGATCCGCTCCTGCCAGCGGGCGACACCGGGATCCGGGGCGGCGCCGTGCTCGAGCACGTGCAGCTGCCCACCCGGGCGGATCACCCGACGGAGCTCCGCCAGCGCCCGCATCGGATCGGGGACCGTGCACAGCGTGAAGGTGCACAACCCGGCGTCGCAGCTGGCGTCGTCGAGCGGTAGTCGCTGGCCGTCGAGTCCGACGTGCTCGACCCGGACGCCTCGTGCCGTCACCCGGTCCGACGCCAGCTCACGCGAGCGCTCCGACGGCTCGACCGCCCAGACGGTCGTGACCTCGTCGGGGTAGAGCGGCACGTTGAGGCCCGTGCCGAAGCCGATCTCGACCACTTCGCCGGCCAGCCCGTCGATGGCCTTGGCGCGGTAGCGCTCCATGCCCTTCGACCCGCAGGTCAGGTCGACCAGTCGGGGCAGCACCCGATCGTCGTAGAGGCCCACGCCGTGACAGTACGGGAACCGTCGAGGTCGTGAGGCCCCGAGCACCACCCTCTTGCGATCACCCCTGGTGATCACCCCTCGCGACCGCCCGGATCGGGTGACGCCCAGCACCCCCGCCGATCGGCAGACTGTCCGGTCATGTGGGAGCACCGCGATGGATGACCGGCGACGGGTGCCGGTCCCGACCCCGTCGGGCTGGACCATCGAGTCGACCCGCGGGTTCGGTCCGTTCGTCACCCGGATCCGCTACCGCCTGGCCGACGGGACCATTCGGGTGTGGCGTTCGCGGGATCACCGCAAGGGTCTCGACCGTCCCGGCGTTCCGCGGCGGACGTGGTGGATCGCGGTGCTGTTCTGCATCGGCTCGACGTGCTTCACCGTCGGGCCGCTGCCGGCGTACGAGTCGTGGGTGGGCACCCGGTGGGTCGGGCTCACGTTCTTCGTCGGGTCGATCTTCTTCACATCTGCCTCGTACCTCTGCTTCGTCGAGGCCTCCAACGCTCCCGATGCGGTCGTCGACGACCCGCAGCGTCGCCACCGTGGTCCGTTCCGGCTGATCTCCTGGCGGCCGCACTCGATCGATTGGTGGTCGACCGGGGTACAGCTGGTCGGCACCGTGTACTTCAACGTCATGACGTTCCTGGCCATGTACGACGGGTGGGACACGGCCCAGGCCAACCGGCTGGTGTGGCGTCCCGACACCATCGGCTCGATCTGCTTCCTCGTCGCCAGCTACCTGGCGTGGGCCGAGGTCTGCCACTCCGCCGGACGGCTCCGGCTCCGGGACGTGTCGTGGTGGATCGTCGTGCTGAACCTCCTCGGCTCGGTCTTCTTCGGGGTCTCGGCTGTCGGGGCGTACACCCTCGGCTCGGGTGAGCTGGTCAACGAGTGGCTCGACAACGCCGGGACCGTGGCGGGAGGCGTGTGCTTCTTCGTGGCCGCGGCGATGCTCATCCCCGAGGCTCGTTCCAAGGGCGCGCCGGCATGAGGGGACCGGCGGCCCGGACTTCGCTCCGCGGCGCCGGGTCGCCTTGACTGTCGGGGTGAGCTCGACGGTGGAGTCCCGGGACGTGCTGGTGATCGGCGGGGGTCCCGCCGGCGCGGCCGTCGCCATGCGGGCCGCGGCGGGCGGCGCCCGGGTCACCGTGTTCGAGAAGGGGCGACCGGGCCGGGACAAGATCTGCGGCGACGGCCTCACCCCGCGGGCGGTCCGGGCGCTCGACGCGCTCGACGTCGCTCTCGACGACGCCCACCGCATCGACGGCCTGCGGATGACCGCCAACGCGACCGTCCGCCAGATGGACTGGCCGGGGATCGCGCCGTTCCCCGCCCACGGCGCGGTGTGGCCTCGCCGGCGACTGGACGAACGGCTGATGGAGCGGGCCGCAGCCGCGGGAGCCGAGTTGCTGTGGAGCCACGACGCGGTCCCCGTCGTCGACGAGGGTGTCGGTGCGGCACCCAACCGGGCGACCGGGGTGACCTCGGTCGACGCCGACGGTCGGACCCGTCGGTGGGAGGCGCCGCTGGTCGTCCTCGCCGCGGGTGCGCCGGGCGCGGCGGCCCGACTGCTCGGCGCCGAGCGGGTGCCCGACGAGACGTTCGGCCTGGCGATCCGGACCTACGCCGAGTCGCCCCGTCACGCCGAGCGCTACCTCGAGGCGTGCCTGACCCTCCGCGACGGGTCGGGGACGCCGGTGCCGGGCTACGGCTGGATCTTCCCCGCCGGTGACGGGACGGTGAACATCGGCGTCGGGGCCCTGTCGACCATGAAGGGCTTCAAGAAGCTCAACCTGAACGCGTTGCAGGACAGCTACCGGGCCCTGGTCGGCCGTGACTGGGAGCTCGGCCCCGACCTGGAACGTCCCCGGGCGTGGCGTCTGCCGATGAGCGCCCGTCGACGGTCCGGTCCCGGCTGGGTCGCGGTCGGCGACGCGGCCGGGTTGATCAACCCGATGAACGGCGAGGGGATCGACTACGCCCTCGAGTCCGGCACCCTCGCCGCGGACCTGTTCCTGACCGACCCCGTGACCGCGCCGGTGCGCTACGACGCCGAGGTGGGGGAGCGCTTCGACGCGTTCCTGCGCACCGGTCGACGGTTCAGCTTCCTGATCGGCCACCCCTGGATCCTTCGCAACGGCCTGCGGGTGGCGGTCGGCACCCAGGCCGTCGCCGAGATCACCCTGCAGGTCATGGGCAACCTGGTCGATGGCTCCACTCCGGGTGCCGGCGGCTGGACCATGCGGGCCGCGGACCGCGTCCTGGCTGCGGGCGACCCGCTGCTGCGCCGCACCCGCGCCCGCCCCTGACGGCCCCGCGCCCCCAAAACCCCGTTCTGTAGTGCGAGATCCAGGTGAACACCTGGATCTCGCACTACAGAACGGGGTCGGCGGGGAGTCGTCCCCATTACGCCACGACCTCCCGCCGATGAGGATGATCTCCGTCAGGACCCGCCCGGCTCCCGCCGCCGGGTCGACATCGGACGAGGAGGTCGGACCATGGGCAGCATCACGATCACGTCAGCGGCGGCGGTGTTCCTCCTGGTGAGCGTCGTCGTGTCCCTGACGCTGGGAGCGCTCCTCGCTCACGCCGACGCCGGACCCGTGCGTGAGACACGCTCACCCCGTCGACGCAGCGCCCGGCCCGAACGGGTGCCCAGGTGCACGCCGTCGGTGACCACCCGGGCGCCGTTGACCCAGACCCCGACGATCCCGTCGGGCGACTGCCGGGGATCGTCGAAGGTGCCCCGGTCGACGACGGTCGCCGGGTCGAACAGCACCAGGTCGGCGACGGCGCCGGGGCGAATGACCCCGCGGTCGACCAACCCGAACACCTCGGCGGGTCGACCCGTCATCCGGTGCACCGCCTCCTCCAACCCGAGGACCCCCAGGTCTCTCACGTAGCGGCCGAGCACCCGGGCGAACGTGCCGTACAGCCGGGGGTGCGGGTGGCCCTCCAGGCTGGGGATGCCGTCGCTGCCGACCATGATCCCGGGATGTCCGAGCACGGTCCGCACGTCGTCCTCCGACATCGAGTGCACGATCACGGTCGCAACCGGCTCCGCGTCGAGGACCGCCGTCGCCGCCCGATCGCCGGGGACCCCGAGGCGGTCGGCCAGCTCGGCCAGCGAACGTCCGTGCCACTCCGGGTGGTCGGTCGTCGACGCGATCACGACGGCGTCGGGGGTCACCAGCGTTCCGATCCGCCCCGACGCAGCGACCGCGGCGAGCATGGTCGAGCTCGCGGTGTACGGGTACTGGTCCGCCGCGACGGCGGGACCGGCGTCGTCGATCCGCTCGAGCGCCGCGGCGACCGTGCCCCAGTTGGGCTCCCCCATGGCCTTCAGGTGCGAGACGACCACCGGCAGCCCGGCGTCCCGCCCGATCCCGATCGCCTCGTCGACCGCCTCGATCAGGCGCGACCCCTCGTCGCGGATGTGGCTGGTGTAGATGCCGCCGGCCGCGGCGACGACGGCCGCGAGAGCGGTCAGCTCCTCGGTGCGGGCCCAGATGCCCGGTTCGTAGGTCAGCCCCGAGGACATCCCGACGCACCCGGCAGCCATGCCCTCGTCGATCAGACGGGTCATCGCGGCGATCTGGTCGTCGTCGGGCGGACCGTCATCGAGGCCCATCACCGAACTGCGGACGGTGCCGTGCCCGATCAGCGCGGCGACATTGACCGACGGCGCGGTGTCGTCCACCCGGCGCAGGTACCCGCGGTAGCCGTCCCACGGGTCGAGGTCGTGGCCCGGGTGCAGCACCGCACCCATCGCGGCGGCCACCGGGAACGGAGCGGCGCCCATCCCGCAGTTGCCGACCACGCATGTGGTCACCCCGCCGAGCACCTTGAACTCCATCTGCGGGTGCACGAGCACGGCCAGGTCGTCGTGGGTGTGGGAGTCGATGAAGCCGGGAGCGAGCACCAGACCCGATCCGGCGCCCTCCCGGGGGACGACCTCGACGATGCGCTCCTCGTCGATCGCCACGTCGCCGATGAACGCCGGCGCTCCCGTCCCATCGACGACGGTCACCGCCTCGATCACCTCGGTCATGCTGCGAACCCGGTCATGGTGCGAACCCGGTCATCGCGCTCGGGCGCCTATCCGTGCTGCCAGACGCGGTTGGCGATCGAGTCGGTGCCGGCCAGAGCGACCCGGTCGAGCGCCGCGACCTCGGCCGCGTCGAGCGACCAGCCCAGGGCGCCGGCGTTGTCGACGGCTTGGCGCTCGTTCTTGGCGCCGGGAATGGGAACCGCGCCCTTGTCGATGATCCAGCGCAACGCGACCTGGGCGGGGGTCCGGCCGTCGTGCGCGTCACCGATCTCACGGGCGACGGCGACCACCCGGTCCACCGCCTCCATCGGATGCGCCGAGAAGTTGCGTCGGCCCGGCGGCGGGTTCGACGCCGAGTACTTGCCGGTCAGTCGGCCCTGGCCGATCGGCGAGTAGGCGATCGGCACCACGCCGAGGTCTCGGCAGGCGTCGATGAGCCCCGAGCTCAGCGGCCGGGTGCGCAGCAGCGACAGCTCGATCTGGTTCGACGCCAGGGGCACCCCTCGGCGCCGCAGCTCGGAGTGGATCCGGGTCATCTCACGGACCGAGTAGTTCGACACGCCGACGGCGCGGACCAGTCCGGCGTCGACGACGGTCGCCAGCGCCTCGGCCATCGCCGAGGCGGACCGCAGGCTGATCGGGCCGTGGATCTGGTACAGGTCGACGGTCGGGATCTGCAGCCGTCCGAGCGAGGCCTCGAGCGCCTGGCGCAGCGCCGGGACCACGTTCCAACGCCACGGCGCCGGCCAGAACTTGGTGGCGATGACCATCCGGTCCCGCCCCGACGGGTCGGCTGACAGCAGGCGGCCGAGGATGCGCTCGCTCTCCCCGGAGCCGTACACCTCGGCGGTGTCGAAGAGCCCGACCCCGGCGCCGAGCGAGCTCCGCCACGCGTCGCCGATCGTGGTCTCGTCCAGCGCCGTGTCGTAGGAGCCCATGCCCCAGGTGCGCGAGTCGCCCCACGCCCAGGTTCCCACCCCGAGAGGTGCGACCGGCGTCGGGCATCCCGGGAAGGTGACGGTGTCGGCTGGGCCCGGGTCCGATGATCGCTGCATGTCCCCAGCCTCGCGCCCGGTGCCTTCGGTGGGGAGCCTGCTGATCGGACCCGCCGGCGATTCCCGTGACCGTTCGCGCCGCAGGTGGCGCGTACGGTCACGGAAACGGTCGGATTGCGCCGGGAACCTCGAGGGCCATCGGGGAGTATCTACAGGACGGGGGTGCGACGAGGCGGAGTACGTTGTCATCCGGAATGACCGAGGAAGGCCGAGTTCCCGCAGCGTCGCTGGCCGCGTCGGCGGGCGTACGCGACATCCCGGCCACCTCGTTCGTCGTCCCCCCTCGCAGGGGGTCCCTCATCGACCGCGACCGGATGGTCAAGTCGGTGCTCGAACCCGAGGCTCCGATCCTCGAGGTGGTGGCCCCGCCGGGGTTCGGCAAGTCGACCGCCCTGGTGCTGTGCGCCGAGGCGGACGACCGGCCGTACGCCTGGGTGCAGCTGTCCGAAGCCGACGATGACGCCGTGCACCTGGGGCGCCACCTCGCCCTCGCCTTGGACCGGCTCGCGCCGCTCGAGCCGGCCGACGGCGCCCGGATCGTGGGGGCGGGTCGGTCGGCCCTGGGTGACATCTTCCCCGCGCTGGCCGGCGTGCTCGCGGACCGGTCGCCGTGCGTGGTCGTGCTCGACGACGTCCACCACCTCACGTCCTCCGAGGCCGAGGCCGGTCTGCAGATGCTGCTGTCGTCGGTGCCGGAGGGGTCGACCGTCGTCCTGGTCGGACGCCGGATCCCGATCGCGCTCGGTCGGCACCGGATGGACGGTCGGGTGCACCGGGTGGAGGCATCGGACCTGGCCATGGGGCTGATCGAGGCCGCCGAGCTGTTCGGCCGGGCCGGCGTGAGCCTTGACGACGAGGAGTTGGCGGACCTCGTCACGCGGGTCGAGGGCTGGCCCGGTGGGCTCCACCTGGCCGCGCTGGCGTTGCACCAGGGCCGAAACCCGAGGTCGTTCTCCGGTGCCGACCGGCTGGTGGCCGAGTACCTGATCGAGGAGGTCCTCGACGGCACCGAGCCCGAGATGGTCTCCTTCATGGAGGGCTCGGCCGTGCTCGACCGCATGGCCGCCGACGAGCTGGACGAGCTGCTCGAACGATCCGACTCGTCTCGCATGCTCGGTTCGATCGAGGCTCACGGGAACCTGTTCCTGATCCCGCTCGACCACGACGGCCAGCGGTTCCGCTACCACCACCTCTTCCGTGACCACCTACTCCAGCGACTGCGTCGCGACGACCCGGACCGAGCGCTGGAGCTCGAGCGCCGGGCCAGTGGGATGCGGGCCCGATCCGGTGACGTCGACTCCGCCGTGCGACACGCGGTGCGGGCCTGTGACCGTGAACGTGCCGCGGGGCTGATCCTCGGCTCCGTGCTCGACCGTTGGCTCGACGGCCGGCTCGGCCAGGTCGGGGAGTGGTTGGACCTCCTCGGAACCGGCGCGGTCGACGAGATCCCCGAAGCGGCGATCGCCGCGGCCTGGTGCGCCGTCGCGGCTGGCGATCGCGACGGCGCCGAGCGTTCCTGTCGGGCGGCCGCCCGCTTCGCCGACCACGGGCCCCTGTCCGACGGCACCCCCACGGTGGAGGTCGCGCTGGCGGCGGTGCGGATGCTGATGGGAAGCCGCGGCGTCGACAGGGTGGTCTCCGACGCCGAGGTCGTGCGGCAGGCCGGCGGCCCGGGGGTGAACCGGCTGTGGGCGCTGGCCACCGGAACCCAGGGATCGGCCTACGCCATGCTCGGGCGGCCCGACCTCGCCCGGGAGCGGCTCTCCGAAGCGATCGACGCAGTCGGAGAGACGCCGTACGTCCGGGCGGTCGGCCTGGCGTTGCTGGCGGTGCTGGCGCTGCAGGACGGTGAGCTCGCAACGGCCGTCACCCTGTCGCGCTCGGCGCGATCCACCGCCGACGCGCACGGTCTGGAGTGCTTCGCTCCGGCGATCTCCGTCTACGCGGTCGACGCGTTGGTCGCCGCGAACGACCGCCGCCCCGGCGACGCCCGGGCTGCCGCGGCCATCGCCGGCGCCACCGTCGAGCGCCTCGGCGATCTGTCGCCGCGCACCGCGCTGCTCGCTCTCATCCTCCTGGCCCGGACCGCGGTCGCGGTCGGCGACCGTCCGGGGGCCCGCCGGCTGCTCGGCGAAGCTCAGGAGGCACGTCGTCGGGACTCATCCGCGAGCGCACTCAACGCGCAGCTCGCGGAGCTGGAGTCCTGTCTCGGCTCGGGGCGGGACCTGGACCGGGTCGACGTCGAGGCCCTGACGGTGGCCGAGCAGCGTGTTCTGGAGCTCCTACCGACCCATCTGCCGCAGGGGATGATCGCCTCGGAGCTCCACGTGAGCCGCAACACGGTCAAGACCCACACCGCGTCGATCTACCGGAAGCTCGGGGTCACGTCGCGTGCCGACGTCGTGGACGTGGCCCGCTCGGTCGGACTGCTGGCCTGAGGGCGGCCGACGTCCGCTCACCCCATTCGGGCGATGGCGACGGCGCAGCCCCGGACGAGACTGGTGGCCATGGGACTCCTACGACACCGAGATGACGGCCCGCCCGCGCAGCGGTTCCAGATGCGCGAGCGGCTGTTGAGCGTCGGCGACGACTACTGGATCGAGGACGGCGCCGGCAACCGGGTCTTCCTGGTCGACGGCAAGGCCCTGCGCTTCCGCGACACCTGGATCCTCAAGGACGCGGGCGGCGCGGACGTGGCCGAGATCAACGAGCGCAAGCTCACGGTGCGGGACAAGATGACCATCGACCTGGGTGGTCGGTCCGCGCACGTGACCAAGCGGATCGTCGGGATCCGCGATCACTTCAAGGTCGACGTCGACGGCGAGTCCGACCTGAAGGTCCACGGCAACATCGTCGACCACGAGTACGAGATCGAACGCGACGGCGACCAGGTCGCCGAGGTGTCCAAGAAGTGGTTCCGGGTGCGCGACACCTACGGCGTCGAGATCGCGGAGGGAGTCGACCCGGTCCTGATCCTCGCCGTCACGGTCGCGGTCGACGCCATGACCCGCGACGTCGGCTGAACGCAACCGGATCGAACCGAGGAGAGCGCGCTGATGCCCGCCACGTACCCGAAGCTTCCGGCCCAGGAGAACCTGCCGTTCCCGGCCACGCCATCGGCGTCGGTCGCGGGGCGGACCATGCAGGACTCCACCTACCAGCCCCGCGAGCAGCCCCGCCGGCTGCCCGAGGACGCACCGAACATCCTCGTGGTGCTGATCGACGACGCCGGACCGGGCCTGCCGTCGACCTTCGGCGGAGAGGTGCGCACCGACAACCTGACCCGCGTGCTCTCCCAGGGCATCGGCTACAACCGGTTCCACACCACCGCCATGTGCTCGCCGACGCGGGCGTCGCTCCTCACCGGGCGCAACCACCACCGCATCGGCAACGGCCAGATCGCTGAGCTCGCCAACGACTGGGACGGCTACTCGGGCCACATCCCGCCGAGCACCGCGCTCGCGGCCGAGGTGCTCACCGACTACGGCTACTCGACCGCGGCGTTCGGCAAGTGGCACAACACCCCCGCCGAGGAGACCACCCCCGCCGGTCCGTTCCACAACTGGCCGACCGGGAAGGGCTTCGAGTACTTCTACGGCTTCCTGGCCGGCGAGGCGTCGCAGTGGGAGCCGAACCTGGTGCGCAACACCACCAGCGTGCTGCCGCCCAAGCGCCCCGAGGAGGGCTACCACCTCAGCGAGGACCTGGCCGACGACGCCATCGGCTGGCTGCGGCGCCACAAGGCCTTCGAGGCCGACAAGCCGTTCTTCATGTACTGGGCCAGCGGCTGCCTCCACGGCCCGCACCACATCATGAAGGAGTGGGCCGACCGCTACGCCGGCAAGTTCGACGACGGCTGGGACGCGTACCGCGAGCGGGTGTTCGACCGTGCCAAGGCCCAGGGGTGGATCCCCGCGGACGCCGAGCTCACCCCGCGGGACCCGACCCTCGCCGCGTGGGACGACATCCCCGAGGCCGAGCGTCCGTTCCAGGCCCGGCTGATGGAGGTCGCGGCCGGTTACGCCGAGTACACCGACGTGCAGGTCGGCCGCCTCCTCGACGAGGTCGAGACGCTCGGCTACGGCGACAACACTCTGGTCGTCTACATCTGGGGCGACAACGGCTCGTCGGGTGAGGGCCAGAACGGCACGATCAGCGAGCTGTTGGCCCAGAACGGCATCCCGACGACGGTCGACATGCACATCAAGGCTCTCGAGGAGCTCGGCGGCCTCGACGTCCTCGGCTCGCCCAAGACCGACAACCAGTACCACGCCGCGTGGGCGTGGGCGGGCAGCACCCCCTACAAGGGCATGAAGCTGCTGGCGTCGCACCTGGGCGGAACCCGCAACCCGATGGTGGTGAGCTGGCCCGGCCACATCACCCCCGATGCCCGGCCGCGTACCCAGTTCCACCACTGCAACGACCTGGTGCCGACCATCTACGAGATCCTCGGCATCACCCCGCCGCGGACCGTGAACGGCGTCGAGCAGCAGCCGCTCGACGGGGTCAGCTTCGCCTACACCTTCGACGACCCCGACGCCGAGGGCCGGCTGCGCACCCAGTACTTCGAGATCATGGGCAGCCGGTCGATCTACCACGACGGCTGGATGGCATCGGCGTTCGGGCCCCGCAGCCCGTGGGTGCCGGGGATGCCGCCGGGCATCCTCGAGTGGACCCCCGACCAGGACACCTGGGAGCTGTACCACCTCGACGAGGACTGGACCCAGTCCCGCGACCTGGCCGACGAGCACCCCGACAAGCTCGCCGAGCTCAAGGAGGTGTTCGCGATCGAGGCGGCGCGCAACAGCGTCTACCCGATCGGCGGCGGCCTGTGGGTGCCGGTGTTCCACCCCGAGATGCGCATCTCGACCCCGTACCGGGAGTGGAGCTTCACCGGCGACATCGTCCGCATGCCCGAGTTCTGCGCCCCGGCGCTCGGCAACCGGGCCAACACCGTCGACATCGACCTCGAGTGCGGCGACGCCGCCAGCGGCGTGCTCTACGCGCTCGGCGCCAACAGCGGCGGGCTCACCTGCTACATGGACGACGGCCACCTCTGCTACGAGTACAACCTGTTCATCCTGCAGCGCACCAAGGCCCGTTCCGAGGCGCCGCTGGGTGCCGGCCGCCATTCCATCCGCGTCGAGACCGTCTACACCGAGGCCCGACCGGGCGGCCCGCTGGCGGTCACGCTGTCGGTCGACGGCGACGTCGTCGCCACCGCCGCGGTTCCGATCAGCGCCCCGCTGCTGTTCACCGCCAACGACTGCCTGGACATCGGCACCTGCCTGGGCAGCCCGGTGTCGCTCGACTACTTCGACCGGGCCCCGTTCCCCTTCGACGGCACCATCCACACCGTCGACGTCCGCTACCTGACCTGAGCAGTGAACCACCCGCTCCTCAACGTCGCGGCACTGATCGTCGCCGGCGCGGTCGTGTTCGCCGTCGCCGCGTTGGTGCGTCGCCGGGCGACGAAGCTCGCGGATCTCGACACCGCTCCGTGGTCGGCGACCCTGTCCTACGTCGCCACCGCGTACGGGGTGCTGATCGGCTTCTCGATCCTGCTGCTGTTCGGGCAGTTCGCCGACGCGCGCCACGCCGTGGGCGACGAGGCGACCTCGGTCGGCACCGCGTTCGAACAAGCGGCGCTGTTCCCGGACTCCGCCCCCGCGGTGCAGACCGCGCTGGTCTGCTACGCCGAGGCTGCTGCCCGCTACGACTGGCCGGCCATGCGCGCCGATGGCGGCGCCCCTGAGGTCGACCGGGCCTTCGCGAACCTCGTGCAGTCCCTCGGCGTCGACGACGCGCCGTCGACCGGAGCGCTGCACTCGGCCACGGCGACCAACCTGGCATCCCAGGTGGGCGCCATCTCCACCGCTCGGGAGACCCGGTTGGTGGCCGCCGAGGCCGACATGCCGTTGATGATGTGGGGGCTGCTCGTCGGTGGAGGCCTGTTCGTCCTCGTGCTGATCTTCGTGGTCACCTCGACCGCGACGCCGCGCACCCAGGCCGGTCTGGTCGCCGCGGCCGGGATGTTCACGATCATGATGCTGCTGCTGGTCGCGGCGCTGAACTCACCGTTCGCCGACGGCCCTGGCCGCATCAGTCCCCGGCTGATCACCGAGGCGGCGTCGACCATGAGAGCGTCGCCGAACGCGACGACCATCGGTCGCTGCCCTGAGCTCGGCTCCTGACCCGAACGCTTTGTAGTGCGAGATCCAGGCGAACGCCTGGATCTCGCACTACAGAACGCCGGCGGATGCCCCGGGGTCGAGGGTGGCCCGGGCCCGACGGGATGGGGCGGCCGTCGGGCCCGGGTGCCGAGCGCCCCTCCAGGGGCGTGGAGGAGCGCTCAGCGGCCCGTCGTGCGACGACGGTGCGACTCGGCCGGCTTCCCTTCCTCGAAGAAGTCGGCCTTGTCGACCCGCTCCGCTCGACGGACCTTGCCCCGCATGTTGCGGGTCCCCTGTGACAGCGAGTCGAACGCGAGGGCCGCGCCGTCAGCGGAGGCTTCGAACATCTGGGTGTTGCCGACCGCGACGCCGAGGCCTCCGGCCTCGCCGTAGACGTCGAGCGCGGCGCCGAGGAACACGAAGGTCCAGCCCGCCGCGGTCCGCTCCTCGACCAGGTGCTTCACCGCGGCCAGGGACTGCTCCCGGCTGGCGTTCTCGTGGCCGTCGGTGACGGAGACGAACACGACCTCCTCGGCGGGGTGGCCGACCGAGGCCAGCGCACCCGCCCGGGCGGTTCCCGACGCGATCAGCCGGGCGGTGGCGTCGAGCAGCGGGGTGCCGCCACGGGGGACGAAGGTGGAGGCGTCGAGGGGTGCCATCTCGGCGATCGGGATCGCGTCCGCGACCACCTCCTGGGGATCCTCGCTGTCGAACTGGACCAGGGTGAAGCGGGCGTCGGCTCCGTCGGCCTGCTGGTCGGCGAGCAGTCGGTTGAAGCCGCCGATCACGTCGTCGGCCATCGACGCCATCGATCCGGAACGGTCGAGCAGGACGTAGAGGTGGACGATCGGCGATGCCGTCGGGGCCGGCGTGTCCTTCTTGCGGGTGGGCTTCTTGCGGGGGTTCTTGTCGGTGGGGCTCATGGCCGTCTCCTCCGGGTGTGGGTGCTGGATGGGGTGTCCCAGTGGACTGGCGTCCCAGCTGGGCCGGCGGTCGTGGCCGCTCACGGGGTTCGAGATCGCTGACGCCGAGATGTGACATCGGGTCGCGGATCGGCGGCGCGATGTCACATCTCGGCGCCACACTTCTCGGACGGAGTGGAGGTGAGGTCCCGATGGATCCGACGACGAGCAACCCGGGTGGCGACCCCGTCGGGGGGACTCGTGTGGACAGCTCCGGCGACCCGGCAGCTGCGGTCGATGGTCGTGAGGTGCTCGACTGGCTGCTGAGCGACCAGGCCCGGGCGTTCGCCCGACGTCGACTGCGGGCCGCCGGACTCGGATCGTCGACCGACCACGTCGACGACGTGCTGGGAGACGCCGTCGTGTCGGTCATGCGTCGCCTCCGCTCGGCCGACCCGCTCGTGCTCGACTCGGTCGAGGCCTACGGGACCACGGTCATCGCCAACCAGGTGCGTGCCGTCGTGCGGGGCCGCGACCTGCTCGTCGACGACGACCCGGCGGCCCGCCTCGCATTGGACCGCACCGCGGAGCCTCCGCCGTTCGTCGTGGACGCCGACTTCGAGGACGATCTGCGGGTGGCGCTGGAAAACCTGGGCGGCCCGCCGTGGCTGATGTCGGCCGCGCTGGCGCTGCTGATCTTCATCGGCCACCCGGGCAGCGAACCCGACGACGCGCCGGCGCCGATCTCCGGCTCTCGGCCCGATCAGGCCCTGTGCTGGCCGGCGCTCTGGCTGGCGGGGGAGCACGACCTGTTCCCGGAGCCCTACGGCCGAGACGGGACCGACACCGTCGCCCGGCGCCGCCGTCGCGCTCGGCGGATCCGCGCCGTGCAAGCCCAGTTGGAGCGTGGCCATGCCCACCTCCTGGCGGTGGACCGACGTGACGGAGGCGACCGTGGCTGAGCCCGCTCCCTGGGGCGTCCACCCCGATCAGGCCGATGAGCTCGTCATCGTCGACGACGGCGGATCGACGCGTCTCGACGGTTCCGCGTTCGGGCCGGCCGGAGCGATCGTCGTCGATCTCGGCGACGGTTCCGAGTGGTGGGTCGACCACGCCGATCCCGACGGCTTCGTCGGCTATGAGCCCGGCGCGGCGTGGCGAACGGGAGCCGACCTGGCCGCGGAGCCCGCCGTGGCGGCGTTGTTCGGCGGTGACGCGGCGCTGATGCTCGCCGACCGTTGGGACCGACGGTCGGTGGCGGATGCCTCCGGGGCCTACCCGGTAGGCGGGCGCGGGCCGACGATGCGGACCGCACCGCGGGGGATTCCGCAAGGGTCGGTGGGCGACGGTCTGCTGCGGATCGATCTGGCGTCCGATCCCGGTTCGTCACCGCTGGCCCGGTTGGCGGCCGCGGCCGAGGCCCTCACCCTGCTGGGAGAGCTCCCGGTGGGGCCGTTGCTCGACCACGGTCGTGCCGCTCTGATCGGGGGCGTCATCGACGATGCGGCGGTGGTGGATTCCAGCGACGTGGCCGGGCTCGACCCTCGGCTGGTCCGGCCGTTGGCCGACGAGTTGCAGCGGGCGCTGGTGGTCGAACCCGACCTGCGATCCGCTCTGGAAGGTGTGATCGGCCGGCTGCGGCGGTTCACCGTCGAGCCAGAAATGCCGGTCGCTCTCCCGGTCATGGCCGACGCCGTGCCCATGGCGGCGGGTGAACCGGAGGAAGCGGGGGAGCTGGGCCGGGCTTTCGCACTCGCCGGCCCCGACGAGTCGGGAAGGCAGGAGCCGCGGGTCACTCGCGAGACGCCGACCCTGGTGGTGGTCCGGGTCGGTCCCGACACCGAGCCCGGGGGCTGGGCGTCGGTGTGGCGTGCCGACGGCCTCGTCCGGATCGGACTCGCTCCGCTGCAACCCGACCTCGACGGGTGGTCGGCCCGGATCGCCGTTCCTCCCGACCTGGTCGACGGTGCCGAGATCGCCCGGATCGAGCACCCCGACCGCAGCGATGGTGCAGGATCAGCGTCGTTGGCCTCGGTGCGGGGCGCCGTCCAGGCCGGCCGTGACGCCTGCCGTCACGAGCGTCTCGGTGACCGCGACGCGGCCCGGGCGCGGTGGCTGGAGTGCGCCGGGCTGTGGCGGGCGGTCGGAGACGTCGGCCGTGCCCTGCTCGCGACCACGTACGCCGAGCGGTTCGGTCCGGCCGCTCGACGTCGGCCGTCGCTCGCCGACGCGATCACCGTGACCGTTCTGTAGTGCGAGATCCAGGCGTTCGCCTGGATCTCGCACTACAGAACGGAGAGTCGGGGGGCTCAGGGGCGTGGTGCGGGCCACGTGTCGGCCTGCACCGCGGCTTCGGTGCCGCCGTCGCAGGTCAGGAACGACCCCACGAAGAATCCGGCGTCGGGTGACAGCAGGAACTCCATCAGCGCGGCGAGCTCGTCGGCGGACCCGGGTCGACCGATCGGGATCGGGTAGGTGTCGCCCAGCCCGGACACGAACTCCCAGCCGCCCTCGGTCATGGCGGTCGACACGAAGCCCGGCGCCACGGCGTTCAGCCGGATGCCCCGGCCGATCCAGTCCGCACCGACCGCCGCGCGGCGCACCCAGCGGGCCAGTGCCAGCTTCGACACCGGGTAGGCGTTGAGGGCGTCGTCGCCGACGACGGCCAGGGCCGCCGGTTCGTCGCCGGCCAACAGCACGTCGGCCCACTCCGCCGGGTAGCCCGGCATGGTCGTCGTCGAGTTCGACGAGATCGCCACCGCGGAGGGGTTCGTCCCCCGGGCGAGCAGCGGTCGCAGGCCCTCGAGGGTGGCGACGGCGCCGAAGTAGTTGACCGACACGATCAGCCCGGCCATCGGGCCCTCGACCGACTGCACGCCGGCACCGGCCACCAGCCCGTCGATCGCGCCGCCGGCGATCTCGGCGACCGCGTCGACCATTCCTGCCCGGCCGTCGCCGGTGGCCAGATCGGCCTCGACCTCGGCGCCGGTCCCGGGGCGGTCGACGCCGATGACCGTCGTCCCCCGATCGCGCAGCCTCCGGCTCAGCGCCGCCCCCATGCCGGACGCGGACCCCGTGATCACCACCGTCGTCATGGTCGCGACACTACGCCCGGATCAACGCCAGCCGGCCTTCTTCATCAGCGACAGGGCCGTGGTCATCACCCGGGCGAAGCCGTCGTCGCCCAGGCGCTGCAGGGGCGGGGCCAGGTTCATCAGGCGTTGGCGGGCGATGGTCTGGGTCTCGGTGTACTTGAGGATCCCGACCGCGCCGTGGCGACGGCCCAGGCCCGAGTCGCCCATGCCGCCCATCGGGGCGTCGATGCTGCCCCACGCCGCCGCGTACGCCTCGTTGACGTTGACCGTCCCGGCCCGGAGCCGTGCCGCCACCGCCCGGCCGCGGGCCGCGGACCGGCTCCATACGCTGGCGTTGAGCCCGTAGGCGGTGTCGTTGGCGGCCTCGACCGCCTCGTCGTCGGAGCCGACCCGGTAGATCGACACCAGCGGCCCGAATGTCTCCTCGCGCCAGCAGGTCATCGACGAGTCGACGTCGGTGAGCACGGTCGGCTCGTAGAAGTACGGGCCGAGCTCCGGTCGGGGTCGACCGCCGGTGAGCACGGTCGCGCCCTTGGCCACGGCGTCGTCGACGTGGGCGGACACCACCCCGAGCTGTTCGGCGGAGGTCAGCGTGCCCATCTGAGCGGAGTAGTCGAACGCGGCGCCGATGGTCATGGACCGGACCGCCTCGACGAACGCGGGCACGAACCGGTCGAACACCGCGTCGGCCACGTACATCCGCTCGATCGAGATGCACAGCTGGCCCGACGACGAGAAGCACGC
>WBZL01001582.1_pt1 | contig 23507 bp, 18 predicted proteins | sample 5204291 | NCBI WGS metagenome assembly WBZL01 (sample SAMN12344345, study PRJNA552823) | activated sludge metagenome | biome: Activated sludge suspended growth; feature: Nitrification reactor; material: Wastewater; isolation source: activated sludge from nitrification reactor of wastewater...
GTCGCCGAGGCGCACCGCCGCGGCTTGCGCGTGATCACCGAGCTGGTGGTCAACCACACCTCCGACCAGCACCCCTGGTTCCAGGCGGCGCGCCGTGCCCCCAAGGGATCGGCCGAGCGCAACTTCTACGTCTGGACCGACGACCCCAAGCTCTACAGCGGCACGCGCATCATCTTCACCGACACCGAGAAGTCCAACTGGACCTACGACGAGGTCGCCGGCCAGTACTTCTGGCACCGCTTCTTCAGCCACCAGCCGGACCTCAACTTCGACAACCCGGCGGTCATCGAGGCGGTGCTCAAGACCATGGAGTTCTGGCTCGAGATGGGTGTCGACGGCTTCCGGCTCGACGCCATCCCCTACCTCATCGAGCGCGACGGCACCAGCAACGAGAACCTGCGCGAGACGCACGAGGTCATCAAGAAGATCCGTGCGCGCATCGACGCCGACTACCCCGGCCGACTGCTGCTGGCCGAGGCCAACATGTGGCCCGAGGACGTGCGCGAGTACTTCGGCGACGGCGACGAGTGCCACATGGCCTACCACTTCCCGCTGATGCCGCGCATGTACATGGCCATCGCGCAGGAGGACCGCCACCCGGTCGTCGAGATCCTGGCCCAGACCCCCGACATCCCGCCCCACTGCCAGTGGGCCGTGTTCCTGCGCAACCACGACGAGCTGACGCTCGAGATGGTGACGAGCAAGGAGCGCGACTACATGTACAGCATGTACGCCGCCGACCAGCGCGCGCGCATCAACCTGGGCATCCGCCGCCGCCTGGCCCCGCTGCTCGAGAACGACATGGACCGCATCAAGCTGATGAACAGCCTGCTGCTGTCGATGCCCGGCACGCCGGTGCTGTACTACGGCGACGAGATCGGCATGGGCGACAACATCTTCCTCGGCGACCGCGACGGCGTGCGCACGCCGATGCAGTGGACCAGCGACCGCAACGGCGGCTTCAGCCGGGCCGACCCGCAGCGCCTGTACCTGCCCCCGATCCAGGATCCGATCTACGGCTTCGAGGCCGTCAACGTCGAGGCCCAGTCGCGCGAACCCTCGTCGCTGCTGGCCTGGACGCGCCGCGTGCTGGCCGTGCGCACCGCCAGCCGGGTGTTCGGCCGCGGCAGCTTCACCATGCTGCACCCCGGCAACCGCAAGGTGCTGGCCTACGTGCGCGAGCACGACGGCGACGTCGTCCTGTGCGTGGCCAACATGAGCCGGGTGGCCCAGCCGGTCGAACTCGAGCTGGCGGCCTGGAAGACCCGCGTGCCGGTCGAGATGATGGGCCGCAACGCCTTCCCGCCGATCGGCGAGCTGCCCTACCTGCTGACGCTGCCGGGCTACGGCTTCTTCTGGTTCCGCCTGTCGGCCGACGCCGAACCGCCGCGCTGGCACAGCGAGCGGCTGCCGGTCGAGGACCTGCCGGTGCTGGTGCTGTTCGACGGCTGGAACAGCTTCTTCCGCCAGCGCGTGGTGCCGTGGCGCATCGGCCTGGCCGACAAGACGCGCAACCAGTTCGAGCGCGAGCTGCTGCCGCGCCACCTGCAGCGCCAGCGCTGGTACGCGGCCAAGTCCGAGGCGCCCGAGCGTGCCACGGTCGCCGAGCACGCCGTGCTCAAGCGCGGCGCCCAGGAGTGGTTGCTGGCCCTGGTCGACGCGCAGGGCGCGCACAGCAGCGGACGCTACTTCGTGCCGCTGGCCCTGTCCTACGACGACCACGACGAGGACCGCAGCAAGGCCCTGGCCGGCCTGGCGGTGTGCAAGGTGCGCCAGCAGGCGCACATGGGACTGATCGCCGATGCGATGGCCGACGAGCCGTTCTGCCGCGCCCTGTTCGAGGCCATCGGCGAGGTGCGCGACATCAAGGCCGAAGGCGGCGTGCTGCGCTTCGGGCGCGGCGCCGCCTACGACAGCGTGGTCGGCGACCTGGCCACGGGCCCGCAGACCCTGTCGCGGCTGACCACCAGCAGCAACTCGGTCACCCTGCTCGGCGAGCGCATCTTCCTCAAGGCCTACCGGCACCTGCAGCCCGGCGCCAGCATCGAGCTGGAGATGGGCCGCTACCTCACCGACGTCGTGGCCTTCCCGCATTGCGTGCCGGTGGCCGGCAGCGTGGAGTTCGTTTCCGCCGATGGCCGGGTCTGGACGCTGGCCCTGCTGCAGGCCCAGGTGGTCAACCAGGGCGATGCGTGGGCCTTCACCGTCGACCAGCTGTGCCAGCTGCTCGAGTCGTCCGGCAACCAGGGCGACGACGCGCCCGACCGGGCGGCCGCCACCGTGCAGCGCATGCAGGTGCTGGCGCGGCGTGTCGCCGAACTGCACGTGGCGCTGGCCCGCCGCACCGGCACGCCGGGCTTCGAGCCCGAGCCGATGGACAGCGCCGACCTGCAGCGCTGGGCCGCGTCGGTGCGGCACGACTGCCAGGCCACGCTGGAGCTGCTGGCGCAGCGCCGTGCCGACTGGCCCCCGGCGCTGCGCGAGCTGGCCGAGCGCGTGCTGGAGGCGCGGTCGCAGCTGCAGTCGCGCATCGACGAGGCCGCGCGCGCCGCCGCCGTGGGCCTGAAGATCCGCATCCATGGCGACCTGCACCTGCAGCAGGTGCTGATCCAGCGCGACGACTTCCTGATCATCGATTTCGAAGGCGAGCCGCAGCGCAGCCCCGAGGAGCGCCGCGCCCGCCACAGCGCCTGGCGCGACGTGGCCGGCATGCTGCGCTCGTTCGACTACGCGCGCCACACCGCGCTGCGCCGGTCGGCCCAGGCGCCGGGCGAGCTGGAGCGCCTGGCACCGCTGGCCCGCAGCTGGGCCGACCGCGTGCGCCAGGCCTTCCTGGACACCTACCGCGAGGTGGTGCACGCCGGCGGCCTGTACACCGCCGGCGAGCTGGTGGAGACGGCCCCCCTGGTCGATCTGTTCGAGCTGGAGAAGGCCTTGTACGAGCTGCGCTACGAGGTCGACAACCGGCCCGACTGGATCGGCGTGCCGCTGGCCGGCATCGCCGCGCTGGCCGGGGTGGCCGACCGGTCGCCGGTGAAGACCTGATTGCGAGGACCCCATGCAAAGCTTCGATGTCCTGCTCGAGCCGATCCGCGCCCTGCTGCAGCAGACCGGCGCCTTCATGCCGCGTCTGGCGGTGGCGGTGGTGGTGCTGCTCGTCGGCTGGCTGCTGGCCAAGGGCTTTCGCATCGCCGTGGTCAAGGCCCTGCGCGCGCTCAACTTCCACGTCCTGACCGAGCGCGCCGGCATCGACGACTTCCTGCAGCAAGGCGGCAGCGAGAAGGACACCAGCGAGCTGGTCGGCTGGCTCGCCTATCTGCTGGTCGTCCTGGCCTCGCTGATCATCGCCTTCAACGGCCTGGGCCTGTCCCAGGTGACCGACCTGCTGGGCCGCGTGCTGCTGTTCGTGCCACGCCTGCTGGTGGCCCTGTTGGTGGTGGTGTTCGGCAGCTACTTCGCGCGCTTCGCCGGCAACGCGGTGCACAGCTACTGCAAGAGCGCCGAGATCAGCGACGGCGAACTGCTCGGCCGCGTCATGCAGTACGGCGTGATGGCCTTCGTGGTGCTGCTCGCCGTGGACCACCTGGACATCGGCGGCGGCCTCATCCAGCAGACCTTCCTGATCCTGCTGGCCGGCATCGTCGTGGCCTTCGCGCTGGCCTTCGGGCTGGGCGCGCGCGACCGCGCCGCCGACCTCATCGAACGCTGGTTTCCGCGCGACGACCGAACGCCGCGATGAGCAAGGAGATCGACGCCGTCTGGCCGGGCCGCCCCCATCTGCGCGGGGCCACCTGGGATGGCCAGGGCGTCAACTTCGCGCTGTTCTCCGAGTCGGCCGAGAAAGTCGAGCTGTGCCTGTTCGACCCCAGCGGCCGCCACGAGGTGCAGCGCCTGGCGCTGCGTGAGCAGACCGACCAGGTCTGGCATGCCTACCTGCCGCAGGCCCGTCCCGGCCAGCTCTACGGCTGGCGCGTGCACGGGCCCTACCGGCCGCGCGACGGCCACCGCTTCAATCCCAACAAGCTGCTGCTCGACCCCTATGCGCGCAACATCGTCGGGTCGCTGCGCTGGCACGACGCGCTGTTCGGCTACCGCATCGGCCACGACGAGCGCGACCTGTCTTTCGACCGCCGCGACAGCGCCCCCTACATGCCACGCTGCAAGGTGGTCGAGACCGCGTTCAGCTGGGGCGACGACCGCGCGCCGCGCGTGCCCTGGCACGACACCGTCATCTACGAGCTGCACGTGCGCGGCTTCACGCAGCGCCACCCCGAGGTCCCGCCGGCCCTGCGCGGCACCTACGCGGGCCTGGCCTGCGCGCCGGTCATCGAGCACCTGCGCCGGCTGGGCGTGACCACCGTCGAGCTGATGCCGGTGCACAGCTTCGTCGACGATCGACACCTCATCGAGCGTGGCCTGCGCAACTACTGGGGCTACAACTCGATCGGGTTCTTCGCGCCGGACCGGCGCTACAGCGCCTCGGGCAAGGTCAACGAGTTCAAGACCATGGTGCGCACGCTGCACGCCGCGGGCCTGGAGGTGCTGCTCGACGTGGTCTACAACCACACCGCCGAAGGCAACGAGTGCGGCCCGACGCTGGGCTTCCGCGGCATCGACAACGCCGCCTACTACCGGCTGGTGCCGGGCGAGGCGCGCTACTACCAGGACTTCACCGGCTGCGGCAACACGCTGAACATGCAGCACCCGCGCGTGCTGCAGCTGCTGATGGACTCGCTGCGCTACTGGGTGACCGAGATGCACGTCGACGGCTTCCGCTTCGACCTGGCCTCGGCGCTGGCGCGCGAGCTGCACGCGGTGGACCGCCTGTCGGCCTTCTTCGACATCCTGCGCCAGGACCCGGTGCTGTCGCAGGTCAAGCTGATCGCCGAGCCCTGGGACCTCGGCTCCGGCGGCTACCAGGTCGGCAACTTCCCGGTCGGGTGGACCGAGTGGAACGACAAGTACCGCGACACCATGCGCGCGTACTGGAAGGGCGAAGGCGGCGTGATCGGCGAGTTCGCGCAGCGCCTCACCGGCTCGAGCGACCTGTACAACCGCAGCAGCCGCAAGCCCTACGCCAGCATCAACTTCGTCGCCGCGCACGACGGCTTCACGCTGGCCGACCTGGTCAGCTACGAGCACAAGCACAACCAGGCCAACGGCGAGGACAACCGCGATGGCCACGACCACAACCTGTCCTGGAACTGCGGCGCCGAGGGGCCCAGCGACGACCCCGCGGTGCGCGCGCTGCGCGCGCGCCAGCAGCGCAACTTCATCGCCACGCTGTTGCTGTCGCAGGGCGTGCCGATGCTGCTGGCCGGCGACGAGATCGGCCGCACCCAGCTGGGCAACAACAACGCCTACTGCCAGGACAGCGCGCTGTCCTGGCTGGACTGGACGCTCGACGACGACCGCAGCGCGCTGCTGGCCTTCACGCAGCGCATGATCGCGCTGCGCGCCCGCCATCCGGTGTTTCGCCGCCGCGACTTCTTCCAGGGCCGCCCGCTGTACGGCCGCAGCGTGCGCGACATCGTCTGGCTGCAACCCGACGGCAGCGAGATGACCGACGAGTCGTGGACCCAGGGCCACGCCCGCGCGCTGGCGGTGTTCCTGTCGGGCGAGGGCCTCAACGAGGTCGACGAGCGCGGCCACCCGCTGGTCGACGACGACTTCCTGCTGCTGTTCAACGCCGGTGCACACGCGCAGGCCTTCGCGCTGCCGGATGCCCTGGCGCGGCGCCGCGGCGAGGCCCTGATCGACACCGCGCGCGTCGCCCCGGCCGCCGCCGCACCCACCCCCGTGGCCGGCGCCGCCTACACCTTGCCGGCGCATGCGCTGGCGCTGCTGCGCTTTGCGCGCGAGGCCCCGCCATGAGACACCGCCACGAGATGCCCTTCGGCGCCCAGCTCGACGGCCACGGTGGCGCGCGCTTCCGCCTGTGGGCGCCGGGCGCGCGGCGGGTCGACCTGCTGCGACCCTCGCCGACCGGATCCGCGCCGCGCCTGGACCTCATGCAGCCACTGGACGACGGCTGGTTCGAACTGCGGCTGGCACAGGCCGCGCCCGGCCTGCGCTACGCCTACCGCATCGACGGCGGGCTGATGGTGCCCGATCCGGCCTCGCGCTGGAACCCCGACGACGTGCACCAGGCCAGCGCCCTGGTCGACCCGCTGGCCTTCGACTGGCCCGACGACGGCTGGCGCGGCCGGCCCTGGCACGAGGCGGTGATCTACGAGCTGCACGTCGGCTGCTTCACCCCCGCGGGCAGCTTCACGGCCGCGATCGACCGGCTCGACCACCTGGTGACGCTGGGCGTCACCGCCCTCGAGCTGATGCCGGTGGCCGACTTTCCCGGCCGCCGCGGCTGGGGCTACGACGGCGTGCTGCCCTTCGCGCCCGAGGCGCGCTACGGCAGCCCCGACGACTTCAAGCGCCTGGTCGCCGCGGCGCATGCGCGCGGCCTGATGGTGCTGCTGGACGTCGTCTACAACCACTTCGGGCCCGACGGCAACTACCTGCACGCCTATGCCGACGCGTTCTTCAACCCGCGCGTGGCCACGCCCTGGGGCGCGGCCATCGACTTCGACGGTCCGCGCAGCCGCACGGTGCGCGACTTCTTCATCCACAACGCGCGGTACTGGATCGACGAGTTCCAGCTCGACGGCCTGCGCATCGACGCCGTGCACGCGATGCATGACGGATCGGTGCCGCCCTTCGTCGACGAACTGGCGCTGACGCTGCGCGCCGACGGACGGCGCCAGCGCCCGGTGCACCTGGTGCTGGAGAACCACGCCAACGATGCGTCGCACCTGGCGCGCGACGGCGCCGGACGTGCGCGGATGGCCGACGCGCAATGGAACGACGACGTGCATCACGCGATGCACGTGCTGGCCACCGGCGAGACCGACGGCTACTACGCCGACTATGCCGACGGGCCCGTCGCCCGCCTCGGCCGCGGCCTGGCCGAGGGATTCGTCTACCAGGGCGAGCCCTCCACCTACGGGGGCGGCCACGCGCGCGGCACGCCGTGCGCGCACCTGCCGCCGCTGGCCTTCGTCAACGCGCTGCAGACCCACGACCAGATCGGCAACCGCGCCGGCGGCGAGCGCATCGCGCAGCTCGCGGCGGCGGCCGGCCGCGACGAGGCCCTGCGTGCGCTGCTGGCCTGCCTGCTGCTGTCGCCGGCACCGCCGATGCTCTTCATGGGCGAGGAATGGGCGGCCAGCACGCCGTTCCTGTACTTCTGCGACTTCGAGGGCGACCTGGCGTGCGCCGTCACCGACGGCCGCCGCAACGAGTTCGGCCGCTTCGCGCGCTTCGCCGACCCCGCGTCGCGCGCCGCGATCCCGGATCCGAACGCCGCGTCCACCTTCGAGGCCAGCCGGCTCGACTGGGACGAGCGCCGGCGCCAGCCGCATGCCGAGTGGCTGGCCCTGACCACCCGGCTGCTGCAGGTGCGGCACGAGCACCTGGTGCCGCACCTGGCCGGCGCGCGCAGCGGCCGCTTCGACTGCCCGACCCCGCACACGCTGCGCGTGCGCTGGCCGCTCGGCGAGGGCCCGGGCTGCCGCCACTGGCACCTGCTGGCCCACCTGGACGACCACGCCGGCCCCAGCGTGCTGACGCGGGACCTGCGCGGCACGCGGGTCTACCGCAGCCACGACGACACCGATCGATTGCCACCCTGGTCGGTGCAGGTGGCGCTGGAGGACGGATGAGCCCGGCGCGGCGCCGCCTGCCGCGCGCGACCTATCGCGTGCAGCTGCATGCCGGCTTCGGCTTCGCCGCGGCCACCGCGCTGCTGCCCTACCTGCACGCGCTGGGCATCAGCCACCTCTACGTCTCGCCGCTGCTGCGTGCCCGCCCCGGCAGCCGCCACGGCTACGACGTGGTCGACCATGCGGCGCTGAACCCCGAACTCGGCACGCGCGCCGAGTTCGACACCCTGGTGGACAGGCTGCACGCGCTCGGCATGGGCCTGCTGGTGGACATCGTGCCCAACCACATGGGCGTGCTCGGCGGCGACAACGCCTGGTGGCTGGACGTGCTGGAGAACGGCGCCGCATCGGCCTGGGCCGAGACCTTCGACATCGACTGGGCGGCCGGCGACCCGGTGCTGCGCGGCAAGGTGCTGCTGCCCATCCTCGGCGACCAGTACGGCCTGGTGCTCGAACGCGGCGAGCTGCGTCTGGGCTTCGATGCCGAGCGCGGCTATTTCACGCTCGGCTACTACGAGCACCGGCTGCCGCTCGATCCGGCCGGGTACGGCGAACTGTTGCGCCGCGCGATGCGCCGCATGCCGGGCGACGACCTCGACCGCCCGGCCCTGCAGACGCTGGCCGCGGCCTTCGACCGGCTGCCGCCGCATGACACGGCCTCGCCGCAGATCCGCCGCCAGCGCCAGGGCGACAAGACCCGCCTGAAGGCCAGCCTGGCCACGCTGGCCCGGGCCTCGGCGCCGCTGCGCAGCGCGGTCGAGGCGGCGCTGGTCGAGCTCAACGGCCGGGTCGGTCAGCGTTCCAGCTTCGACGCGCTCGATGCGCTGATCGAGGCCCAGCCCTTCCGCCTGGCGCATTGGCGCGTCGCCGGCGACGAGATCAACTACCGCCGCTTCTTCGACGTCAACGAGCTGGCCGCGCTGCGCATGGAGCGCGTGCCGGTGTTCGAGGCCACCCACGCGCTGGTGCTGCAGCTGGCGGCCGAGGGCGCGATCGACGGCCTGCGTGTCGACCATCCCGATGGCCTGGCCGACCCGGCGGGCTACTTCGCCCGGCTGCAGCAGCGCTTTGCCGAGCTCGCCGGGCTGCCGCCCCCCCAGCCCGCCGGCGTCGACGGCCGGCCCGAGATGCCGCTGTACGTGGTGGCCGAGAAGATCGTCGCGCCGCACGAGCAGGTTCCCGCGACCTGGGCGGTGCACGGCACCACCGGCTACCGCTTCGCCAACGTCGTCAACGCCCTGCTCGTCGACGGCGCGGCTCGCGCCCGGCTCGACCGCGCCTGGCGCGTCTTCGTGCGCGGCGAGGCCGAGGACTTCGAGCACCTGGCCTGGCAGGGCCGGCACGTCGTGATGGCCGGCCCGCTGGCCGGCGAGCTGGGCGTGCTGTCCCAGGCGCTGCTGCGCCTGGCCCGCGAGGACCGCCGCACGCGCGACTTCACGCTCAACGCGCTGCGCCGTGCGCTGGCCGAGCTGGTGGCGGCCTTCCCCGTCTACCGCACCTACATCGTCGACGAGCCCGCCGCGCAGGACCGCCGCTTCGTCGACTGGGCCATCGGAGTCGCGCGCCGGCGCAGCCTGGCCTCGGACGCCAGCATCTTCGACTTCCTGCGCCGCGTGCTGCTCGGCCGCGCGCTGCCCGGGGCCGCCGAAGGCACGCGCGAGCGCTGCCGCGCCTTCACGCGGCGGCTGCAGCAGTACATGGCGCCGGTGGCCGCCAAGGGCATCGAGGACACCGCCCTGTTCCGCCACCATCGGCTGGTGTCGCTCAACGACGTCGGCGGCGACCCGGACATGTTCGGCCTGTCGGTGCAGGCCTTCCACGCCGCCAGCCGCGACCGCGCGCTGAACTGGCCGCACACCATGCTGGCCACCTCGACCCACGACGCCAAGCGCTCGGAGGACCTGCGCTGCCGGCTCGACGCGATCAGCGAGATGCCCGCCGCCTGGCGGCTGGCGACGCGCCGCTGGGCGCGCCTGAACCGGCGCCACAAGCACATCGTCGACGGTGCCAGCGCGCCGACGCGCAACGACGAGTACCTGCTGTACCAGCTGCTGGTCGGCAGCTGGCCCGCGCAGCCGCCGGACGATCAGGCCCTGGCGGCCTACGCCGCACGCCTCGAGCAGGCGATGCTGAAGTCGGCGCGCGAGGCCAAGCAGGTGACCAGCTGGATGAACCCGCATGCCGGCTACGAGGCGGCGCTGGCCGGCTTCGTGCGCGCCGTGCTGGAGCGCCGCGACAGCAACCTGTTCCTCGCCGACCTGCAGGCCAACGCGGACGTGCTGGCCGGGTTCGGCGCGCTCAACGGGCTGACGCTGGCGCTGATCAAGTCGCTGTCGCCCGGCGTGCCCGACTTCTACCAGGGCCACGAAGGCATCGAGCTGTCGCTGCTGGACCCCGACAACCGGCGCGAGGTGGACTTCGAGCGGCGCCGCGCCTGGCTGGCCGAGGCCGAAGGCCTGGCCGCGCTGGAGGCGCCGGACGCGCGCGCGGCCGCGCTGCGCGAACGCATGGCCCGGGTCACCGACGGCCGCGCCAAGTTCTGGGTCGTCTGGCGCGCCCTGCAGCTGCGGCGCGCGTTCGAGACGATGCTCGACGGCGCCGAGTACCTGCCGCTGGCCGTGCGCGGCACGCACGCCGCACACGTGGTGGCCTTTGCGCGGCGCCGCGGTGACCAGTGGGTGGTGGCCGTCGCCACGCGGCTGCCGGCCACGCTGCAACGCACGGCGGGCGCCCTGCCGCTCGGCGACGCCTGGGCCGACACCGCCGTGGTCTGGCCGGCCGGCTCGGTGCGCCCCGAGGCCGCCGCGCGGCCCTGGTTGGACGACCGCATCGGCATGCGCTCGCACGCCCTGGTGGATGGCGCGCTGCCACTGGCCGCGGTGCTGCGAGAATTTCCGGTCGCGGCGCTCGTGGGCGCCTGCTCGGAGTCCGATGAACCCGCCACCGAACGCGGCCGCACCACCGCTGCCGCTCCCGCCGAGCCGGCAGGCCCCGCCGCCTGAGCCCCCGGCCCTGCCCGAGGTCTCGACGGACGACGCGGCGCAGGCGGCGCTCGCGCTGCTGCGCGACAACCTCACGCCGCACGGCATCCTGGCCGCGCGGCGCACCGCCGCCGCCGAGGCCCGGCGCTACACACGCATCTTCGGCCGCGACGCGGCGATCTGCGTGCTGGCGATGTGCGACAGCGGCGATGCGGCGCTGGAGCAAGGGGCCGTCGCCAGCCTCGACGCGCTGGCCGCGCAGCAGGCGGCCAACGGGCAGATCCCCAAGTACGTCGACCCCGAGGGCCGCGACGCCGACTTCTGGTACCTGGGCTGCATCGATGCCACGCTGTGGTGGCTGCTGGCGGTGCACCAGGTGCGCGCCAGCGGCCGGGTCGATGACGCGCGCTGGGCCGACGCGGTGGCGCGCGCGCTGGCCTGGCTGCAGGCGCAGGAGCACCCGCACTTCCAGCTGCTGCAGCAGAACGAGGCCAGCGACTGGGCCGACATCATGCCGCGCTCGGGCTACGTGCTCTACAGCAACGCGCTGTGGCACGGCGTCAAGCAGCGCTTCGGCCTGCCGGGCCTGGAGGCCACGCGCCACCACTTCAGGCACCTGTTCGACCCGTTCCAGCGCGACCTGCCCGAGTACCACCGCGCACGGCTGCTGCGCCACTACGCGCGCCGCGGCCGGCGTGACCCGGGCCTGTACCTCAGCTTCGTCAACCTGGCCTTCGCCGGCAACGAGGGCGACGTCTTCGGCAACCTGCTGGCCATCCTGTACGGCCCGGCGGGCGAGTCGATGGGCCATCGCATCGTGCAGACGCTGATCGCGGCGCGCGCCGCCGAGCCCTACCCGGTGCGGGTGACCCTGCACCCGCTGCCGCGCAGCCACGAGCTGTGGCGGCCCTACATGGGACGCCACCAGCAGAACCGCGTGCACCAGTACCACAACGGCGGCATCTGGCCCTTCGTCGGCGGCTTCTGGGTGCTGGCGCTGGAGCGCCTGGGCCTGCACGACCTGGCGCGGACCGAGCTGCGGCGCCTGGCCACCGTCAACGCGCTCGACGGCTGGCGCTTCACCGAGTGGTTCCACGGCCGCAGCCTGGCGCCGATGGGCATGGCCGGGCAGAGCTGGAACGCGGCGACGCTGCTGCTGGCCCGGCGGGCGCTGCAGGCCGCCGCGGCCGGACACCGGGCGGCGGCGACGCCGGCGGGACCCCCATGAGCTCGCGCATGCTCGCCGAGGCCCGCGAGGCCCCACAGGCGGTCGCCCGGGCGCTGGCGCGCGACGACGACGCCGTCGCCACGCTGGTGGCCGCCTTGCGCGGCCGCGGCTGCCGCGCCGCGGTGACCATCGCGCGCGGCAGCTCCGACCATGCCGCTCATTTCGCCGGTTATCTGCTGATGAGCCGCGTCGGCGTGCTGGTGAGCTCGCTGCCGATGTCGCTGCTGACGCTGCAGGACGCGCCGCTCGACGGGCGCCACCTGGCCGTGCTGGCCTTCTCGCAGTCGGGCCAGAGCCCCGACGTCGCCGGTTCGGTGCGCGTGCTGCGCGAGCGCGGCGCCTGCACCGCCGCCTGGGTCAACCAGCCGGGCTCGCCGCTGGCCGCGGCGGCCGAGTGGGCCTTCGACCTGCACGCCGGACCCGAGACCAGCGTCGCGGCGACCAAGAGCTTCATCGCCCAGCTCGTGGCCGGGGCCCGCCTGGGCGCCTGCTGGGCCGCGGCGGCCGATCGGGCGGGTGCGTCATCCGGCGCGGCGGCGTCGCCTGCGCCGGCATCCGCCGAGAACCCGTCGACCGCATCGACCCCGCCGGGCGCACCCACGCTGCAGGCCCTGCACAGCCTGCCGCCGGCCCTGCAGCGCGCGGTGGACAGCGACTGGTCGGCGGCCCTGCCGGTGCTCGCCGGCGCCGAGCGCGCCCTGGTGGTGGGCCGCGGCCTGGGCCTGTCGGTGGCGCTGGAGGCCGCCCTCAAGCTCAAGGAGGTCTGCGGCATCCAGGCCGAGGCCTTCTCGGGCGCCGAGTTGCTGCACGGGCCGATGGCCCTCGTCGAGCGTGGGTACCCGGTGCTGCTGTTCGCGCCACGTGGCCCCGCGCAGGCCGGGCTGCTGCAGGTGGCCGCGCAGCTGCGCGACCTGGGCGCCCGCGTGCTGCTGGCCGCCCCGCCCGGCGTGCCCGGCGCGACGCTGCCGTTGCCCTCCGCCGCGCACGAGGACCTGGACCCGATCTGCGCGGCCGCCGCGTTCTACCCGATGGTCGAGGCGCTGGCGCGCGAGCGCGGCCTGGATCCCGACCGCCCGCGCCACCTGCGCAAGGTCACGCGGACCGAGTAGCCACCGCCGCGTGCGGGCGGGCTACGCCGCGCGCCGGCGCGCCAGCGGCGGGGGCTGCCGCGAGGCCGGGGCCTCGGCGCGTGGTGGCGCTGCTGGCGCCGGTGGCACGACGGCGGGCGAGGCCGCAGGTCCCCCGGCCGGTCCGGCCGCCGTGGCCGTCGTGACTGAGGGCCCGAGGTGCTCGCGCGCGCGATCGCGGAACTCGCTGGGTGTGCGGCCGGTGTGCTTCTTGAAGAAGCGGCCGAAGTAGGCCTCGTCGGCGAAGCCCAGCACCGCGGCGACCTGCTTGACGCTGAGGTTGCTGTAGACCAGCTCGCGCTCGGCCTCGTGGACCACGCGGGCGTTGACCAGGTCCAGGCAGGTCACGCCGAGCATCCGGCGCGTCAGGCGGGTCAGCTGGCCCGGGCTCACGCCCAGCCGCGCGGCATAGGCCTCGATGGGCAGACGTTCGCGGAAATGCTGGTCGACCAGCGCGCGCAGACGCTCCACCTGCCCGGCCTGGCGCGAACGCATCGCCGCGCCGGCGGCGTCGGCGGCCGGCTCCTGCGCGGCGATGCGCGCGATCTGCACGAACACCGCCATCAGCAGCGCGGCACCGGCCGCCACCTCGCTGCCGGCATGCATGCGCGACTCGCGCTCGATGGCCTCGAACAACGGACCCAGGGCCTCGGCGTGGCGCGCCGACGGCGGCACCGGCAGCACGCGCGGCGTCCGCACGTGCACCATCAGCTCCGGCGCGCCCACCTGCACCAGCGATTCGAGCGGCCGCTGCGCCGCGGTGACGACGGGTCCGTCGATGTCGGGCGTGAAGCGGAAGCCATGCACGTGGCGCGCCGGCACGACGATCAGCGACGGCGCCGCCAGCGGCCAGCTGCGGCCATCGATGAACACGCTGCCGCCGCCGCTGGTGACGTGCAGGATCTGGATCAGCCCGTCGTGCACGTGCGGCGCGATGTCGAAGTCGTGCATCGCCGAGCGCACGTGGATGCGCTCGAAATGCACCATGTCCAGCCAGGCCGGTTGTGCCTGGTGGCCGTACAGCGCATAGGTGGGGAAGCGCGACATCGCCGGTGCTCGGATCGGAGGCAGGCCGGAATTGTCCGAACTCCGGCGGTCTTTGTCGATGGCCGGCCGGGCGCGCCGCGCCTAGCATGACCGGACCCGAACGACCGGAGACTGGTCATGCCTGCAGCCCACCCCGGCGCCCTGCCGGACCCGACCCACTGGCTCGGCCTGAGCGGTGCCGTCTGCGTGGTCACCGGCGCGGCCAGCGGCATCGGCCGCGCCACCGCCGAGGCGCTGGCGGCCGCCGGCGCCCGCGTCGCGCTGCTCGACCGGGACGGCCAGGCTTGCCGTGACGCCGCCCGCACGATCGGCGGCGCCGCACTGGCCCTGACCTGCGACGTGACCGATGTCGATTCGGTGCAGCAGGCCCACGAGCAGGTGCGCCGCGAACTCGGTGCCTGCCAGGTGCTGGTCAACAACGCCGGGCTGCTGCGCGCCGGTCCGCTGGAGACCGTGTCGAGTGCCGACTGGAACCAGGTGCTGGCGATCAACCTCTCCGGCTACCTGCTGTGCGCGCAGGCCTTCGGCCGCGACATGCTGGCCGCGGGCCGCGGCAGCCTGGTGCACGTGGCGTCGATCTCGGCGCTGTTCCCGCAGACCGCCAGCGGTGCCTACAGCGCCAGCAAGGCCGGCGTGCTGCTGCTGTCCAAGCAGCTGGCCGCCGAGTGGGGGCCGCGCGGCGTGCGAAGCAACGCGGTGTGCCCGGGCATGATCCGCACGCCGCTGAGCGCCCGCTTCTACGAGGAGCCCGGTTTCGAGGCGCGGCGCAGCGCCGTCACCGCCAGCCGCCGCATCGGCGAGCCACGCGACATCGCCGAGCCGGTGCTGTTCCTGGCCAGCGAGCGCGCGGCCTACGTCAACGGCACCGAGCTGGTCGTCGACGGCGGCCTGCAGTGCATGCTGATGGACATGGTGCCGCGCCCCGGCTACAACCAGACCACGCAGGAGGCCGCATGAAAGTCACCGAGTGCGACCTGCTGGTCGTCGGCGCCGGCTGCGGCGGACTGGCTGCGGCCATCACCGCCAGGAAGCACGGCCTGGACGTGATCGTCGCCGAGAAGGCGCCGGCGTTCGGCGGCACCACGGCCTACTCCGGCGGCGTGCTGTGGATCCCCGGCAATCCGCAATGCCCGGCGGCCCGCGACGACACCCGCGCGGCGGCGCGCGAGTACCTGCGCCACGAGTGCGGCGCGCAGTTCGATGCCGCGGCGGTCGATGCCTTCCTCGAGGCCGCACCGGAGGCCGTGGCCTGGTTCGAGCGCGAGACCGCGGTGCAGTTCGTGCCCACGCTCTATCCGGACTACCACCCCACGGTGGCCGGCGGTGTCGACATCGGCCGCTCGATCCTGGCCAAGCCCTACGACATCCGCGCGCTGGGACCGCACATGGCGCGGCTGCGACCGCCGCTGCGCACCATCACCTTCATCGGCATGATGTTCAACTCGAGCAACGCCGACCTGAAGCACTTCTTCAACGCCACCAAGTCCTTCACCTCGTTCGCCTACGTCGCGCGGCGCCTGGCCGCGCACCTGATGGAGGTGCTGCGCCATGGCCGCGGCGTGCAGGTGACCAGCGGCAACGCGCTGGCCGCGCGGCTGGCGCAATCGGCCCTCGACCTGGGCATCCCGATCTGGACCGAGACGCCGGCCGTGCAGCTGCTCGACGACGCCGGACGCGTCACCGGCGCGGTGCTGGGCGGGCCCGGCGGCGCGCAGCGCGTGATCGCGCGGCGTGGCGTGGTGCTGGCCACCGGCGGTTTCGCGCACGACGCGGCACGCATCGCGCGCGCCTACCCGCACGTGGCGCGCGGCGGCGAACACCTCTCGCCGGTGCCCACCGACAACACCGGCGACGGGCTGCGCCTGGCCGAGGCCGCCGGCGGCGAGTTCCGCCTGCGCTTCCCCAACGCCAGCGCCTGGATGCCGGTGTCGCGCGTGCCCGGCGGCAGCGCCGACGGCCGCGGCGACGGGGTGTTCGTGCACCTGCTCGACCGCTACAAGCCCGGCGTCATCGGCGTGCTGCGCGACGGGCGGCGCTTCTGCAACGAGAGCGAGAGCTACCACGACGTGGGCGCGGCGATGATCCGCGCCTGCGAAGGCCGCAGCGAGACCGCGATGTGGCTGATCTGCGACCAGGACGCGCTGGACAAGTACGGCCTCGGCCACGTCAAGCCGCGCCCGGTGCCGCTGCGGCGCCACCTGCGCAACGGCTACCTGCTCAAGGGCCGCACGCTGGCCGAGCTGGCCCGGCGCGCCGGCATCGACGCCGCCGGCCTGGAGCGCACGGTGGCCGACTACAACGTCGGTGCAGTGCACGGCCTCGACCCCGCCTTCGGCCGCGGATCCACGTCGTTCAACCGTTATCTCGCCGACCCGGCGCAGCGCCCCAACCCCTGCGTGGCCCCGATCGCGCGCGGCCCGTTCTACGCGGTCAAGGCGGTGATGGGCGATCTGGGCACCTTCGAGGGCCTGAGCACCGATGTCGCCGGGCGCGTGCTGCGTCCCGACGGCAGCCCGATCGAAGGGCTGTTCGCGGTGGGCAACGACCGCGCCAGCGTGATGGGCGGCAACTACCCCGGCGCCGGCATCACGCTGGGACCCAACCTCACCTTCGGCTGGCTCACCGCGCGCTACATCGCCGGGGCGTGGCAGCCGCGGCAGGTCGAGGACGCCGCAGAGCCGGCGCCGTCCCAGCGCCGGGCAGCCTGACGACCGCGCCAGGCGACGCCGCGCTCAGTCCATCGACGCCGGTGCTTCGCGCGCCGGCGCGGCGGGGTCGCGCGTCGCGAACTGCGCCAGCGCCACGCCGGCCAGCGTGACGATGGCGCCGGCGATCTTGACCGTCGAGAAGCGCTCGCCGGTGGCCCACCAGGCCACGGCGCCGGCGACCAGCGGCATCAGGTACACCAGCGGCGCCGAGCGGCCGACCCCCCGGCGCTCGTTGACCCAGCCCCACACCAGCCAGCCCAGGAAGGCCGACACCAGCGAGGCCCACAGCAGCAGCATCCAGTGCCAGGCGCTCATCGCCGCCCAGTCGGCCTTCAGCGCCACCGGCAGGCCCATCAGCACCACCAGCGGGCTGCCGGCGAGCGTCGCGTAGGCCATCACCGCCACGCCGCCATGGCGCTGGATCAGCGGCTTGGTCGCCACCGTGTACACCGAGAACAGCGCCGCGGCGGCCAGCATCATCAGGTCGCCGCCGGTGGCCGCCCACTGCCGGCCGACCAGCTTGTCCGACAGGAAGGCCAGCACGCCGGCGCAGGCGATGCCCACGCCGACCACCTGCGCGCTGCGCAGCCGCTCGATGCGCGCGGCATGCAGGATCAGCAGCGTGAACACCGGCCCGCAGGCCATGATCAGCGCGCTGGAGAAGGCCGTCGACCAGTGAATGCCGTAGGTCACCATGCTGACGTGCACGGTGTGACCCAGCAGGCCCAGCAGCGCCAGGCGCACCGCGTCGGCACGCGGCAGCCGCAGCCAGCGCCAGCCATTGGCGTGCAGCAGCAGCAGTGCCGCGCACAGCGGCATGAGCAGGTAGCGCGCGAACAGGAACCCCGCCGGCGGCAGCACCTCGAACAAAGCCTTCTGCAGCGGGAAGTTGGCCCCCCAGACGACCACCACGGCCAGGCCGGCGGCCAGGGCGGCCTGCTGTCCCGTGGCGCGCGGCAGCTCGTTGGAGGGGACGTCGATCGAGGTCATCGTGATGGCGGGAGATTCTGCCGCGAGGCCGCTGGGCCCGCCTCGGCCGGCCGTCATCAGCCGTCCGGCGCGGAAGCGGCTCAGGCGCTCGGGGCGTCCGCGTCGAGGTAGCGCGCGGCCAGGCGGGCGCGCGCCGCCTCGCCCAGCCCGATGCGGTCGGCCAGGTAGCGGTCGATGCCGCCGTGGTCGTCGTCGATGGCCTGCAGCGCGGCGTCCAGGAAACCCTGCTGCACGCGCCACAGCACCGCCAGCGCGTCCGGCGGGGTCTCCGACGGCGGCGTCGGCGGACGGCGGTACAGGTCGTTGGACAGCAGGTAGTCGTGGCGGACCACGTCGCGTGGCACGCCCAGGGCCAGCAGCAGCAGGGCAGCCGCGACGCCGGTGCGATCCTTGCCCGCGGTGCAGTGGAACACCGCCGGCGTGTCGGCGGCCAGCAGGTGCTCGAAGAGCTCGGCGAAACGCTGCGACCGGTCGTTGACGAGGTCGCGGTACAGGTCCCGCATCAGGCCGGCCACCAGCTCGGCGGTCAGCGCCCGGCCGGCGGCGACCAGGTCCTGCATGCGCTGCACCACGGTGGGCTCGATCGGCAGCGGATGCTGCTGCAGCCCCGGCCATCCGTAGGGCGCGGCGGCACGCTCCTCGATGCCGCGGAAGTCGAACGCCCTGGCCACGCCACGCTCGTGCAGCAGCGCATGGTCCGCCGGGGTCAGCCCGCCGAGATGGGCCGAGCGGTACAGGCGGCGCCAGCGCAGCGTCCGGCCGTCGGCCGCCCGGTAGCCGCCGAGGTCGCGGAAGTTGGAGGTGCCCTGCAGGGGCAGGACGCGGGGATCGGAGGCCGGCATGCGGCGATTGTCGCCCGCGGCGCGGCACGGCGCGGCCGCGGCGCCGCCCTAGCGACCCCTGCCCTCCAGCCGCTGCAGCAGGCGCTCGCGCACGGCCGGCCACTCGTCGTCGATGATCGAGAAGCGCAGCGAGTTGCGCTTGCGCCCGCCGGGCATGATGCGCTCGTGGCGGATCAGCCCTTCGTACCGCGCGCCCAGGCGCAGGATGGCATCGCGCGAGGCGTGGTTGGATTCGTCGGTGGTGAACTGCACGCGCACGCAGTCCAGCTGCTCGAAGGCGTGGCGCAGCATCAGGTACTTGGCCTCGGTGTTGACGAAGCTGCGCTGCCACGCGCGCGCCAGCCAGGTCGCGCCGATCTCCAGGCGCCGGTTGAGGCGGTCGATCTTCCACATCCGGGTCGAGCCGACCACGCGCTCGCCGTCCTTGACGACGGTGACGAAGGGCTCCATCGTGCCGGCCGCGCGGCCCTGCAGCGCCGTGTCGATCCACTCGCGCACGCTGTCGGGCGACGGCACGACGGTGGTCGTGAGCTGCCACAGGCTGCCGTCGGCAGCGGCCGCCAGCAGGGCCTCGGCATCCCCGGCCTGCAGGGGCCGCAGGCGGACGCGCGGTCCTTCGAGCTCGAGCAAGGGCGTCGGGTGGTGGTGGACGGCCGGTGAGGCACCAGGGTAGCGGCTCAGCGGGTCGCCGGGCTCGCGACCTGCAGCCGTGCGTAGCCGCGCTCGCCGTACGGAAACCCGGCCAGCTCGGTGCTGGCCTCGCGGCTGGCGATGAAATACGCCCGCACCTCGGCGATCAGGCCGTCGCGCATGAGGTACCACTCGGTGCCACGCGCCATCAGGCGGTGCGACGTGCCCGGTGGCGACCAGGCACAGCTCCACTCGGACACCAGCTCGTCGCCCTGCGCGAGCAGGCGGTCGATGGTCCACCAGGGCTTGACGCTGCGCAGGTAGCGCGCCCAGTAGGCCACCAGCTCGTCGGCACCACGCACCGGCGGGAACTCCGGCGCCAGGAAGTAATGCACCACCTCGGGCGCCAGCGTCGCGCGCATCGCCGGGCCGTCGCCGGTGTTGCAGGCATCGAAGTAGGCCCGCACGGTGGCCGCGTGCGCGCGCTCGGTGTCGTTCATCGGGTTCTCGGGTGGCACGACCAGGCGGCGTCGGATGTCACCGGCCTCGGCCTCCGCGCCCTGTGCGTCAGGCGTCGGAGCGGCTCGAATGGCAGTGCGAGCCCTTCTCGGTGAAGGCCGGGGCGGCCGAAGGAGCAGGCAGCGAGACCGCCGACGATGGCACGGTCGGGGTCGCCGCCAGGCCGTCGTACTTCTTGCGCGCGGGCTTCTGGGCCGCTGCGGCCTTGGGTGCCGCAGCCTTGCCGGCGATCGATTCGGAACCCTTGGCGGGCTCGGCGGCGCCCACCAGCGACGCGCCGGCGAGCAGCAGCACGGAGGGGATCAGCAGGCGGACCAGGTTCGGGGTCGGCATCGGGGTCTCCAGGGGCTGGTGGGTGCGGCAATGTACTGCGCCGGGCGCACACGGTCGAGATCCGCGCCGGGTTCAGCGCAGCTCGCGCCGCAGCACCAGCTTCAGGCCCGACCAGGTGGCATCCACCGCACAGACTTTCACGTCGACCAGTCCGATGGGCAGGGCCAGCTCGCGCACCGTGTCCTCGCTGACCGTGGTGGGCCGCTTCGAGGCCTTCTTGGGCCACGACACCCACAGGCTGGCCTGGGGACCGAGTTGCGCCCGCAACCGCGTCAGCCAGCGTGCCAGCTCCTCGCGCTGCGTGACGAACACATGGGCCAGGTCGGTGCCGGCATGGGCGCGGGTCTCGAACACCACGCCGTCGGGCAAGGGATCGAGCAGCTGCCGGTAGTCGGCCGGCGCGTCGACCACGAAGGCCCGGGTCGCCGCCCGGTAGCCCAGCTTGCGGGCCAGTGGCGTGCCGGAGTAGCCCGCCGGCGTGGCAGGCGTGGCCGGGGCGGTGGCCGGCGCGGCGGGCGCGGCCGGGGGGGCGGCGATGCGGCGCGTGGCCATCACGGACGATCCGGTGGCGCGGGGATGCGGGAGATCTGCACGCTGACGACACGCCACCGGTCGCCCTGGCGCACGTAGACGTCGATGTAGCGGTAGTGCGTCCGGAAGGGCTTGCCCTGGTAGCGCCCGGTCATGCGGGTGCGGCCGCTGAGCAAGGCCACGTCGCCGTACAGGCGCACCTCGAAGTCCTCGACCGTGTACGGGTCGATCGTCAGCGCCGGGTCCATCAGGTCGTCCACGAAGCTGGCCCGGGTCTCGAGCCGGCCGGCGCCGTCGATCTGGCGGAAGTCGTCGGCCATGTTGGCCTCGATGGCCGCGCGGTCCTTGGCGACGATGGCCCGATCCCAACGATCGGCCTGACGGGTCAGCTGCTCGACCAGGGCCTCGTTCCCGGAGGGGGCGCCGCGACGCGTCGGTGTGTCGCAACCGGACAACCCGCCCAGGGCCAGCGCGAGCAGGACCAGTTGGACAGCGGCCATGCCCGAACGGGCGGCCAGGCTGCAGCGGCGCCGGCTGCCCGTCGCCCGGCGATCCGGCGACCGGATCGCGGGTCGGGCGTCGGCGGCCTCCGGCAAGGCGTGGCCCGCCGCGGGCCGCGGCCAGGGAGGGCGATGGGGCAAGGTCATGTCATCGGTCGTGCCGGGTGCGGGCCCGGCGCGGCATCGTGTGGGCGGGCCTCGCATCATGCATCGCGACCGGGGTCCCGGCGCAGGATGGCGTGCCCGGCGGCCGCCGAGAGATCCATCCCCAGGTCCGAGCCTGGCACCCCGGTGACGACAACCATAATGGCGCCATGAAGATCTTCTACTGGGTCATGGGCCTGCTGATCGTCGGCACCCTGCTGCCGTCGGCGGTGTACCTGCTCGCCTACGCCGTGACCGGTGCGCACGAGGCGGCCAACCGGGCCCGGGTGCTGTGGAACGTCTCGCGCGTGCTGGCCCTGTTCGGCTTCAACCTGCTGATCTGGGGCCACGTGATCGTGGGCCTGTGGCAGATCTGGTTCCGTTGAAAGTCCGAGCGACGTCGCCGCGGGCCGGCTGCGTCAATCGTTGTCGCCGAGGGTCCGCACGACCCGGCAGGGATTGCCCACGGCCAGCACATCGGCCGGGACGTCGCGCGTCACGACGCTGCCGGCCCCGATGACCGAGCGCGCACCGATGCGCACGCCGGGGCAGATGACGCTGCCGCCACCGATCCAGACATCGTCCTCGATGGTCACCGGCCGGCCCAGTTCGAGGCCGCTGCGCCGGGCTCGGGCGGACAGCGGATGCGTCGCCGTGTAGACCTGCACCGACGGACCGAACAGCACATGGTCGCCAATGCGCACCGGCGCGACATCGAGCACCACGCAAGCGACATTGAAGTACACGCCACGACCGAGCTCGATGTGCACGCCGTAGTCGCAGTGGAAGGGTGGCGTCACGACGGCGTCGACCGGGCGACCGAACAGGCGGTCTCGCAACTCGCGCAGACGCGCCGGCTCATCCGGTGACACGCTGTTGAGCGCGTGGCACAGCGCACGCGAGCGGCGACGCATCGCACTGAGCTCGGGATCGGCCGGGTCGTAGGGCTCGCCAGCGAGCATCTTCTGCCGCTCGCTGCGCGCCTCGGGGGACGGTTCGGGCATCGCCGAAGCCTATCAGGCACCCGCTACGCCGCTAGACTTGTCGCGCAGACGAGCCCGGCGCCGGCGGCGCACCGACGCCGTCGACCCCGACCTGCCTGTCGAAAGGAATCGTGCCATGGCGCTGCGGATGTCCCTGCTGTTGCTCTTCGCCCTGTTGGCTCGGACCGCCCTGGGCCAGGGCGTCAGCACCACGCTGCAGAGCCTGCCCAGCACCCGGCTGGCCACGCCCTCGACGAGCACCGCCTCGTTCTCCGCGGGGATGAGCAAGGACGGCAACCGGACCTACGTGGGTTCCGCGGCCACCATCGACACCGTCGCGATCTCGGCGCTGATCCGTCCCGAGTCGGCCCACGTCGGCAAGCCGGGCAACCTGTACCTCGTGGTGATGATCGCGCCCGGCCAGTTCATCATGCGCAACGCGTCCGGCGCGTTCGTGCCGTGGAACGGCGACGTCGCGACGCTGACGCCCGTCAGCACCGTGGCGGCGCTGTCGAGCCAGCAGTCCCTGGACATCTACTCGGGCGTGCTGGGCCTGGCCGGCGAATTCCAGATCTTCCTCGGCTACTCGGGCGCCGACCGGGTGCTGCACTACACGCCGACTCCGCTGACGGTGAAGCTGATCGTCGACAGCGACCGGGACGGGGTCGCCGACGCCAGCGACCTGTATCCGCTGGATCCGGCCCGCACCATGGCGATCGCGCCAGCCTTCCCCAAGGTCAACGGCGCCTTCCAGCTGCCCGACTACCCGTCCACGCGGCAGCTGCAGTGGATCCTCGACCAGATGGCGCTGGGCGCGTCCCCCACCACCACCGACGCGATCGGCGCGCGCTTCACCGCCAATGCGCTGGCCGCCACGCCGGCCGCCACGGTGCAGTCGCTGCTGCAGACCGTGCGCACGCAACACCCGAACTCGATCGTGGTCGAGCCGATCACCGTGACGCCGACCTCCTTCCGCGGCCTGATCGGCATCGCAGGCAACCCGGGCAGCGGGCGCTACCTGAGCTTCTCGGTGAAGTACGCCAGCGGCCTGATCGACAGCTTCTCGCTCTCGACCTACTACCTCGACGCGTTCTGGACCACGGCGGAGAACCGGTCGCTGACGATGACGCAGGCCTTCGACCGGCTGGCCGGGCTCGCACGAGGCACCTCGCTGCTGGTGGCGCGCATCCAGGACAACCAGTGCGTGCCGGTGAAGGAATTCCAGG
>WBZL01001583.1_pt1 | contig 23498 bp, 22 predicted proteins | sample 5204291 | NCBI WGS metagenome assembly WBZL01 (sample SAMN12344345, study PRJNA552823) | activated sludge metagenome | biome: Activated sludge suspended growth; feature: Nitrification reactor; material: Wastewater; isolation source: activated sludge from nitrification reactor of wastewater...
CGCCATCATCGGCACATCGGCGCTGGACGCCGAGGGCGATCTGCTCGACTTCGACCCGCAGGAGGTGCGCGTGGCGCAGGCGATCCTTCGGCAGGCGCGGGCAAGCTGCCTGGTCACCGATGCCTCGAAACTCGACCGCCGCGCGCCGGTGCGCATCGCCTCGCTGTCGGCCATCGGCCGCTTCTTCACCGACCGGCCCTTGCCGCCCGCGCTGGCCGCGCGTTGCCGGGACTGGGGTTGTGAGGTGATCCTGGCCGATCAGCCGATGTAGTCGGCAAGCACCGGGTGCACGCCTTCGGACCAGAGCCGGCCGAGATGGCGCGCGAAGGCGGCGGCGAAGCGCGGCTCCTCTCCCAGGGCCCCGAAGACGGCACGGTTGGCGAGGAAGGCTCCGGGATCGTCCTTCGCGGACTGCGCGCGGCCGGTAAGGTCGGCCCAGTTGTCGTCGTTGGGCGCGATAGCGCGCCCCGCCTCGTCGATGCCCGCGCAATAGCGGCACCAGAGCGCGACTTCGAGCGCGAGCCCCTCGCAGGGCCGCCCGGCCGCGAGCGCCTGCGCGAGCGACGGCAAGATGAACTTGGGCTGCCGGTTCGACCCGTCGAGGCAGAGCCGGCGGATCGTGTCGCCAACCTCGGGATTTGCGAACCGCTCCGTCACCTTGGCGAGGTAGGCCTCGTAGCTGACGCCGGGGATGGGGACAAGGGTCGGCACGATCTCCCGCCGTTCGAGCGTGTCGAGCCAGCGGGCGATCAGCGGGTCGGCCATGGCATCGTGCACGAAGTGGTGGCCGAGAAGCGCCGACGGGTAGGCGATGGCGGCGTGCCCGCCGTTCAGGATGCGCAGCTTCATCAGCTCATGGGCGGCGACGTCCTTCACGAACTCCACGCCGACCTTTTCCAGCGCGGGCCGGCCAGCGGGGAAGTGATCCTCCAGCACCCACTGCCGGAAGGGCTCGCAAGCCACCGGCACCGCGTCGATGAGACCGAAGCGGTCGGCCACCAACGCCCGCTCCCGGTCGGAGGTCGCGGGCGTGATGCAGTCCACCATGGAATTCGGGAAGGCGACATTGGCCGCGATCCAGTCGGCGAAGGCGGGGTCGGAGAGACGCGCGAGGCCGGTGACGGCGCGTGCCGTGACATGGCCGTTCTCCGGAAGGTTGTCGCAGGACATGACAGTGAAAGGCGCCACGTCGGCCGCCCGTCGGCGGCGGAGCGCAGAGAGGATCATGCCGAAGACGGTGCGGGGCGCGCGCGGCGCGGCGGCATCCGCCACCATGTCGGTGTGTGTGGCATCGAAGCCGCCTGACTGCGCATCGACGTAATAGCCTCCTTCGGTGATCGTCAGCGAAACGATTCGGATCGCCGGGTCCGCCATCGCGGCAATCGTCGCCTCGGGCTCCACCGGCACGAAACCGATCATCGCCCCGGTCACGCGGGCATTGAGCCCGTTCGGGTCGAGTTCCACCACGGTCGTCAGCCAATCCTGCGCGGCGAGCCTTTCGCGCATCGCGGCATCCGTCGGTCGCACCCCTGCGCCGAGGATCGCCCAGTGATGTCCCTGGCCAAGGGTGAAGAGCCGGTCGAGGTAAACCGCCATATGGGCGCGGTGGAAGTTGCCGATCCCGACGTGGACGATGCCGGCCTTGAGCCGGGCGCGATCGTAGCCGGGGCCTGCGACGCCTTCGGGCAGGTGCGGCAGGGCGGACGCGTTCAGTTGAAGTGCCATCAGCTCATCCAGTTCCCGCCATCGACGTTGTAGGTCTGCGCGACGATGTAGTCGGCCTCGGCGGTGGCGAGAAAGACCGCCATCCCGGTCAGGTCTTCGGCCCGGCCCATGCGGCCGAAAGGCACGGCGGCGCCCACCTCGCGCTTCTTCTGGCCCGGAGCCCTCCCTTCATATTTCGCGAAGAAGGCATCGACCCCGTCCCAATGCTCGCCGTCAACCACGCCAGGCGCGATGGCGTTGACGTTGATGCCGTACCGGATGAGGTCGAGCCCGGCCGACTGGGTCAGGCTGATCACCGCGGCCTTCGAGGCGCAGTAGACGGCGACGAGCGCCTCGCCGCGCCGGCCGGCCTGGGAGGCCATGTTGATGATCTTGCCGCCACGCCCGCGAGCGATCATGCCGCGCGCGACGGCCTGCAGCGTGAAGAGCGCTCCGGCCACGTTCACCGCGAAGATGCGGTCATAGTCCGCGCGCGTGATCTCCGCGATCGGCGCGGCGGTAAAGAGCGCGGCGTTGTTGATCAGGATGTCGATACCGCCGAGGGCGGAGTCCGCCGCGGCCACGGCGGCCTCGATGGAGGCTTGCTCGGTCACATCCATGCGGATCGCGACGGCGGCCGGGCCGAGCCCGGCGGAGGCGCGTTCCGCCGCGCCGATGTTGACGTCAGCGATGGCCACCCGCGCGCCCTCGGCCACATAGGCGCGCGCGAAGGCAAGCCCAATGCCCCGCGCGGCACCGGTGATCAGCGCCGTCTTTCCGTCGAGCCGTCTCATGCGAGGCGCAGTCCTTCCCTGTCGAAGCGGTGGATCTTGTCGGCCTCGGGCGTCAGCCAGACCGCATCGCCGTGATGCAGGTTGACCTCGCCGCCCGCCCGCACGGTGATGGCCTCGGCGAGCCCCGTGCCGTTCACATGGAAGAAGGTATCGGAGCCAAGGTGTTCGGAGACACCGACGGTACCGCGCCAGAGGCCGCCCGCGGTGGAGACGGCTATGTGCTCCGGCCGGATGCCGATAGCGGCCGCGCCGTGCCGCGCCGCTTCATCGCCTTCAATGAAGTTCATCCTCGGGCTGCCGATGAAGCCGGCGACGAAGCGGTTGCGGGGCGCGCGGTAGAGTTCGAGCGGGCTGCCCACCTGCTCGATGCGACCGGCATTCAGGACCACGATCTTGTCGGCCATGGTCATCGCCTCCACCTGGTCGTGGGTGACGTAGACCATGGTCGTCTTCAGCCGGTTGTGAAGCTGGCTGATCTCGATCCGCATGCCGACCCGGAGCGCGGCGTCGAGGTTCGACAAGGGCTCGTCGAAGAGAAAGGCCTTCGGTTCCCGAACGATCGCGCGGCCGATGGCGACACGCTGGCGCTGGCCGCCGGAAAGCTGGCCGGGCCGGCGGTCGAGATAGGCGGTGAGGTTCAGAACCTCCGCCGCGGCCGTGACCTTGCGCTCCTGCTCCTCGGCGGCGATGCCGGCCATGCGCAGCGGGAAGGCGATGTTCTTGCGCACCGTCATGTGCGGGTAGAGCGCGTAGGACTGGAACACCATCGCAAGGCCGCGCTTCGCCGGTGGCATCCCGGTCGCGTCCTGGCCGTCGATGCGGATCGTGCCGGCCGAGACATCCTCCAGCCCCGCGATCAGGCGGAGGAGCGTGGACTTGCCGCAGCCCGAGGGGCCGACGAAGACCACGAACTCCCCGTCCTCGATCTCGAGGTCGAGGGGCGGGATCACCTCAACCTCGGCGAAACGCTTGGCGACCCTTTCGAGCGTGATGCGTCCCATCCGTCTTCCCCTATTTCACCGCGCCGAAGGTCAGGCCGCGGACAAGTTGCTTCTGGCTGAACCAGCCCATGATCAGGATCGGCGCGATGGCCATGGTCGAGGCGGCGCTGAGCTTGGCGTAGAACAGCCCCTCGGGGCTCGAGTAGCTGGCGATGAAGGCGGTGAGAGGCGCGGCCTTGGCCGCCGTCAGGTTCAGCGTCCAGAACGCCTCGTTCCACGCCAGTATGATGTTGAGAAGCAGCGTCGAGGCGATCCCGGGCACGGCCATCGGCGTCAGGACGTAGAGGATTTCCGAGCGGAGCGAAGCGCCGTCCATCCGCGCCGCTTCGAGGATCTCGGCCGGAATCTCCTTGAAGTAGGTGTAGAGCATCCAGACGACGATCGGCAGGTTGATGAGCGTGAGCACGATCACGAGCCCGGTCCTGGTGTCGAGAAGGCCGGTGTCACGGAAGATGAGGTACATCGGCACGAGGACACCCACCGCCGGCATCATCTTGGTGGAGAGCATCCACATCAGCAGGTCCTTGGTCCGCCGCCCCGGCACGAAGGCCATCGACCAGGCCGCCGGAATGGCGAGGACGAGCGCGGCGAGCGTGGAACCCACCGACATCACGACCGAATTCCAGAAATGCTTGAAGTAGTCCGACCGTTCCTGAACCGTCACGTAATTCTCCAGAGTCCAGTCGAAGAACAGGAACTTCGGCGGCGAGGCGATGGCGTCGCCCTCGGACTTGAACGAGGTCAGCACCGTCCAGAGGATCGGGAAGAAGATCAGGAAGGCGACCGTCCACGCGAGGATCGTCACCACGGTCTTGCGTCGGGTCGTGACCGAACGTGCCATCTCATGCCTCCAGGTTCTTGCCGATCATCCGCATCAGGAAGATCGCGACGATATTGGCGAGGATCACCGCCACGATGCCGCCCGCCGCCCCGCCGCCCACGTCGAACTGCAGGAGAGACTGGGCATAGACGAGGTAGGTCAGGTTTGTCGTCGCGGTGCCGGGGCCGCCGTTGGTCGTCACGAGGATCTCGGCGAAGGTCGAGAGCAGGAAGATCGTCTGGATCAGGATCACCACGGTGATCGCTCGCGTCAGGTGCGGCAGCATGATGTGGACGAAGCGGCTGAGCCACCCGGCGCCGTCCATCTCGGCAGCTTCCAGTTGCTCGCTGTCCAGCGACTGCAGCGCGGTCAGAAGGATCAGCGTCGCGAACGGCAGCCATTGCCAGGCGACGATGACGATGATCGAGAACATCGGCGCCTGGGCGAGGAAGTCGAAGGGCGGCGCGCCGAAGAGCTTTGCGACATAAGCGAAAAGCCCGTTCACCGGGTTCATGAACATGTTCTTCCACACGAGCGCCGAGACGGTCGGCATCACGAAGAAGGGCGCGATGACGAGGACGCGGACGATCCCCTGCCCCCAGAACGCCTGGTCGAGAAGGAGTGCGAGGAGGATCCCGCCGACGACGGTGATCGCCAGTACTCCGCCGACGAGCGAGAGCGTGTTCTTGATCGACGTGAAGAACGCCGGGTCGGTCAGGAAATACCTGTAGTTGGTGAGTCCGGTCCATTCGGGCGGCATCCCGGAAAGAAGGCCGTAACGCTGGAACGAGAACCAGATCGTCATGCCCAGGGGCACGATCATCCAGAGAAGAAGCACGACAACCGCCGGTGACAACATCACCCGTGCCGCCCCGCGCGCATGCGCCGTCGCCATCGCTGCCCCCTCCCGTTTCGAAACATTCTCTGGCGCGCGGTGGCCCGCGCGGGTGATGCCGGTCAGGGCCGCCCGCAGGTGGCGGCCCTGACGCCGTGGCTCACTTGATGTAGCCGGCCTTGGTCATCTCGCGCGTCGCAAGGTCCTGCGAGGCGGCGAGCGCGTCGGCGGCCGAGGTCTGGCCGGCGAGTGCCGCAGAGAACTGCTGGCCCACCGCGGTGGCGATGCCCTGGAACTCCGGGATCGCCACGAACTGCACGCCGACATATGGCACCTCGTCCACGGTCGGCTTCGTCGGGTCGGCCGCGTTGATCGAGTCGAGCGTCATCTTGGCGAAGGGCACGGACACATAGTCCGGGTTCTCGTAGAGCGAGATCCGCGTGCCCGGCGGCACGTTCGCCCAGCCTTCCTTGGAGGCGACGAGCGCGAGGTAGTCCTTCGAGGTTGCCCAGGCGATGAACTTCTTCGCCGCGTCGACCTTCTGCGAGCCGGCCGGAATGGCCAGCGACCAGGCCCAGAGCCAGTTGCCGCGCTTGCCGAGCCCCTTGTCGGGCGCGAGCGCGAAACCGACCTTGTCGGCCACGGTCGAGTCCTTCGGGTTGGTCACGAAGGAGGCCGCGACGGTGGCGTCGATCCACATGCCGCATTTGCCTTGCTGGAAAAGCGCAAGGTTCTCGTTGAAGCCGTTGTTCGATGCGCCGGGCGGACCGTAGTTGTTCATCAGGTCGAGATAGAAGTTCAACGTGTCGGCCCAGGGCTGCTGGTCGAACTGGGGTTTCCAGTCCATGTCGAACCACTTGGCGCCGAAGGAGTTGGACATGGCCGTCAGGAAGGCCATGTTCTCGCCCCAGCCGGCCTTGCCCCGCAGGCAGACGCCGTAGACCTCGTTCGCCTTGTCGGTCATTGCCGCCGCAGCTTCCTTGATAAAGTCCCAGGTCGGCGCCTCGGGCATGGTCAGGCCGGCCTTCTCCATCAGGTCGGTGCGGTACATGACCATGGAGCTTTCGCCGTAGAACGGTGCCGCATAGAGGTTGCCGTCCACCGTCAGGCCGCCCCGGATCGCCGGGAGGAGGTCGTCGATGTCGTACTCGCCCGGCAGGTCGTTCAGGCTGACGAGCCAGCCCTGCTTGCCCCAGATCGGGACCTCGTAGGTGCCGATCGTCATGATGTCGTACTGGCCGCCCTTGGTCGCGATATCGGTCGTGACCTTCTGGCGCAGGGCGTTTTCCTCGAGCGTCACCCACTCGACGGTGATGTCGGGGTTCTTCGCGGTGAAATCCTCGGTCAGACCCTGCATCCGGATCATGTCGCCGTTGTTCACCGTCGCGATGGTCAGCGTCTCCGCCCGCGCCCATCCTGCGGCGGCGCAAAGCGCCGTTGCACCCAGAAGGGCGCGCATCGTCACTGTCATGGTCTCCTCCCTCATGCCCGATTTGGGCATTTGCTTATACGGTGGGCAAATCTTCACTCACGGGCCGAGTCGAGTCAACAACCGGTTTCGGTGATGCGGGAACAAGGGCGGATCAGCGTGCGGCGAGCAGAAGCTCGGCCATCACCTCGTTGGTGATGAGCCCGTTGACGAGCCGGCCCCTGAGCGCGGCGGTCAGCGCGGGACGCTTCGCCTCGCCCACGGCGACCGCGATCACGCGCCGTTCCGCCGCCTTGGGCAGGGGCACGGAAGCGACGCGGGTGTTGAACTCACAGTCGAGAAGGTGTCCGTCGCTGTCGTAGACCCAGCTCGTGATCTCGCCCGCGGCGCCTTGCGCGACGAGCGCGCCCATTTCGGACGGGGGCACGAATCCGTCCACGACGAGCGGCGCGCTCTGCCCCATCTGGCCGATGCCGACAAGCGTCACGTCGGCCTCCTGCGCCAGCGCGATCGTGTTGCGCACCGGCTCCAGCGCGTGGAGCGTGCGAAGCTCGACCCGGTCCGAGGCGAGGACCGGGAGCGGATAGGGGTAGTGCTTCGCCCCGACCCGTTCGGCCATGGCGATGGTCGCGTTATAGGGCGTGGCCGAGCCGTCCGACATCATGTTGCCGAGAAGCGAGACGATGCGGTGCTGCGGGCAGGCCATGCGCGGCAGTTGCTCGACGGTGGCCTTCAGCGCGCGCCCCGTCCCGAGCGCCACGATCCGCCCCTCCTCCGACTTCAGCACCCGCTCGATCTCTCCCGCCGCGGCGATGGCGACGCCGGTCAGAAGGCCGGGCGCGTCGGGGTCCGAGGGCACGATCTCGCAGAACCGGAGGCCGAAACGCGCGCTCACGAGGCCCGCGAGGTCCATGCAGCGGCCAATCGGATGGTCGAGCCGCACCTTCACCAGTCGCTCGGAGACGGCCAGCGAGACGAGCCGCTGCGCCGTCTGGCGCGAGACGTTGAGCTTGCGCGCAATCTCGTCCTGGGTATTCCCGGCCACGTAATACAGCCACCCGGCCCGCGCCGCATCGTCGAGCCGTGTCGTCTCGGCCGTGAACCTTCCCTGCGTCACCTGCTAGCCCTCTGCGGTCTCCCTCAGCAACACCTGCGGGAAATCCCCCCAGTTGTCAAAACTTCGCACCTCGGCAGGAAGATCCGGCGCCCGGCCCCGCAGGTGTCCGCCGCCGGCAAAGTGAAGAACGGCCATTCCCGCGGCAAGCGCCGCCTCAACCCCCGGCCGGCTGTCCTCGATGACCAGAGTTCGGTCCGGCGCGACGCCCATATGCTCGGCCGCGAAGACGAAGAGGTCGGGCGCGGGCTTGCCGCGCGCCACCTGCGACGCCGTGAAGACGTCGGTACCGAAGAACCGCGCCAGGCCCGAGATTTCCAGCGTCCGCGCAACGCGCTGCTGGCTCGAGCTTGTCGCCACGCAGCGGGCCGGGCGAAGCCGCGGAAGCAGCGTGGCAATCCCTGGCGTCGGGCGAAGCTCGGTCTCGAACCTCGCGAGAAGTGATCGGCGGTAGCGCTGCTCGAAATCCTCGGGCAGAGGCACGGCGAAGCTTTCGCGGATCGCCTTGGCGACGGTCGGGAAGCTTCGCCCGAGGCAGTGGTCGTGCACGTAGTCGGAGGTGATCGACACCCCGAGTCGCGCAAGCTCGTCGATCAGCACGGCCGCCGAAATCGGCTCGCTGTCGACGAGCACGCCGTCGCAATCGAAGATGACGAGGTCGGCGGCGGTAAGGGTCTCTGCCATGCGCGCGCTCCGGGCATGCCGCCTGAGTAGGGGAGCCCCCCGTCGCCCGCAAGGGGGCTACCCGTCGGCTTCGTCCAGGAGGTGCCGGAGCCAGCGCGCCGCCGCCCAGCTTGCCGGCAGGCCGAGCGGCAGCGAAAGCATCAGCGACAGGATCGGCGACAGCGCCGGAAGCCCAGCCGCCTGCCCCATCAGACCGAGCATGAAGAGGTTGATCGCCACCGACGCCGCGACAAAGGGATAGAGCATCGCCCCGAGCTTCCAGAGCGGCCATTTGCCCTCCGCTGAAGCCTCAGTGCGAGGTTCCATCCTCGAAGGTGATCTTGTTCCAGACATTGTACTTCCCGGAAGGTTTCCGCATCGGCAGGCGCTTGACCTCCTCAAGCGTCTTCGCGTCGTAGACGATGACGGCGCCCTCGTCCTCCCAGACGGACACCAGCGCATACCGGCCGTCGCGGGTGAACTCGGTATGCGCCACGGTCTTGCCCGGCGCCGGGTTCAGCGTCTTCACGATCTTCAGCGTTTGCTTGTCGATCACGTGCATCTCGTCCTTGTGCGGGCCGAAGAAGACATCGGCCCAGACGTAGGGCGAATTGTCGTGGCTGCGCAGGAAGAAGCCCGGCCCATCGGTCTGGATCGTCTCCACCACCTCCCAGGACTTCATGTCGATCACGCTCAGCACGCCTTCCTTCAGGTGCGGTGTCGCCATGACCCGGCGCCCGTCGCGCATCCAGCTGATGCCGGAACCGAGGTGCGGCATCCCCGGCAAGGGAAGGTCGGCGATCTCGCGGCCGACGTCGAGGTTGACGACGACGCCTCTGTCACCCTCGCGGTTGGTGCCGATGAGATTGCGGTAGCCCGGATCGAAGAAGAAATCGTCGATCGGCGCGGCGAGTGCGATGCGCCGGCGGGCGAAGAGTCCCTGCTCGGCGGCCAGGCTTTCCTCCATGCCCTTCTCGAAGCTGTGGACGAAGCCTTCGTGGAACGGCCCGGCGTCGGGGTCGGTCGCCACTTCCCATATCTCGGGCACGTCCTTCAGCGCGAGGACGAAGCTCTTGCGGTCGGGCGCCTGGTAGACCGCCGAGACCCGCGAGGGCGTGCCATCGTGGCCCTTGACGTCGATGACCCTTGCGACGCTCAGGTCTTCGGTCGAAAGGATCGTGAGCGTGTTGGGCAGGTAGTTCGCGACGGCAAGCCACTTTCCGTCATGGCTCATCGCGATGTTGCGGCTGTTGAGGCCGGCACGGACGCGGCCGACCTCGGCGAGCGACCAGATATCGTATTTCTGCACCCAGCCATCGCGCGACATGATGAAGACGAAGCGGCCGTCGGGCGAGAACTTCGGCCCGCCGTGGACGGCAAAGGGCGTGGCGAAGCGGTCGAGCACCGCGAACGTGTCGCCGTCGAGCACGCTGACATGGTGGTCGCCGGTTTCGACGACGAGCGTGATGTTCATCGGGTCGGCGGTGAAGACCGGGGCGGTGGCGGGCCTGTAGTCGGCGTTGATCTCGCGCGTGGCGGCAATGTCGGCCTCGTGCCACTCGGGCGTCTCGGCCAGGGGCTCGCCGATGAAGGCGGCGACGGCGGCGATTTCGTCCGCGCTCAGGGTTTCGGCGAAGCCCGCCATCTGGGTGGCGACGCGGCCCTTGGCGATCACGACCTGAAGCGCCTCCGGCTTGATCCGGCCGAGCGTCTCGGGGATCAACGCCGGTCCCGTCCCGCCAAGGCGGGCTTCGCCATGGCAGGAGGCACAGTGTTCGGTGAAGAGGGCCGCGCCCGAAGGCGCGGCCCCCGATGATCCCGCACACGCCGGAGTGGTGGCCAGCAGACTAGATAAAACGATGTGCCGGATCATGACTCTTGCCCCGGAACGGCGTGACGGTGAGGCGCGCAGCCTCCTCGACGCCGATCTCTCGGTTGGAAAGGTAGCAGGCCGGATCCTCGGCCCAGGGATCGCCGGTGACCTGGAGCGCGCGGATCCGGGTATTGCCGCCGCAGACGGCCTGGAAGGCGCAGGCGCCGCAGCGCCCCTTCAGGGGCCGCGGCCGTTGGCGCAGTGCCGCGAGCATCGGATCGTCGCCGGTCCAGAGCTCCGAGAAGGGCCGCTCCTTCACCGAGCCGACGGTGTAATCCGACCAGTAGGTGTCAGGGTGGACGCGGCCCTGATGGTCGATGTTGGCGACGCCGAGGCCCGAGGAATTGCCACCCCAGGCTTCCAGATGGGCGCGCAGATGCGCGACCTTCTCGGGCGCGAAATTCCGCTCGGCCCAGCGCAGGAACCAGACTGCGTCGGCGTCGTTGTTGCCGGTGACGATCTCCAGGGGCTCGCCCTCGGCCACCGCGACCCAGGCGCGGTCGATGAGATGGTCCATCGCGGTGCGGGTGCGCACGTGCGCGGCGTCCTCGCCCCGGTTCTTGTCGCCCCGCCCGGCATAGACGAGATGCGAGAGGTAGAACTTGTCCACCCCTTCGCCGTCGCAGAGGTCCAGCATCTGCGACAGCATGTTGGCATTGTCTTCGGTGAGGGTGAAACGCAGGCCGACCTTCACGTCGCGCGCCTTGCAGGCCCGGACGCCCGCGAGCGCCGCCTCGAAGGCGCCGTCGACGCCCCGGAACCAGTCGTTCACCGGCCCGATCCCGTCGAGCGAGATGCCGACGTAGTCGAAGCCCAGATCGGCGATCCGGTCGGCACATTCGGCGAGCTTCGTGCCGTTCGTGGACAGGCTGAGATGGCGGAACCCGAGTTCGCGGGCACGCTCTGCCAGATCGAAGAAATCGAAGCGCGACAGCGGTTCGCCCCCCGAGAGGATCAGCGCCGGGATGCCGAACGCCTTGAGGTCGTCAAGCACGCCCATCGCCTGCTCGTGCGTGAGCTCGCCAGGAAAATGCACGTCGGCCGAGGTCGTGTAGCAGTGCCGGCAGCGCAGGTTGCAGCGGCGGGTGAGGTTCCAGATCACCACCGGCTTCGGCGTGCCTGCCCGCCGCCGCACCGGCGTGGGATGGACGAGTTCCTGCATGTACTGGGTCAGACGGAACATGGGGTTCAGCCTCCGTCGGTGAGGCGCAGCCCGGTCTTCTTCAGGATGCGCGTGGAATAGAGGATGTCGGATGCGCGGGCGGCCGGGCCGAGAAGTGCGGCGATCTCCTGCCGCTTCGCCTCCACCTCGGCGCGGCTCTGGCCGTGGATCATGGCGAACAGGTTGTAGGGCCAGTCGGGAAGCGCCCGCGGGCGCAGGTAGCAATGGCTCACGTAGTCGAGCGCGCCGACGCGGGCGCCGAGCTCGTCGGCCCGGTCGTCGGCCACGTCCCAGACGCTCATCCCGTTGGCGGTCACGCCAAGCGCGTAGTGGTTGGGCGCGAGTGCCAAGCGACGGACGATGCCGCGCGCCTGCATCGCGGCGAGCCGGTCGATGACCTCCGCCTCGGGCATTCCGAGCCAGCCGGCGACCTCGGCGTAGGGCGCGGGCGTCAGCGGCAGGCCGCCCTGGGTCGCGTTTATGATGCGCCTGTCGGCCGCGTCGATCATCATGCCGTCACCCGGAAGCCGATGAAGAATTCCTTCAGTTTCGGAAAGCGCAGCACCTTCAGACCCGTCTCGGCCTCGATGGCGCGCGCCGCCCGCTCGATCCCGTCCGGCCGGTCGGTGGCCAGGACGAACCACATGTTGAGCCGGTGGGCACGCTCATAATTGTGCGCGACCTCGGGATGGGCATTGACCAAAGTCACGACGGCGTCGAAACGCTCGGTGGGGACCGCCATGGCGCAAAGGCAGAAGGCCCCGCCCATCGCCTCGGCATCGAAGAACGGGCCGAAGCGGGTGATGGCGCCTTCCTCGCGCAGGCGGCGGATGCGGGCGATCAGTTCATCCTCGTCGATCCCGAGCGCCGCGCCCGCTTCGGCAAAGGGCCGGTGGCTGAGCGGAAATCCCTCCTGCAGGGCGTTCAGGATCGCCCGGTCGGTGGCGTCGAGCGCATCTTGGGGAAGGGCGGCGCGCCTCATGCCGCCTCCGCCGCCAGAAGCGCGCCGGTCTGCTTGAAGCAACGCGCGGAGAAGAGGGTGCGATGGGGGACGCCGGCCAGCTCAGGCAAGGCCGCGGCAGCGTCGAGGATGGCAAGCGCCTCTGCCCGGCTGCGGGCATGAATCATCGAATAGAGCGGATAGTCCCAGACACCCGGCACCGTCCGCCGCTGGTAGCAGAGCGTGATGCCGGGGTGGCGCGCAAGCGCCGCGCCGGCGGCGGCGATGCGCGCCTCGGGCAGCGCCCAGACGACCATGGCATTCGCGCGCCAGCCGACGGCGCGGTGGCGCACGATGACGCCGACCCGGGTCAGGAAGCCCGCGTCCGAGAGGGCGGCGACGCGCCCGATCACCGCGGCCTCGTCACGGCCGAGCACGGCGGCGAGGGCCGCGAAGGGGCGGGGCACCAGCGCGAGACCGGTGGTCAGGGCCTGAAGCACCGGACGGTCGGCTTCGTTCAGCGCCGTGACGCTGAGCGGGCGCGGCGCGGGCATCGCCGCGCCCGAGCCCGTAAGACGGAAGCCGAGGTCGATGTTGAAGGGCCGCACGAGGCGCAGGTCGAGGACGCGCAGCCCGGTCGCCGCGTCGATGCGCGCGAGAGCGGCTTCAAGCGCCGCCGCATCGGGCGCGGTGGCGACGAACCAGAGGTTCCAGTCGGCCTCGCGCAGGTAGGAATGGTTCACGCCCGGTTCGGCGCCGACGAGGGCGGCCACCTCCTCAATCCGGCTCTCGGGAACCGTCATCGCCGCGAGAGTGGAGGCGCCGGCGGTATTCGGCCGCACCGTCGCCCCCACACGGGCGATCATCGCCCGGGCCTTGAGCTGACTCAGCCGGTCGATCACCTCGGCCTCGTCGAGGCCGAGCGCGGCGCCGATCGCCGCGAAGGGTCTCGGCACAAGCGGCAGGTCGCGCTGAAACTCGTCCAGCAGGCGGCGGTCGATGGAGTCGAGCCGGTCAAACATCGCTCAGAGCCCGATCCTGTGCGCGCGCGCCGTGAAGAAGATGCCCGAGGGGCTCTCGGCGGCGATCTCGCCCACGAGGTTCAGGCTGTGCGTATCGTAGATCATCACCCGGTTGTCATCCCTCGCCGAGATCCAGACCTCGGCGCCGCGCGGGGCGAATTCCATGTGCAGGACGCCGGCGCCGGGCGTCAGCGTCCTGACCACCTCGTGGCTGCGGCTGTCCACCACCTGCACCGTGTCATTGAGCGGTGTCGCGAAGTTCACCCAGACGTAAGGCGAGCCCGGCTGGGCAATGATGAACACGGGCTGGCCGTGGACCGGGGTGCGCGCCACTTCCTGAAGGCTCTCCCGGTTCACCCACAAGAGTTCATGCTGGCCCACGGCGGGCAGGACATACTGGCCTTCCGTGAAGGCCCAGCCCTGAAGGTGCGGCATCTTGTAGACCGGCAGGTCGTCCTCGGTCTTGCCGTAGTCCTTGAGGAACCGGACGGGTGCAGGCTTGTCGTCCCAGAGGTCGATGGCCGTCACGCCCTTTTCACCGAATAGCCCGATCAGGAACGTGTGCGCATCGTCGGTCAGCACCGCGTCGAACGGGTTCCGGCCCACGTCGCCGAGCTTGGTCACGACCATCTCGGGGCCGGAGAAATCGGCGAGGAAGGCCTCCCCCGTCTCCCAGGTCGCCCAGGCGAAGCGGCGGCCGGGGACGTCGACAAGGCCGATCGTCTTCGCGCCCGCCGGGATATCGGCGACCAGTTCCAGCGTCTCGGCATCGAAGACCTTCACGCCGCCCGGCTCGTAGTTCGATACGGCGATGAGCTTGCCGTCGTCGGAAATCGCCCCCCCGATGGAATTGCCGCCCTGCACGATCCGCTTCGCGATTGTCTGGCTCAGCATGTCCACCTTCGTCAGCCCGCCGTCGCGCCCGAAGACATAGGCGAAGCGCTCGTCCGGGCTGTAGGTCAGCGTGGCATGGCTGAGATCACCGAGCCCCTCGATCCGGCCGACGGAGGCGCGGTCGGACCGGTCCACGACCAGAAGCGAGCCGGTGGCCCGCTCGATGACAAGCCCGAGGTCGCCGGTGGCGCGAATCCCGTCGGCCATTGCGGGCGCGGCGGCGAGCAGCAGGGCGAAAGCGAGCGCCTTCATGGGGTGCGTCCTTTCAGGTAGTCGGCGATCCAGAGCGCGTCGTCCTCGCTCAGCACCGGGCGCCAGCGCGGCATCGCGGTGCCGGGCACGCCATCGAGGATGATCGTGGCGAGCCCTTCCGGCTCGACTTGCGCGAGCGCCTCGGGTGTGAGCGGGGACCCGAGCCCGCCCTTCATCGTAAGCCCGTGGCAGGAGCCGCAGTCCTGAATCACGATATGTTCGAGTTTGCCCGCCCGCTCCGGCGTCACCTCGGCCGCGGCCGGCAGTGCCAGAACGAGGAGGGCGGCGAGGCTACGCATAGGCCGCCATCCCCGCCCCTTCGCAGGCGAGCGCGTCGGCAAGCGCGATTTCAGGGTAGAGTTCCACGACGCGACCGATCATGAAGAGCACCGGGGCTTCCGGCGCCCTTGTGGCGACGTCGGCGGCGACGCTGCCGAGGGTCGAGAGGATGCGTTCCTCCTGCGGCGTCGTGGCGCCCGAGACGGCCAAGACCGGCATCCCGGCCGGCAACCCATGGCGCATGAGCTGGAAGGCGATTTCGGCGATGTTGGCCGCGCCCATGTAGACCACGAGCGTCGTGTCCTCTGACGCGAGCGAGGCCCAGTCGAGGTCGAGCCCGGCGTCCTTTGCGCGATGGCCGGTGACATAGCGCACGCCGGTCGCGAGCCCGCGGTGCGTGAGCGGTACGCCGGTCGCCGCGGCGGCCCCCTGCGCGGCGGTGATGCCGGGGACGTATTCGACGGGGATGCCGGCAGCGCGCAGCACCTCCGCCTCTTCCGAGCCGCGCCCGAAGATCAGGGGGTCGCCCCCCTTCAGCCGCACCACGCGATGCCCGGCGAGCGCAAGTTCGACCAGAAGCGTGTTGATCTTGTCCTGGGCGAGCTTGTGATGGCCCGCCATCTTGCCGACGTCGATCAGCCGCACGCCGTCGGGGATCATGGCCATGATCCCGTCCGAGACGAGCCGGTCGTGGACGACAACATCGGCCGATTGCAGAAGCCTGGCCGCCTTCAGCGTCATGAGTTCCGGATCGCCGGGTCCAGCGCCGATGAGGAAGACCCTGCCGGGACTGAAATCACGCATGGCATCTGCTCCGCAAGTGGTGGACGGGCGAAGGGAAGGAAACGCGGGACCCCTCCGCCCGTCCTGACGGCGTCAGTAGACGTCGTTTCTGGTATTGAGGACGTTGAACTTGCCCGTGGGCGTGATCAGGCGCGGATCCTTGATCACCTGCTTCAGCTCGAGCGTCTTGTCATCGACGACGACGATGGCGCTTTCCTTGTCCTTCGCGTTCCAGACCGAGAACCAGACCTCGGTGCCTTCCTTGTTGAACTCGGGCTGCACCACGCGCGGCTGGCCTTCCGGGATCCCCGCCCACTCGCCGATCGGCAGGGTGGTGAATTCCGGGTCCACGTTCGGATCGCCGCCCATCTTGGTGATGTCGAAGACCGCGACCGAAGCCGAAGTCTCGGCGTCTGGGTTGAGCGGCGCATCGACATAGAGATGGGTGGAGTTCGGATGGGTCTTGATGAACAGCGACCCACCGCCGAGCGCATAGAAGCTGTCGACGATCTTCCACGCCTGATCCGGGTGGCCTTCCGGATCGGTGCCGATCAGCGCCACCGATTCGTCGCCAAGGTGCGAGGTCGACCAGACCGGCCCGTAGACCGGGTGGGTGAAGTTCGCGCCACGGCCCGGGTGCGGGGTCTGGCCGCCGGTCTCGATCAGCGCGGTCAGCTTGTCTTCCTTGGTGTCGACGACCGCGATCTTGCCGCGCGCGTTGGCCGCGACGAGGAAGTAACGCTTGGTGCTGTCGAACCCGCCGTCATGCAGGAAGCGTTCCGCCTCGATCTCGGTCATCTTGAGGTTTTTCAGATCGGTGTAGTCGACGAAGAGGATCTTGCCCGTCTCCTTCACGTTCACGATGAACTCGGGCCGATAGTGGCTGGCCAGGATCGACGCGACACGGGGTTCCGGGTGATAGGTCTGTTCGTCATAGATCATGCCGCGCGTGCTCACGATCTTCTTCGGCTCCAACGTGTCGCCGTCCATGATCACGAACTGCGGCGGCCAGTAGGCGCCGGCAATGGCCAGCTTGTCTTCGAAGCCCTCGAACTTCGAGGTTTCGACCGACCGCGCCTCGATGCCGATCTTGATCGAGGCGACCGTGGTGGGTTCCGCCATCCAGAGGTCGATCATGTTCACCAGACCGTCGCGGCCGATGACGAAGAGATAGCGGCCCGAGGCCGAGATGCGGCTGATGTGCACCGCATAGCCGGTGTCGATGACGGCCTTGATCTCGTAGGTGCCGCCGTCGATCAGGGCGATCTGGCCGGCGTCACGCAAGGTGACTGACATCAGGTTCTCGATGTCGATGTCGTTCATCTTCTCCTTCGGACGGTCTTCCGGTTTCACCAGGACCTTCCAGGAGTTCATCATTTCCGGCATGCCCCACTCCGGAGGCTGCGGCGGTTCGAGAAGAACGTAGCGGGCCATCAGGTCCACTTCGTCTTCCGTCAGGTCGCCAGAGGTGCCCCAGTTCGGCATCCCTGCGGGCGAGCCGTAGGTGATGAAGGACTTGATGTAGTCGAACCCGTTCTCGCGGGTGAGGTCCGGCGTCAGCGGCTTGCCGGTCGCGCCCTTGCGCAGGACGCCGTGGCAGCCGGCGCAACGCTGGAAGTAGATTTCCGTGCCGCGCTGGAATTCCTCCTGCGTCATGACCGGATCGTCGGGGTGGCGGCCCGGAATCTCGACCTGGATTTCCGCGAGCGTCGTCATCGACGGCTCATAGGCGGCGGCGGGCCCGTCGCCGTGTTCCTTCGGTTTTTCCTGCGCGAGCGCGGGGCCCGCGAGGACGGCGAGCGCCAGCGCGGCGCTGCTCAGCAGCGTGCGCCTGGCGTGGGAGGCTCGGATTGTCATGATTGTCTCCGTCAGCTGGTGAGGCACGGGTCAATCTGCCCGCGGGCGCCGGAATATTCTTTGACTTCTGTCAAGGAAGGCGCGCCTATTGCGGCGCATCCTGCCGGCAATCCCCCGGAACCGTCGGAATGCGCCGTCTCACCCCGATCCTGATCGCCATGGTCCTGATTGCCGCATCCGCCCTCGCGGCGGGGGCCGCAGGGCTTGCGGGCGGTCTGGGCGCCGATGCGATTGTGGCGGCCGCCCCGGACCAGGCGATCGCGTCCGGACTCTTCGGCCGGGACGGTTTGACCGTGACCCGGCAGGATGCGAGCGTGCCCGGCTGGACGGTGCGCAGCGGCGACGACGAGGTGGGCGTGATCGGCTCCACCTGGGAAATCGCCGGATCGGTCGGCTATTCCGGGCGGCCGCTCGACGTGCTCGTCGCCGTCACACCGGACGCGAAGATCGCCGGGGCCCGGCTCATGGTCCATAATGAACCGGTGCTGACGCTCGGCATCTCGGACGCGGACATCGCCGCCTATGTGGACGGTTTCGCGGGATACGATCTGACCGCCCCCCCCGAAGGGACGCTTGCCGGTACGCCGGGCCTGCCCGACGTGATCGCCCGCGCGACCGTCTCGACCGGCGTCATCCGCGACGGCATCCTGCGCACGGCCCGCACGCTCGCCATCGGCCGCGGCTACATCGCGGCCGGCGGCGGGATCGACCGGCTGAGCTTCGCGCCCGCCGACTGGCCCGCGCTCGTCACCTCGGGCGCCCTGGTCGAAACGCGCATCAGCATGACCGACGCGGCGGCGGCGCTCGCCGGCGCCACGGTGCCGGTCCCGCCCGGCGAAGGCGACTTCCTCCACCTCTGGACCGGGCTCATCGACCCTCCCGCGGTCGGCCAGAACCTTCTCGGCCAGCAGGCGTTCACCTCGGCGGTCGGCTCCCTCGGGCCGGGCGAGACCGTCCTCGTTCTGATTTCGTCAGGCGCCTTTTCCCACCGTGGCACGGACTGGAAGCGGAGCGGCGCCTTCGAGCGGGTGACGGTTGTCCAAGGCGACACACGGCTTCACCCCGACGCGGGCGGCTACTCGATGGTCAAGCGGCTCGCCATCGCGGGCGCCCCCGAGGTGAAGGAAATCAGCCTCTTCCGCCTTCCCCCCGAGATCGACCCGCTGGAGCCTTTCCGGGTCGAAGTGCGCGCCACCCGCCCCGCCCCGGCGGGCGAGGTCGCGGCGAGCGTCGGCGCCGACTACCGCCTGCCGGACGCCTACCGCCTTGCCCCGGTGGCGGAGCCGGAGGCGCTATGGCGCGAGATCTGGGCCGAGAAGCGGGTGGAAACCGGGATCGTCGTGGCGATGCTTGCCGTTCTCACGCTCATCCTGTTCGCACAGGAATGGATCACGCGCCGCCCGAAGCTCTGGCTCCTCAGCCGCGCGGGTTTCCTCGCCACGACGCTCTTCGTGCTCGGCTGGGGGCTGAACGGACAGTTGTCGGTGGTGCAGGTGATCGCCTTCGTCCACTCGCTCCTCACCGGATTCCGGTGGGAGACCTTCCTGATCGAGCCGGTGATCTTCCTTCTGTGGTCCTTCACCGCGCTCGGGATGCTCTTCTGGGGGCGCGGCGTCTACTGCGGCTGGCTCTGCCCCTTCGGCGCGCTCCAGGAACTCCTGAACCTCGCCGCCCGGCGGCTCGGCGTGAAGCAGCTGGCCGTGCCGCAGGCGCTGCACGAGAGGCTTTGGGTCATCAAGTACACGCTCTTCGTGGGGCTTCTCGCGCTTTCGTTCTATTCCATGCGCGACGCGCTCGTCATGGCCGAGGCAGAGCCCTTCAAGACCGCTATTTCGCTTCGAATGTGGCGCGCCTGGCCTTTCGTCCTCTACGTGATCGTGCTTCTCGGCGCTGGGCTCTTCATCGAGCGGTTCTACTGCCGCTACCTCTGCCCCTTGGGTGCGGGCATCGCGATCCCGGCCAAGCTGAAGGTCTTCGACTGGCTGAAGCGGCGCCCGCAATGCGGCCGCGAATGCCGCCTCTGCGAGACGAAATGCACCGTCGGCGCAATCGACCCCTTGGGCCGGATCAATGCCAATGAATGCGTCCTCTGCCTGCGCTGTCAGGTCGTGATGAACGACCCCGGCATCTGCCCGGTCCTGAAGCGGCGGGCGCGCGGCGCGGAAGGAGTTCCCGCATGACCCCGCTCGTCCGCCTCTTCGGCGAGGGCTTCCGCGCGTTCTTCCTTGCGGCGGGATTCTACGCCCTCTTTGCCATCGGCCTCTGGACGCTGTCCTTCCTCGTGCCGGTGCCGCTGCCCGCGGCGCTGCCGCCGGTCGAATGGCATGCGCACGAAATGATCTTCGGCTACGGCGCCGCCGCGCTCGGCGGCTTCTTCCTGACGGCGGTGCCGAACTGGACCGGCGCAAAGGCAGCACGGCACGTTTTCATCGCCTGCGCGGTAGGCCTCTGGCTCGCCGGGCGGGTCGCGGTCTGGTTCGCCGGCACCCTCCCCCTGCCCCTCGTCGCGGTCGCGGACCTCGCCTTCCTGCCGCTTCTGGCGGCGAAGATCGCCACCCAGCTCGTCCGCCGGCCGAAGCCGCAGAACGTGATGTTCCTCGGCCTCCTTGCGCTGATCTGGACGGCGAATCTCTTCGTCCATCTGGAATGGATGGGTGTCGCCGCCGCGACCGCGCTCCCGGGCCTCCATGCCGGGCTTTACGGGCTCGTCGCGATGATCGCCGTCCTCGGCGGCCGCGTGACGCCTGCCTTCACCCGGAACGCGATGACCCGGGCCGGGCGCGAAACCGCCCTGCCGCGCTCCTTCGCGCGGCTCGACGCGCCGGCCGTCGCGGCGGCAATCATCCTGCCGCTTGCGACCCTCGCGGGGGTGCCGGACGCAATCCTCGGCTCCATCGCGCTTCTCGCCGGCGCCGGGCAACTCGCGCGGCTTGCCTTCTGGCGCCCCGGCTTCACCCTCAACCAGCCGATCCTCTGGGCGCTGCACCTGTCTTTCGGGCTGATCGGCTTCGGCCTCATCCTGACCGGGCTCGCGGCCTTCGGTCTCGGCGCACCCGTCGCCGCGCTCCATGTAATCGCCATCGGCGGCGTGGGCGGCATGACGCTCGCCGTGATGTCCCGCGCGAGCCTCGGCCACTCGGGCCGTCCCCTCGTCGCCCCCGCGCCGCTGGCGCTGGCCTATGTCCTCCTGCCCCTCGCCGCGCTTTTCCGCTGGATCGCCGCCACCTACGCCGGGATCGCGCTTCCCGCAACGGTCGCCGCCGGTATCCTGTGGTCGCTGGCCTTCCTTCTCTACCTCATCGCGCTCTGGCCCGTCTTCTGGGGGCCGCGCCTGACCACGCCTGGGGAGTGAGCCATGCACCGCCGCCGCTTCCTCACCATTGCCGCCGCCGCGACACTCGCCCGCCCCGCCCGGGCCGCGGCGCCTTCGGTCTGGACCGGCCGGGCGCTGGGTGCGGCCGCGCGGATCGTCCTGCATGGTGCAGAACAGTACCGCGCGCAGCGCCTCTTCGCGCGGGTCGAGGGCGAACTCCTGCGGGTCGAGACGCATTTCTCCCTCCACACCGATTCGGCGCTCGTGCGGCTCAACCGCGACGGCCGGCTTTCGCATCCCGCCCCCGACGTTTTCGCGCTCTTCGAACTCGCGTCGCGCGTTCATGCCGCCACCGGCGGGGTCTTCGACCCCTCGATCCAGCCGCTCTGGCTGGCCACCGCAACGGGCGGCGATGTCGCGGCGGCGCGGGCGCTCGTCGGCTGGTCGCGGCTGCGCATCGGCCGGGACGAGATCGCGCTGGCGCCGGGCCAGGCGCTCACCTTCAACGGGATCGCCCAGGGCCATGCCGCCGACCGGGTTGCGGCACTCCTCAGGGCCGAGGGCTTCGGCGACGTGCTGATCGACATCGGCGAGGTCATGGCGCTCGGTCGGAACGGCGACCGGGCCTGGCAGGCCGCCATCGCGGCGCCCGACGGGGCGGAACTGGCGCGGATCGGGCTCAGCGACCGCGCACTTGCGACCTCCTCGCCCGCCGGAACCCGGATCGGCGGCGGGGCGCCCCACATCCTCCACCCGACGGGCCTTCCGCCCCGCTGGACCACCGTCGCGGTCTCCGCCCCCGACGCCGCGACGGCGGACGCGCTGTCCACCGCCTTCTGCCTGATGGGCCGGGACGAGATCGCGGGAGCAATTGCAGCATTTCCCACCGCGCGCGTCGAAGAACTAAGCTAAGTGTTTGACTTTGGTTAAGGACATCGCCGCTGCACCGCGGCATCCTCCCGTCTGTGATTCAATTGCTCCGGGAAGGATAAGCGCAATGCGCGAAGTCATGACCAAGAGCATGGCCCGCAATATCTTCTATGGCGGATCCCTGTTCTTCATCCTCATCTTCGTCGGATTGACGGCGCATAGCCACCGTTACATCCACACGACCTCCACCGACGCGGCCGGGCTGACCGACAGCGTCGCGGCGGGAAAGCACATCTGGGAAAAGAAAGCCTGCATCAACTGCCACACCATCCTCGGCGAGGGCGCCTATTTCGCGCCTGAGCTCGGCAACGTGATGACGCGCTGGGGCGTCGCCGACGACCCGCAGGCCGCCTTCGATGCGCTGAAGGGATGGATGGACGCGATGCCCACGGGCATCGACGGCCGCCGCCAGATGCCGCAGTTCAACCTGACCGACGAGGAATACCGCGAGCTTGCCGATTTCCTCCTTTGGACGAACAAGGTCCGCGCGCAGGACTGGCCCCCGAATGACGCGGGCTGAGGAGACACGATCATGAAATACCAGACACAGAAAATCGCGCTCGCCTATTTCATCGTGGCCATGGCGCTCTTCGCAGTTCAGGTCTCGATGGGCCTGATCCTCGGTTGGATCTACATCTACCCGAACTTCCTTTCCGAGATTCTGCCCTTCAACACCGGCCGGATGCTGCACACCAACAGCCTCGTCGTCTGGCTGCTTCTGGGCTTCTTCGGCGCGGCCTACTACCTCGTGCCCGAGGAAAGCGAGCGCGAAATCTACTCGCCGAAGCTCGCCTACCTGCAGCTCGCGATCTTCGTCCTCGGCACCGCGGGCGTGGTCGTCACCTATTTCTTCAACCTCTTCGAGGGCAACTTCCTCCTCGGCAAGCAGGGGCGAGAGTTCCTCGAACAGCCGACATGGGTGAAGGTGGGTATCGTCGTTGCCGCGCTGATCTTCCTATACAACATCACGATGACGGTGCTCTCGGGCAAGAAGACGGCGATCACCAACATCCTGCTCCTGGGCCTCTGGGGCCTCGCTCTGCTCTTCCTCTTCGCCTTCTACAATCCGTCGAACCTCGCGCTCGACAAGATGTACTGGTGGTACGTCGTCCACCTCTGGGTCGAAGGCACCTGGGAGCTTGTGATGGCCTCGATCCTCGCCTTCCTGATGCTGAAGCTGACGGGCGTCGACCGCGAGGTGGTGGAGAAATGGCTCTACGTGATCGTCGCCGCGGCGCTCTTCTCGGGCATCCTCGGCACCGGGCACCACTACTACTGGATCGGCACGCCCGGCTACTGGCAATGGATCGGCTCGATCTTCTCCTCGCTCGAAGTGGTGCCGTTCTTCGCGATGATGGCCTTCGCCTTCGTCATGGTATGGAAGGGCCGGCGCGACCACCCGAACAAGGCAGCACTCCTCTGGGCGCTCGGCTGCGCGACGCTCGCCTTCTTCGGCGCCGGCGTATGGGGGTTCCTCCACACGCTGCACGGGGTGAACTACTACACTCACGGAACCCAGATCACCGCCGCCCACGGCCACCTCGCCTTCTTTGGCGCCTATGTCGCCCTGAACCTCGCGATCTTCTCCTACGCGATGCCGCACCTCCTCGGGCGCGACCCCTACAACCAGGTGCTGAACATGGCCTCGTTCTGGCTGATGTCGGGCGGCATGGTCTTCATGACCTTCACCCTGACCTTCGCGGGCACCGTGCAGACGCACCTCCAGCGCGTCATGGGCGAGGCCTACATGGACGTTCAGGATCAGCTCTGGATCTTCTTCGCCATGCGCTTCGGCTCGGGCGTGGCGGTCGTCCTCGGCGCGATCCTGTTCAT
>WBZL01001584.1_pt1 | contig 23498 bp, 15 predicted proteins | sample 5204291 | NCBI WGS metagenome assembly WBZL01 (sample SAMN12344345, study PRJNA552823) | activated sludge metagenome | biome: Activated sludge suspended growth; feature: Nitrification reactor; material: Wastewater; isolation source: activated sludge from nitrification reactor of wastewater...
TTGAAGGCGGCATCGACCCGCTGGACCTCGCGGGCAAATACGACTGTCCGCTCTATGTTTACGACGGAGCCGTCATAGAACGGCAGTACCGCAGGATGGTCAACGCGTTCCAGGTACCCCGGCTCAGAATCAATTACGCCTGCAAAGCCCTGACCAATATCAGCGTGCTGCGCCTGTTCAAAAGCCTCGGCGCTTGCCTGGACGCTGTTTCCATTCAGGAAGTGCAACTCGGCCTCAAGGCCGGATTTGAACCCAGAGAGATCTCCTTTACACCCAACGGCGTCAACATCGACGAGATCATGGAAGGCGCCGAACTGGGCGTAAAGATCCATATCGATAATATTTCCATCCTGGAGCAATTCGGCCACCTGCGCCCGGATTATCCCATCGGGATCCGGATCAATCCCCATATCCTGGCCGGCGGCAATGCCAAGATCTCTACGGGGCATCTCGACTCCAAGTTCGGCATTTCGGTCCATCAGCTGCCCCACGTATTGCGCCTCGCCGAAACCCTGAAATTGAAGGTGGAAGGCATCCATATGCATACGGGCTCCGACATCCTCGACGCTGAAGCCTTTTTGCAGGCGGCGGAGATCCTGCTCAATGCGGCCTATCAGTTCGAAGACCTCGATTATGTGGATTTCGGCAGCGGGTTCAAAGTGCCCTACCGCCCCGGCGATATCTCAACGGACATCGACGAATTCGGCGCCCGCATCAGCACGCGGTTCAACCAGTTTTGCAAGGATTATGAAAAAGACCTGTGTCTGGTGTTTGAACCCGGCAAATTCCTGGTCAGCGAAGCCGGTTATTTCCTGGTAAGGGTGAACGTGGTCAAACCAACCCCGGCTACCGTTTTTGCAGGTGTCGACTCGGGGCTCAACCACCTGATCCGGCCGATGTTCTACAATTCCTACCACCACATGACCAACCTGAGCAATCCTGCGGGCAAGCCCCGGATCTATACGGTGGTCGGTTATATCTGCGAGACCGATACTTTCGGCGTCAACCGGCAGATACCGGAAATCCGGGAAGGCGATATTTTATGCTTCCACAATGCAGGAGCGTACTGTTACACCATGTCATCCAATTACAATTCCAGGTTCCGGCCCGCCGAGATCCTGCTCTACCAGGGCAGGGATCACCTGATCCGGAAACGGGAAACCATGGAGGATTTGCTGCACAACCAGGTGGACATCGGTATCCTCTCCAAAGTGTCGGTATAACCCCAGCCCTCTAATGATTGTGATGGTGCGGCGAGGTTTCGTAATGCCGTTTGAGCAGGTCCTCACCAAAATCATTCCGTAGATCCCGCCAGACCGTATGGATATGATTGGCGTCGTTTTGCGTATTGTCATATTCGATCAGGATGCCCGGCCCTTGTATCCGGTAGTAATGGCCTTGTCCTTTTTCTGATCCGCCTGCCCAGGCGAACTTCAGGTTTTCGACACCGTCCTCCAGAATCTGGGCCCATTGTTTTGCAGCAATCCCGGGTTCCATATTGTTGAGGTAGACTTTGATCAATTCCACCAGTCCCGCCTGTTGCAACGGCGTCATATCGGGATATCCCAACCCTTCCCCGTTTTCCAGGGAGACTTTGCGGTTGTTGCCGGTGATGATGTCGCCCGGCGCCTTTTCCGCAATGATCGCCGATTTGTACTGAGCTTCATTGAAAGACATCAGCAAGGCCCTGCCCTTTTCCTCCTCCTGGCGCAGCACGTCGTTACCAGGGTAGTTTCCGCGCGGCAAAGTAGCCGGGTTAGAGCCGAAAAAGGCCGGTGTTGCGTTTATCTCCCCTGTTACGGAAGAGAAATTCAGGGATAGGTGATGCCCCTCAAGGCGCCATCCCCAGGGCGCTTCACCCGCCGGATCGCCGAAAAGGCTCAGGTAATACCGTTCAGGATGGCGATAACGATCGTCGCTCCCTCTCCCTTCCAGCTCCCTCAACACATTTTCAAGCTGCATGATCGCCTGTGCTTTTTCCATTCCCTGATCACTGAGGCCGGTTCTCAACAATTTCATGGCCAGCGCGCGTTGATCCTGGTTCATTTCCTCAATGGTCAGGCCCTTTCTTTCCAAGGGTACATAATTCCAGTTGGTCCGCTCATCACTGTCAAAAGGCATTTGCATTTTAGCCAATTGGTCTGCATTCAACCCCTCGGTCAGGGCGACAGCCGATTTTGCCATCGCGCTCACCGGTGGATTTCTTTCAACTGCAGCCTTGGCCGCGACCTGGTTTTCCACATTAGGATGGTTGGCCTGACAGCCTGATAAACAGGCAATGACGACCGTTAACCAGCAATAGTTCATCATTGGATTCCTCAACATAGTCTGCTATTTGACCTGAAGTTAGGCAAAAAATGCGGTTTTGAAAATTTCGTATATTGCAAAGCAAAAAACTGCATGAAATCACTCCAATCCGCCCTCCTGGGATTGCTGATCTTTTTGACTGTCCCGGCAATCTCCCAGACCGCCTATCAAATGCCGCCAAAGGTGATTGCCGACATGATCGACGCGCCGCCGACCCCATCCGTCAACCTCAGCCCTGATCTCGATTGGATGCTCCTGATGGAACGGTCCAGTTATCCGTCGATTGAAGACCTGGCGCAGGATGAACTCCGGCTTGCCGGCCTGCGGATCAATCCGAACACCAGCGGCCCGAGCCGGAGCGCATATATCACCGGCCTGAAACTCCGCAACCTGTCCAACAACAAGGAAGTCCCCATCAAGGGACTGCCCGAAAATCCGAAACTCAGCGACCTCAGCTGGTCGCCGGACGGCGCCAAAATAGCCTTTACCCATACGACCCCGGACGGCATTGAGCTGTGGATGGCCGACCTGGCCGGGGCTACTGCAAAAGCGCTCACCCGGGCGGAAGTGAACGACGTGACCAGCGGAAACGCCTACACCTGGATGCCCGACAGCCAATCCATCCTGTACGCTGCCAACCCGGCCGGCCGTGGAGACCTGCCGAAGAAACCCAAGGTACCGACCGGGCCGATCATCCAGGAAAACATGGGCCGTGCCGCTCCGGTGAGGACCTATCAGGACCTGCTTGAAAATTCATACGATGAGGCGGTATTTGCCTACCTGGCCACCGTCCAGCTAAAAATGCTGGACCTCGCTTCGGGGCAGGCCAGGGAATTCGGCCAGCCGGCCATTTATACGGGATACAGCCCTTCTCCCGACGGATCGTACGTGATGCTCACCGCGGTACACCAACCCTTCTCTTATATCGTACCCTATTATCTGTTTCCGCAAACGGTGGCCATATTCGACCGCCAGGGCGCCAAGGTCCAGACCATCGCCGAGATCCCGCTGGCCGACAATATCCCAAAGGGATTCGACGCCACCCGTCCCGGCAGGAGGAATTTCACCTGGCGCGCCGATGCGCCGGCTGCATTATACTGGGTGGAAGCCCAGGACGAAGGAGACCCCAAAAAAGAGACCGATGTGCGAGACCGCGTTTATTCACTGAATGCGCCTTTTACCGGCGATCCCAAGCCGGCGGCAGACCTACAGCTGCGCTATGCCGGGATCACCTGGGGCAACGACGGCCTGGCCCTGATAACGGAACGCTGGCGCCAGAACCGCCGGATGATCACCAGCAAATGGGCGCCCGCCGACCCCGGCGCCGGAAAAACACCGGTATTCGACCGGTCATACGAAGACCGGTACAACGATCCCGGCGATTTTGTCACCGCTCCGAATAAATCCGGCCGTTCGGTACTGCTGACCGGCGGCGACGGTCATCTCTTATACCTGACCGGCCAGGGCGCTTCGCCTGAAGGGAACCGTCCGTTCATTGATGAATTCAACCTGGCAACAGGAAAAGCCCGGCGGCTTTGGCGTTCGGAGGCCCCGTATTATGAGATCCCGGTGGAGCTTGACCTGAAGAAAAATCGCGCCGTAACCCGCCGGGAATCGGTCAATGAGCCGCCGAATTATTTCATCCGGGACCTGAAGTCGGGCAAACTGACCCAGCTCACCTCCTTTGACAATCCGTACAAAGCCCTGGAGGGCGTGACCAAGGAACTGGTCAAATACCAGCGGGACGACGGCATCGAACTGACGGGCAACCTGTACCTGCCGGCCGGATACAACAAGGAAAAAGACGGTCCGCTGCCCGTATTCATGTGGGCCTATCCCAGGGAATACAAAAGCGCAGATGCCGCCAGCCAGGTCACCGGATCGCCGTACGAGTTTATCCGGCCGAGTTGGGGATCGCCCATTTTCTGGGTTGCCCGCGGCTACGCCGTTTTTGACAATTTTGCCATGCCCATCATCGGAGAGGGCGAAGAGGAACCCAACGAGACCTTCGTACCGCAATTGCAGGCAGGCGCTGAGGCCGCGGTCAACAAGATCGTTGAAATGGGCGTTGCCGACCGCAACCGGCTGGCGGTCGGCGGCCATTCCTACGGCGCGTTCATGACCGCCAACCTGCTGGCCCACACCGACCTGTTCGCTGCCGGTATCGCACGCAGCGGAGCCTACAACCGGACCCTGACGCCGTTCGGATTCCAGAGCGAAGAACGGACTTACTGGGAGGCGCCCGAGGTATATTACGAAATGTCGCCGTTCAATTTTGCCGACAAGATCAAGGAGCCCCTGTTGATGATCCACGGGGAAGCGGACAACAATTCAGGTACATTTCCCATCCAAAGCGAAAGGTTCTATGCAGCCTTGAAAGGACACGGCGCCACCGTCAGGTTGGTGAAGCTGCCGGCGGAAAGCCACGGCTATCAGGCCAGGGAATCGATCATGCATATGTTCTATGAGATGGACACCTGGCTGGATAAATTCGTGAAGAACAAGGGAAAGGAGGCGGTGAAACCGTAGGGCAGTTTGACAGTTGGCAGTCTTCAGTTGGCAGTCTTCAGCAGAGGACTGCCAACTGAAAGACGTCAGGTGCAGGTTATTTAAACTTGATGTCCCCGTCCTGTTTGGCTTTGCCCTCCATGATGTCGAGCACGCCGTTTTCAACCGTGACGGTTGATCCGTCGACCGTTGCATTGGGGATGGTGGTTTTCTTGACCTTGCCGGGCAAGTGATAGATCGTTTTGAACTTGGCCGATTCGAGGAACATTTTGGCGAATTCCATTCCTTCGGCTTCCATGGCGTCCTTGTCTACCTTTACCGGGAGCCGGCTCAGCATTTTCTTTTTCAGGGAAAATCCCGCCTGATTGCCCTGCATCAGGCCGGCCGGGCCGCCCATCATCGGGTTGGCGCCGGCGCCGTCCTGGCCTTCGAGTTTGGTCAGCGCCTCGTTCATCTTCTTAACGTCGGCAATATCCTTGAAGGGATATTCCATATTGAAGGCCATTTTGCTTTTCGACTCGCTCATGATGATGTGCATCACCAGCGGTTTCAGGATCATTTTTTCATCGCTGGTCAAATGATCGGCATTCGGCAATTCGGAGAACCGGACGATGCTGTCGATTTCCATTTCTTCATTCTGACCGGCCTGTTCTTTGGCGGCCTGCTCCATAATGCCCTTCATCATGGGATCACTGAACAGATCGCTCATGTCAATTGAAATCAGGTATTTACCCGAACCGTCGCGATTCAGGTAGACCTCTTCCACCATTTCAAAGCAGCCTGTGAGGGTTAGCATCGCAGCTGCGCACATAAAAAACAACCATTTTTTCAGCATAAACCTTGTTTTTGGAGTGAATCAAATCGGGGTAAAAATAAACATTGTTTCCTGCAAAGGCGATAATTTATTAACGCGGCGTATTGGAAAAAAAATTCCCAAGTCGCCGTGAAATTCAAACCAATGGAAGAATAATTCGTTTCTTTGTCATCAAGAAGGAAAAACATAATGGAGAAAAATCTTCCCAAAACACTCGGTGAACTGAAAGCCTCCGGGTATCAGCCTAAATCCGTCAAAGACGAGCTCAGGAACAATCTGATCCAGAAAATCAAGCAAAAGGAAACCATTTTTCCAGGTATCGTCGGTTTTGAGGATACGGTACTGCCTGATATTGAGCGCGCCATCCTGTCAAGGCACAACATCCTGCTCCTCGGTTTGCGCGGGCAGGCCAAAACCAGGATTGCCCGCTTATTGACCAACCTGCTGGACGAGTACATCCCGGTGGTTGAAGGCAGCGAACTCAACGACGACCCGCTGCAACCGCTGAGCCGCTATGCCGTCGACCTGATCGCCGAGAAAGGGGACAAGACCCCCGTCAGCTGGCTTCACCGCAATGAACGCTACCTCGAAAAACTGGCCACCCCTGATGTCAGCGTTGCCGACCTCATCGGCGATGTGGACCCCATCAAGGCCGCCACGCTGAAATTGCCTTATTCAGACGAAAGGGTCATCCATTTCGGCCTGATCCCCCGGGCGCACCGCTGCATTTTTGTGATCAACGAGCTTCCCGATCTCCAGGCCAGGATACAGGTCGCCCTTTTCAATATCCTGCAGGAAGGCGATATCCAGATCCGGGGCTTCAAGCTCCGGTTGCCGCTCGATATCTCCTTTGTCTTCACCGCCAACCCGGAAGACTATACCAACAGGGGCAGCATCATCACCCCCCTGAAAGACCGGATCGAAAGCCAGATCCTCACCCATTACCCCAAAACCATCGAGATCGCCCGGCAGATCACCCGGCAGGAAGCCCGGCTGTCGGACGAACAAAGAAAAATCGTTTATATACCGGAGTTGCTGGAGGTCCTGCTCGAGAAAATTGCCGTAGAGGCCCGCACCAGCGAGTTTGTCGATCCCAAAAGCGGGGTTTCGGCCCGGCTCAGCATATCAGGGCTCGAAAACCTGGCCAGCGCTGCCGAACGCCGGACCCTGATCAACGATGAAAAGGCAACCGTGGCCCGGGTCAGCGATTTCTGGGGCGTGATTCCGGCCATTACCGGTAAGGTGGAACTGGTTTACGAAGGCGAGCAGGAAGGCCCCTACCAGGTGGCCATGCACCTGTTCGGGAAAGCGGTCAAATCCATGTTTCTGGATTTCTTCCCCAACCCCGACAAGCTCAAGAAAGGCCGGGAAAGCGATCCGTACGGGGTGATCCGGAGTTGGTTTGCCGGCGGAAACTATGTGGATATCGCCAATGACGCAGGCGATGCGGAATACAGGCAATCTCTGGAAAAAGTTGCCGGGCTGAAAAAACTGGTCCAGGCCTATATCGAGGACGCCGGTGAAAACGACACCTACATCCTGATGGAACTGATCCTGCACGGATTGTCCGAATTCGAGATCATCAACAAGGATATACTCGAAAATAACCTCACCTTCCGCGATGTATTGGCCGATATGCTGCGCAACGAGATGATGGAAGATGACGACGACGATGAAGACTTCGAGGATGATGACGATATGGATTATGACTTCGACGACGATGACGACGACGATGATGATCGCTATAATTAAAAAAACCGCTTTTAAGCCATGTTATTAAGGATCCATCCCGATAATCCGGAGCAGCGAAAGATCAATCAGGTGATTGAAACGATGCAGGCGGGCGGGGTGATCATCTATCCGACCGATACCGTTTACGGCCTGGGTTGCGATATTCTTCAACCCAGGGCCGTCGACAAGATCTGCGCCATTCGCGGCCTGGATCCGAACAAGGCCATGCTGACCATGATCTGCAAGGATATTTCCCAGGTTGCCGCCTACGCCCAGCAGATCGACAACCAGGTCTACCGCATTCTGCGCAAACACCTGCCCGGCCCCTTCACCTTCGTCCTGAAGGCGGGCAGGCAAGCCCCAAAGGTATTCCACAACCGGAAGAACACCATAGGGTTCCGCATTCCCGACAACCATATCGCTCAGGCGATCGTGGATACGCTGGGCCGGCCGATCCTCAGCGCTTCGCTGAAATCGGATGATGAAATCCTGGAATATTTCACCGATCCGGAGGATATTTTCCGGGATTTTCAAAAGATCGTCGATATCGTGATCGACGGCGGTATCGGCAACAATGTCCCCTCAACCATTGTGGACTGCACCGGCGATGAGCCTGAAATCATCCGTGAAGGCGCCGGAACCCTTGAAATCTGAACCGGCCTCCTGCAATTTGCAACCCCCTATACATAAAAAAGCCCCTCTATAACCGGTCAAGGCCTTATATTTGCGCCGGCAAAAAATAAAATACATGAGATTTTTCATCGCCCTGGCCTGTCTGATGTGGAGCGCTTTTCTCTTCTCCCAAACCGGGACCATCCGGGGGAACGTTTACGATAAAGAAACCGGGGAACCCATCCTGTTCGGCAACGTCCGGCTGGAAGGCACCAATCTGGGGTCAACTACCGACCTGGACGGATTTTTCACCATCACCAATGCCCCTGTCGGCAAACACAACCTGATCGCTACCTATATCGGTTATGACAGCGTCAGCGTTGCCGTAACCATCGGCGACGGCAGAATCACCTACGAACGGATCCTGATCTCCCCCAGCGCCATCAACCTGAGCCAGGTCGACGTATCCGCAGGCCGGGAACAAGCCCGGTCAGACGTCCAGGTTTCCAAGGTCGTGGTCACGGCCGCGCAGATCAAATCCCTGCCGTCTACCGGCGGAGAAGCCGACATAGCCCAGTACCTGCCGGTTCTGCCCGGCATCATTTCCACCGGCGATCAGGGCGGACAGCTTTATATCCGCGGCGGATCGCCGGTACAGAACAAGATCCTGCTCGACGGGATGACCATCTACAACCCGTTCCATTCCATCGGTTTTTTCTCTGTTTTTGAAACCGAGACCATTCGCAGCGTAGACGTGCTGACCGGCGGCTTCAACGCCGAATACGGCGGGCGGGTTTCTGCCGTGGTGGACATCAAGACCCGCGAAGGCAACAAGACCCGTTACGGCGGCCTTGTCTCGGTCAGCCCTTTCCAGGCCAAAGCGCTGGTGGAAGGTCCCATCAAAAAACTGAACCCGGAAACGGGCAGCAGCATATCATTCCTGCTCACCGGTAAACACTCCTACCTCAAGGAAAGCTCGAAGCTCTTTTATTCCTACGCCACCGATACGGCCTTTTATTCTTTTGCCGCAAAGGATACCAGCCTTTCGGACCTCAAGGATATCGGCCTGCCTTATGAATACACCGACATTTACGGAAAACTCTCTTTCGTCGGCGGCAACGGCAGCAAGCTCAACCTGTTCGGCTTCCAGTTTTACGACCGGTTCAATTTTATCGGACTGGCCGACCTGCAATGGAAAACAACGGGCGCGGGCGCCAGCTTCAACCTGGTTCCGCCCAATTCAAACGTGGTCCTCGACGGCACCATCGCCTACTCGAAATACGATATCATGCTGGAGGAAGCGGACGGGCGACCGCGCCAAAGCGGCATCGTCAACTATTCGGCCGGGTTGAATTTCACCTATTTCGGATATAAGAATCAAATCAACTACGGGTTCGAGTTCACCGGTTTCAATACCGATTTTGCCTTCCGGAACCTGGTCGGCCTCAGTTTCGAACAACGCGATTTCACCACCGAACTTGCCGGTTATTTTAAATACAAACAGCAAATCGGCGACCTGATCCTGGAGCCGGGTCTTCGCGCCCAGTTTTACGCCTCCCAGTCGACCGTTTCGCTCGAGCCGCGGATAGGGTTGAAATATAACCTGACCGACTACCTGCGGCTTAAAGCTGCCGGCGGGTTTTACTCCCAAAACCTGGTCAGCACCGTCAATGAACTGGATGTGGTCAACTTCTTCGTCGGTTTTCTCGCCGGACCCGAATCCACCATTTTCCAGCCCGGCACCCGGACCCCGACCAGCCACCGGTTGCAAAAGTCCATCCACGGCATTGCCGGCCTCGAAGCCGACCTGACGCAGCGCATAACCGTCAATGCGGAAACCTATATCAAGAAATTCACCCAGCTCATTTCCATCAACCGGAACAAACTCGCGGAGAGCGATCCCAATTTCGTCACGGAAACCGGCGAAGCCTACGGGATTGACTTTTCCTTGAAATATGAAGACCCTAAATGGTACCTGTGGGCTACCTATTCACTCGGCTATGTCAACCGCGACGACGGCGAACAGGTATATCCCACCATATTCGATCGCAGGCACAACGTGAACCTGCTGGCCAGCTACAATTTCGGCAAAGGGAACAGCTGGGAGGCAAGCGTCCGGTGGAACCTCGGATCCGGATTTCCCTTTACGCGCACCCAGGGATTCTATGAAAGCGTACCGTTTGACGGGGATTTTCTGCTGACCGACGTACTGACCGGCAACTACGACCTGGGCACCATCCTGTCGGACAAGCGCAACGACGGCCGGTTGTCGTACTATCACAGACTGGATGCATCGCTGAAAAAGACCTGGGAATTCGGAAAATATACCGCGCTGGAAACGACGCTCAGTGTGACCAACGTTTACAACAGGGACAATGTCTTTTACGTAAACCGGATCACGAACGACCGGGTGAACCAATTGCCCATATTGCCGAGCATAGCGCTGGCGTTCCGGTTTTAGGGATAAAAAAAGCCCTGCCGAAAAACCGGCAGGGCCCAAAAGTCATCCCTATGATTATAATCTTGAAACGCAAAAAGCGTTGAAATCGCTTAATTCAAGGCCGAAAGTTAGGGCTTTTCCCGTAAAAAGAGAAATTTTTTTCCACTTCGTGAACAAATTCCGTTTTTTTTGGATATAAACCGACTCAAATAAGATAATTATGAGATTCTTCCGGTTTTTTGCCGCGGCAATTTATCTGGTTTTAGCCTGCCTTCCTTTGGCCAAAGGCGGAGAAGGCATGTGGTTGCCCATGCTGTTGAAAGAGCTGAATGAAGGGGAAATGCAGGCCATGGGCATGAAAATGTCGGCCGAGGATATTTACAGTGTCAACCAGGGAAGCCTGAAAGATGCCATTGTCAGTTTCGGCGGTATCTGTACGGGAGAGGTGATCTCTTCCCAAGGGCTGGTGCTGACCAACCACCATTGCGGGTTCGGCCAGATCCAGAACCACTCTTCAGTGGAACAAAACTTTTTGCAGGACGGTTTCTGGGCGATGAAAAAATCGGATGAACTGGCCAATCCCGGGCTCTTTGTCACCTTTCTGGTGAGGATGGAAGACGTAACGGAAATGGCGCTGACCGGCGTAACGGAAGATATGGTCCCGCGCGATCGTCAATCCGCCATCGACAAGAACCTCAACCAGATCCGGCAGAGCACCGTCCGGGAGCCCTACCAGGAGGTATCCATCCGGCCTTTTTACAGAGGCAACCAATACTACCTTTTCGTTACCCAGACCTACCGGGATGTAAGGCTTGTCGGCGCCCCGCCGTCCAGCATCGGCAAGTTTGGGGAAGATACGGACAACTGGGTCTGGCCGCGCCATACCGGTGATTTCTCCCTGTTCCGCATTTATGCCGGCAAGGACGGCCTGCCCGCAGAATACTCGGAAAACAATGTGCCGCTTCAGTCTGAGCATCACCTTCCAATTTCGCTGGATGGTGTTTCCGAAGGTGATTTCACCCTGGTATTCGGCTACCCTGGCCGCACGGATGAATACCTCTCCGCTTCAGCTATGTCGCAACGGGTGGAAGTGCTGAATCCCATCCGGATCAAGATTCGCGACAAATCCCTGGCGATCCTAGGCGAGGCCAGGCGCAAAGACCCGCTGGCCAGGCTCCAGTACGCCTCCAAACAGCGGCGGATCGCCAACTCCTGGAAAAAGTGGATCGGCGAAGACCTGGGGGTGAAGACGGTCGGCGCCATCAACAAGCGCAAGGAAATGGAGGCTGAATTCAAAAAGCGGTTGGCCGCCAACCCGGAGTGGCAGGGAAAATACGGTAAATTGCTGCCGAAACTGGACGCCCTGTATAAGGAGCTGGAGCCGCTGGCGGTCAGCCGGGATTATATCAGCGAGATCAGCAGCCGGAACATTGAACTGCTCCAGCTGGTCAATACCCTCCGCGGTTTCCAATCAGCCTACAAACGCAGCGGGATCGAAGCTATTGAGCGCCGGAAAGACCGCCTGGTGGCCTACCTGGAAGATTTCTACAAGGATTACCGGCCGGAACCGGACAAGCAGATCTTTGCTGAGCTTATGGCCATTTATTACCACGAGGTCAATCCAGCCCATGTCTCCACGTTTGTCGTCGATCAGTTCACCTTTACAGGCAAGGATTTTGACGCGTTCGCCAACGCCGTTTACGAAAAATCCATGCTCACCAAAGGCGATCTGGTGCTGTCGGCGGTCAACGATAACCTGGAAAAATTCATGACCGGCCTTGAAGGGGACTTTGCCTACCAGATCGGCGCGGATATGATGGCCGTGGCCGAGAGGGATGTCTTCCAGCCCGCTTCCAAAATCGAAGAGGAAATCCAGTGGCTGGAGCAGCAATATATGCAGGCCTTGCTGGTTGTGTTCCCTGAACGCCGTTTTTACCCCGACGCCAACAGCACCCTCCGGGTCACCTACGGCAAGGTGGAGGGCTACCAGCCTAATGACACGCTGAAATACGGCTACCAGACCTACCTGGACGGCGTTGCAGCCAAATATATCCCCGGCGATTACGAATTTGATGTGCCGGCCCGGTTGCTGGAGCTGGAAAAGAAAAAGGACTTCGGGCCATATGGTCAGGACGGCAAAATGCCGGTCTGTTTCATCGGCTCCAACCATACTTCAGGCGGCAACTCCGGCAGTCCGGCCATCGACGCCTACGGAAATCTTATCGGTCTGAATTTCGACCGGGCCTGGGAAGGCACCATGAGCGATATCAATTACGACCCATCCATCTGCCGGAATATCATGGTGGACATCCGGTATGTATTGTTCGTGGTCGATAAATTTGCCGGGGCCGGACACCTGGTAGAGGAGAAGACGCTGGTACACCCTAAAAAGAAGTGATTTGGGTAAGAACATTGATTTGCCTATCTTGGTCCGAAATCCTATTCTATGAAGAAACTGGCCTTGCACTGGCAAATTCTGATCGGCATGGCCGCGGGCGTATTGTTCGGCCTGCTGGCGGCAAAACTGGGTTGGGGAAAATTTGTCAGCGACTGGATCAAACCATTCGGCACCATTTTCATCAACCTGCTCAAACTGATCGCCATCCCGTTGATCGTGGGTTCCCTGATCAAAGGGATCAGCGACCTGAAGGACATTTCCAAGCTGTCCAAAATGGGCGGACGGACCCTCGGCATCTATATCCTCACTACGGTTTTTGCCGTTTCGCTGGGTCTGGTCATCGCCAATGTGGTCAAACCAGGTAAGCTCATCAAGGAAGACACGCGCCAGGAATTGCTCGACACATACGCGGGCGATGCCGGCAAGAGAATAGATGAAGCCTCCAAACAGAAGGAAAAAGGGCCGTTGCAGCCACTTGTGGATATTGTTCCCGATAATATCGTCAAGGCCGCTACCGATAACGGAAATATGCTGCAGGTCATTTTCTTTGTGATCTTCTTCGGCATCGGCCTGATCCTGATCCCGGAAGAACAGGGGCGACCGGTCAAAGCCTTTTTTGACGGACTGAATGAAGTGGTCTTAAAGCTGGTGGACCTGATCATGCTGGGAGCGCCCTACGGCGTTTTTGCCCTGCTGGCAGCCCTGGTGGTGGAATCGCCCAGCGCCGACCTGTTTCTTGCCTTGATCGGCTATTCGCTCTCTGTTTTGGCCGGTTTGGCCATCATGATCACCCTTGTTTATCCCAACCTGGTCCGGATATTTACAGGCCGCAGTTACGGCTTTTTCTTCAAAGGCATATCGCCTGCGCAGTTGCTGGCCTTTTCCACCAGTTCGAGCGCGGCTACCCTGCCCGTCACCCTGGAAAGAACGACCGAACACCTGGGCGTGGATGAAGAGGTTACCAGCTTCGTGCTGCCGATCGGGGCTACCGTCAACATGGACGGCACCAGCCTGTACCAGGCCGTAGCCGCCATCTTCATTGCACAGGCATTCGGCATGGACCTGAACCTCAGCGCTCAATTGGGTATCATCCTGACTGCAACCCTGGCTTCGATTGGTTCCGCAGCCGTGCCGGGGGCGGGCATGGTCATGCTCGTTATCGTGCTGGCGCAGGCGGGCATTCCCGAAGCCGGTCTGGCGCTGATATTCGCGGTTGACAGGCCGTTGGATATGTGCCGTACGGTGGTCAACGTGACCGGCGATGCAACGGTTGCCATGCTGGTGGCCAAGAGCGTCGGCAAACTGGGCGACCCGGAGATCAAGGATTGGGACGATAATTACCCCCCGGAAAAAGCTTAAACTTATGGTAGCCATCATCATGGGTTCGGATTCCGACCTGCCGGTCATGCGCCAGGCGGCCGAATTTCTGGATCAGCTGGGCATTCAAAACCACGTCACTATCGTTTCTGCCCACCGGACTCCGGACCGGATGTTCGATTTTGCCAAAACAGCCCACCAACGCGGGTTTAAAGCCATCATTGCCGGGGCCGGAGGTGCAGCCCACCTCCCGGGCATGGTAGCGGCCCTATCGCCGTTGCCGGTGATCGGCGTACCGGTCAAATCCAGCAATTCCATCGACGGTTGGGACTCCATTTTATCCATTTTGCAAATGCCCAACGGCGTACCCGTAGCGACGGTGGCCCTCAATGCCGCAAAAAATGCCGGGATCCTGGCTGCCCAGATCCTCGGCGCGCATGACCCCGTCATTCAGGAAAAACTGCTTGCCTACAAACAGCAGCTGGCTGATGAGGTAGCGGTAAAATATACGAAACTGGAAGAAAAGGGATACCGGGATTATTAAGGATCGGTCCGGGCCGGCCTGGTATTCCTCCTTCAAAAACGCTTATCAAGCATCATGGACCCGATCATCATCATCCTTATCGGCACGGCTGTTGTCCTGTTCTGCATTATCCGATTAAAGCTCAATGCAGCCGTTTCCCTGTTGTTGGCAGCCCTGGTGACCGCCCTGTTAACGACGCCCGATCTCATCGTTGCCTATGCCCAAAATGCGGGCAAGTCCGAAGCAGAAGCCCTGGCCATGGCACATCTTTCGGTCGGCAAACGGCTGGCCAACGCTTTTGGGAGCACCAGCGGCAGGATCGGCATTCTCATCGCGCTGGCCTCCGTTATCGGCGCGGCCTTGATGCGCAGCGGCGGCGCTGAGCGGATCATCCGGGGGTTATTGGGCTTGTTCGGCCGGAGAAATACGGGGCCGGCCTTGCTGGCAGGCAGCTTCACCCTGGCGATTCCCGTGTTTTTTGACACCGTATTCTACCTCATGATCCCGCTGGTCAAGTCGCTGACGGTCCGGGATCCCCGAAAATTCAGCCTCTACCTGATGGCCATCATCGCCGGCGGGGTGATGGCGCATTCCCTTATCCCGCCGACGCCGGGCCCGTTGTTTGTGGCCGAAGAACTCGGCATCGACCTGGGCGCCATGATCATCGGAGGCCTGGTTATCGGGATCATCACCATCACGGCGGGTTATTTTTATGCCCTTTGGGCCAATAAGCGGTGGGATTTGCCGATGCGCGACACGCCCGACATTTCCATTGAGGACCTGAAACAGTTTTCCACCAAAACCTCCGGCGAACTGCCCTCACTCGGGCTTTCCCTGTTGCCCATTTTGTTGCCGATCCTGCTGATCACCGGCAATACATTCACCGGCATTCTGCTGGATAAAAGCGCCCCCCTGACCAAAATCCTGGCCGTTACCGGAGAAGCCAACATGGCGCTGTTCATTTCTGCAGTGATCGCCATGTGGTTGCTTTGGCGCCAATTGAAAGACAGCAAACTGTTCCAGAAATACATTACCGAGGCCCTGACCAGCGCCGGTATGATCATCCTGATCACAGCGGCAGGCGGCACTTTCGGCCAGATGTTGCAACAGACCGGGATCGGTGTCCGGATCGGAGAGATGGCGGCCCATTACCAGGTAGCGATCCTGCCCATGGCCTTTTTGATCTCTGCCGTCGTAAGATCGGCTCAAGGGTCGGCAACCGTTGCTATGGTCACCGCGATGGGGGTCATGAGCGGAGTTGTCGGTGCAGGGCTGGCTTTTCACCCGGTCTACCTGGCACTGGCCATCGGTTGCGGGTCCAAGATTTTCGCCTGGATGAACGATTCCGCATTCTGGGTGATCACCCGGATGAGCGGCATGGAAGTACCGGAAGCCATCCGCCATTTTTCCTACCTGCTGGTGGTTATGGCGCTGGTGGGCCTGGCTGCCGTTATGATTTTTTCAACAATATTACCTTTCGCATAAAGGCAAATGGGTAAGGATAATTTTTTGATCAAGGCAGCCGACCCGGACAATGTAGCCGTTGTTCCCCATGCCGGCGGCTTGCAGGCAGGTGTGTTGCTGGACAACGGCATCACCCTGTTGGAATTCGTACCGATGGGACATAAGGTAGCCCTGACCGACCTGGCAGAAGGCGACCGCATCATCCGGTACGGACAAGCGATCGGGTATGCCCTTCATCCCATTTATGCCGGCGCCTGGGTGAATGAGCTGAACATGGCCATGCCGGCTCCCCCAGATCTGGATGCCATACGGATCGAACCCCAAATCGCGTCGAAACCGAAACCCTTAACCGGTTATACTTTCCAGGGGTACCGCAATCCGGACGGCAGCGTCGGCGCCAAAAACGTGCTGGGCATCACAACCAGCGTACAATGCGTAGCCGGTCTGACCCAATATGTGACCCGAAAAATAAAAGAAGAACTGCTCCCGCAGTATCCCAATGTGGACGACGTAGTGGCGCTCAATCATACCTACGGTTGCGGAGTAGCCATTGAAGCGCCGGCTGCCATGATCCCGATCCGGACCATCCGGAACATAGCGCAAAATCCCAATTTCGGCGGCGAGGTGATGGTCATCGGGCTGGGTTGTGAAAAACTGCGGCCCGAAAAACTGGTTCCATCCGCCCCGGAAGACCGTGAAGGCCCCTCTCCTATCTTGTATATGCAGGACCCCGCTTTTCAAGGGTTTCAGGAAATGGTGGACGGCGCCATGGAACTGGCCGTGCATCACCTGGAAAAGTTGAACAGGCGCCGGCGGGAAACCTGCCCTGCCGCGGATCTCGTTGTGGGCATGCAATGCGGCGGGAGCGACGCCTTTTCGGGACTTACCGCCAATCCGGTGGCAGGCTTTGCGGCCGACCTCATCGTGCGCGCAGGCGGCAGCGTGTTGTTCTCTGAGGTCACAGAGGTAAGGGACGCCGTCCATCTGTTGACGCCCCGCACAACCGACGTTGCCGTCGGGCAAGCGCTGATCGATGAAATGAAATGGTACGACCAGTATCTTGCCGGGGGACAAGCCGACCGGAGCGCCAACACAACCCCGGGAAATAAAAAAGGCGGATTGAGCAATATCGTCGAAAAAGCCCTGGGCTCCATTGCCAAATCGGGCACAAGTCCCATTTCGGATGTGCTGGGCCCGGGTGAGAAAATCCGGAAAAAGGGATTGATCTTTGCCGCCACGCCTGCAAGTGATTTTGTTTGCGGTACCCTGCAGGTAGCGGCGGGCATGAACGTCCATGTCTTTATGACCGGTCGCGGCACCCCCTACGGTCTGTCGATGGTGCCGGTCATCAAGGTGGGGTCCAACTCGACCTTGAGCAGTCGCTGGTTCGACCTGATCGATTTCGATGCCGGGCAGGTCGCCACCGGTGAAAAAACCATAGAAGCGTTGGGCTGGGCGCTTTTTCATCTGATCCTGGCCGTGGCAAGCGGTGAAAAAACGGTAGCCGCCGATAAACTTGGATTGCACAACGACCTGGTGTTGTTCAATCCCGGGCCATTAACCTGAAAAATGTAAAAATGAGCTTCGACAAACTGAGAACCGCCTTGAGCGACGGCCTGCTGTCCTTTCCCATTACGGATATGGATAAAAACGGTGAATTCAATGCCGCCACCTATGCGGAAAGATTGAAATGGTTCATGGCGCACGAAATAACGGCGGTCTTCGTGGCTGGGGGCACCGGTGAGTTCTTTTCTCTTTCGCGGGGAGAATACCAAAAGGTGATCCAAACAGCCGTTCAGGAAGTGAAGGGACAATTGCCTGTCATTTCCAGCATCGGGCGGAGTATTCCGGAGGCCGTAGAATTTGCAAAAATGGCCGAGGAGGCGGGAATAGACGGGTTGTTGCTGATGCCGCCTTACCTGACAGAAAGCCCGAAAGAAGGTGTGGTATCCTATGCCAGAACAATCATGCAAAGCACCCGTTTGCCGGTAATTTATTACAACCGGTCCAACGGAGTTTTATCCGCAAAGCATATCCGGGAATTGGCGGACGACTGCCCGAACCTGATCGGTTTGAAGGACGGCACGGGCAATATGCAGGACCTGAACGATACCATCAAAACCGTTGGGGACCGGTTGGTGTATATCGGCGGGGTGCCCACAGCTGAGATCATCTCGGAGGCTTATCTTTCCATCGGGGTCAATACCTACTCTTCAGCGGTCTTTAATTTCGTTCCGGATCTGGCGGTGAAATACTACAAGGCCCTGCGTGGCGGGGACCGGGAAACCGTGGCTGCCATCATCAGGGATTTTTTCATTCCCTTTGTCCGGCTGAGGAGCAAAAAAGCGGGTTATGCGGTCAGTTTGATCAAGGCCGGGGCTGCACTGGCCGGCCGGAGCGGCGGCGACGTACGGGCGCCCCTGGTGATGCCGGATGCGGGGGAGATTGGAATATTGCAGGGTTTGATTGAGGTGGCGGAAGGCTTGAGTGAATAGAATTGGATATCCGCAGCCCTGACGGCAGATCACCATGATTCCGTAAATTGATCCCAACCTGATGGTGTTGCTCCAAGGACAGAACTACCGTTCATCCCCCTACAGGCAAAGACTGACAACTGATAACTGACAACTGACAACTGATAACTGACAACTGATTCCCGCCCCTATCCATTCAATACCTCCAAAACCCGATCCGGCGTAAACGGCATGTGCAATAAGCGCTTGCCCGTCAGCGCACGGAAGGCATTGGCCACCGCACCGCCTACCACAGGTAACCCGGCCTCTCCCAGGCCGGCAGGATCTTCAGTTGACGGGATGAATTCCACTTCAATGCTTTCCGGCGCATCCGCAATCCGCAAGATCTCGTAATCATTGAAATTGGATTGCTGCACCTTGCCGTCGACAAAGGTGATCCGTTCGGTCAACACGCTGCTCAGGCCCATGACGATGCAACCTTCTGTTTGCGCCCTGGCGTTATCGGGTTGGACAATGGTTCCGCCGTCGATCGCTACCCAGAAATGGTGGACCCTGATCTGACCGCTTTCCCGGTCAACCGAGATCTCGCATACGCCCCCGGCCAGCGAACCGCTCCGCTCGGCGAACGCCATGCCTTTAGCCCGGCCTTCGCGGGGTCTGGCGTCCCAATCCGACATTTTGGCTACTTTATCCAGGACCTTCAGCGCCCTCGGCGAGTTCTTCATCAACTCCCTCCGGAACGCATACGGATCGCGGCCTTCTCCAAGGGCGATCTCATCGATAAAGGCTTCGATGGCATACTTATTGGGACCATGGCCTACCGCTCTCCAGTGCTTGGTTCGTACGCCGTGATCCACGTTCAAAACCTCAATCCGCAGATTGGGAATGGTATAATACGGGTTTTCGGCGCCGGAAGCCAGCAGTCCGCCGCCTGTGCCGACTATCTGGTGCTTCCAGGCGGTCAGGTTTCCGGATTGGTCAACCCCGGCTTGCATGCGTTGGAGCGACATTGGGCGAAAAGCGCCATACTGCACGTCGTCCTCCCGGGTCCAGATCAGCTTAAGCGGTTTTTTCACCGCTTTGGCCAGGATAGCCGCCTCCTCTACATAGTCCGACATGGACCGGCGCCCGAATCCGCCCCCAAGATAGCATGGGTGGAAGTTCACCCTGGATCTGTCCAGACCCAATGCCCTGGCAGCTGCCGACCTTGCCCCGTCCGGAGCCTGGGTGCCTGCCCATACATCAGCTGATTGGCCGTCAGGAGACAAAGCGACCACGGCGTTCAAGGGTTCCATCTGGGCATGATATACATAATCATTCCTATAGTCGAAGGTATAGGTCCTGGCGGCCGTGTTTAATCCTTTCTCCGCATCGCCGTTCTCTGCGATCACATTGAACCGGCCTTCACGCCGGTCCAGCAATCCGGGATAGGTTTCCAGGTCGGCTTCGCTGTTGTGGCCCTCCGCTTTTGGTGATCCGGTCCAGTTGATCTGTATTTTGTTCTGGGCGCTGAACGCCGTTTCGATCGATTCGGTTACAATCCCCACGCCGTATTCCAGCGGGACAACATCCACGACACCGGGCATTTTCCGCAGGTCCTGTTCGTTCAGCAACTCCGGCCGGGCTCCGTTGACCGGTGCACGGGCAATCACACCGTAGACCATATCCGGCAATACAACGTCCATGGCGAATTGTGCGCTGCCGTCTGTTTTGGCAGGAATATCGTAACGAGGCATTACTTTCCCGATCAACCTGAACCGGTCGGGGGATTTCATTTTTTCCATCGGGATTTCCGGGATTTCATCCGGTATCCGGGCAAAGGAGGCGATCTCTCCGTAGGTCATCCGTTTCCCGGAAGCTTCGTGAACCACCACGCCAGGTTCCGTTGTCAGGCTCTCGACCGGAACTTCCCATTTTTCAGCAGCGTTCGCCAGGAGGACGTACCGTACCTGAGCGCCGGCGTGCCGCAGGTTATCAAAATAACCGCTGACCGCCCAGCTGCCCACTGTCATCATCCGGCCGCCGCCCCTTCTGCCGCCTGCGCCGTAAACAGACGGTTCGATCGGAGAATATTCAATTTGGACCATCGACCAATCGGCATCCATTTCTTCCGCAACAAGCACCGGCAGGGCGGTCATCGACCCCTGCCCCATTTCCGCAGCGGGGTTGTAAATGGTTATTTTTCCTTCCGGTGAAATATGGACCCAGGCATTAATGCTTTTATCCTCCCCTGAGACCGGCTGATCCGGGCTTTCCCCGAATAGCGACCTGGGAACAAGGGACGAAGCGGTGATGACAAAGGTGATGCCGCCTGCAGCGGTCAGAAATTGCCTTCTGGAAAGGGCCTGACGAGTATGGGATAATGCTTTCATGATTACCTTTCTTTTGCAGCCATTTCAATGGCTTTGATGATCCGGGTATACGTGCCGCAGCGGCAAATGACGCCGTTCATATAGGCGACGATCTGTTCCCGGCTCGGATTCTTGGTATTTTCCAGCAAGGCAGCCGCCTGCATGATCTGCCCGGACTGGCAATATCCGCATTGGGGGACCTGCGCCTCTACCCAGGCCTTTTGCAAGGGGTGGGATTGGTCTTCCGAAAGGCCTTCTATCGTGGTTACGGACCGGCGGGAGATCATGCTCAGGGGCGTGATGCAGGCGCGGGTCGGGATCCCGTCCAGGTGAACGGTGCAGGCGCCGCAAAGGGCCGCTCCGCAACCGAATTTGGTGCCGGTCAGTTCCAGGCGTTCTCGCAAGGTCCACAGCAAACTGGCGTCGGAGGGCGCTTCGACCTGGACCGTTTTACCGTTCAGTTTGAAAGTGATTTTCATGATCGGATTGCTTCTGGGTGATGGAAAGGTTGCCCTTAAAGATAAGGAATAATCCTGAAGGAATCCTGAAGCGGGCCAGGTGTTCTGCTCATTAGCGCTCAGAATTTTCAAAATTTTCTACGATTAATCCCTTATCCAGGTAACAAAGAAATCGAATCGTGGATTTGATTGAAAATCAGTTTTCAAAAACATTCATTCACGATTAAAAGCATTAGGTATGAAAAACGCAATTGTAATCTCGATCACTGCCCTTGTCCTGACAGCCATTTCCTGCACCAAGGTCATCGAAGAACCCGCCATCACCGAACCTGGAATCAAATACACGCCTACCATTCCGGATGGTGACCGTATTTTCATTCATTTCGGCACTTCTACCAAGCGCGGCTGCCTGTACAGTTTCAGCAATTGCATCTGGATCGGTTGGGACGAAGAGGACTATAACGCGCAAAACCGGTTAGCCCTTCAATTCGGCAACGGGAGTGCGGCAGGTCAGTATTTCGGGCAATATTTCCCGCTGACCAGTGACTACACCATTGACCCGGTCACCGCTCAGGATTTAGGGCTGGATGAAGGCGTCATCCCGGCCGGGTTTTACCCCTTGCGCAAAGCATCGGATGGTACGCTGCGCGTGGTTTTCGAACCGGCTGAAGGTTTCCCGGCTGGAAACCTGTATAACCCTTTCAATCCGCAGGACAAAGTCGGTCAACTGCACAACCTCGCCGTACAGGTTATCCTGAATGAGAACCAAAATGAGATCCAGGCCTTGAAAAACGATGAAAAAGCTTTGCAGAAATTCCTGACGGACAAAGCTGCCCAATTCCTGGCCGAAGTCGAATTACCGGTCAGCGATGAAGAACTGAAAGGCGCTCAGGCCCTCAATTTCAATCGCGATTTCAGCGACTACAAGGCCCGGTTGGCCGAAAGCAATCTGAGCCAAAGGGACAGGGAATTGTTGCTGCCGGTCTTTGATCAGGCCGTAGCCATGGCGGTAAACTCCCCGGAAGACCTGGGTCAGTTCGTCAACTTCATGAATGACCAGGAATACAAGCTCACCCGTTACGGTAAAATGGATAACCCCAAGGTTGTCCTGTCCATGCTGTCCATCCTGAAGAACAGCCGGTATTTCTGGTACTGGAAATCCATCTCCGCACCCAATGAAGACGGGACGGTAAGTCCGGAGCGCATCCCGGTTTGGCTGGCCGACGCGATCGGCGCTGAATTCGGCGGACTGATCGGCGCTATTGTTGCCTCGGCATTGGCGAGCGAAAAATAAAGTGATATTTGATTGAATCGATTGATCCGCCACGCCGCGGCGTGGTCGATTGATCCGATTGGCCTTACCTCCGGTTCCTCGATTCTTCAGTTCCTCGATTCTTCAGTTCCTCGATTCTTCAATAAAGGATTGATCCGATTACTAAAAGGCATCTGCAACATTCCGATTTGGCCCGGAAAACATGCAGATGCCTTTCCTGTTGATTGCCAGGAGACCTGACGGCAGCACTGCCCCCCTACTCCGCTGAAGCTACAGCCACCGGGCGACGAAGCTTTAGGCGAAGTTGCCGGGCGGAGCCTGACCACTGACAACTGACAACTGACAACTGACAACTGACAACTAATTCCCCTCTTCCAGCTCCAGATGGGCTTCTTCCCATTCCTTCATCGCCAGTTCCAATTCCTTTTTCAGCAGCTGATACTTTTCCATGATGGCCGGGCTGTCGGAACGGGAGTAGAATTCGGGGTCGGCCAGTTTGGCTTCGATTGCGCTGATGTCCGACTCCAGGTTTTCCACCTTTTTTTCGGCATTCTGCACGGCGCGCATCAGTCGTTTCCGCTCTTCGAAGGTGAGTTCCGGTTTGGCGGCTGCTGCGGTGCGATCTTGCTGGGAAGCCAGTTCCAGCATGCGCATATCGGTCACTTTGCGCTTTTCCAGGAACTGGTTGACGTCGCCGATGTGGTCGTACAGGTGTTTATCCCTGAACTCAATGGTCCGGTTGGTCAGGCCGCCCAGGAATTCCCGGTCGTGGGAGACCACCACCAGGGTCCCGTCGTACTCCATCAGGGCCTGCTTGAGGATATCCTT
>WBZL01001586.1_pt1 | contig 23453 bp, 25 predicted proteins | sample 5204291 | NCBI WGS metagenome assembly WBZL01 (sample SAMN12344345, study PRJNA552823) | activated sludge metagenome | biome: Activated sludge suspended growth; feature: Nitrification reactor; material: Wastewater; isolation source: activated sludge from nitrification reactor of wastewater...
GATTCGATCACGGTGATGTCGGGATGGGCCCGTCGTACCAGCTCAGCGCTGGAATCTCCCCCGGAGGTGACCACGACCACCTCCACCTGGGTCTTGGCGGACCGTCGCTGCCCGAGAACGGATTCCACCGCCGAGACGATGGTGGCCTCGTTGCGGAACCCCATCACCACCACGGTGATATCTGGACGACTGCTCAGCTCCGAGACTGGCTCAGCCATCCCTGCACCTCACGTCGGGCAGCCCACGGCACGTAGTGCGCGGCGATGGCCGCCATGGTGGCAAAGCCGATCGAGCCTCCGGCGGTCACCCCGGCGGCGATCGTTCGGGCTGCCGTTCTGCGGTCACCGATCTGGAGGTACCTTCCGGCTACCGCGGCGGCCATCCAAGTGCGGGTGGCTGGGCGATCACGAAGCTGAGGCTCCAGCTCGTGGGCCAGGCGGGCCGCTTCATCGGCCGCATCCCGGGTGCGTTCGTGGTCGCTGTTGCGGTGTCCGTGGTGGTGACAGCAGTGCACCAAGACGTCGGGCACGACCACCACCGACCGGCGGGTGGTCAGACGGAGGAACAAGTCGAGATGGTCGGTGGTGGTCCACGGGTAGGGGGCCGGGGTGGCGAATCCTCCCACCGACTCCAGTAGCGACCGCTCCAGCAAGGGAGTGCTGGTGTTGAACTGGAGGAACGGGTGCCAGCTCCGGCTCAGGCGGGGCCGCATCACGTGGCCCTTTCGGTGGCCGTCTTGGCCGACGGTGTCGTGCCAGCACAGGATCGGGCCGACCTTGCCGGTACGGCGACGTTGCAGGTCATAGGCCGCAACCTGGCGGGTGAGCTTGGTCGGCTCCCACCAGTCGTCGCTGTCGCAGGTGGCAACCAGGGGTGCCCGCGAGGCGTCGAGAGCGGTTTGGCGGGCGGGGTTGGCGCCGCAGTGAGTTTCGCGTCGTAAGACGGTGACCCGCGGGTCGCCAGCGACGTGCTTTTCGACCTGCGCTGCGGTGTGGTCGGTGCTGGCATCGTCGACCACCCACAGGTGCCAATCCACATATGTTTGGCCTCGGATCGCGTCCACGGCCTGGATGGTCAGGTCGGGTCGATTTCTGGTGGGGATGATCACGTCCACTCGGTGATCTGTGCCGGTCACGACCCCGATCGTAGAAGGTGCTACCCGGTGGCCTGCGAGGCGGGTCATCGCCGCTGACCGAGATGGTGAGAAGGTTGGTCGGTGAAACGGGTGCAGGCGAGGAGGGGACCACGGATGAGGCAAGGGGACGCGGGCGGTTTCGACTGCACCCACAGCAGAGAGGGTGGCGCGTGTCCACGGTGGTGACGGTCATGGATCGCGACGGGTTCGACAACTGCACCGACAACATCGTGGTGGTGCAACCCGGGCGACATCGGTTGCTGTGGGTACCGCGAGACGTCTGGTGTGAACCACGGGCCGAGCGGATCAACGCGTCGTTCAAGAGGGGATCCCACCAACGGTTGGTGGAAGACCTACAGCAGTTGGGGATCGAGGTCGATCACAGCGTCTGCTTGTCTCGCTCCACCGTCGAGCGGGCCCTGGCCTCGATCGACGTGACTGTCCCGGTGCACCAACCGCTTCAGTTCTGGTACCCGATGTCGCCCACGGAACGGATCCAGGAGGGCCGAAAGCCGGTCGACTTCATGCCGCCTCGTGAGCGACTGAGGGGGGAACGAGTCCACCAATGGATCGGGGCCCGGCACGTCAGGGACCCATCCACGCCGGGGAGCGACCTGGCCCGTATCGGTCGGCAGCAGGTTCTGGTCCGACGACTGCTTCGTGACGGCTTCGACTTCTCGATGGTTCTGGCCGACCGTGAAAGGCCGTTGGTGTCAGACCCGATGGCCATCGAGGATCTCGGACGGGTCCGGTGGTGGTGGCGTATGGCCCACACCGATCAGTTGGCTGATCGGCAGGTGAACGGTCAACACGTCCTCACCTTGCTGTCGCCCGAACCCAAGCCCCCACGGTGGCGGCGAGCGGTGCGGCGCCTGAACCCGGTCGGAGGTAGTCGGGGTCTGTCGGTCCCGCCGCGGTAGGCCTCGCCCGACACCGATCCCGACACGATTCCAGGTGGAAAGGGTTGGATCCGGTCGAGGTCTCTCAGGACGGTCGAGGGTGCGGTGGCCGATCCGAGGCCAGTCGGACGTACAACAGCGCGGCCTTGGGGCCCTCGTCGGTGGCCACTTCGATGTCTCCGGAGTGGTGGAATCCCGACGTCACCGCCACCCTCTTGGAGGCTTCGTTGGTGTCGTGGATCTCCAACAGGATCACGGCCAACAGCAGCGTCTTGAACGCCCACCCCGCCAGCAACCGAAGCGAGCGGCTGGCGGTGTGGCGGCCCCGAGCCGCCGGGGTCAACCAGTAGGCGGCGTTGCCGCATCGACCGGCCACGGTGAGGCTGATCACACCGAGCAGTACTTGGGGGTCATCGGCGGCGACCACGGTGAACACGTACTTGCGTCCCGAGGGCCACAGGTCATGGGACAGGGCCACGTAGGCCTCGGCGTCGGAGCGATGGTACGGGCGGGGGACCGGTATGTACCGCTGTAGTTCGAGGTCCTGGCAGGCCAAGGTGATCTGATCTATGTCACCTTTCGAGATCGGTCGTAGGGTCACGACCCCGTCGGTCAGGGTGGTGTCGATGGACAGCCCACCTGTCTCGCCCGTCTCGACCATGTCGCTGGTGTCGCTGGTGTCGCTGGTGTCGCCGGTGGTGCTCATGTCGTCATCGTGCCACCGGTCCGGCCCGCAGCGTCGTGGTCAATGTGGGGCTGGTCGCTGGGCGTGGCTGGTGAAGGCTTGGGTGGTGAAGCGCCAAGCCGTTAGGTGGTCGGGCCAGCGCCGGGGGTCCATACCGGCCTTGGCGAACAGTCGGCCGATGAAGTCGGCGAACTCGGGGAGCTGTTGCCACACGTCGGGAAGGAACAGGGCCCGGTGTCTGCCGCTCGAGATCATGAGACCGTGAACGCCCGGGGTGAGATGGGATCGCAGCAGTTCAGGTGAGGTGGCCGGGATCGGCTCTTGCGGCGACATCACCGACACCTCGATGGTTAGACGGGGTAGCTGGCGTCGTCGCAGGGCCGGCAGCCGGGGGTCGTCGAAGGCGGCGGCCCGGGCCAGGCGGGCAACCTCGTGAGCCAGCGGCTTGTCCCCCGACACATCGCCGATGCACCCGTTCAGGTCACCGTCGACGTGGAGGGTCACGAACACCCCACGCTTGTCATTCGAACCGGGGGCAGCGGAAGACGAGAAACGAGGGGGTTTGCCGTCGAAGGCGTCAACGATCGACTGGCGGGCGATGGTGAGCAGCGCGTCGCCGGTCTCGGGCGGGAGTCGGGCCTCGGAGTCGGAGGGTTCGGCGGCGACCTGTGTTCCCGCCCCACTCGGCTCAGGTGAGAGCGAAGGCGCCATAGCCAACCACCCGCTTCCGGTCGCCGGCGGTGTCGCCGGAGTTCCTCAGATCGAGCACCTCCACCGTCAGGTCACGTTGTTCGGCCACCCGCAACAGCCCCCGTAGTGGCCGGTTCCCACACGCATCGGTGTCGGAGACGCCCTCGGCGTGACGGGCCAGGATCTCACCGGCGGTGTGGCGGTCCAGACGGACGGCATCGTCGTAGCGATGGTAGTGGGACAGGTCACTGCTGATGATCACGACCGTGCCGGGCTGATCCCACACCAGGTCCAGCAGTGCCCCTACCTGGCTGGCATTGGCATCTCCCACCACGAAGGGGGCCAGAAGGGCGTCGGGAACGACCTCTTGGAGGAAGGGGAGCTGTACCTCCAGCGAGTGCTCCCCCGCATGGGCCGCGTCTGAGAAGAAGGCGGCCCCGGCCCCAACCACCCGCTGCACCAGGTCGGTGTCTATGGCGACCGTTCCCAGCGGGCTGGCCCAGGCATCAGCGGTGGTGGCGGCCACACCCCGGAACGCCACGCGGTGGCTGGGGCCGAGCAGCACGACGCGCCGGACGGCCACGGTGTGGGGTAGGAGCCTCCGGTAGGCGCTGGCCGCCACCGGTCCCGAGTAGATCAGCCCGGCGTGGGGCACCACCAAGGCCCGGGGCAGAGGCCAGGTCGGGTCGTGGTAGCGGTCTGGGCTCGGTGGTGGAGGGGCGTGGGTGGCGGCATCGAAGCAGGACCGGACCAGTTGCCGCAGCTCCTCGGGGTCAGCCGGGTAGAAGGTGCCGGCCACCGCGGCCGGCCGGACGCGACCGCCGCCGGTCGTGCTCATGTCCGTACCTGGCGATCTCGACGATGGATCGACACCGGTCGGCGACGGGGCCCCCAGTCTCCGGGCCCCCCATCGAACACCCCGGCCAGGACGGTTCCGCACATGGTGCAGCCGCTCTGATCGTCGAGGCGGTAGGCGCCGAGGCGGTACCAGTCCCGCTCGATCACCACCGAACCGCAGCCGGTGCAGGTGGTGGACTGACCGCCCTGATCGTGCACGTTCCCGGTGTAGGCGTGGTGAACCCCGTTGGCCAGCGCCATCTCTCGGGCTCGGCTCAAGGTGGCGAGCGGAGTGGGGGGCGCGTCCAGCATCCGGTAGTCGGGGTGGAAGGCCGTGAAGTGCATCGGTACGTCGGGTCCCAAGTTCGCCACCACCCACTTCGTCATCTGGTCGATCTCGTCGTCGCTGTCGTTGTGGCCCGGGATCAACAGGGTGGTCACCTCGAACCAGACATCGGTGGAGCGCAGGTACACGAGCGAATCAAGGACGGCCCCGAGGTCCCCGCCGCAGGTGTGGCGGTAGAAGTCCTGGGTGAACGCCTTCAGGTCGACGTTGGCGGCGCTGCGGCCGCGCACGAAGCACACCCCCTGCTGGCCGTCACGAAGCTTGCAGGCCCGAGGGCACACGTCGCATTGGACCCGACCGTCATCCAAGGCGTGCCAATACCGAGTGGGCACGGTGAAGGGGTCGGCGACGGTGATGCTCACCCCTTGCACGGTACGAATCCACGGGCCCGAACGCACCCCGTGGTCGGGAGAACCTTGACCGGCCCGCTGTGACCTCCGGCCCTGTTCGTCCAAGTGCTAGGGGACGGACGATCAGCCAGTCCCGCCCGGTCCGAGAAGGTCCTCGAGCGTTCCCGGGCTCGGTTGGGCGCGCGGTAGGACCGGTGTCACCGCGACAGTCACCGTTGTAGGTTCGGGTCATGGTCGACCTCGTGATCACCAACGCCGATCTGGTGGATGGCTCAGGGGTACCGCGACGCCCCGCCGACATCGCGGTGGAACATGGTCGGATCGTGGCCGTGCAGGACGCGGGGACGCTTTCCACCGCGGGTGCGGCCAGGACGTTCGACGCTGAGGGGCTCGTCGTCACCCCCGGTTTCGTGGACATCCACACCCACTACGACGCCCAGGCAACGTGGGAACCGGAGATGACTCCCAGTTCCTGGCACGGTGTCACCACCGTGGTCATGGGCAACTGCGGGGTGGGGTTCGCTCCGGCGGCACCCGATCGTCACCAGTGGCTGATCAATCTCATGGAAGGTGTCGAGGACATTCCGGGGTCGGCGCTCGACGAGGGGATCACCTGGGGATGGACGTCGTTCCCCGAGTACCTGGACGTGCTGGAGTCTCGAGACCGAGTTCTCGACATCGGTACCCAGATCGCCCACGGGCCCCTGCGGGCCTACGTGATGGGTGACCGCGGTGCCGACAACGAGCTGGCCACCGCCGAGGACCGCGAGTCGATGGCCAAGCTGGTCGAGGAGGCGCTACGGGCGGGGGCGCTGGGGTTCTCCACCAGTCGAACCCCGCTCCATCGGTCCAAGTCCGGCGAACTGGTGCCGGGTACCGACGCGGACTCCGATGAGCTGATCGCCATCGGTGAGGCCATGGCCAGGGTCGGGCACGGGGTGTTCCAGTTCGCGCCCGACCACGCGCTGGTACCGGAGCGGGAGTGGCCGTGGATGGTCGAACTGGCCCGCCGGACCGGCGTCACCATCAGCATCAACGTCAATCAGCCCGACAGCGCCCCCGACGTGTGGCGGGAGGTGCTCGGCCTGTTGGACGAGGCCGCGGCGGAGAACCTGCCCATCGTGGCCCAGGTGGCGGGTCGGTCCATCGGCATCCTCTACTGCCTTCACGGCAGCGTCCATCCCCTCCTGTTCCACCCGGCCTACGGCGAGGTGGCCCACCTGCCCATGCCGGAGCGGTTGGTGGCTCTGGCCGAACCGGAGCGGCGGCGCCGCTTGATCCACGAGGTACCTGACGATGGGGGCCTGTTCCAGCGGGTGGTGCTGGACAAGCTCGAACGTCTGTGGGTGGTCGACGGCGAGGCCATCGATTACGAGCCCCCGGCCGAGCGCTCCATCGCGGCCCAGGCCCGTTCGCGGGGCGTCGACGCCATGGAGATCCTGGTCGATCAGCTCACGTCGGCGGATGGCAACGGCATGGTCTATGCCCCGTTCTTCAACTACAGCTACGGCGACCTGTCCATGACCCACGACGCCTTGGTCCATCCCCGCACCAGGCTGGGGCTGTCCGACGCCGGTGCCCACTGCGGTGCCATCTGCGACGGCGGGATGCCGACGTTCATGCTCACCCACTGGGTCAGGGACCGCACCCGCGGGCCGCTCCTCACCCTGGAGTCGGTGGTCCGCGGTCAGACCGCCGAGACCGCATCGCTGTACGGGCTGTGCGACCGGGGGATCATCGCCCCGGGAATGAAGGCCGACATCAACGTGATCGACCTCGACCGGCTCGGCTTCGAGGTGCCCCGCATGGTGTTCGACCTTCCAGCTGGCGGTCGCCGCCTGGTGCAGCGGGGGCGCGGCTACGTCGCCACCTTCGTGGCCGGCGTGCAGACCGTCGACCGAGACGAGCTGACGGGTGAAATGCCGGGCCGGCTGATCCGAGGCCCCCGGTAAGGTCCCCGACCATGCGCTTCTCCGTGTGGCCGTGGCTGTCCAAGAGCTGGAACGAACTCTCCGATCTCGTGGCCCACGTCGAGGCCACCGGTTGGGACGGTGTGTACGTCGCTGACCACTTCATGGCCGATGACGGCGGCGGCTTCGGTGCCGTCACCGACCCGCTGCTGGAGGCGACGGCCACGGTGGCGGCGCTGGCAGGGGAGACGTCGCGGCTCAGGCTCGCCACCTTGGTCCTGGCTATGACGTACCGCCATCCAGCGGTGCTGGCCAACTGGGCGGCCACCGTCGACCACGCGTCGGGCGGCCGGCTCCTGTTGGGGGTTGGGGCCGGGTGGCAGGAGAACGAACACGACCAGTACGGCATCGCCTTGGGCTCGCTGCGTCAGAGGATCGACCGCTTCGCCGAGGGGGTGGAGATCATCAGCGGGCTCCTGAGCCGTCCTCGCACCTCGGTCACCGGATCCCATTACACCGTGACCGATGCCATCTGTGAGCCCAAGCCGGTCCAGGCTCCGGTGCCCCTACTGATCGGCGGGAAGGGTGACCGCATGTTGGGGATCGTGGCTCGCTACGCCACCGAGTGGAACATGTGGTCCACGCCCGCCCACAACGTCGAACGGTTCGCGGTGGTGCAGCGTCACTGCGAGGCGCTGGGGCGTGAGCCCGGTGAGATCATCCGTTCCACCCAGGCCGTGGTCATCGTCACCGACACCGACTCCCTCGACCAGGAAAAGGCCATTGCCGACGGTCTGGCACCTCGACCGGTGCTGGTGGGTACTCCGACCCGGATCGCCGAGCAGGTCGCGGCCTACGACGAGGTCGGGGTGAACGAGTTGATCGTGCCCGACTTCGCCTTGGGCACCGGTTCTCAACGGGCGGACCGGCTCGACGCCCTGATCGAGGCCTTCGCCCCGCTCCGGGGCTGAGCGCGCTCGGGTCAGACGTGATTGGCTGGCGCCATGACCGACCTGGGGATCAAGACCAACGGCGTCAACCATGTGGCCCTGGTGTGCTCGGACATGGCGCGCACCGTCGACTTCTACCAGGGGCTGCTCGGCTTTCCTCTGGTGAAGACCATCGACCTGCCCGCCGGGATGGGCCAGCACTTCTTCTTCGACATCGGCGGGGACGACCACCTCGCCTTCTTCTGGTTCCCTGAGGCTCCGCCCGTCGCCCCTGGTGTGGCGTCAGCGCCGTGCCTGCCCGATCGGGGCGAGATCCCCAGCGCGGTGGGATCCATGAACCACCTTGCCTTCGCTGTGGACCCCGATCTCATCGAGGACTACCGGGCCCGACTCATCGACGCTGGCATCGAGTGCACCGAGGTGTGGAACCACGACGATTCCGAGTTCGGCCTGTCACCGACGGTCACCGAAGACGTCTTCGTCCGGTCGGTGTACTTCTTCGGTCCCGACGGAATCCTCCTGGAACTGGCGGGCTGGACCCCGGCGTTCAGGCCAGACGCGTCGCGCCCCGGTCCTGCGGTGTGACCGGACCTATCGCTCGGGATGTCTATGCGCCGATCAGGTCGAGCCGACCAGTCCTGCGGGCAACTCGGCCAGCTTGGCGGCGAGCTCGGGAAGCAGGTCCTGGTAGGTACTGGTCTCTCGCCACAGAAGGGCGATCTGACGGCTGGGGGCGGGGTCGTTGAACCGCAGGAGCACGATGTCCTCCGACGGAGCGACGGGAGCCTGGATCGCCAGCTCGGGAAGCAGCGTGACACCCACCCCGGCCGCCACCATCTGGCGGAGGGTCTCGAGGCTGGTGGCCCGAAAGCCACGGCGTTCGGTTCCGCCCGCCAGGCTGCACACCTCGAGCGCCTGATCACGTAGGCAGTGGCCCTCCTCGAGCAACAAGAGATCCAGCCCGGCCAGGACGGTGCGATCGATCTGTCCGGGTACGGCGGCCAGCGGATGGGTGGCGGGAACGGCGAGGACGAAATCCTCGGTGAACAACGGCTGCAGGCACAGCCCGTCGTGGTTGACCGGTAGGGCCAGGACCCCGGCGTCGAGCTGACCGGAGCGGAGCTGGGTCAGGATCACCTCGGTCTTCTCCTCGACCAGAAGGAGTTCGAGGTGTGGGAACCGGGTGTGGATGCCGGGCACGACGTGGGGCAAGAGGTACGGGGCCAGGGTGGGGAACAGTCCAAGGCGGATGCTGCCGGCCTCGGGATCGCGGGCTTGAGCGGCTACCCGATGGATGTCGTCGACCTGGCTGAGAACGCCGCGGGCCCGGGCCACCACCTGCTCGCCGGCGGGGGTGAGCAGGATCCGTCGAGAGCTGCGCTCCACCAGAGCAACCCCGAGCTCTCGCTCCAGCTTCTTGATCTGGGTCGACAGGGTGGGCTGGCTGATGTAGCAGGCTTGTGCCGCCCTACCGAAGTGGCGGTGGTCAGCCACCGCCACCAGGTAGGACAGATCCCGAAGGTTCACCGTGGTTCCTCCGGTCGTCGGCTGGGCTCAGACCGAGGCCAGGGCCGGCTCGGCTGGAGCCGATGTGCGGATCAGGTGGTCGAAGGCGCTGAGCGCCGCAGTGGCCCCAGCTCCCATGGCGATCACGATCTGCTTGTAGGGAACGGTGGTGCAGTCCCCGGCGGCGAACACGCCCGGCACCGACGTCTGGCCTCGGTCGTCGATCTCGACCTCGCCTCGCGGTGACAGCCCGACGGTCCCCTTCAGCCATTCGGTGTTGGGCAAGAGACCGATCTGCACGAAGATCCCATCCAGATCCACAGTGTGGCTCTCATCGGTGGTGCGGTCGGTGTAGACGATTCCGGTCACCTGTTCGCCGTCGCCCAGCACCTCGGTGGACAGGGCGCTCACCACGACGTCCACGTTGGGCAGGCTGTGCAGCTTGCGTTGGAGCACGTCGTCGGCCCGAAGCTGGGAATCGAACTCGATGAGGGTGACGTGGGCGACGATCCCGGCCAGGTCGATGGCCGCCTCGACGCCGGAGTTGCCTCCGCCGATCACCGCCACCCGCTTGCCCTTGAACAGCGGTCCGTCACAGTGGGGGCAGTAGGCAACGCCCTTGTTGCGGTACTCGGCTTCGCCGGGGACACCCATGGTGCGCCAGCGAGCCCCGGTGGAGATAACCACGGCGCGGGCCTTGAGGCTGGCACCGTTGGCCAACTCGATGGTGGTCAGCCCGTCGTCGCCGGCGGGCACCAGGCGGGTGGCCTCTTGGAGGTTCATCACGTCGACGTCGTACTCGCGGACGTGTTGTTCGAGCGCGGTGGCCAGCTTGGGGCCTTCGGTGTAGGGCACCGAGATGAAGTTCTCGATGGCCATCGTGTCGAGCACCTGGCCTCCGAAGCGATCGGCGGCCACCCCGGTGTTGATGCCCTTGCGGGCGGCGTATACGGCTGCGGCCGCGCCGGCGGGACCACCGCCCACCACCAACACGTCGAAGGGGTCCTTGTCGGCGATGGCAGCAGCCTGGCGTTCGGCGGCTCCGGTGTCTAGGCGGGCCACGATCTGTTCGAGGCTCATGCGACCCTGGTCGAAGGGCTCGCCGTTGAGGAACACCGAGGGCACGGCCATCACCTTGCGGGCCTCGACCTCATCTTGGAACAAGGCACCGTCGATCGACTCGTGGCGGATGCGGGGGTTGATGACGCTCATCAGGTTCAGGGCCTGGACCACGTCGGGGCAGTTCTGGCAGGTGAGCGAGAAGAAGGTCTCGAAGTGGTAGTCGCCGGGTAGGTCCCGAACCTGTTGGAGCACGGCGGGGTCAGCGGTGGAGGGGTGGCCTCCCACCTGGAGCAGGGCCAGCACCAGCGAGGTGAACTCGTGCCCTAGCGGAATCCCCGCGAATCGCACCGAGGTATCGGTTCCGGTCCGTTCGATGGTGAACGACGGGAGCCGGGTCCCTGGTGGGACCTCTTCCAGACGTCGGGCTCTGAGGCTGGGCGACAGCGACGCGATCTGTTCGAGCAGGTTCCACAACTCGGTGGACTTGGCCCCATCGTCGAGGGCGGCGATCAGCTCGACGGGGTGGGTGACCTTCTCCAAGTGGGTCTTGAGCTGGGCAGCGAGATTGGCGTCGAGCATGGTGATCACTCCGTGAAGCGTGAGGAGATGTGAAGCAGCGCAGAGCCGCACCGAGAGGAGCGGCATCCCACCGGGGGCTCGGGGGCAGAGCCCTTCGTGGCCGAGGTGTCGGGTGTGGGGTGGCGGGAACCCCCACACCCGACGGATCTCGGGGGGGGTTAGGTCAGATCTTGCCTACGAGGTCGAGGGAGGGAGCCAGGGTGGCTTCGCCCTCTTCCCACTTGGCGGGGCAGACCTCGCCCGGGTGGCTGCGCACGTACTGCGCGGCCTTGATCTTGCGGAGAAGTTCGGCGGCGTTGCGGCCGATGCCCTCGGCGGTGACCTCTTCAAACTGGATCACGCCGTCGGGGTCGACCAGGAAGGTGCCGCGGTCGGCGAGGCCGATGCCGTTGCCGACCGGGTCGCCGTCATCGAACTGCTGGCCGCGCATGACCCCGAAGTTGCGGGAGATGTCACCGCTGGGGTCGCCGAGCATCGGGTAGGTGATCTTGGCGATGGTCTCGGAGGCCTCGTGCCAGGCCTTGTGCACGAAGTGGGTGTCGGTGGACACCGAGTAGACCTCGACGCCCAGGCCTTGGAGCTCGGCGTAGTGGTCGGCCATGTCGCCCAGTTCGGTGGGGCAAACGAAGGTGAAGTCGGCCGGGTAGAAGAAGAACACCGCCCACTTGCCGCGCACGTCGGCGTCGGTCACATCGACGAAGGCACCGTTGTGGAAGGCGGTGGTGGAGAAGGGCTTGATCTCGGAGTTGACCAGGGTCATGGCTCGTGTACCTCAGGAACTTGTAGGGAACTTTCCGATAGGAACTATAGATCGGAAATCCGAGGTTCAATTGCCAAAGTCGATCGATTGTGGCTATGTCGTCGATAGCCGCGCGCTATCGACACTTGGTTCAGGCGGTGACGAGGGCCTCTATGCGGGCCAGCGTCTTCTCCATGTTCTTGCGGGTCATGTCGGCCAACCGTCGGACCCCGGGCTTGCCCAGCGCCGATTCCTGGGAGATGTCCCAAGTCTCCTTGACCAGGGTCCCACCTTCGCTCGGCTCCAACTCGTAGCGCCAGATCCGTCCGCCCATGACCTTGCCGAGCGGACCCGGACCCCGGGTCTGCCAGGCGATGCGCCGATCCTGCTCGAACTCGATGACCGTGTTCACCATCGAGTAGGGCACGCCCCACTTCATGGCCATGCCGAAGGTGGATCCGGCCTTGAGCACGTTGGCCGCACCTTTCGCGTCTCGGACCGTGCCGGAACCGTCGATGTCACGGTGCCGGCTGGCATCGGCGACGAGGGCGAAGATTGCTTCGGGCGGAGCAGCGATCTGTCGCTCCACGGTGATGGTGTCGGTGGCCATCGCCGGAGCGTAACCCCTGTGGGAGAGTTCCGGTCATGGACCTCGACCGACTGCTGGACGATCTGGTTGCCGAGAGCGATGCCCTCGACGCGCTCGTCGCCGAACGACTCGACGCGTGGGACCGACCGACCCCAGCGCCAGGCTGGACCGTGGCCCATCAGATAGCCCACCTGGCCTGGACGGACCGGGCCGCGGTGCTGGCCGCTACCGACCCCGCCGACTTCGGGGCCCTCCTGGATCGAGCCATGCACGACCCCGATGGATTTGTGGACGCTGAAGCCGAGGCCTGGGCGGCTCCGGCCCTGGCCGACCAAGGCGGTGTCGATGCCCTGATCGAGACCTGGCGAGCGGGTCGTGGTGAGCTCATCGATGCGCTGGGGCAGGTCGCACCCGGTGGGCGGCTGCCCTGGTTTGGGCCCCCGATGGGTGCTGCGTCCATGGCCACGGCCCGGCTCATGGAGACCTGGGCCCACGGCCAAGACATCGCCGACACCTTCGCTGTCACCCGCCAAGCCACTGATCGACTCCGTCATGTGGCCCACATCGCGGTGCGGGCCCGAGGTTTCGCCTACTCGGTACACGGCGAGGTGGCTCCCGACGAGGACATCACGGTGATTCTTCACGGACCCGATGGGCAGCAGTGGGTGTGGGGTGACCCGTCGGCCCTCCAGCGGATCGAAGGGCCAGCCCTGGACTTCTGCCTGCTCGCCACCCGGCGTCGTCACCGCAATGACGTCGTGGTGACCGCCACCGGCCCCGATGCGCGGCGGTGGCTGGACATCATCCAGGCCTTTGCCGGACCTCCCGGTCCTGGACGGAGCGCTACGGGCGCAGTATCGGCCTGATCGTCACAGAACTTGAACAGAACATCCATGGATTCCTGCGACGCGTGCACTACGATCGGTGCACTCACGGCCCACTCGGGTCACACCGTTGGCACTTAGGGAGGCGAAGCGATGGAACACCCCGAGGATCTCACCACCGAACAGTTCAGCAGGGCGCTCGACCAGCACTGGGCCTCGGCTCCCAGCGGCGGCACCGATCTGCTGTCTCGCATGCGCGACTCCATCGCCAGCATCGACACCGCATCAGACAAGCCCAAGATGACCAAAGAAGAGTTCTTGGCCGAGCTGGCCCAGGGTCGGCGCTGAGCCTCCACTCCCTCTTCTCTGCGGTGAGTGCAGAGAACCGGTGCCACGGTCTGGACCGCCGTGGACCAACATGGCCTAGTGCGTGAACTAACCCAGGCCAGCAAGCTTCAGGGCGTCGTCTATGAGATCCGGGGGCCGGCCAACGCCCAGGCCGCCCGGCTCGAGGCCGAGGGCCACCAGATCATCAAGCTGAACATCGGTAACCCAGCCGTGTACGGCTTCGAGGCCCCCGAAGCGATCCTGCGAGACGTGTTGGCCGCGCTGCCCGAGGCGTCGGGCTACACGGAGTCACGGGGCATCGTGTCGGCCCGCCGAGCAGTGGTGAGCCGATATGAGCTGGTACCTGGCTTCCCCGACCTGGATGTGGACGACGTCTACCTAGGTAACGGCGTGTCCGAGCTGATCATGCTCACCATGCAGGCCCTCCTCGACGACGGTGACGAGGTCTTGATCCCCGCGCCCGACTATCCGCTGTGGACCGCGGCCGTGAGCCTGGCCGGTGGCACTCCGGTCCACTATCGCTGCGACGAGAACGACGGCTGGAACCCCGACCTGGCCGACATGGCCGCCAAGGTCAGCGCTCGCACCAAGGCCGTCCTGGTCATCAACCCCAACAACCCGACCGGTGCCGTCTACAGCCCGGAGGTATTGGCTGGTGTGGCTGAGCTGGCTCGCGAGCACGAGCTTTTGCTGCTGGCCGATGAGATCTACGACCGGATCCTCTATGACGGAGCTTCCCACACATCGGTGGCCTCGCTGGCTCCAGACCAGCTGTGCATCACATACAACGGGCTGTCCAAGACCTACCGGGTGGCGGGATACCGGTCGGGGTGGATGGCCATCACCGGACCCAAGAACCATGCCCAGGGATTCCTCGACGGCATCGACCTGTTGGCGTCATCGAGGTTGTGCCCCAACGCCCCTGCGCAGCACGCCATTCAGGCTGCCCTAGGCGGCCAGCAGTCCATCGAGGGTCTCATCGGTCCGGCCGGCCGACTGCTCGAGCAGCGTGACACTGCTGTCGAGGCCCTGTCTGAGATCCCCGGTGTCAGCTGTGTGGTCCCCAAGGGGGCGCTGTACGTCTTCCCGCGCCTCGACCCCGAGGTCCACGAGATCCACGACGACTCCCAGATGGTTCTCGATCTGTTGTTCCAGGAGAAGATCCTGGTGGTCCAAGGCACCGGCTTCAACTGGCCCGAGCCCGACCACCTGCGCATCGTCACCCTGCCCTGGGCCCGAGACCTGAAGGTGGCCATAGAACGCCTGGGCAACTTCCTGTCCAGCTACCGCCAATAGCTCTGGTCCTCTGGCATGTCGGTCAGGCGGTCAGGCGGTCAGTCGGTCAGTCTGTCGACCGACACCATGGCGATGACGGCTTCGCCTTCCTCGTCGGAGCGAGCCAGGTCGACGGTGGCCACCAGAGCCCAGTCGTGGTCGCCGTCCGGGTCGCACAGCGTCTGACGTAGCAACCAGATCCCGGGCTGCTCGGTGATGGCGAGGTGGACGGGGTTGCGGGCGTCGGCGTCGATGCCGATCGAAGAGTGCTCGGCCGAGAACGGCGCCAGCGCTTCGGACCAGCGCTGGGGTGTCCAGCCCTCGTCGCCGTCGAGGTCGCCAAGGGCATCCCAACGCCTGAGTGCGGCCAGCTCCACCCGTTGGAACATGGCGTTGCGGACCAGAACCGCGAAAGCTCGGCGGTTGGCCGTGAGCGGCGGCGGCACGTGGTCCACCGGAGGTGTCAGCTCGACCCCATCTGGTGGATGGCTCAGCGCCTCCCACTCGTCGAGGAGGCTGGAGTCGACCTGGCGGACCAGCTCTCCCAGCCACTCGGTCAGGTCCACCAACTCGTCGGTCTTGGTGTCCTCGGGCACGGTCTTGACCAGGGTGCGGTAGGCGTCGGTCAAATAGCGCAGAAGTGCGCCCTCGGCCCGGGCGATCTGGTGGAAGCGCACGTAGTCAGCGAAGCCCATGGCCCGCTCCCACATCTCCCGCACCACGGCTTTGGGTGACAGCGGAGACTCCGCCACCCAGGGGTGGCGGCCTCGGTAGACCTCGAACATCGGCTCCAGCAGCTCGGCCAGGGGTCGGGGATGGGTGACCGACTCCAGCTCGGCCATGCGCTGGTCGTAGTCGAGTCCATCGGCCTTCATCCGGCTCACCGCCTCGCCCCGGGCCTTCGACACCTGCGAGGAGATGACCGGTCGCGGATCTTCCAGGACTGCTTCGATCACCGACACCACGTCGAGGGCCCAGGTCGGGGACTCGGGATCGAGCAGATCGAGAGCGGCCAGGGCGAAGGGGGCCAGTGGCTGGTTGAGGGCGAAGTCGGCCTGGAGGTCGATCGTCACCCGCACCGTCCGACCCCGGTCGTCGGGATCAGCCAGCTCCTCCACGATTCCGCCATCGACAAGGGCCTGCTCGATCTCGGCCGCCCGAACCAGATGTCGAGCCCGGTTGGTTTCGGTGTCGTGGTTGTCCGACAGCAGTTGGTGGAGCGCTCCTCGACCGTCACCGGGCCGGTCCAGCACGTTTAGAACCATCGAGTGGGTCACGGTCAGCGGCGCACCGAGGGGTTCGGGGGCGGCGCCGACCAGGCGGGTGAAGGTGGGTTCGGCCCAGCTCACCGTGCCCTCCGGTGGCTTCTTCTTGGGTTGACGACGGACCTTGGTTGGATCACCGCCGGCTTTGGCCAGCGCCTTGGCCGCGGAGCGGGCGTTGTCGATCACGTGTTGGGGGGCCATGACCACGACCCGCCCCGAGGTGTCGAACCCGGCTCGGCCGGCCCGGCCGCTGATCTGGTGGAACTCCCGGGCGCTGAGGAGCCGCACCTGGGTTCCGTCGAACTTCGAAAGCGAGGTGAGCACCACGGTGCGGATCGGCACGTTGATGCCGACGCCAAGGGTGTCGGTGCCACAGATCACCTTGAGCAACCCAGCCTGGGCCAGACGTTCGACGAGGCGCCGGTAACGGGGGAGCATCCCGGCGTGGTGGACGCCGATTCCGTTGCGGACGAATCGGCTGAGAACCTTCCCGAACCCGGCCGAGAAGCGGAACGCTCCGATCTCAGCGGCGATCGCCTCCTTCTCCTCGCGGGTGGCGAGCTTCAGGCTCATCAACGATTGGGCTTGGTCGATGGCCCCTGCCTGGGTGAAGTGAACGAGGTAGATGGGGGCCTGGTCGGTGGCCAGCAACTCGTCGAGGACCTCGGGTAGCGGGTCCATCCTGAACTCGTGGTGTAGGGGCACCGGTCTGGTCGCCGACCTGACCACCGTCACCGGTCGTGCACTTCGGCGGAACAGGTCGACCTCGAAGCGGGTGGTGTCGCCCAGGGTGGCCGACAGCAGGATCTGCTGGGCCCGGTTGAGCTCCAGCAGGGGAACTTGCCAGGCCCAGCCCCGGTCGGGGTCGGCGATGAAGTGGAACTCGTCCATCACCACCTGACCGACGTCGGCCCGATTGCCTTCCCGCAGGGCCATGTTGGCCAGGACCTCGGCGGTACAGCAGATGATTGGGGCCTCGTGGTTCACGGCCGCGTCGCCGGTGAGCATCCCGACCCGGGCCGGGCCGAAGGTGCGGGACAGTTCGAAGAACTTCTCCGACACCAGGGCCTTGATGGGGGCGGTGTAGAAGCTGCGCTCACCCCGGGCCATGGCGACGGTGTGGGCGGCGGCGGCGATCAGGCTCTTGCCCGAGCCGGTGGGGGTGTTCACGATCACGTGATCACCAGACGCCACGGCCAGAAGTGCTTCCTCCTGGTGGGGGTAAAGCTCGAGGTTCAGATCTGCGGCCCACTCCAAGAAGAGGTCGACGGCGGCGTCTACTCCGGGCTTGTCGCCCAGCCGGTCTCCCAGGTTCATCGACTCACCGTTCACGACCACAGCGCTCCGATGGTAGGGCGCGGTGCGGGCAGCCGGTCCGGGGTTGACGGTAAGAGGTCTCGGGCGCACCGTGACTACGGGGGGGCCGGACCATTCAGGGGTGTTGAGATGTTCGTTCAGGTGATCGAAAGCCATACCGACCAGCCCGACCGGGTGGCAGCGCTTGTAGATCGTTGGGAGCGCGACCTGCGGCCAGGGGCGCACGGTTACATCGGCTCGACCGGTGGCGTCGCCAGCGATGGTCGGTTCGTGGTCATGGCTCGGTTCGTGGATCGAGATGCGGCACAGGCCAACGCCGCCCGGCCCGAGCAGTCGGCTTGGTGGACGGAGATGGAAGCGTGCCTCGACGGCAATGTCACCTTCCACGAGACCGACGACGTGGTCGAAATGCGCAACGGCGACGCCCAGAAGGCGGGCTTCGTGCAGGTGATGGAAGGCCACGTCACCGACCGTGACCGCGCCGTGGCGTTGGAGCACGAGATGGAAGATCTGCTGCCCGAGCTCCGGCCGGACCTGCTCGGTACCACCACCGCCTACTTCTCCGACGGTGCCTATGCCGCGGTGGCCTACTTCTCCAGCGAGAACGAGGCGCGGCGGCGAGAGAAGGACGCCATGCCCGACTCTCTGGCCCGCCAGTTCGAGGAGTGGACCAGGCTCCAGACCGTCGACGAGTACATCGATCTAACCCAGCCGATCCTGATCAGGGCCTGAAGCCAGCCTGACCAGGTGGCGAATCAGGCGGCGGGCCTAGCCTCGCGTGGGTGGCCTCGGATCGTTACGAGCAGATCGAAACCTCCGACACCGTGTGGTTGGTGGACCGGGATTTCATCACGTCCAACTGGACCTGCATATGGGGACGTGGATGCCTGGGCATCCTGGCCGAGCCGGCCGCCGAACTGAACCAGGGCTGTTGTTCGGTAGGGGCCCACCTCGACGGTGACGAGGAGGCAGCCACAGTGTCGGGACTGGCCGCAACCCTGGACCCGGCCCGGTTTCAGTTCCATCGCGAGGCAGCCGAGGGTGGGGTGTTCGCCGACGCCACCCGGGCCTTCACCCGGGTGGTCGACGGGGCCTGTGTGTTCCTCAACCGGCCCGGCTTCGGTGGTGGGGAGGGGTGCGCTCTGCACCTGGCCGCCATCGACGATGGCGAGTCACCCCTGGACTGGAAGCCGTCGGTGTGTTGGCAGCTTCCGATCAAGGTCGACTGGGTCGACCGGGACGACGGCCGCGAACAGGCCACGTTGAGGGCCTGGTCTCGGGCGGACTGGGGTGATGATGGCGACCCGATGCACTGGTGCTGCACTGAAGGAGAACGGGCCTACGTCGGCACCGAGTCGGTAGTGGATGCTCTAGCCCCCGCCCTAGAACGAATTCTCGGCCCCGAGGTGAACGTAGAGCTACGACGCCGCCTCACCTGATCCCAGCCGGTCAGCAGCCGACTGCGATGGCCATGGCCTGGCAGATGTCCTGCATCCGGCCATGGCTGGGACGACCAATTCGGCTGGTCAGCACGGCGACCGACACGTTCTCCAGCGAATCCAGGTTCACCACACACAGCTTGGGCACCGGGTCGGTTCCGGGCTCCAGATGGACCTCGCGGGGGAGTGAGCGGATGGTGGTCGTACATTGGGCCATGATGGTTGAATCCCGGCGAGCTATGGCCCGGTCTCGACTGAGAACCACAACTGGTCGGGCCCCGATCTCGGGGAACTCACTCCACCAAACCTCACCCTATGCGGGCTGGTGCTCACGAGGAGGCGGCAGCCCGGTGGAAGGTTTCGAGATCTCTCCACTCATCGGGACATCCGGGTGGCCACTCGGGCCGAAGGCCGGCTAGCAGGGTGATGAAAATCGGGGTTCGGGGCTGATCTGGGGTTTTTGGGGCTCGGCTGGCGGTTCGCTAGTCTGGTTTGTCAACGAGTCCAGCTATTGGCAGTCCTGAGGCTTGAAGTCGCCCTGGATCTACTCGTCCGCAAGCGACAGCGTCGTATGGGAGAAGGCAAGAGCTTGGTGCGGTTCATCGCTGTACCAGAGCATTTCGGAACATTTCTCTGTCAGGCCTAACGGTGCCAGGGTGGACGTCGGGTCTTACTCTCAGCCTTCCTCACTGCCCTGATTTGGTGACTAGCTCAATCTACGAATGAAGGAACTCGGTGCCATGAAACTGACTCTTAGGAAATTGGGCATGACGGCGGGTATTGGAATCGCTGTGGTCGCCGGCGGCGGCACCGTGAGCGCGCTGGCTGTTGGCAAACCGACATCGCCGCAGCCACTGAACGATGCCATGGTTGAGCAGTTGCTCAACGCTGAGCGTACGCCCATCGGTGATCGCACGGGAAAGAATGTTGGCACCTACGACACCGCAGAAGGCAACGCGGCTTCGGAGCGCGCCGGAGACCAGATGAGACGAGACGGTGTTGTCCGTCCTGCCTTCGATGACTCAGACGCCGTTGACGAGGCACTGCTTCTCCAAGAGGCGTATCTCACCGTCAATGCCGTACCTGTCCTCGACGACACGGGCGAACTCGTCGGGTATGCGGGCTGGCGCTTCTTCACCTTGGATGAGTACCCCGTTCAAAAGGCTGCCGCCGAGAAGCTGATCGAGTCCTCCAAGTAGGTTTCCAGACGGAGCCATCACATCAGGTGACGCCGTTCCTTCTTTGCAAACGCGGGTGATGGTTGCAACCGATGGCAGATGGCCCGTTTGCCTCTGGTCGAACCTTCGGGCGGGTGAGTTCGGTGCCTCACCCAGGACCGGAGGTCCAGGCGGGTCCGACGACGGCGACCATGGGGAGAAGGTTGGTGCCCGGTATTGTCGCCGAGATGTTCAGGCGTGGGCGTTTCCTCGGAGGGCTGCTGGTGGCTGCGGGGCTGATCCCCGCCGTGCTGGGGCTGACCGGGTGTGGGGCCGACGTACCCGGTCGTGGCGAACTGGTCCAGGCGTTCGAGGACTCGGGCCTGTCGCCTGATCTGTCGCGTTGTGTCAGCGATGCGCTGTTGAAGAACCTGCCCGACGAGGACCTGATACGTCTGGTCGAGGGCGGCCAGGGGTCGGGACCTCGTGACGACCCCGACCGAGACGACGACCCCTACGACCTGACCCGCGCCGCTCTGACCAAGTGCCAGGAACAGGACCGCACCACCACCACCACCACCATTACGTCGTCGGCACCGAGGTCTTCGACTACGGCACCCACAGGGTCAGACATCTCGGATTCGACGTCGACCACCACCCAGTAGCCAAAGCTCCGACGGTGTCCGCTCTGGTGATTTCGTCGGGAACACATTCGTGTTGACGGTGCAGTGCGACCTCGCCGCGCCCGGGGATGAGGCCAAGCCATCCCCCGTCGACCTCCTCGGCCTCGACTTCTTGGCATGCCTTCCATAATCCACACCCGAACACACCGGGAGGCGTACGTACGCGCTGCTATCGCACGTACGTGCTATTCTCGTACCTATGGCCATAACCGCCTCCAAGCTGCGTGCGAACGTGTACCGGATCCTCGATGAGGTACTGGCCACGGGGCAGCCGGTGGAGATCATTCGTGGCGGACGAACGCTGCGGATCGTGCCCGATGAGGAACCCACGTCACGGCTCGACCGGATTAGGGCGCTCGGGGTCATCATCGGGGACCCCGACGACCTCGTCCACAGCGACTGGTCGGACGCGTGGCGACCCTGACCCACCTGGACACACATGTCGTGGTGTGGCTCGTCACCGGTGAGCACGCAAGGCTTTCCGAGAGTGCCAGGGACATGATTGAAGAGGACCGCTTGGAGGTCTCTCCTATGGTCGGGCTCGAGCTCACCTACCTGTGCGAGGTTGGGCGGCTCGAGATCGATCCTGCTGAGATCCTGTCGGAGCTACGCAGGTCCATCGACCTGCGTGAGTGTGACGAGCCGTTCGGGAACGTCGCCTCGATCGCCCGCGGTCTTTCCTGGACTCGTGACCCCTTTGACCGGCTGATCGTCGCTCAGGCGGTAGCGGCCGGAGCGCGTCTAGTCACCCGAGACGACACGATCCGGCACCACTTCTCCTACGCCTGCTGGTGACACCGGGAGTGGGCTCGCCGATGGCACCCGGTGACTCCTCCGCCGACTGATCGGCGGGTTGGTCAGAGCTCGGGCCAAGCCTTGGTGGTGGTTCGGGGCCGCTTGCGTTGAGCGGACAAGGCCCACGCCTTGCGCCAAGCGCCCTCGGTGGGTGCACCCAGCACCGGGGTCTCACCGGCGGCGGCTCGGCGCCTAGCTGAGTACCAGTCGGTGGTCGCCTCGTCGGCCAAGGCCGCCACCGCCCGCTCCAGGCGGTCGGCCAGCGTCTGGGAACGCTCGCCCTCACCGGGGATCAACGGTTTGCCGAAGGTGACGACGGTACGGCCCGGCTTCGGCCGGTTCTTGCCCTTGGGCAGGATCCTGCCGGTGCCGGCCAGGTGTACGGGCACGATCGGGACGCCGCAGCGGATCGACAGGTAGGCGGCGCCACCTCTAAAGGGTTGGCCCCAGCCGTCGGGGGAGCGTCCGCCCTCGGGGAAGATCACCATGGACCAGCCCCGGTCGATCAGCTCGGCGGCCTGTTCAGCGGATCGGCGGTTGACCTTGGTGCGCTCGATGGGGATGGCGTTCAGCACCAGGGCCGAGGCCGTGGCCTTGATCTTCGAATCGAAGAAGTAGTCCGCCGCCGCGGCCGCGAAGACCTGGTGGCGGTGGGGCTCGGGAAGCGAGGTGATCAGCAGGCCAGCGTCGAGGTGGCTGTGGTGGTTGGCCGCGAAGATGACCGGTCCGTCCAGGTCGGCCAGGCGGTCGAGCCCGCGACGCTCAGGCTGGGCGAGACCGGCGACCACGGGACGCAGGACGCCTTCGGTGAGCAAGTACCGGCCGTAGCGGGCCGGCATCCAGCGGGCCCAGTCCGAGTCGTAGTGGGCGCCGAGGTTCTTCGGGTCCCGTCGCGGTTCAACGGTGAGGGGAACGGTCGGGGGCGCATATGGGAACGACGCCTTTGACACCAGGTCGCGGGGCCGAGGCACCTTCCGAACCGTGTCTTCGTAGGCGGCGGCCAGCTTCTCCAGACCCTTGCGGTCGGCCATCGTCTGGTCCCTACTTGACGTCCGCCATTACCAGTGGCGGGTTCTTGTAGTGGGTGATGGAAGCTCCCGGCCCGACCACGTCCTCGGCCATCTCGAGGGCATCTTGGAGGGTGGAGGCGGCCTTGAAACCAAGGCGCTTGACCGCCCGGGTGTCGCCACCGACCACGATCACCCGACCCAGGTGTTGAAGGGCGTGGCTGCCCCAGTACCACATGTAGAAGGGGTGGACGCCGTGGTAGGCGTAGCTGGTGCGGTACAGGTGGCGGTACCACTCGTCCTCGGCGAACTGTTTCTCCCAGCGCTCCTCGATCAGCTTGGGGTCGGTGGTGTCGGCCAGGACCTGCTCGAAGAAGTCGATGTAGCTGGGGTGGTGAACCGGGTGGAACTCCCACGGCGTGGGGTGGGTCATGATCAGCACGCCGCCCTCACGGACCAGCGGCTTACCCCGGTACATGTTGAAGAAGTAGCCGAGCCCGAGGCACATCACCAGGATCGGGTTCATGATCGAGTTGACGTTGTACGGGCAGATGTAGGGGAGGCCCATGGTCAAGATGTCGGTCTGGCCTTCGACCTCGACGAGGTGCTGGTCGAAGCAGTGGGTGAGGGTGCGCTCGTGCACGGGCTCGATGGCACCGGCGGTCACCGAGGTGACACCGTAGGGGGCGCGGTGGTTCTGGAAGATCTTGCGACGGGTCGGGCTGGACAGCCGCTTGAGACCCTGCTGCATGCCGATGAAGCTCACCCGGTCCCGGGTGGTCCATTCCCACTCCCGCTTGGCCAGCACCGACATGGGGCCGTCCTGGCCGAAGGTGTCGGTGTTGATGGTGGTCTCGATCTGGAACACCTTCACCCCGGCGTCGGCGATGACAGCGCCCATCCGCCAGTTGGAGTGGTGGAGTTCGGAGTTGTGGCGGTCCATGAAGCTGCGGGAGTGCTGCATGGTGTGCACGTTGTGGTGGTGCTTGATGGAGCGGTAGCTGGCCAGGCCGGTGGCAGTGGACTTGTGGCCGCCGTCCATGGACACGATGTTGATGTTCGCGTA